>Ga0256406_1000334_pt1 | contig 88915 bp, 82 predicted proteins | sample RumenRJG_03DNA_FD_185986 | JGI IMG/M metagenome (GOLD analysis project Ga0256406, IMG submission 185986) | Bovine rumen microbial communities from Lethbridge, Alberta, Canada - RJG_03 | ecosystem: Host-associated > Mammals > Digestive system > Stomach > Rumen | place: Canada: Alberta | collected...
GTCGATGTAGGTTTTGCAGGCTTCAACCATAGTCGCTACTGCTACCTTAGTTTTTTGTGGCATACAAATACGCTCCCCTTAGTAGGACGTTGGTTTTTTCATTGTCCTATCTAAGGGGAGCATATCATCACATAGCGACGGTCAAATTGTGCCAGCCAGACCTGCTTGCGATGGTCGAAAGTACGCACGTCAATATGGTCATCATAAAGATAAAGTGAATTTGTCCAAATGTGTTTCCGGTCCAAATCTGCATTATGGATATCCACCAGACTGTCGCTATAGCGGTTGATACCATCGGCCGCATAACTATAATTCGTGGCTGGCGTGTGCGTATGCCCCGAGACCCAGAGCCGCACCTGCGGATTCGCCGCCAAAATATCAGCCAGGGCCTGCTCAGGCTGAGCTGTAGCACGTATAGTATTTACTGATTTATTGTAGTTCAAGAGCGTATGTATCAGTGGCCCATGAAAAAATACCAGCGTCGTCTGCGCGGCATGCTCCGCCAAATCGTCACGCAGCCAGGCCAGCTGGCTCTCCCCCATTTGTGCATTCTCCGGCCCCTCTGCCGAGAGGAATACCAGATGATACCCGCCGACTTCCTTCGTATACCAGCGGCTAGGCAGCTGCCAAAAGTCTTGAAACCGCTGCAATTTGCGCCGCCAGACCTCAGGCGCAGCTACAACTGGCTTGCCCTTTGCGTCCGGCTGGTCCTCGTAGCGGAACTCATGGTTGCCATTGATGACCCAGAGCGGCTTGTGCAGACGCGCAAAATACTGGCGTATATAGGCATACTCTGCATCGACCGCCCGTTGCTCCACGATGTCACCCACAACGACCACAGCCTCTACATCGTCCCAGCTATTGATATCGTCAATCAGTGCATCTTTAGCCGCCCTGATAGCCTGCTGCTCCGCTAAAGCGGGATGATGATAGACCCGCACGGGCAGATGCGGGTCACCCAAGACAACGAGACGATGATATGGCCGTGCCGCAGCCTGTCCGTGCCAGCCCTGTCCCCAGAGTAATGCCCCCAGCCCTGCCAACAAGCCTTTGAGAAACGTCCTGCGCTTTAATAATTGCCGCATGCCTGCTCAAGCCTTCTTTTCCTGCTGTTCCTGCAATAACTCCTCGCGGAACACCGGCACATCATTCGGCGCTTCAATGCCCAGCTGTACCCGGTTGCCACTCACACTGACAATGCGCACGATAATGTCACGTCCAATGAATATTTCCTGCTGTTCCTTGCGCGTTAAGGCCAACAAAGTAATTCCCCCTGTGTCGTTCCCTAGTGATACGACAGATTATTTCAAAGCAAGCGCCCCTGGCGTGAGGGATGCTCCCGCAGATAACAACGCAGCATCCGCTCCACCAAATCGCGGATGGGAACATTCTCCTCCTCGGCCCGCTCACGTACTGCCGTAATGAGGTCCTCCGGCAGTTTCGTACCAAAAGTCTTGCGATGCTCCTGCTCTTGCTCTAAATCCTGCGCTGACATAGTTGTTCCTCCCTGCATATGGACAGCACCGTCATCGACCATGTTGTCCTTACTTGTACTTATATTCGTCATAACAGCGTTTTTTCCTGCCCTGCACCAGACCCCGCCGCAACTTTATTAAAGCACAGCGGGTCTGTAACTTATGTTACAGAATTTCCCCACGCCATGCAATATGCTATAGCTAAAGGAGATGAGCTAAATGAAAGCTATAGTAAACAAAGAACTCTGCGTCGGCTGCGGCGCCTGCACGGGGTGTGCCCCCGAAGTATTTACGCTGGGCGATGACGGCCTGGCTGAGGGCAGCACCTACACTCCGGCACAAAAAGATGCCGTAGAAGATGCCGTCAGCACCTGCCCTGTTGAGGCTATCAGCACGGCTGAATAACAGCGCTGACAAATAAAACGAAAACCTGCTACCAAAGTAGCAGGTTTTTTATTAACAGCAATCACCCGATTGCAGTTTAATCAATGGTGGAGACAAGGAGGATCGAACTCCTGACCTCATGCATGCCATGCATGCGCTCTCCCAGCTGAGCTATGCCCCCGATTCATTTGTCGTTGTTGCTTTGTCTCTCAACAACAGATATTATTATACGGTATAGTTAAGTTTCTGTCAACACTTTTTTACATTTAAGCGAAGTATTTATTTCTACCTCACTTCAGCACCGCATCATAGTCCTGACCATAGACGATACGTCGTCGGCTGGCGTCGAAGGCTGGATTGACGACGCTCTTCGTCGCGTCATACTCCACCGTGTGAATATCCAGCACATCCAGCAAGGTATGGATAATGTCATCAGTCATGTAAGGCCGGTTGACCGCCGCACAAATGGCCTGCCATTTCTCAGGATGGTGTGCACGATAGGCCGGCGAAGCCCAGAATATCAACGGCACCTCGCAAGTTGCCTTGGTCGGATGTTCCTCCACATGACCAGAAAAATGCCGTCCGTTATCGTAAAGGTCCTCCCCGTGGTCCGGCAGGTAGATAACTAATGCCTCTTTATCAGCGAACTTGCCCATGAGCGAACTCACGATAAAATCATTATAATAGAGGGCATTTTCATACTGCGCCACCTCCAGCCGTTCATCGTCAGTCAAAGTATCCTGCGGTGCTGGCACATCCTCGGGCATAAACTTCGTAAAGAGATACGGATAGCGCAAATAATAAAGCCCATGCCCACCCATGAGGTGGATAACATAAAAATTCTTCGCGGCAGGGCGCGCCAGCATTTCGTCCACCATCGGGAACAAGCGCTCATCCAGGTTGCCATTCTCCTCATGCGACTCACGCGGTTGGGTAAAATGGCTCTCGTCCGCCCGACTGGCAAAAAGTTGGGCTACATTGCCCCAGATGCCGGAGCTTTCCTGATTGGACAGCCAATAGGTGCGATACCCCGCCGCGTGCATCACATCCATGATATTGTTGTGCTCATACCAAGGTTTTTGTGACTCGTTATCCGCAAAGGTCAGCAAGCGGCGTAAGGCCGCTACAGTCGCCGTCGCTGGCGTGATGGCATCCTGATAAACCGCAATCTCCCCTTTAGCTGCCAACTCATCGAGATTTGGGGTATTCTCCAGCGGATAACCATAGAGGTGCATGCGCGCCCGGCTGGTAGACTCACCGAGGATAAAAACCACATACGGCACGTCACTGTTATTAGCCGTGAGTTCGACATCGGCCGCCGCCTCACTTTGCAGTTGCTTAAAAGCGCGGATATTGGTCACCGCCGTATCCGTAGCTGCAGCAATACGCACGAGCGGGATATCCAGACTGTCGTTGATAACAAAGGAATGCCATTGCGTCCAGAGCACATAGCCGCTGCCCCACGCGACGGCCAACAAAGGCAGCAGCACCCCCGCCCAGAACCGTGGGCTAAATGTCTGTCTATCTGCCTGCCGTGCATTCGAGTGCACAGTAAAAAGCCTCTGCCTCATACCTGTCCGCCGCCAGCGCTGGACAGCATAGATGGCCACCAGTGCCAACGCTAAGAGCACCAGCCCCCGCCAGCCCACATACATGCGCAGATACTCCCCCGCCTCCTGCGGGTTCGTCTGCAAAATGGCCGTGACGATACCAGCACCCACCTGCGTCTGGTAGGTGACAATCGTAAACAACTCCACACACCAAAGCAGCAGCGAGACGCCCACCGAAATCCCCAACGCACCGCGCCGCAGTGGCCGCCACGGCACCAGTCCCCACAGCCAGCCGTAAAGCAGGCAGCTGGTCAATAAAAACAAGGCATCCACGCCCAGTACTGCCAGTTGCGTTGCTTGATACATATGGATATTTTGCCAGGCGATAACCGAAAAATTCAACACAAACAAAGCCAGCCCCGCCCGCCAGGTACGCGCCAACGCCCGCCCAAGATAACACCACACGCCTTTTATTTGCATGTCATAGCCTCCATCATACACATATGTTACTATTATAGCGCTATTCGCTTGCCACCGCCATCGTAAAACTACTATAATAGAAGAAACAGTATTCCTTTTAGGAGGTCACCATTTTATGACACAAGAGACATTTCATAAACTCGTACATCTCGTGCTCGACTCGCCCGCACATCCACCCGAGAAACTTTTCATCGGCGGCATGGACAACTGGCACGCCCGCGCCCGCCTCGCGCATTTCCTCGCGATGCAGGGCATCGACAAAAAGGCGGAGGCACTCGAACTCTTTCACAGCATTGTCGAGCAGAACGTGGATGAGGACAATCCCGAGGACGTCGAGGAAAAATGTTTTGCCCTGCAACGTCTGAGCTCACTGGAAAAAGAACTGGATAAGGACGACGACGCACTCAAACATATCGATATGGCCATCGAGCTCGCCGAGTCCACGGACTTCCTCTATAAATACATCCTGCGCGGCGAACTCTGGGGCGACCGCTGGAACCTCATGCACAAAATGGACATGACCAAAGATGCCGAATCCGAGGTTGATGAACGCATTGCCGCCTACAAGGACATCCCCATCGAACACAACAGTTACCTCTACTACGGCTACCGCTTCAAAGCCCAGCTCGCCGCCGAGCGCCACGTCACCCTCGTAGCTAAAGACTACATGCACATGGCCCTGCACGCGATGGAAATCCCGGAAGAATACAAAGAAGGCCTCGAAGTCGCCTTCGCCCCCACGCACGATAACGCGGCCTTTATCCTCAATCAAATCGACCGCGCCACCCCGAACCCCGATAATTTGCACTGGGATATATAAATGTAACATCCATACCAGCGGCAACCGTCTTGCTTGGCGGGAGCCGCTATTTCTATACCCAACATACAAATAAAAAATGCCTACCCCTTGCCACAAGGGATAAGCATTTTTCATGATATATCAGCTATCAGCTTCTGATATTTTTGCGCAAAAAAATCAGAGGGCACGCTGAACCTTGCCAGAACGCAGGCAACGCGTGCAGACATTGATACGTTTAACCTCGCCGTCAACCACAGCGCGAACACGCTGAATGTTCGGTTTCCAGGAACGCTTCGTCTTCAGATGGGAATGGCTGACGTTGTTGCCGGACAGCTCACCCTTTGCGCAGACTTCACATACATGTGCCATTGTTACACCTCCTCGTCAATCTATGCCGATATCTCGTCGACACAATAAATGTATTTTAGCACAAATTAAACTGAGGTGCAAGCATTTTTACTTGACACGGGCCGAATTATTCCTCATAAGCGCGCTGGTCTTTGGTGGTCGGTGCTGGCATCGTGTTGAAAGAGCCGATTTCGTGCTCGGTCAAATGAAACTTGATAGCCGTGGGCTCACTGTAGCCAGTGACAAAAAGCTGGAACATATCGTAGTCCGGCAGATACTGCGTGAGCTCCTGCACTGCCTTCGGGTCACTGCCGCGTCCCGGCACGTAGTTATTCACAACCACGAGGTAGTAGTCACCGCCCGGCACATCTTTGATGGTAAACTTGCCTTCGTTATCCGTCTCCTGGTAATAAATCGGCTGGCCTGCCGGGATTTTCTTTTCACGGTACCAGGCATCCAGCGCGTCCTGCGACAACGTCTTGAAGTTGATATGCGCGCCAATCAGCCAAACCTCGGCACGGGCTGACTCGTTGTTGCCGGTCTTTTTGTTACCCAACGTCTTGTCGAGGTCCATGCCGATGCCCATGCCGCCATTACCGCCTACGGATACGCCACTATCCTCGGGGATATAGAGCTGCCCCATCACCTCGGCTGCTGATGCCTGCTGCGGTGCAAAAACCAATGGTGCAGCGGCTAAGGCCGCGGTCAGACCAAATGCTAATACTTTACGGAACATAGATAATTCCCCCTGTACCGAAAATTCTCTTACTGCTTAATTATATCAGAAAGCACGCAAAAAAGCACCACGCCGCTGAGCATGGTGCTTTTCGCAGATAAAGATTGATTTATCAGGAGATTGTCCTGAAAGCGCTGACGGCGGGATTATTTACCAGCCAGAGCTTTATAAACATTGTAGCGGACCTCCGCGTCGTGCTGCGTCTTCGCGAAGAGTTTCTCGGCCTCATCCGGGAAGGAACGCGACAGGGAAATAAAGCGCGTCTCACCCATGAGGAAATCGTGGAACTTCGTGAAGTCCGGCTCCTTGGAGTCGAGGCTGAACGGATTCTTGTCCGTGCCCTCGAGCTCAGGGTTGTAGCGGTAGTTCGCCCAGTAGCCGCACTCAACGGCGAGCTTACCCTCGAGCTGGCTGCAACCCATACCCTTGCGGATGCCGTGATTGATGCACGGTGCATAGCCGATGATGAGGGACGGGCCATGATAGGCCTCAGCCTCAGCGAGGGCCTTGAGCACCTGGTTGTGGTCGGCGCCCATATCGACCTGCGCCACATAAACGTAGCCATAGGACATAGCCATGCGGCCGAGGTCCTTTTTCTTCGTCTTCTTACCGGAGGCCGCGAACTGCGCGATAGCCGCTGCCGGTGTAGCCTTCGAAGCCTGACCGCCAGTGTTGGAGTACACCTCGGTATCAAAGACGAAGACGTTCACATCCTCACCCGAGGCCAGCACGTGGTCAACACCGCCGTAGCCAATATCGTAGGCCCAGCCATCGCCGCCGAAAATCCACTGCGAGCGTTTGACGAAATAGTCACGCTCCTCGTAGATAGCATTGAGGTCAGCATCATTGCCTTTCTCCTGCTCGAGCAGAGCCGCCAGAGCATCTGCACGGTCGCGCGTACCCTCGCCGTCATTCATATGCTCCACCCAGTCAGTCATAGCTGCCTGGAGCTCCGCACTGCCTTTGCCTGCTGCCACAGCGGCTTTCATGGCATCTGCGAGACGGTTGCGCAGGGCTTTCGTGCCGAGGCACATGCCGAGGCCGAACTCCGCATTGTCTTCAAAGAGCGAGTTCGCCCACGCTGGGCCGTGGCCCTGTGCGTTCGTCGTGTACGGCATAGCAGGTGCACTGGCGCCCCAGATAGAGGAGCAGCCCGTAGCATTGGCGACCATCATGCGGTCACCGAAGAGCTGCGTGATTAGTTTCGCATACGGCGTCTCACCACAGCCTGCACAGGCACCGGAGAACTCGAACAACGGCTGCTCGAACTGCGAGCCGATGACTGTGTTCTTCTTCATCGGATTAGGTTTGACGGATACTTTCGCCGTATCTACACCGTAGTCGAAATACGCCTGCTGTGCCTTGACTTCCTCGGTCAGCGGCACCATCTCGAGTGCCTGTGCCGGGCAGACCTGTGCACAGTTGCCGCAGCCGAGGCAGTCGAGCATCGACGTGGCAATCGTGAGATGCAGTCCCTTCTTATTATAGATGGGCATCTTCTCCGCTTTATCCGCAACGGCAAAGCCCTGCGGTGCTGCCGCGAGCTCGGCGTCGTTAGTGAGCACCGGACGGATAGCCGCATGCGGGCAGACAAAGGAGCACTGGCTGCAACCGATACACTTCGTCTTGTCCCAAGCCGGCACTTTAATTGCCGTGCCACGTTTTTCGTAAGCCGTGCCGCCTACCGGGAACGTGCCATCTGCCATATCAGCAAACGTCTTGACGGAGAGTTTGTCACCCTCCTGGCGGTTCATCGGCTCCTGAATATCTTTGATAAAGGCCGGTTTGTCTGTTGCCTGTGCTGGTGCATCCTGAGCCTCAGCCCAATCTGCCGGTACCTTGACCTCATGCAGAGCATTGACACCCTGGTCCACGGCGCCATAGTTCATATCCACGACCTTCTGGCCTTTGCGGCCATAGCTCGTGACGATGGCTTCTTTGAGATATTTCACCGCATCATCGATGGGGATAATGCCCGTGAGCTTGAAGAAGGCCGACTGCATGACCATGTTGAAACGGCCGCCGAGGCCGAGGTCCTGCGCAATTTTCACGGCGTTGACCGTGTAGAACTTGATGTTGTTCTGGGCAAGATAGCGCTTCATGCTGGCGGGCAGGTTCTCACCGAGCTCCGCGTCGCTCCAGACCGTATTCAGCAGGAACGTACCGCCCTTTTTCAGTCCAGCCAGCAGGTCGTAGTTGTTGACATAGGACTGTTGCGAGCAGCTGATGAAATCTGCCTTGTTGATGAGGTACGGGCTGGTAATCGGCGTCTTGCCGAAGCGCAGATGGCTCATCGTGATACCGCCCGACTTCTTCGAGTCATAGGCGAAATAGGCCTGCGCGTACATGTCGGTCTTGTCGCCGATAATCTTGATGGCGCTCTTGTTGGCACCGACCGTGCCGTCGGAACCCATGCCCCAGAACTTGCAGGCCGTCGTGCCCGCCGCCGTGAGGTCAACGTCGCTGTGCGTCGGCGCGAGACTCGTATGCGTGAGATCGTCCTCGATGCCAATGGTGAAGCCATTCAGCGGCGCATCCTTTTTCAGCTCATCGTAAACGGCGAAAATCTGGTCCGGCGTCGTATCCTTGCCACCGAGGCCGTAACGGCCGCCGACGATGACAGGTTTACGCTCCGAGCCGTAGAAGGCTGCACGCACATCGAGATAGAGCGGCTCGCCCTGAGCGCCCGGCTCCTTCGTGCGGTCGAGTACGGCCACTTTCTGCACCGTAGACGGCAGCTGTTTGAGGAAGTGCTCCACGGAGAACGGACGATAGAGATGAACGTTCAGCAGACCGACTTTCTCGCCCTGCGCGTTCAAATAGTCCACGACCTCCTGCGCCGTCTGGCACACGGAACCCATCGCGATGACGACGCGGTCAGCGTCCTGCGCACCGTAGTAGTCGAACAGATGATGCTCGCGGCCCGTGACCTTGGCGAGGTCAGCCATCGCCTCCTCGACCAGCTGCGGGATGGCCTCATAGTATTTATTGACAGCCTCGCGCTCCTGGAAATAGATATCCGGGTTCTGGGCCGTGCCACGGATGACTGGATGGCCCGGGTTCAGCGCGCGGCGGCGGAACGCCTTGACCGCATCCCAGTCGAGCAGCTTGCCGAGGTCAGCGTAGTCGATGAGCTCGATTTTCTGAATCTCATGCGACGTGCGGAAGCCGTCGAAGAAGTTGATAAAGGGCACGCGGCCCTTAATGGCCACGAGATGTGCCACGGCGGCGAGGTCCATGACCTCCTGCACGCTGGCCTCGGCCAGCATCGCGCAGCCCGTCTGCCGCGCGGCCATGACATCCTGATGGTCACCGAAAATGTTCAGGCTCGAAGCCGCCAAGGCACGCGCAGAGACGTGGAACACGCCAGGCAGCAGCTCACCTGCTACTTTGTACAGGTTCGGAATCATCAGCAGGAACCCCTGCGAAGCCGTATAAGTCGTGGTCAACGCACCGGCCTGCAATGAACCATGCACGGCACCAGCGGCGCCGCCCTCGGACTCCATCTCGATGACGCGCACCTGCTGGCCGAACAAGTTCTTTTTACCATGAGCTGCGAACTCATCTACATGCTCCGCCATCGGCGAGGACGGCGTGATAGGGTAGATGGCAGCAACATCCGTGAACGCATAGGATACATAGGCGGCAGCGGTGTTGCCGTCCATGGTCTTCATCTGTTTGCTCATTACTCGTTTGCTCCCCTCTTGCTTTTACTAAGGAACGCATAAATATAATATTTTCGCGCATGTTCTACCATACGCATGGCTGCCCCGCCGACGCGACGTTTCAGCTGCCATCACGCCGGTAAATACAGCCTTAGAGAACTGATATATAGTTCCCTTGCAGATACATTGACATTATACAACGTGAAAAAATGCTTGTAAATACCGCTTACAATGCGCGCAACCTGCTGTTGTGGCGTATAAACGGTACTATTATATATATAGTTTATTTTATCATAAATGTAGTTACAACAACGTCTTAATATTTTCCCGTAAAATCTTAAATAATCTCTACTTCAACTATGGCGTTGGTAAATTTTTGTGTAAATGCTTACATTATACTTTTATCCTAAGCTGTACCTTGCCATAAATAAAAACAATGACAAAAAAAGAAAAAATTTTTACAAAAAATACAACCACACAAAAGGCCGATGCCCCACAATAAGGCACCGGCCCATAAATGTTATAAATGAAGTTTACTCTCCGACCCGCAGTTGCGCACCCGTATTCTCACGGCTGTGACGATAACCATAAAGGAAGTAAATGACCAGCCCCAACGCGCTCCATACCCAGAAACGCACCCAAGTCATTGAGGAAAGATTATACATGATATAACCACAGCTCAGCACAGAAAGCACAGCGATGACGTTGATAGCTGGGCAGGTAAACGGCCGATGTGCGTCAGGATAGCGGCGGCGCATAACGGCCGCCCCGATGGAAGCCACGATAAAGGCGAACAGCGTGCCCACAGAGCACATCTCAGCCAGTACGTTAATCGGCGTGAAACCCGAGCAGAACGCCACGACCAGTCCCACCGCGATAGTCACGCGGTACGGCGTTGCGAAACGCCGCGAAAGTGCGCATACTCCCTGCGGGATGAGGCCGTCACGGCTCATGGCGAAAAACGCGCGCGTCTGCGCGTACATCATGTTCAGCAACACCGTCGTCAGGCCCGCAATCGCCCCCGTGCCTACCACGGCCGAACCGAAGCGGTAGCCGAGCTCACGCAGAGTAAAGGCTACTGGCTCCGCATTGTCGAGCTCCGTATAGGGCACGTTGCCCGTCATGACTGCCGTCACTGCGATATAAAGCACCGTGCAAATGAGCAGTGAACCGATGATGCCGATAGGCATGTCGCGCTCCGGCTTTTTCGTCTCCTCCGCCGCCGTCGAAATGGCGTCAAAGCCGAGATAGCCGAAGATAATCACGGCCGCGCCCGCCGAGACGCCCGCCCAGCCAAACGGCATGAACGGCTCAAAATTCGTCACGTCCACATGCGGTGCCGCAAGGAAGAGAAAAAGAAAAATCGCCGTGAGCTTTACCACGACCAGTACGCGGTTCACCAGCGTACTCTCGCGCACGCCGCGGATGAGCAGACACATGAGGAACAGGGTGATGAGCACGGCGGGCAGGTTCACGATACCGCCGTCCGCCGGTACCTTGGTGAGCGCCTCCGGCAGCAGGATACCCGCCGACTTCAACACGCCTGTCACGTAGGCCGACCAGCCACCCGCTACCGCCGAGGCGCCGACCGTGTACTCCAGCACGAGGTTCCACCCTACGAGCCAGGCCATGACCTCGCCCAGCGAAGCATAAGCGTAGGCGTACGAGCTGCCCGCCACCGGCAGCGTCGAGGCGAGCTCCGAATACAACAGGCTCACGAAACCACAGGCGATACTCGCGAGCACAAAAGAAAGCATCAGCGCCGGACCCGCATACTGCGCCGCCGCCACGCCCGGCAACACGAATATGCCCGTCCCCACGATGATGCCCACGCCGAGGAACACCACATCCATAGCGCCCAAGGCCTTGTTAAACCGTGTCTGTGAAGCATCTGCGAGATACTCACCGATGCTCTTGGTGCGAAAAATCTGCACGCTGGTCACTCCTGACTAATGCTAAATACTTGTTGAATGATAATTTAAATTACAACATTACAAGTATAGCACAGCCCAGTACGTTGTGAAAAGACATTTTGAGTACGAATTAAAGTATACATAAAAAAGGTACGTTGAACCACCATTCAACGTACCCTAACAAAACAACCGCGCCATAATGGGGATGGTCAACAGACTGCAAATCGTCGTGAGAGAAACGGCCTGCGTGGCCAGTTCCGTATGGTTGTCGTATTCGTTGGCGAACATGACCAGCATAGAGCCCACGGGCATACCGAAGGTCACGGTAGCCGTGCCCACGAGCATAGGGCTGAACAGTCCCGTGGCCGTGAGCACACTGTAGATGATCGCGGGGATAACGGCGAGGCGCACAACGGTCATAGCGTAGAGCCGCCGCTCGGTGAAGATGCGCCGCAAGGCAATCTCCGCGAGATTCGCACCGAGGATGAGCATGGACACCGGCGTCGTAATATTGCCCACAAGATAACAGGCATCGCTGAGGAGCATTGGCAGGTGCAACCCGCTCAGGTAGAGCGCCAGTGCGAAAACAGTCAGCACAAAGCCCGGGTTCCACAAATGCCGCAGACGCAGTGGCGTGTCCTCCCCGCTCATCAACCGCACACCATAGGAGTAGACGAGCAAGTCAAAAGGCATGTGAATCATCGCGGTGTAGAAAATCGCGTCATCACCGAAAAAGGCCTGCACGATGGGAAAGCCCAAAAGCTCCGTGTTGGCAAAGATGAACATAAATTGATAGGCACCACGCTCGCCGTCTGTGACGTGCAAAAGTGCCGTAAAGCCGCGTGCGATAAAAGGGAGCATGGCGTAGATGACAGCACCGAGCCCGAAAAAGTACAACACGGTCTGTGTATCCGCCGTCTGCATGCGCGCCACCGAAGCGATAACGAGCAAGGGGCAGGTGATGTTAACCGCCAGTGATGACAGCTCACGCAAGCCTTGATGACTGAGCAGCGAACGCCGCCGCAACACATAGCCCAACAGCACGAGTAAACCTAGTTGCAACATCGTGTTGTAGACCGTGCCTAAATCCATGCCCTCACCTCCACCTGCACTGATTTTAGCACAGCCGTTACTCCCGTGACAACGGGAACGTCATGCAATGCGGGCCGCCGCCAGCCTTGAGAATCTCCGTGATAGGCAGCTCAATAACCTCCATGCCCCGACGACGCAACTCCGCATTCACGCGTGTATTGCGCGCCAGCGAGAGCACACGGTGGCCGCCGAGTGCCTGCAAATTGCAGCCGTGGGCAAAGATAGCCTCCTCCTCAACGGGGATAATTTCGATGTCCATTTTCTTGAGCCGTGCGAGGAACTCCTCGGGCATGCCGTCCTGATAGGCCACGGCCAGGTGGTCATCGACGAGGTTAAAGCACATATCGAGATGCAAATACTCCTCCTTGCCCGGCACGGGGATAACCTCGTAACCATAGGGCGCGAGGCCGTCGCGTACCTCCTCAAAACCGCGCTGATTCGTACGGGCGAACATGCCAAGGGCAATCGTGTGCTCGTTGAGGAACATGAAATCGCCGCCCTCAAACAAGCCCTCTTTGACCTCCACGATACAGGGCACGCCTAGTTTCTCCATAATCGCCTGATAGTCCACATGTTCCTTGTCGCGCAGATGCTCACGGAAACGCCCGAGGATATACCCCTCACGCACGCAGCCGCCAAAATCGCGGGAAAACACCGAGTTGGGCCGCTCAGGGTCAGCGGGCAGAAACTCCGTCTCTACCCCCGCCGCATGATAGGCCTCAATGAACGCCTGGTGCTCCTGGAGCATCTTGTCAATATCGAGCTGACGGTCCCATTTTTTTGCAATCTCGTTGATGGGTGCCGCCTGCAAGTACTCCGGTTTAGACACCAAAACCTTCTTGAGCACGCCCGTGCCATTGTTTACAAACATTATTTTGCCTCCAAATATAAATAACCCTTGCCTTTAGGTCAAAAAAGTCTGCACCGCCCGCAATATGAGCTGGGGCAAAGTGTGGAAAGAATAGGGTTTATAGACTCTTTCCGACCATTTATGCGCATCCTTACCGTAGACGCCGAAGTTCAGCGCCGGGATATTGAGCGTCTGCATGGTCGCCAGTGGCAACGGATAGAGCTCGGCCATCGCTGGCATGTTGTCCTGCAAAACCGCCACCGAAGCCGCATCGTCGTTGATTTTCAAATAACTGCTGTCAGAAAGACTGGGGAAGAACTGCTTGACCTCATACTGTTCCCCTGTCTCTGCCGCAAACGCCTGCACCATAGCGGTAAGTTTGTTATAGAGTGCTGCCTCCTCGGGTACCTCCTGCCGCAAAGTGTTGTAGGGGCAGTACGGTGCCGCAAAGAACACCACAGCCAACGGTGCCTGCACACCGAGCTTTTGCACCAGCATGCGCACTACGGCCAACGCACACGCCCGCTTGTCCGTGCCTACGGCCTGCAACTCCCTTGCCTGTGCCAACGCTGCCGCTTCGACCGCCGCGACGGTCTCACCTGTATGTTTGGCCACGCGTGCTACCAGTTCCGCATAGGTCAGCACCTCGGGCTGTGGCAGAGCAGGCGCTGCCTCCTGCCCCATGAGCTCGGCGTATAGTTCGCTTTCATGCCGGATACGCGCTGCCACCAGCGCCAAAGCCTGTGACACGACATCACAAAACTCACGCAAAATCGTGGCCGTAGGTTTGGCGTGCACGAAAAAGTTAAAATAGCAATAGGCCTCCTTGGCCGTCTGCACATTGTAATGCGTCTTGAGGTCCTGCATTTTCAACACGGAGGGCGGCAATGTGTACTCGCCGCCATAGTTATCGCAAAAACGCGTGTTATAGTTGATGGCACGCACGATTTCTGCCACAGCTACAGAGGCATCAAAGCCCTCAAAGCACTGCCCTACATGCGTCTCGCGCCCTTGCACGTAAACACATGGCAGGAGCTTGCCCACGGCTCCCGTATAGATATAGCGATGCGGGTCGTCCGCATAGAGCGGGCAGGTATAGTCGTTATTGATGGCAAAACTATACTGCCAGCCATGAGCCTCTGCCAAGCGCTGCAAAACCTCCAGCCCCTGTATCATGCCCGTATGCTCATTCTCCTCCACGGGATTGAGCGAGAGCAGGATGTTGCCCGCAAAAGTCTCGCGCCGCGTGCTCAGATACTCCAAAAGCGCGATAAAGACCGCACCGCCGCTTTTCATATCACAGGCACCGCGTCCCACGAGCCAATCACCGCTCGTGAGTTCGGCACGCATCTCGGCAGGCAGGTCCAGGCGCAGCATGGCCTCGCACAAAGCATCGGGGTCAGCAGCATAGGGCTCCAGCGCGCCGTAATCCTCCGTGCCCACCGTATCCATATGGCCGTGCCAGATGATGGTGCGCGGACTGGGACGCAACGTACCCGTGAGGTAAGCGAAGATATTGGCCCGCCCCAGTTTATCCCCGCGCAGTTCCTGGCGGATAACGCACTCCGGATGGGCCGCAAAATACGGGATAGTGCGCAAAGTACGCTCGAGGAAATCCGCTGCATCTTTTTCGCCATGTGGACTGCCGTTGACGCTTTTGACCGCTACGAAATCCCGTGTAATTTGCTCAATACGGTCTGCTAAAGCCATAATCACACCTCCCGGCGCAGATAGTCGATGACATGCTGACAGGAACGCCGCGCCAGTTCCTCCATTGAGGCCTCAGAATAAAAAGCCACATGCGGTGTAATGATGACGTTATCACGTCCCAGCAGGCTGCACTGTGCGAGGTCTGGTTCCTCCGAGGCCAGCACATCCAAACCTGCGGCACTGACCTGTCCCGCCTCAAGCGCCGCTACCAGCGCCGCCTCGTCCACGGCCGCACCGCGCCCCGCATTGATAAAAACAGGGTGCCGCTGCATGGCCGCAAAAGCCGCCGCATCGAAATAATGCGTATTCGCCGCCGTCTGGCGCATATGGTTCGTGATGATATCGGCCTCACGCAGAGCCGTCGCCTTGTCCACAAGCGCCAGCCCCGACTCTACCGCCTCGGTACGGCCGAGATGGGACGAGACGACGAGAATGCGCATACCGAGTGCCCGCGCATACCGTGCCACACGCTGCCCGATATGGCCCCAGCCGAACACGGCCAGCTTGCATTGGCTAAGCCGCCGCAGGCCCTGTACCGGGCCCATTTGCCAGTCATGCTGCACCTGTACTTGCTGGTCGTAGCTTTTCAGCCGCCGCGCGAGTGCGAGGATGAGCGCCAACGTATGCGTTGCCACCTCCTCCGTGCAGTAGTCCTGTACATTCTGCACCGCAATGCCCAGTTCCTGCGCAGCCATAACATCGATGGTATTCATGCCTGTGGCATTGACAGAGATGATTTTGAGCTCGGGCAGTTGTGTCAGTACCTCCCGCGTAAGCGGCACAAAGGCCGTAATGAGCGCCGTTACCCCCTGCATATCCTGGAGGAACTGCGCCTCAGTCGTATACTCAGCCGTCACCACCTCTGCCTGCGGCAAATTCGCCCGCAGCATTTGTTTTTCATACGTCAAATCCCGTTGCATCTCGCTGGGATAATCACAAATTAAGATTTTCATTATTTACCTTTTCCAGCTTTTCCCGCTTTCAAGCCGCCAACTGTAATAAAATCTCCCGCGTGGCCGCTACGACGGCCTCCATCTCAGCCTGCGTGCCAATGGTAATGCGCAGGAAATTCTTGATACGTGGCTCCTGCGGGTAATGACGCGCGATGATACCGTGCTCGCGCAGTTTGGCGTTATACTCGGCCGCCGTGAGCCAGGGATGTGTAACAAAGACGAAATTCGTATGCGAATCCATGACGTAGAAGTCCAGCTTGCGCAGTTCGGCTTTGGTGTACTCCCGTGCTGCCATCGTAGCCTGCGTGCATTTTTGCAGATAGTCCTCATCCTTGATGGCCGCTACGCCGATAGCCATACTCACATCGCTGAGATTGAACGGATTGAACACCGCCTTCATGCCCTCCAGGTCCTGGATAAGCGACGCATTGCCGAAGCAATAGCCGATGTGCGCCCCCGCAAGGTTGCGCGATTTCGACATCGTCTGCACGACGAGCAGGTTATCGTATTTGTGGATGAGCGGCACACAACTCTCATTGCCATAGTCGACATAGGCTTCATCAATGACTACGAGGCGGTCCGGATTGGCCGCCACAATGCGCTCGATTTCGCTGACCGGCAACACATAACCCGTGGGCGCATTCGGGTTGGCCAAAATGATGTTGCGGTCCGTCTGCACATAGCCATCCACATCAACCGTGAAGTCCGCTTTGAGCGGCATGCGCTGGTAGTCGATACCAAAAGCCTTGGCCTGCGTCTCATAGAAACCATAGGTCACATCGGGGAAACAGACGCGGGCACGCTCGAAAAAGGCCAGGAAAATCAAGCCCAGCACCTCATCGGAACCGTTACCCACGAGCACCTCCGACTGGCGCACCGCATAACGCTCCGAAAGCACCTGTTTGAGTTCACGCGACTGCGGGTCGGTATAACGGCCCAGATGGCGCATGCGTTCGCTCTTCAGCACGTCAAGCACCATAGGCGAAGGGGGCAGACTCGTCTCGTTGGCGTTCAGCTTGATGATAGACGGGTCCTTCGGCTGTTCTCCCGGAACATAGGGCTCTAAATCCTTGTAACGTGGGCTGAGAAATCTGCTCATGGTCTTTTCCTCCTGTATACACACATAACAAAAACGCCGACCGACAGACTCTCCTCTCTGCTCAGTCAGCGCCTTTGCTGTTCTCATACCATATGCGGTTGTTCTTTTGGGATACATTTAGTATAACGGCAAAGATATGGCATGACTATTTACTTTTGCACAAAAATCGCCACTATTTTTCGTTAGAACTGCAAGCTGTTTATTGTATACACTGAACTGCACCGTTTGTGTACCTCTGGCAAATATGCTATCATAGGACATATCAACACCAAAGGAGACAACGGCATGCAACTGGCAGAATTATTGGCCCTGCCCACATTCAGCGATTTCGAACTCATTGCGGGCGAGACGGGCCTCGGGCGCGACATCGGCAACGTGGATATCCTCGAGTATGAATACTTCACGCAAAAATTCGGCGTATTCAGCGAGAATGACTTCGTACTTACCTCGCTCTTTTTCGCCAAGGATGACCCGACGCTCATCGGCAAAAGCATCGAAAAACTGCTGGCACAGCATATCTCGGCCCTCGCTGTCAAAACCGTGTTTTACACTAAACTGCCGGACGAGGTCATCGACCTCTGCAACGCGCATAAGCTGCCCCTATTCACCTTCCAGCATGCCTATATGGAAGACCTCATTGTGAGCTTTAACGAACTGCAAAAAAGCGACCAGCGCAATCTGCTGCTAGAGGAAAATCTGCACTTTCTCCTGCAAACCACGGCTGATAAAAGTCTCGTCGAAAGCACCGCGCACGAAATCAACCCCGCCTTTCTCGCACACGCGGTGGCTTTCTACCTCACCGACCGCCAGAACCCGCATTCGCCGCGCCGCATCGCTACGGTTCTGAACCGTCTGCTCTATAAACAGTACCGCTATCAGCAGCTCTACTATGTGAGTTATCTCAAATATGACAACGGCCTGCTCGTCATCTACACGCAAAACGATGCCCAGCTGGCCGAACCGCCGCAAGCCCTCATCGGCAAGCTGCTGCGCAGCTACGACATTAAGGAGAACGACTTTTACATCGGCTGCAGCAACTGCCATCCGACCTTCACGCGTCTGCACCAGCTCATCCAGGAGAGCCTCGATGCCAACCTCCTCTGCCAGCAGCAGGACGCCGCCTGCGTCAGCTATAGCGACCTCGGCGTCTACCGGCAGTTGCTGCCGCTCAGCCGCCAGCTGCCTTGCCGCGAACAGTTGCAGACTGTCGTACAGACCCTACAGACCTACGACAGCAAATTCTCCTCGCGCCTGCTCGAGACCCTGCTCACCTATGTACGCAACGGCGGCGAGGTGGCCCGTACCGCCCAACAGCTCTATCAGCATCCCAACACCATCCGCTACCGCCTCACCAAAGCCCGCGAGCTCCTCGCTCCCTGCCTCGGCACCGAGCATTTCTACGAGCAGATTTTCAACCTGCTGACCATCTATCAGCTGCAGCTGGGGAAACACTAAGCGAAATAGCCTGCGCTTACTGCCAGAACGCATAACAAAAAAGCCTGTGAAGCAAACAAAACTTCACAGGCTTTTAAATTACCATACATGGTCGGGATGACAGGACTTGAACCTGCGGCCTCCTCGTCCCGAACGAGGCGCGCTACCAAACTGTGCCACATCCCGACAACAGAAAATATTATACTACGCGTTAACACCTTTGGCAAGCATTTCTTTATCTTTATTTTTCCTGCCTAACAGGCGGCGCAGGGCCGGAAGCCAACTTTTCGGCGGATGTGCATCGAAATAGAGGAAGATAATCGGGATGACGATGAGGGTGAAAACCGTCGAAGTTATAAGGCCGCCGATGATGACCATAGCCATCGAGGAACGCGTCTCCGAACCAGCAGTCAGCGAAAGCGCCATCGGCGTCATGCCCACAATCATCGTGATGGTCGTCATGAAAATCGGCTTCAAACGTACCTTGCCCGCCTCCACCACTGCCTCATATGCCGTACGGCCGCGCTCCATGAGCGTCAACGTGTAGTCAATGAGCAAGGTACCGTTCTTCGCCACGATACCATCCATCACGAGGATACCGATGAGCGAGTAGAGGTTCAGCGTGTTGTGCGTTAGGAACAGCAGGAACAAAGCGCCGATAATACCCAGCGGCAGCGAGAACATGCGGATGAACGGCGTAATCGTCGATTCATAGAGGATGCCGAGCAGCATGTAGATGAGCACGAGCGCCAGCAGCAAAGCCTGTAGCAGTTGCTTGAACGTGTCGTTCATGTTCGTAGCCTGCCCCTTGAACTGGTAGGTGATGTGGTCGCCGAGGTTGGCATTTTTGATGGCCTTTTTCGCGTCCGTCATCACATCGTTCAGCGGCCGTCCCGAAATATTCGTGCCGATAGCCACGGAGCGTTGCTTGTCCACACGGCGGATGGTCACAGGGCCGCGCCCATTTTTGATGGTCGCGACATCGCCGAGGTAGACGAGTTTGCCGCCCGCCGAGACCGGCACACGCGCTACGTCCGAGGCCTTGTAGCCGTCGGCGCCGAGGAAACGTACTTTGATATTCGTATCCTGACCACCGTTCAATGGGTCATTTTTCAGCTCGCCCGCCGAGAGGCCCGATATAGCCGAGGCAAAGGCCGTGTCCACATCGCCCAGCGAGGTGCCATAGGCCTTGAGCTTGTCGCGGTCAACCGTGAGCTGCAACTCGGGCATGCCCTCCGTGTAGCTTGTGTTCACGTCCGTGATGCCGGACACCTGCGTTTTCAGCGTCTCCATAACCTGCTCGGTTGCACTGGTCAGCTGGTCGTTATCCGCGCTGCGCAACTCGACTTGCAACACACCGCTGCCGTTGCGCGCACCGCCGCCACCCGAGATACCCGCGACTGAAGTCTGCGCCTCGGCCACGCGCACGTCGGCGTTTTTGATATCGGCTGCGAACACTCGCATTTCGTTTGCCACATCCCAGACAGAGCGACTGCGGTCCTTGCGGTCATAGAGCTGTACCTTGATACGGCCCTCGTAGGCCGTCGAACCGCCCGCATAGGTCATATAGTATTTGACCTCGGGCAAGGTCGCGAGCTTTTCCTCCAGCTGCAACGCCACCTTGTTCGTCTCCTCTGAGGAGGAGCCCACGGGCGTGTTGATGTTGATGGTAAAGCTCGACTCATCCGTCTGCGGCATGTACTCCGAGCCGATGAGCCCCAGCGGTACCATCGCCACAACACCGCAGAACACAACGGCGATAATGGCGAGCAGCTTCTTTTTATGACCAAAGCTCCAGAGCAAAATCTGCTCGTAGTACTTGACCGCATTCTGTTCCAACCGATCCATCCAGCGCCAAAGCGGTTTATCGGGCACATGGTAGCCACCCGCGAAGAAGCGCGAGGCCAACATTGGCGTCAGCGTGAAAGAGATAAAGAGCGAGAACAGCCCCGCAAAGACAATCGTCAAGCCGAATTGGCGGAAGAACTGCCCCGTCATGCCCGTCATAAAGGCGATTGGCATAAAGACCGCCGCATCGCAGAGCGTGATGGCAATGGCTGCCATACCAATCTCCGTGCGCCCCTTCTCCGCTGCGGTCATCGGCTCCTCGCCCATCTGGAGATGGCGCACGATATTCTCCAGTACCACGATGGAGTCATCGACGAGGATGCCTACGCAGAGCGTCATGCCCATGAGCGACATCATGTTGAACGTAAAGCCCGCACAGTACATGACGAAAAAGGTAGAGATAAGCGAGGTCGGGATGGCAATCATGACCGCCAGCGTCGAGCGCCAGCCCCGCAGGAACAGGAACAGCACGAGGCCCGTCGTGATGAGTCCCTCGATGAGTGTGCCCAGCGTGTTATGCAACGACGTCTCAACATAGTCCGCATCGTTCGAGACCACTAGGAACTGGTAATCGGGATGTGCCTTGCGCAGTTTCTCTACCTGCGCGAGGATGTTGTTCGCAGTATTGACGAGGTTCGCGTCACTGTTCTTGAAAATGAGCACATTCACCGCGTCTTCGCCATTCAGACGGCCGTAGCGGTTCGCGCGCGCATCGCGCTCCGTGATGGTGGCCACGGCTGTGATGGGGATTTTCGCACCGTCCGTGTTCTGTATCTGGATTTTTTCGATGTCACTGGCTTTTTTGTACTGGGCAATCACGCGCACATCGGACTGGCTCTGTTCCGTGTAGACCGTGCCCGAGGGTACGAGCTGATTCTCCGCCTTGATGGCCGAGGCGATTTTCGCCAGCGTCAGATGATAGGCCGCCATTTTGTCGCGGTCGACATCCACGGCCACCTCTTTGTCCCGGCCGCCGTGCAGCTCGATTTCCGACACGCCGCCCGCCTGCGAGAGCTCATCCTGAAAGACGTTCTCCGTCTCCATGTAGGTATCAGCCACGCTGTGCTTACTCATGATGGCCAGTTCCACAATAGGCTTGGCGTTCATGTCACGCTTGATGACCACGGGAGACTCGGCCTCGTCGGGCAGGCTCTTGCGGATGGCCTCTACCTTTTTGCTCGCATCAATGGCCGCCTGGTCCGCATCAGCGTCGAAATTCAGTTTCAGCGAAACGCGCGCACGCTCGTAGCTCGCCGTAGAGGTCATTTTCTCCACATTAGAAAGGCCAGAAAGTGCATTCTCCACTGGCTTGACAACTTCCTGCTCTACCGACTCCGCGCTCGCACCGGGATATTTCACCGAGACGGTCACGTAGGGTGTATTCAGCGCAGGCAGGAGCTCGACGCCGATGCGGTAAAAGCTGTAGAGGCCGAGCACGACGAAAAAGAGCACGACCATGCAGATGCCTACGGGCCGCTGGATGGAGAGACGGGTGATATTCATGCCGCACCATCTCCATCCTGCGTGTCTGTGCTATCGTCAATATCGACTTTCGTGCCGTCCTTGAGCTTGTCCTGATTGTTGAGGATGACCACGTCACCCTCCTCCAGACCGTCGACGATTTCCTCGCTCTCATTGTTCATGAGGCCGATGGTTACCGTGCGTTCCTGCGCGCACCCTGCACCGTCCACGACCCAGACCGAGGTGGCACCGTTGCGCATGAGCACAGCCTCCTTCGGCACGTAGAGCGTGTCGCGGCGCTGCAAAATATCCAGCGTCGTATGCGCATATAGGCCCGCCTTGATAGGGATGCCGTCGCCCTGCGTCAGGTAATCACCGCTGTCCGTCACCACGACGTCCGCGAGCTCGATGCGCACGGTATAGGTCTTGCTGCTGCTGTCCATCGCGGGTGACACATAGACGATACGCCCCGGCACCGCACGGCCCAACGAGTCGATGGTCACCTCGACCTCCATGCCTGTGTTCAAAATGGCCGCATCGTTCTCGCCGAGGGTGCAGTCCACGTTCAAATGGCTGTTATCGACCAGCGAAAGCACCTCTTTGTTGGCCTGCGCAATCGCGCCGACCTCGATATCGCGGTAGCCGATGACGCCGTCACGCGGCGCGCGCAGGATGAGGTCGTCGCGCTGCTGCTCCAAGGCCTCCGTCGCATGCTGCTGTTTCTCTGCCGTGAACTGTTTCGACTGCACGCTGGCCGCGTCGCCATCCGAAACCTGATTGTCAAGCACCTCAAAAGACGCCTGCGAGGCAAGATATTCCTGTTTTACTTTATCGAGTGTATCCTGTGAAATGGCGCCGATGGAAAACAGATACTGATTGCGTTCGTACTTTGCCGCCTCCAGTTCGTAGTCATTGCGCGCCTTCACATAGTTCGCGTTGTAACTGGCCGAAGCCTCGCGCGCGTCAGCACGCGCCGCCTGCGTGGCCGCTGCATTCTGCTGGATAGAGATATCGAGGTCGCTCGTATCCTGCACCATGAGCACCTGCCCCGCCTGCACATGGTCGCCCAAGGAGACATATACCGCCCGCACACGCCCCGTATATTTCGGTGCGAGCGGGATATTCGCATCAGCTACCGTCTGTCCCGAGAGGTCGATATGTCTGAGCATATCCTGCCGCGTGAGCGTCACAACCTTTACGAGTGGCCGCGACTGCTTGACTTTGACCTTGACGCCTTTACTGCTGCTGAAAGCCCAATAAATCCCCGCACAGATAATGACAAAAATGGCGAGTCCCGCCATGATTTTCTGCTGACGGCTCCACTCACCCCAACGATGACGTACCATATCCTTCACCCTTTACCGCTATCCTTGCCTTCCCGCACCAAACACGCGAGAACACGCTATATTATTATCAAAGTATAGCACATACGTCCGCCGAAAACGATAAACAGAGCAAAAATTTTGTTTTAGATTTTCTTTACAGGTCAGCACAGGCAGCAGCAAATTTGCCACGCCTCTACAAAAGGCGTATAATATGTTTTGTATGTGCGAAAATCAGGCTGACCTATAATACCGCCAACGCGGCTGAGCAGGCCAGCCACTAACCGGAAGGTGTAAACATGGCAAAAAGATATTATGATTTAACCGTAGCCGGCGTCAAACGTCAGCTGCCGATTCTCAACGTAACCGATGAGCTGGCGATTGCCGGCTTTATCATGCTCGGCGACAACGAGCTCGTCGATGCCTGCGCCGCAGCTCTGGCAAAAAAGGTGCCCGCAGGCACCGAGGTCATCCTCACGGCCGAAACCAAAGGCATCCCTCTCGCCGCTGAACTCGCACGTCAGTTGGGGATGTCACGCTTTGTCGTCGCCCGCAAATCCATCAAAGCCTATATGGAGAACCCCGTTTGGGTCGATGATGTCTCCATCACGACCAAGGGCACGCAGAAGCTCTGCCTCAATGACCCCGATATCGAACTCATCAAGGACAGTCAGGTGCTGCTGCTCGACGATGTCATCAGCACAGGCGGCTCCATGCGCGCCCTGCACGAGCTCACGGATAAATGTGGCGGCCATGTCATCGGCGAGGCCTGTGTACTGGCCGAGGGTGATGCTGCCAAGCGCAACGACATCATTTTCCTCGAGCCGCTGCCGCTCTTCGATGCAGAATAAACACAACACCAATATGCTAAAAGCTGACCATAGCGGTCAGCTTTTTTAGTAGCATCACTCAACGCAAAAAGGACACAGCGATACTGCTGACCGCTGTGCCTTTACTATAGCAAGAATAGTATTTACAGTTTGAACTGATTCGTCGATTGTTGCAAATCGGCCGCCATCTGCGCCAGCGTCTGCGAAGCCGTGGAGATTTCCTCTGTCGAGGCCGTCTGCTCCTCCGTCGCCGCCGAAATAGACTGCGTACTCTCGGAGGTCGTCTTGCTGAGCTTCTGGATGCCATCGACGGCGCTGACAATCTTGCCAGCACCGCTCTCCAGCGTCTGCACGGACTGCTGGATTTCCTCCATCTGATTGCTCATCTCATGCACCTGGTCCATGATGCTCTGGAACTGCGTGCTGACCTCGCGGATGGCCTGCGTGCCGCTGTGCACCTCCTCGGTACCGCTCTCCATCGAGACCACTGCCGCATCCGTATCCTTTTGAATCGCCGTAATGCGGTCGCGAATCTGCTCTGCCGACCGCAATGATTCCTCAGCCAGTTTGCGCACCTCATCGGCCACGACGGCAAAGCCGCGGCCATGCTCACCCGCACGTGCCGCCTCAATCGCCGCATTGAGCGCCAGCAGGTTTGTTTGGTCAGCGATACTCGTAATGCTCTCGATGATTTCGCCGATTTGCTTCGAACTCTCACCTAGCTTCTTTACTACCTCTGCCGTGGAGGCCACCGAGTGCTCGATGGTCTCCATACGTTTGAGCGCGTCCTGCATGAGCTCTGCGCCCTGCTTGGCTGCAGCTGCCGTCCTTGTAGATGTTGTCCCTATTTGTTTGGTCTTGTCTGTCACCGTGGCGATATTGGAGTAGACATTATCTACCTCCTGCATGGCCGTACCGACTTTCTGCACCTGCTCGTCCATATTACCCGAGACATCGCTGATGGTCTCAGCTACGTGCATCGAAACCTCCGCCGACTGCTGAGCATTGGCCGTAAGCTCCTCCGAGGCTGCCGCCACCTGCTCCGCCGTCTTGGCAATCTCGCTGATGAGCTGACGCAGCTTCGTGCTCATCGTGTTAAAGGAACCCGCCAGCATGCCTGTCTCATCGGCCGTATCGAGTACGATATCCGGCTGATGCAGATTGCCCTGTGCGAACTCATCTGCATGACTGCGAATCTGCTCAATGCGCGTGGAGATACGACGTGCGAACTGCAACGAAGCCGCCACTGCAATAAGCACGCCGAGCAGCGTCAAAATGCCGTAGGTGATTTTTAACTTCGTCAACGAGGCAAAAACGATATCCGTTGGCACCGAGAGGCCCATAATCCAGCCCGTAGTCGGCACCGTATGATAGGCAAGCACCTTCTCGCCCTCGCTCGTCTGAAGCGTGAAGAACCCCTCGCCCTGGCTCTTCATCTGGTCAAAATGCGCCGCCAAAGCTTGATTATCGCTGACCGGCGTCATGCTCTCGCTCCCATCCGAGGAAGCGAGAATGTTCCCCGAGGGGCTGATGATGATGCCCTTGCCCGCACCATGATAGTCGAGGTTCTTCGCTGCCTGCTCCAGCGTGCCCAGCTCGATATCCTCGCAGATAGCGCCTTGGAACTGGCCATTGGCGTCCTTGTACGGCACGGCTGCCGTCACGACGAGTTTGCCGTTCGTACTATCTTTATAAACATCGGTAAAGGTCAGCCCACCTGCCGCCTTAGCAGCCTTGTACCAGCCGCGTGACTTGGGGTCAACCTTGCCCGTGTTGTCCTTTTTGCCCGAAACAAAGGTACCCGTCTCCGTCGCATTGACGAGACCAACTATTTCCTTATCTACCGAGACCATGCGCAGCATCGCCTGCATATCAGGAATCGTGGCCCGTCCATTGAACGACTCCATGAGTGCAGCCGCCCCCAGAGCATAGTTAGCCTTGCCCTTTATCCAGCCATCGAGGCCCTGCGACTCAGCGCTGATGGTCGCATTCAATTCGCCCTCGACGGTCTTTTCCAGATTGTTATAAGCCGTATAGTAGCCGACGCAGGACATGATAGCCATGATGAGGCCGGTCACACCAGCCAGCAGGAAAAACTTTTGCCTGATTTTCATAGGATTCCTTCCTTTCCGTATACGAGGCAAACAACCATTCCACATGATTTACTCTTTATTTCGGTATTAGACAGGCCTATTCCTGCTTTAACGAAAATTATTCCCGCTGATTGTAGTGAAAAATAAAAAGGATGGCAACACCAGCTGTGCTGCCATCCTATGGGATACCTCATAACAAAAGTTTACTGTGCTTATGCCACGTCTGTGATATTGATTTCGTGGCCTTTCTCCTCAACCTGCGTCTTTTTCGGCATGTGCACGGTGAGGACGCCGTCCTTATACTCCGCTGTGGTCTGTGCATCATCGATATCATCGATATAGAACGACCGCGTCATGCTGCTCGTACCACGCTCGCGGCGGATGTAGTTGCCCTTGTCGTCTTTTTCATCTTTATTCTCCGCATGCTGCGTCGAGATAGTGAGGTACTGGTTCTCGTAGTTGAGACTGATATCCTCCTTCTTGAGCCCCGGCAGTTCGGCGGTCAAGTCATAACTGTCACCGTTATCCTTGACATCAACTTTGAACACAGGCGTGTGAAAGCTCTGCAGGAACGGCTCATCAAAAGCATCAAACAGGCGATCAAACACGTTGTCCTCGCATGCGAGATTGTTTCTCGTCATAAACGGTACTAACCCAAACATAAAATCGATCCCCTTTCGAGTAAAACACTTTTTCTGGAGGTGCTGCCCCTCATCTGTGGGCTCATCCTCTTTTCAATTATTATTATAGCACTATAGGTCAAAATGTCAAATAGTTTAATCGTCAAATTGCGATTTTTTGCAAAAAAATTTGCTGGCACTACCAGTAAGTACCAGCAAAGGGTGCATAATATAAACTTTTAACGTGTTGCCAACTTACTTTGCGCATGGTCGAGGATAATCCCTGCCACCTCGCGCTTACTGAGCAGCGGGTAGCTGTCAGCACTGCCGTCGGCAGCATAGATGGTCACACGGTTGGTCTCCGTACCGAAACCTGCATCCGCCTCGGCGACATTATTAGCCACGATGAAGTCGAGATGTTTTTTGACTAATTTAGCCTTAGCATAGGCGGCTACGTCCTGCGTCTCGGCCGCGAAGCCTACGAGCACCTGCTGCTTTTTCTGTTGACCGAGCTCGTAGAGGATGTCCGGGTTGCGCGTAAGCGTAAGTGTGAGGTCGCCCGCACTCTTTTTGATTTTCTGCGTGGCCACAGTGGCCGGACGGTAGTCGGCTACCGCTGCTGCCTTGATGACGAGGTCTGCATCGACGTACTCTTGAAGCACGGCCTCGCGCATCTCCAGCGCCGTCTCCACGTCCACGCGCCGCACCCCTGCGGGCGTAGGCAGAACCGTAGGGCCAGAGACGAGCACTACCTCGGCGCCGCGCGCCGCCGCCTCAGCCGCTACGGCATAGCCCATGCGGCCCGTCGAACGGTTGCCGAGATAACGCACGGGGTCGAGCGGCTCCCGCGTGCCGCCTGCCGTCACCAGTACTTTGCGCCCCGCCAGCGCCTGTGACCGCTTAAAGTAAGCAACCACCGCCGCTACAATATCCACGGGCTCCGGCAAGCGGCCTTTGCCCTCAATCCCACAGGCGAGATGTCCCGTAGCTGGTTCTAGGATATAGCAGCCGCGCGAGCGCAACGTAGCCAGATTAGCCTGGGTAGCGGGATGCTCATACATATTGGTATTCATCGCTGGCGCGAACCAGACCGGTGCCTTGGTCGCGAGCAGAGTTGTAGAAAGCATATCATCCGCCAGGCCGTGTGCCGCCTTAGCTAAAATGTGTGCCGTGGCCGGTGCCACGAGCACGAGGTCGGCCAGCTTGCCCAGGGCCACATGCTCTACTTGAAACTCCTGTACGGGAGCCCACATATCACTGGCCACCGGCTGACCACTGATTTCGCGAAAGGTCGTAGCGGTCACAAACTCCTGTGCCGCGCGCGTCATGATGACATGCACCTCTGCCCCGAGTTTGCGCAGACGGCTCACGACCTCCACAGCCTTGTAGGCTGCGATACTCCCGGTTACACCCATAACAATATGGCGGCCGGCAAGTTGCCCTGCCTGAGCCGCCATCTGCTGGGCTTCCCGCCCCGCCATTTATTTATCCGCCTTCGCGAACGTGTAGTTGACTTCGCCCTCGGCGATTTCCTCCAGCGCGTTCGTCACATTTTTCGTTGACTGCCTACGGGCCTTGTTCTCGGCACCATCGAGCAGCTGGCGGGCACGCTTGGCCGCGCAGACTACTAGGCCATAACGGCTGTCTACCTCACCCATCAATTTATCCGTCGAGGGATTGACCATGCTCATCGGCTCATTATCTTTTTTCATCTTCCAACACCTCAAACAAATCTGTATTCAAATCCACACGGCAATGTTCTGCCGTCAGGATGCTCTTGATGCGGCCCACGGCCAGCTCCACCTCGTCGTTGACCACCACATATTTATAGCGCAAGCCAATCTGGATTTCTTTTTTCGCATTGCCGAGCCGTCTGGCCAGCGTCTCCTCCGTCTCCGAACCGCGCCCGCGGATGCGTTGCTCCAGTTCCGCTAGCGTTGGCGGCAAAAGGAAAATGAAGAGACCATCGGGGCAGCGCTGCATGACGTTGAGCGCACCCTGCGTGTCGATCTCGAGCAGTACATCCTCACCCGCTGCCCGGCGTTCCTGTATTTTGCCTAACGGCGTACCGTAGTAGTTGCCGTAGACATTGGCGTATTCGAGGAAATCGCCCTCCTGGATTTTTTGCTCAAACTGCTCCCGCGTGAGGAAGTAATAGTTCTGACCATCGACCTCTCCCGCGCGCGGCTGACGCGTGGTCGCGGAAATGGAATACGCCAGTTCCGGCGTAGCGTTGAGCAGCCGCTCGCAGACTGTGCCCTTGCCCGTACCCGACGGACCAGAAACGACAATCAGCAGCCCTTGTTTCATGCCTCTGCCTCCTGTTCCTGCTTCTTTTTCGTCTTGTTATCCCGCTCATCGCCATAGGTGAAACGGTTGGCCACGGTGTCCGGCTGCACTGCCGAAAGCACTACATGGTCACTGTCCATGATGATAACCGCACGCGTGCGGCGGCCATAGGTAGCATCGATGAGCCTGTTGTCGTCCCGCGCCTCCTGGATGATGCGCTTAATGGGTGCCGACTCGGGGCTGACAATCGCAATCAGACGGTTGGCCGCCACAAGATTGCCAAAACCGATATTTACGAGTTTTACCTCCATCGTCCTGCCTCCGCTCATCCCTGCCAAACACCTGCAAAAACCTGCACGGCCGGGCCCGTCATAAAGACGTGGTTGTTAGCGGCCCACTCGACGGTCAACTTGCCACCGTCGAGCTGTACCTCCACCTTGCGGTCCACTTTATCGTTCAAGATGCCCGCAACAGTCGTCGCACAAGCGCCAGTGCCACAGGCCAACGTCACCGCCGCACCGCGTTCCCATACACGCATGCGCACATGAGAACGGTCGAGCACCTGCACAAACTCCGTATTCGTCTTGCGCGGGAAGCGATCGCTGTGCTCGAATTGCGAGCCGAGTTCATAGATGGGGAAGGCCTCTGCATCTTCGACGAAAATCACGCAATGCGGGTTGCCCATCGAGACACAGGTCATGCGGTACTCTTGGCCGTTGACCGTCAGCGGCTCATCAAGCACGCGGTTCTGACCAAAACCCGTCACCGGGATGTCGTCCCCCGCGAGAATCGGCTCACCCATATCTACGCGCACGCCCGTAACCTGGCCATCCTCGACCACCACGTGTGGCACGAGCACGCCCGCACCGGTCTCGACGCGGAACTCTGGCTCCTGCACCATACCCTGCTCGTAGGCCAGCCGGGCAAAACAGCGAATACCATTGCCACACATCTCTGCCTCACTGCCGTCCGTATTAAAAATGCGCATGCGCAAGGGCACGTTCGGCAGCTGGCTCGGCAACACGGCGATGATACCATCGGCACCGATACCGTAGTGACGGTCACACATCGCAACAGCCAATTTATGATAGTCCGCAGGCTCCTGCTCACGGCAGTCGAGCAACACAAAGTCGTTACCACAGCCCTGCCATTTCGTAAATTTCATGGGATTAGCCTCCTTAACGTGAGGAAACAGCAACTAAAGCGCCTACACTTCCCCGAGTTCCTATCCCTACATAATACTATGAATTTATCCCTGTTGCAAGGTTTTGCCACCGTTTAGGCACCAGCCGCCGTACGCATAGCAGCCACCCGGTCGAGAATCGACTGGGCAAAAGCCGCCATCGCCTCTTTATCCTTTTTGTCGCCCGTATAGTACATGGGCTCGCCATAGATAACACGCAGTTTCGGCAGGAAACCACCATTCGCCAACAATTTATCCGTACCGATGATGGCCACGGGGATAACCGGCGCACCGGAGAGTGCGGCCAAAAGCCCCACTCCAGCCTGCGCTTTGCGCATGTGGCCATTTTTCGCGCGATGGCCCTCGGGGAACAACGCAATCTGTTGTTCAGCGCGAAGGGCCTGCTGTGCCGCCCGGATGGCCCCGCGGTCGCCCGTACCGCGTTTGATAGGAATAGTTTTGGTCGTGCGCAGTACCCAGCCGATTACCGGTACATGAAAGAGTTCTTCCTTACAAATATAGTTAATACGCCGTGGTAAATGACAGCCGATGAGCGGGGGGTCAGCATTGCTCATATGGTTGGCTGCGAGAATAACCCTGCCCTCCTGAGGGATATTGTCGATGCCCGAGAACTCCGCACGGCAGAGCAAACGGAACAGCACATCAAAGCTCCAACGCAGGAAATCATATAGCCACATTACTTTTCACCACACATCGCTAAAATCCGCGCCACTACCTCATCGATGGAAAGCCCCGTCGTATCCAACAGTACGGCATCCTCGGCCTGACGCAGCGGCGAAATCTCCCGTTCAGAGTCTGCCTTGTCGCGCGCCGCAATATCACGCTTTAGTTCCTCAAGCGTCATCGTATAGCCCTTGGCCTGCATCTCCTGCCAGCGGCGCCGCGCACGCTCTTCTACCGAAGCCGTGAGAAAAATCTTCACATCCGCGTTCGGCAGCACATGCGTCGCAATATCGCGGCCATCCATGAGCACACCGCCGCGCGCCGCCATCTGACGTTGCAAATCCACCATCTTCTCGCGCACTGGGCCGAGTTTGGCCACTTGGGAAACAATGTGGCTGACCTCTGGCGTACGGATGGCCTGGCTCACGTCCGTACCATCCACGAGTACCGTCGTCTGCCCCGCCGCATATTGCAAATCCACCACGATATCCGGCACCACCGAGAGAATCAGTTCATCCGTCACCGGCTGCTTTTGCTGGAGCGTTTTCCACGCTACTGCACGGTACATCGCGCCCGTATCGATATAAGTATAACCGAGCTTCTGCGCAGCGAGCTTCGCCACCGTACTCTTGCCTGCACCCGCAGGGCCATCGATTGCTACCACTAATTTCTTTGTCAAGGGAAATTCCTCCTAGATGATTTATGGTTATGCCATGAGGCGCGACAGGGTCGGGTAAAACTGCGGATAGGAAATATCCACACAATCCGCATCTTTGATGTTCACCCCTGCCCCTGCTGCACCGAGAATCGCAAAGCTCATCGCCATGCGGTGGTCAAGCGCCGAAGCCAGTGTGTGTCCAGCCTGTACCGGGTACCCACCGTGAATAGTGAAGTCATCGCCAGCCACCACCAGCGACCCCGGCGCCACAGTATTGCAGGCCTCGGCCAGCCCTTGCAGACGGTCGCTCTCTTTGACCCGCAGTTCCTGCGCCCCCAGCACGACCGTGTCGCCCGTAGTGAACAAGGCCGCTACGGCAATGATGGGCAGCTCGTCGATAAGGCGTGGCATCATATCATGCGTAATCGTCGTGCCATGCAGCTGCGCCGCCCGCACGCGGATATCTGCCGCTGGCTCCCCACCGCTCTCGCGCCTATTTTCCATAGTCAAATCCGCGCCCATTGCCTGCAAGACATCGATAATCCCCGTACGCGTAGGATTGAGCCCGACATTACAAAGCACCAGCTCACTGTCGGGAATAAGTGACCCCGCCACCAGCCAATAAGCTGCGGAGCTGATATCGCCCGGTACCTCAATGCTCGCCGGAGCCGTGAGACGGCTGACCGGACATATAGTAACCGCCTTGCCCGCACTCTCAGTAGTCACGCCAAAGGCCGCTAACATCCGCTCGGTATGGTCGCGGGAAACTGCTGGTTCCACCACCGTCGTAGGGGTAGTCGCATACATGCCCGCCAACAGCAGCGCCGATTTCACCTGTGCGCTCGCGACAGGACTCTCATAGGTAATGCCGTGCAGTCCTCCCGCCACGGGTACCGTCGTGAGCGGCAGTTTTGTATTATGCTCACGGCCGTAAATCTGCGCACCCATCTGGCTGAGCGGCTGCACCACGCGCCCCATCGGCCGCTGATGCAACGACGCATCACCTGTAAAAGTCGTGAGGAAGGGCTGAGCCGCCATAAGCCCTAACATGAGACGGAGCGTCGTCCCCGAGTTGCCCGCATCGAGTACGTGCGGTGGCTCCTGAAGCCCCCGCAGGCCATGCCCCGTCACCTGGAGCCGCGTCTTGCCCGTGGCCGCAGCGAACGTCACATCTACGCCCATAGCCTGAAAGCAGGCCGCTGTAGACAAGCAATCCTGTCCCGGCAGGAAATTGCTGATTTCCACCGGCGTGTCTGCTAAGGCCGACAACATGATACTGCGATGAGAAATTGACTTATCACCTGGGATAGTCACAGTGCCGCGCAGGGCATGCGCAGCCGGTGCAATGTATCTATCGCTCATAAGGCTCCTCCTTTACTCACAACTAAAAACTAAGCGTTCCACACGCTCCACTGCCCCGCGGCCGCCCCCATCGAGAAGGCCGCCTGTAGATTGTACCCGCCCGTATAGCCATCGACATCCGTGACCTCGCCTGCAAAATAGAGACCGGGCACGAGTTTTGACTCCATAGTCTTGGGATTGATTTCGCGCACGTCTACACCGCCCGCCGTCACGATGGCCTCAGCGAGCGGCCGCGTACGCGTGAGCGTCAGCGTGAGATGCTGCAAAGCCTCAACCAGCTGGTGCCGGGCTGCCACCGTCAACTGGTTGACCGGCTGCTCCGGCGTGAGAAAAGCATTGTCGATGATGACGGGGATGAGCTTATGCGGCAACAAATCCACCAGAGCATTACTGAGCTGTTTGCGCTGGTATTTGGCAAAATCACGCTGCAAACGGGCGTCTAGCTGCTCGGGCGTCAAGGCAGGTTTGAGGTTGATTTCCAGTTCCAGCAGATGCCCCTGCTCCTGCAAGAGTGTAGCGACCTCGCGGCTGATAGAAAGAATAATCGGCCCCGTCACGCCAAAATGCGAAAACATCATCTCGCCGAAAAGTTCCTGTTTTTTGGCGCCATCAACGAGCAGGGTTCCCCGCACATTGCGCAGTGAAAGACCCTGCACACTTTTCACCCAAGCCTCCTCCGTCTCCAACGGGACGAGGGAGGGACGCGGCGGCACAATCGTATGCCCTAGCGACGCCGCCATCGCATAGCCGTCACCGGTCGAGCCTGTGCCGGGATAGGAGGCTCCGCCTACCGCAAGGATAACCGCATCGCCCTTGACGATAGCCCCCGAGACCGTGCGCACACCTGCAACATGTCCGGACTGAGTCAAAATATCCTTAACTGGCATTTCGCAGGCCAGCTTAACCCCGAGCTCGTGCACGCGATGCACCATCGCATCCACACAATCCTGAGCTTTGTCACTCTGGGGAAACACGCGCTGTCCCCGCTCTACCTTCGTTTGTACACCATTATCCTCAAAGAACTGGATGACATCGTTGTTGTCAAAAGCACGCATACAACTGTTGAGGAAGCGCCCATTACCATAGATATTACGAATGATTTCGGGCACATCGGCCGCATTGGTGATATTGCAGCGTCCCTTGCCCGTGATGCGCATTTTGCGTCCCGGCTGGGCCATCTTTTCCAGCAGCGTAACCTGCGCGCCGTTCTCCGCCGCCTTGATAGCCGCCATCATACCGCCCGGTCCCGCGCCTACCACAATAACTTGCGTGGGTTGCTCCTCCGTCATAATTTCACCTCTAACCGCTCCTGCCATTTTATTTACGGGGCAAACCTGCCAACGCATAGAGCCGCCGTACCTCGTCCTGTGTGAGTGCCCGATGTTGACCCACCGCCACGCCCTTGAGCGTGAGAAAGGCGAAACGCACGCGCCGCAAGGCCCGCACATCACAACCAATAGCGGCAAACATGCGCCGCACCTGACGGTTACGTCCCTCGTGGATGGTGACCTCCACCTGGGTCGTGCCACCAGCCTTGCCCAACAAACGCACTTTGGCGGGGGCCGTCGGCCCATCGTCCAGTTCCAGCCCAGCGGCCATATGTTGAAGTTTTGCCGCCGTCACCTGCCCAGTGACCTGCGCCACGTAGGTTTTCTGTACCTCATAACGCGGGTGCAGCAAACCGTTCATCAGCGCACCGTCATTCGTGATGAGCAGCAACCCCGACGTATCACCATCGAGCCGTCCGACAGGATAGATACGCTCCTGCACCTCCGGCAGGAGGTCGATAACCGTACGCCGTCCCCGCTCATCTTTAGCGGTAGAGAGACAGCCCACCGGCTTGTGCAGTAAAAAATACACGTGCCGCTCCGCCTGTCCCAGCGGCTGGCCATCGATAGCCACCACCTGCCTGGCCGGGTCAGCCTGCATACCGAGTACCGCCACCTCACCGTCGACGGTCACTCGTCCCGCCTGAATGAGTTTCTCAGCGGCACGCCGCGAGGCCACACCTGCCTGCGCGATGATTTTTTGCAAGCGTTCTGCCATGTTATCTACCCTTTAAACGATACTATGCCACAAATCCGTGAGCAGCGTGCCGATAGTACGGAAAAACGACTTTTTCTCCACACTCTCAGCCGCCAGCAGGTCAACACGGGCACACTCCTGCCCTTGGTATTTCACCACGAGCTGACCCACGACATCCCCCGCCTGCACGGGAGCGGCCAAAGCATATGGCACATCCAGTTCGGTCTGATACTCACTGCCATCACTGCCTTTGTCCCGCGGCAGTACGACATCTTTGGCCGCCTGCAAGGCCACCGACTGCCGCTTGCCAGAACGTACCGGCAGCTGGCAGACCGTCTCCCCCGCCGTCAAAAGCTGATGGCTCTCCACCTGCTTGAAGCCATAATCGAGCAGCGCAATCGAGTCGTTCCACATATAGGTCGAGTCAAGCACGACCGTCACCAGTTGGAGGCCGTCCTTTTTCGCGCCCGCCACGAGGCAGCGCCCCGCCGCATCCGTATAGCCTGTCTTGACCCCGTTGCCGCCCTTATAGAGCCAAAGCATCTGGTTCTCGTTACGCAGGCGGTGCGTCTTATCTTTGACCCAGGGGAACTCCGCCTCTTTCGTGCTCACAATATCCTCGAAATGCGGTACTTCGCGATAGCCGTAAGCCGCGATGAGTGCGAGGTCATGCGCCGTTGTATAATGGTTGGCATCGGGCAGACCACTGGAGTTCACGAAAGACGTATCCTTCGCGCCGATAGCATGGGCCTTCTCCGTCATCATCTGCGCAAACTTGTCGACCGAACCGGCGATATGCTCTGCCACCGCAACGGTCGCATCGTTACCCGAGCGCATCATCATGCCCTGCAGCAGTTCGCCCATCGGTACCTTATCGCCCGCCTGCAGCCAAAGCGTCGAACCCTCTGTGCCCTCAGCCTGACGGCTCACCGTCACCATCTCGTCGAGACTGCTGTGCTCCAACGCCACAATGAGCGTCATAATCTTTGTCGTACTCGCGGGGAAACGGCGCGTATCCATATCGCGCTCATAAAGAATACGCCCCGTCGCGGCATCCATAACTACCGCTGAACGTGCCGTAAGGGTCTGCAACGGGTCACTAGGTGACACATAGAGGCCAGGGATGGCTGGCCGCTCACGCTGGTCGATTTTAAACATGGCCCCCGTATCGGGTCCAGCCGTCTCGTCCTCACTCCAGTCCGCAGCGCCACTAACTGTCTGGCGCGGTGCCGCCACCGCCCACGGCGTGAGCGTGCTCGTCAACAGGAGCGCTGCCAGCAGGCTAGGCCCCACCCTACGGTATATACGCTTATTCAAGGGATAAAATACTCCTTTATCAGATTTATGTTTTATTCTATCATTCACAGCGCGCTAACGCAACTTGACGCATTCCTGCCCGAGCAGCTTTTGCAGCGCCTCCACCACGGCATCATCAGCAGACGCCGTAGCCAGCTCTGGTGGCAGCTGCACCCACTGCTGCCCAATACGCAAATGTACAGGCGATGCACCGGGATGCGCCGCGAGGATAGTTTTGATACTTTGCTGTAGCTCGGCCGTGCCTTGCGCCGCCGTCAACAGCAGGTAATACTCCGGCTCGTAGTTATCAATTTCCCAGCACTTATCCGCCAGCACTTTCACCCCGTCATCCTGAAAATCTATGCGGCCCTGGATGATGAGTGCCATATCCGGCATGAACAAATCCACGTATTGATAAAACGTGCGGGGGAACACGGTGACCTCGATGCTGTCCGTGAAATCTTCCAGCGTGAGAAAACACATCGTATCGCCCTTTTTCGTCGTAATGCGCTTCGCCGTACGCACCATGCCACCGATACGCACGAGCTGCTTATCCTTGACGCCGCCCGTGAGCAGCACGCTAAGCGGGGGCAGATGCTTGAGCTTATCGGCATAACGGTCGAGCGGATGCCCTGTAATATAAAAGCCCGTGTTCTCCTTTTCCCAGGCCAGACGCTCCGCATCCGGTGCCTCGGGAATATCCGGCAGCTGCATATACGTAGCTGCCTCCAAGGCCTCCTCACTGAACAGCCCCAGCTGCCCCGTGATATTGTCCTTTTGCGCCTGCTGAGCCTCCGCCACCGTCTTATCGAGGATAGCGATGAGCTGCGTGCGCCGCGCGCCCGTACTGTCGAACGCCCCGCATTTGATGAGACTCTCAATCACGCGTTTGTTAATGACACGCATATCCACCCGTGAGCAGAAATCAAGCAAGTCTTTGAACGGGCCGCCCTCCTGCCGCACCTGCACGACATTCGCCAGCGCGTTCTCGCCTACGTTGCGCACGGCCGCCAGCCCAAAACGTATAGCCTCCCCATCCACCGTAAAATACGTGTCGCTCGCGTTGATATCAGGTGGTAAAATGCGGATATTCATACGACGGCAAAGGTCAATATACTGCGGCACACGCTGCGTGTCCATGACACTCGTAAGCATGGCCGCCATGAACTCCGTGGGATAATGGGCCTTGAGATAGGCCGTCTGCCAAGCCACGAGGGCATAGGCCGCACTATGCGATTTGTTAAAACCGTAGTTGGCGAAATGCGTCAGCAAATCGAAAATCGTGTTGGCCAGCCCCACCTCGAGGCCATTTTTCTGGCAGCCATCGAGGAAGTTCTCCTTCTGCGCCATGAGGATTTCGGCCTTTTTCTTGCCCATCGCGCGCCGCAGGAGGTCGGCCTGCCCAAGGCTGAACCCTGCGAGCACCTGCACGACCTGCATGACCTGCTCCTGATAGAGCACGACACCAAACGTCTCCTTGAGGATGGGCTCCAGGAGCGGATGCAGGTAGGTCACCTGTTTCGTACCACGACGACCTGCGATAAAGTCATCCACCATACCCGAGCCCAACGGTCCCGGCCGGTAAAGGGCTACCGTCGGGATAAGGTCGGCAAAACAGGTTGGCGCAATATCCTTAACGAGGTTCGTCATGCCGCCGGACTCCATTTGGAACACGGCGCCCGTGCGTCCCTCGCAGAGCATCTTAGAGGTCAGCTCATCCGCAAGCGGAATGCGGCGGATATCGACTTTTTCGCCCCGCGCTTTCTCAATGTTCGCGAGGCAGTCACTAATCACCGTGAGCGTGCGCAGGCCGAGGAAGTCCATTTTCAATAGGCCCAGTTCCTCGACATGGTCTTTGTCATACTCCGTGATTAGCGTACCCTCATCAATCGACACCGGCACATAGTCCGTGAGGGGCTGGCGTGCAATCACGACGCCTGCCGCGTGTGTCGACGTATTGCGGGGCAGGCCCTCGACCTTGCGCGCGAGGTCGATGAGCCGTTTGACCTCCTCGCTCCCCTCATAGAGTTGCTTGAAGTCCTGCGAACTCTTGAGAGCGCCGTCAATGGTAATATGCAGTTCGTTCGGGATGAGCTTCGCGATGTCCGAAACCTGCGCATAAGGCATACCGAGCACACGCCCTACATCACGGATGGCCCCCTTGGCAGCCATCGTACCGAACGTGACAATCTGCGCTACATGGTCATAACCATAGCGCTTCTTGACATACTCGATAACCTCGCCGCGACGGATGTAGTCAAAGTCCACATCGATATCCGGCATGGTTACGCGCTCCGGGTTGAGGAAACGCTCAAAGAGCAAATCATACTGCAAAGGGTCGATACTCGTGATGCCGAGGATATACGACACGATGGAACCTGCCGCCGAACCACGCCCCGGCCCCACGCCGATGCCCACTTTGCGGCAGTAGTTGATATAGTCCCAGACGATGAGGAAATAGCTGTCGTAACCCATGCGATGGATAATCTCCAGCTCATAGTCCAGACGCTTTTTGATTTCTTCCGTCAACTCGGGATAACAACTGGGCAGATTTTGCTCACAAAGAGCCCGCAAATAGGCCTGGTCATCCGCATACGGCTCAGGAATCGGATAATACGGCAACTGGGTATGCCCAAACTCAAAATCCACCTGACAACGCTCTGCGATACGCTGCGTGTTGGCAATGGCCCCGGGGAACTCGTCCTCGGGAAACAGTTCTGCCATCATCGCCGGAGGTTTTAAATAATAATCATCACTGTTAAAGCGCATGCGGTCAGGGTCATCCAGCGAGCGCCCCGTCTGCAAGCAGAGCAAAATATCGTGAAACTCACTGTCCTCACGATGCACATAATGCAAATCGTTCGTAGCCACCAGCCCGAGCTGATATTTCTCAGCCAGTGCCACGAGGCCCTTGTTCGACTTGTACTCCTCGGGCAGGCCATGTTTTTGCACCTCCAGGAAGAAATTCTCCCGGCCAAAAATGTCGATATATTCCTGCACGAGCTGGTCAGCCCTAGCCTCATTCCCTTGAATGAGTGCCTGCGGTATTTCTCCCGCCACACAGGCGGACAGACAAATGAGACCCTCGTGATATTTGCGCAGCAATTCCTTATCCACGCGGGGTTTATAGTAAAAGCCTTCGATATTGGCCAGCGAAACCAGTTTCACCAAATTGCGGTAGCCCACCTGGTTCTCCGCCAAGAGAATCAGATGGTAGTATTTAACGCCCTGCACTTCCTCACGTTGCTGCCGCGGCCCTGGCGCGAGGTAGACCTCGCAGCCGATAATCGGACGGATGCCTTCTTTTTTACAGGCTTTATAGAAATCAATGACGCCATACATGACGCCATGGTCCGTGATGGCCAGCGAATCCATGCCAAGTGCTTTCGCCGTGTGCACCAAATCACCGATGCGGCTCGCACCATCGAGCAGACTGAACTCCGTATGCACATGCAAATGCGCGAACGGAATCCGTTCCTGCTGTGCCGTCTCCTCTGCCATCAACGCTACCTCCTGACCTCACCAGTTGAATCAAGCCACAAAATTTGAACTATCACATCATTACATTATATGACAGACACCGCCAAAAGAAAAGCACCGGCGTCTGCCTGCCAAGAAAAAAGAGCAGCCAGACACCTTGAAAGCATCTGCTGCTCTGTTACTAACTGCACCTTACTCAATGCGTGGCTGGCATCGCACGCATGATTTTGCTGCGTGAGTAGTGCCACACTTTATCCCAGCGGCCCTCATCCACGAGGTATTTCTTGCCTTTAGCCTGAAGCTCCGCATAGAGCTTATGCAACCAGGCACGAAACTGCTCGAAATCTGCCGGGTGCTGGCCAAAGCCCTTAATCTGGCGGGCCTTGCCGCCTTCCTCGCGGTATGTTACATACCACTGGTCGCCATCCTGGGCCTGCGCATCATCTGCATGATAGTTGTCGAGCCAGTCCCGTACCTTTAGCTTTTCCCAAGCCTCCACCCAGGCACTATGCTGCTGCTCGGGCGCTTCATCCTTCGCCATTTGCACGGCGTTGCCACTGATGGTACTGCCAAACTGCCCTTTGAGGAAAGTCAGGCACTTATCCGAACCAATCAGCACATGAAACACGTTAAATCCCTGCTGGCTGCCATCAACATACTCAATCTCTTTCAGCACAATAATCAGCTCCTTACATGCAAAGCATAAGTTTCTACGTTAAACACAAATATAAACGAATAAAAACTTAGGAACAACTCTTATTATATCATGATTTTTTCAGAATGTCGCAAAAAAAATATGTTAAACAAAGCAAAACCGCTGGCATGTTCTACCAGCGGTAAAAATCAATTTACGGTCAGATTTCCATGATAATTGGCAAAATCATCGGACGGCGACGAGTTTTGTCGAAAAGGTAACGGCCGAGCGCGTCGCGGACGTTGGCCTTGATAGCCGCCCACTCCTTGACGTTCTCATCCTCACAGCGGTCGAGAGCCTGCTGCACGCGGGCGCGTGCCTCGTCCATGAGGGCCTCGGACTCCCGCACGTAGACGAAACCGCGCGAGACAATATCCGGGCCCGCCACGACGCGGTTGGTCTGACGGTTCATCGTGACGACGACGATGAGGATACCATCCTGGGAGAGCTGGCGACGGTCACGCAACACGATGTTACCCACATCACCGACACCGAGACCATCGACCATCACCATACCGGCCTGTACCTTGCCGGCTACCGTGCCTTTGTCCTTGGTAAACTCGAAAATCATGCCGTTCTCGCCCACAAAGACGTTCTCTTTCGGCATGCCTAGCTCACGTGCGAGTTGGGCGTGCTTCACGAGGTGATGGTACTCACCATGCACCGGGATGAAGAACTTCGGCCGCACGAGGTTGTGCATGAGCTTGAGTTCCTCACGGCTCGCATGTCCTGAAACATGGATACCCTCGTTACGACCATAGACGACATCCGCCCCGAGTTTGAGCAGGTTATCGATGGTCTTCACGACCATCTTTTCGTTGCCCGGAATCGGGTTAGCCGAAATGATGACCGTATCCCCCGGTACGATGCCGACCTTGCGATGGTCAGACATGGCCATGCGCGTGAGTGCCGACATCGGCTCACCCTGACTGCCCGTCGTGATGACAACGACCTGCTCCATCCGGAAATTATTGATTTCATCGATATCGATGATCGTGCCCTCAGGCGCATGGATATAGCCCAACTCCAGCGAAATGTTGACGACATTGACCATGCTGCGGCCCAGTACCGCCACGCGGCGCTTGTAGCGCACCGCCGTATCGATGACCTGCTGGATGCGGTGCACATTCGAGGAGAACGTAGCCACGATGATGCGGCCGCGTGCCTTATGGAACGCCCGGTCAAAGGCTGCGCCTACCGTACTCTCCGAAGGTGTATGGCCTTCGCGCTCCGCATTCGTGGAGTCAGCCATCATCACGAGCACACCCTTATTGCCGAGGTCGGAAAACCGGCGGAAGTCCGTCATTTTGCCATCAATCGGTGTATAGTCGAGCTTAAAATCGCCCGTATGCACAATCATGCCCACCGGCGTTTTAATAGAAAGGCCCACAGCATCGGGGATGGAGTGATTCACCCGGATAAAACCAACACTGAAACAGCCCACATTGATGATATCCCCCTGCATCACCGAATGCAGATTGCTCGAGTCCACGCCATTTTCTTGCAGACGCCCCTCGAGAATGCCCAACGTCAACCGCGTACCATAAACCGGCACGTTGATTTGCTTCAACACATACGGCAACGCACCAATGTGGTCCTCATGCCCATGCGTGAGCACAATGGCCTTGATTTTATCCTTGTTTTCGAGCAAATACGTAATGTCAGGGATAACGAGGTCAACGCCCAGCATATCGTCCTCAGGGAACATGAGGCCCGCATCGATGACGAGGATTTCATCGTCACAACGGATAACCGTCATGTTCTTACCGATTTCCCCCAAGCCGCCTAAGGGAATAATTTGCAATTTTTGCGCTTGTTTAGCCAAAAAAATACACCTCCGTGATGTATATATTTAATATTTATCTTTTGCTTATCAACTCATAAATGACCAAAAATCGCTGCACAAAAAACCAAGGCTGTTTTCCGTTCTATTCCAGCCCGCATACGATGTGCTTTACCCATACTCTATGTGGTTTTGCCGCTCAAATCATTTCTTCTATTTTAGCATTCTGAACACAATATGTAAAGGAAAGCACCGCAAATTGCTGGCAGACAAAAGAAAAACGCCGCATACCTTTTGCGGTACACAGCGTCTCCTGTCTGCTCAGCTTATTCTGCGGCTTCCATGTCCAGCATGGCCACATCGCACTCCGGCTGCGAGTGCATCCAGTCATCGATAGCCTCACCAGCCGCCTCGATGAGCGCACCATCGCCCTGCGCGTACACACCATCTGGACGATGCCACTCCGAATACACCTTGTGCATCGTCTTGGGGTGGCCATGTTCCAGACGATAAGCCATATCCCCATGAATGCCTGCTGGACGAATCTCGGCCACTACACGATAGCGGTCACTGCCAGCATCATGGAATAAAGCTCTGCCAACATCAATTTTCATTGGGTCTCACTCTTTTCTCAAAATCTACCATGTATCCCCAAGCATCCCCTTGATACTTTATATTTCCCTTTTCTACGGCAGCCTATATCCCCTCGGCTACACTCACGTTGTAAATATTTCGTGACGAATGTAAATTTTCCTGCAAGAAAACGATTAAATTTCACTTAACGCATATTTTATATGCCTGTCGTGCATATTTATGACGTAACACCCACTATAGTTCCAGAACGCCATAATGCACCTTGCTGTATTTGCCGCCCGTCACCTGTGTAAAGCCCAGACGGGCGAACTCGCCACTTTTCGCCGTCTCCTTCAGTACCACTCGCTGGCGCGCAACACGGCAGGCCTCGGCTACTGTCTCCGCCGTCAAAGGCCGCGGGTCAGCCACCGTGCGCAGGGGGTCGAGTGCCTTGCTCGCATAAAAAGGGTGCCGGAACATCGGGTCAAAATAGACGACATCATAGGCACGGTCAGGCTGAGTACGCAAATAGGTGAGCGCATCGGTGCAAACCGTCTGGACACGCCGCATCGCTGTCAACACATGCTGGCTGTCTGCCACGAAATGGGCGAGTCCCCAGCCTACCACGGCCTCAACGAGTGGCTGCGACTCCAGGCCCGTAACCTGTCCAGTTTCACCCACGAGGTAGGCCGCCGTGATAGCATCGGCGCCAAAGCCCAAGGTACAATCGAGCACACGCATGCCCGCCCGCAGCTGCATAGCCTCCCCCATGCGGTCGCCCTGACCGTGGCGGATATTTTTGATACGCAAATGCGCCATGTTGGGATGAAAGAAGAGTTCACCACCTGGTGTCTCGAGCATCAGCAAGCCATTTTTCGCCACCAGTATATGCGTCACACCATACCGCGCACGCAGCTCTGCGAGCGACAACGTGCGCCGTTCTGCATAGGGAATCCCCAGCCGTGCCGCCGTAGTCTGGGCTAAAGCCAGCGTAGCATTATCCCACTTACGTGAGGTCGTCACTACGGCATCTATCTGCTTTGTTTCCTGCATCATACCTCTACTTTCTACTCCGCCCGCCGCCACACTCTCCTCAAGCACAGAATGTTACCGCACAACTTAAAAACCGAAACCCGTACGTTTGAACATTTTCGCCAAATCATCGCTGGAAAATTTCAAAATCGTCGGCCTGCCGTGGGGGCAGGTGAAGGGGAACGGGGTGTGCGCCAGTTGTTCCAGTAAAATCTGCATCTGCTGGAAACTGAGTTCTTCACCCGCCTTGATGGCCGCGCGGCAAGCCGTCGTGGCCAGACAGGCTTGCCGGATTTCCTGCGGGGACGTAGCATGCCGCTCCATAAGATTCGCGAGGATTTCACGCACGGTATCCTCCGCCTCACTCACCGGGATATCCGTAGGCACCTCACACAGGCGGAACTCATCATCACCGCAGGGCTCAAGACCGAACCCCAACTGCTGGAAAAGATCCTGATGTTGTGCCACCAGAGCAGCTTCACGCGCATCAAAGGCTAAAATCTGATGCACGAGCAGTTGCTGCGCGGGCATCTCCACCGCTTCCGCTGAAAATTTATCGAACAAAATACGCTCATGCGCCGCGTGCTGATCGATAATGTAGAGTCCCTGGGCATCCTGCGCAATGATATAGGTAAGTGCTACTTGCCCGATAGGCACAATACTGCCCTCGGGATTTAGCGCCCCCGCCTGGTCAGTTACCAGCGGCTGCTCAGACGTATGCCATGACGTTAGCGAGTTCTCAGCAATTTGCCCATTCTGCGGCACGGCAGGCTGATACTGCACCTGTGGCCGTAACTGTGCCCGCGCTTCATCCAGCGTCATAGCAGGCTGTGCCGGGTTCCCGACCGGCTGTACCGCACCGGCTGTGCCCGCTGCCGGCTGGTGTACGGCCTCATAGATGGTACGCGGCTGCCAGTTGCCGCCAGAGGCAGGTGGTTGCGCCGCCTTAGCGGGACGAAACTGCATGCTCTCCTGCGTATAGGCTGGCTGTTCAACGCGTGGCTTTTCCACTACAGCCGCCACCTGCGTAAGTGTGCGGTCAACCGTGGGACGCAAGGCATCGTGCACCGCCTTGTAAACAGCCTTGAACACACTGCTTTCATCTTCGAATTTCAATTCGCTTTTCTGGGGGTGCACGTTGACATCAATCGTACGCTGCGGTACCTGAATGTTGAGTAAAGCGAACGGGTAGCCGCTCTTCGGAATGAGCGCCTTGTAGGCATTGTCAATAGCCTTGGCAATAGCACGGTTCTGGATAAGCCGGCCGTTGACAATAAACGTCTGCCAGCCGCGGCTCGCCTTGAGCATGGACGGCTTTGTAATGTAACCGTCGACACTGATTTCCTCACCCACAAACTCGAGCCCGAGCAGACTGTCTGCCACGCTTACGCCATAGATGGCGCGGATAGTATCGACGACATTGCCCCGCCCCGGGGTAGCCACCGCCGTCTTATTGTTACTGATGAGGCGGAAAGCAATCTCGGGATGCGAGAGCGCGAGTTTCACAATAAAATCGTTGATATGCGCCGTCTCCGTATGATTAGTCTTGAGGAACTTCTTGCGCGCCGGCGTGTTGAAAAACAAATCCTCAACCTGTATGGTCGTCCCGAGGCTGCATCCAGCCTCGCGGATATCCGTATCCTTGCCGCCCGGGATACTCACCCGCGTACCGAGGTCACTACCCGCCTCACGGGTGAGCATGGTAAAGCGCGATACCGAGGCAATCGTCGGCAGCGCCTCGCCGCGGAACCCCAATGTGCTCACGGTATTGAGGTCGGAGACGGCACGAATCTTGCTCGTGGCATGGCGCTTGATGGCCATAGCCGCATCTTCACGGCTCATACCCTTGCCGTTATCCGTCACGCGGATAAAACTCGTGCCGCCAGCCATGATTTCGACCTCGATGCGCGTTGCCCCCGCATCGATAGCATTTTCCACCAGTTCCTTGACCACGGAAGCCGGCCGCTCTACGACCTCTCCCGCTGCAATTTTATTGATGGTACTGTCATCCAGCAAATGAATAATGCTCATGCCTGGCCTGCCTCCCTTTTGGCCTGCTCCTGGAGTTTATACAGTTCGTTCATCGCCTCGATAGGTGTCAGCGTCATTATATCGAGCGCGAGCAGTGATTCACTGAGGGCATTGCCGAACAACGAAGGCATGGCCGGTGCAGCCGCCCCCTCTGCCGACATATGGTCATTGTGCCCGGTCGAGCCTGTTGGTGTGCTGCCGCCTGCCTGTATAGCTGCGATTTCCGCGCTGTGCTGGCTCTCGAGCTCGGCCAAAATAGTTTCCGCGCGCTCCGTCACAACTTTGGGCAGTCCTGCCAGCCGCGCCACATGGATACCATAGGATTTATCGGCCGCCCCGCGCACGATACGCCGCAGGAAAGCCACCTGCGTGCCGCGTTCCTTGACAGCCACACAGTAGTTTTTGATTTTCTCATTTTCCATGTCCGTTAGTTCATGGTAATGCGTGGCAAAGAGCGTCTTGGCATGGATTTTGCGCTCGATATACTCGATAACCGCCTTCGCGATACTCATGCCGTCAAAGGTACTCGTACCGCGCCCGATTTCATCGAGGATGACCAGGCTGTCCTTCGTTGCATATTTGAGAATCTGTGCGACCTCGTTCATCTCCACCATAAAGGTAGACTGACCACTCACGAGGTCGTCGCTGGCACCGATACGCGTAAAGATACGGTCCACGGGCGAGATACTGGCCTCGCGGGCCGGTACGAAACTGCCCACCTGCGCCATGAGGGTAAGCAGCGCCACCTGCCGCATGTAGGTGGACTTGCCCGCCATGTTTGGCCCCGTGATCAGCATGATTTCGCAGTCACGATGGTTCAGCGCCGCATCGTTCGGCACAAAAAGGTCCCGCGTGAGGATGTGCTCTACGAGCGGGTGCCGCCCGTCCTTGATATCGATTTCACCGTTATCCGTGATGACGGGCCGCGTGTAGTCATAACGCGTTGCTGCCTCAGCGAGACTCACGAGCACGTCGACAATCGCCACCTGATGCGCTGTAGCCTGAATATCTGTAAGCCGTGCCTTAATCTGCTCACGCACCTCAGTAAAGAGATTGTATTCGATATTGATGATTTTTTCCTGAGCACCGAGGATTTTCGTCTCGAACTCCTTGAGTTCCTCTGTGATATAACGCTCAGCATTGGCCATAGTCTGCTTGCGGATATAGCGCTCGGGCACGAGGTCCGTACCCGAGTTGCGCACCTCGATGTAGTAGCCAAAAACCTTGTTATAGCCGATTTTCAGCGATTTGATGCCCGTCTCGGCCTTTTCCCGCTCCTCGATTTCCTGTAACATAGCTTTGCTGTCATGCGCGATACGGCGGTATTCGTCTAGTTCCGCGTTGTAGCCATCCTTGATGATACCACCTTCACGCACGGTGAGTCCCGGCTCGTCGACAATGGCCCGCGTGAGCAAGTCCACCAGTTCCGCAAACGTCTCTACTCCCGCTGCGCACTGCGTGAGCAGCTGCGCCTGCGTTCCGTCCAGCCCCTGCCGGATAGCGGGCAGACATGCGAGCGACACCTTGAGCGCTATGAGGTCGCGCGCATTCGCCGTGCCCACCTCGATACGCGTGAGCAGACGCTCGAAATCATGCACCTGGGCACAGCCCGTGCGCAGGCTCTCGCGCCGCGCAAAATCATTTACCAGTTCCTCCACTGCATCCTGCCGTCGGCGGATGCGCAAAATAGAGAGCAAAGGATACTCCAGCCATTTTTTCAGCAAACGGCTGCCCATCGGTGTCTCTGTGAAATCGAGCACATCGAGCAAGGTGTTTTTTTTGCCACCGTCGCGTAAATTACGCGTGATTTCCAGGTTGCGCAGAGTATAGGTATCGACAACGAGATTTTCCGAGGCATCGAGAAAAGTTAACTTGTTGAGGTGCGTGAGGTCCGTTTTCACCGTCTCGTGCAAATAATCCAAGAGCGTCGCCACGGCCTCGCCTGCGATTTGCTCACTGGGGCGGTTCGCGGCATCAAAATGCTGTACGAGCCGGTCCTCCACGTGCGCCGAAACGGCTGCGATGTGCGTAAAAGCACAATGCGGCAGACGTAAATTCATAAAGTCCTGCAAAGCCGCCATGAAGGAGAGTTCACCCACCAGCAGCAGCTCAGGCATTTGCAGGCGATAGAGCTCATCGAGCAGCATCTGCAAGCGGTTCGCCCCGCCATAGAGCCCATAGAAACACTCGCCCGTCGAGATATCTGCGCCCGCGAGCACGATGGTCTCGCCCGCTTCATAGAGCAACGCGATATAGTTGTTCGCCGCATCACGCAGAGCATCCGCCGTGAGCACCGTACCTGGCGTGATGATTTTGATGACTTCGCGCTTCGTGAGGCCCTTGGCCTTCGGGTCGCCGATTTGCTCGGCAATGGCCACTTTGTAGCCCTTTTTAATGAGCTTGTTGATGTATACCTCTGCCGCATGATAGGGCACGCCACACATCGGAGCCTTGTCCTTGTTGCCGCTGCGGCTCGTCAACGTGAGGCCGAGCTCACGGGAGACCAGCCGGGCATCATCAAAGAACATTTCATAAAAATCGCCCAAACGGAAAAAAAGAATTTCGTCCGGGTGCTGCTCCTTCGTGGCCAAATACTGCTGCATCATCGGCGTATATTCCATCAACTGCTACCTCCTAAACTCTGTACCTATTATACCCGATTACGTCAAGAAAAGCCCTCCCAAAAGAGAAGGCTTCTCAAAAATTTTATACTCTTACACCTTTGAGCAGCCAGGTCTGCGGCTGCTTAATTTTAATCTGCACCATATCGCCCGCCTGTTCGTCCGCATGCGGGAAAAGCACGAGCTTGTTCGTGCGCGTGCGGCCGCTCCACATCGCCGCATCATTCTTGCTCGGGCCCTCAACCATGATTTCCTGCACCGTACCCTGCAAAGCCGCATTGATTTCCGCCGAGATTTTATTCTGCACGGCCATGAGCTGCTCGAGGCGCTGGTGTTTGACATCGTCTGGCACCTGGTCGGGCATACCAGCCGCCGGGGTGCCGCTGCGCGGGGAGTAGATAAAGGTATAGGCCGAGTCATAGCGTATTTCCTGCAAAAAGGCCAGCATCTGCTGAAAATCATCCGCCGTCTCACCGGGGAAGCCCACAATCAAGTCAGTCGTGAGCGCCGCCTGCGGCAGAGCGGCACGGATACGTTGCACAAGGTCACGATACTGCGCCACTGTATAAACGCGGTTCATCGCCTTGAGAATATGGTCACTGCCATATTGCACCGGCAGGTGGATATGCTCGCAAAGGTGTACCCCGTCGCGGATAGCCGCGATGACTTTATCCGACAAATCCTTCGGATGTGAGGTCATAAAGCGCACGCGTTCAATCCCCGGCACTGCATCGACCATTTTGAGCAAATCCGCAAAGTCGGCCCGTCCGTGGTCTTTACCATAAGAGTTCACATTCTGACCGAGCAGGGTGACCTCTTTGTAACCTTCGGCTACAGCCGCCGCGACCTCGCGCACCACGTCCTCAGGCTGGCGGCTGCGCTCCCGCCCGCGCACGTAGGGCACGATACAGTAACTGCAAAAATTATTGCAACCATACATGATGGGTACCCAGGCCGAAAGCTGGCCGCCGCGCGCCACGGGACCGCCCGCGAGGTCATCTAGCTGGCCATAGGCCGCCGTGAACTCCTCGGTCTCACTGAGCTTGCGGCCCTGTCCCGTGAGCACCTGCCCGCGCTCCGCCGTGATGGCCGCATTCTCGCGTCCCTCACCATAGGTATGTGCCGCTGAACCCAGTGCTGTGTCGACCACATGCCCGCGGTGCTGCTCGATATCCTGCACCACACGCGTGAGTTCGTGGATTTTATTCGTACCAAGCACAAAATCGATATGCGGTGCGCGCGCGATGAGCCGTCCCGCCTCTTTCTGTGCCATACAGCCCGTAATACCGAAAATTAGTTCCGGCTTCTGTGCCTTAAGCCGTTTAATTTCACCGATTTTACCGTAGACATGGTCCTCGGCCGTCTCCCGCACACAGCAGGTATTGATGAGGATGAGGTCTGCCGCCGCCATATCATCCGTCTGCCGGTAGCCGATAGTCGCCAGCTCGCCCGCCATGCGCTCGCCGTCGCTCACGTTCATTTGGCAGCCATACACAAGCATTTTACACAGTTTTTGCTTTGGAGTAGTCATAATTTGGTTGTTATCCTTTGCCTCGTTCTATAGATAAAATAAAACCCGGAATTACTTCCGGGCTACGCTTCACATGGAGGCGACATTCAGAATCGAACTGAAGATAGAGGATTTGCAGTCCTCGGCCTTACCACTTGGCTATGTCGCCAATGTCTATATAAATAAGTTATCTGCACATGGAGCGGAAAACGAGACTCGAACTCGCGACCCCCACCTTGGCAAGGTGATGCTCTACCACTGAGCTACTTCCGCATTGGAGGCGACATTCAGAATCGAACTGAAGATAAAGGATTTGCAGTCCTCGGCCTTACCACTTGGCTATGTCGCCAGCCTCTATATAAATTAAGTTAATCGCACATGGAGCGGAAAACGAGACTCGAACTCGCGACCCCCACCTTGGCAAGGTGATGCTCTACCGCTGAGCTACTTCCGCAAAAGTAGCGAGCCAAATCTGAAGGAGCTAAGCGACACACAGATTTGTGCGAGTCACTTTCGCAAAATTTGCAAAGCAAATTTTACGTTCCTTACTCTCGTGGCTTGCTACGAGAAAACAAATTGGCGACCCGAATGGGACTTGAACCCATGACCTCCGCCGTGACAGGGCGGCATTCTAACCAACTAAACTACCGGGCCAACCGCTGCAACGCTAAGCGCGTGACAACATATATTATTATAAAGAAATCCCGCAGTCCTGTCAACCGTCCTGCGGGATTTTCTCTAATTTTATTTTGACCGGTTCAAGCCTGCATATCGTCATGCACCTCAGAGAAATAGATGACCGTCACCGTGTCCTCCAAGGTCACATGACGATGGTGCATGCGCTCGAAATCCGCCACGAGGTCCTCACGTGTATTGATACCGGGGTCCTGGTGCTCGAGGTCCTCGCTCGTGAGCGTGGCCATCGTCTTGACGCGCACCTTGTCGATAATCGCGTTATAGAGTTTATGTTTGGGCTCGTATTTTTTCCCCACCGTCACCCAGACAATGGAGTGCTTCGGATAGAGGCCACTCACGTCGCCCAGTTTAATCGTGCAGTTCTTCGTGCGCTCCATGAGCATTTTCTTATGCTTAGCCGTCTCAAAATTCAAAGCCATCATCGTACAACATCTCCTCTAATATACTATCCATCTCTATAGTGAATGCAGATTATGATTTCTATACTACCACATTCTCCCCCCTGCCGCATTTTTCCTGCCTCGATGCCGAGTTTTCCCACACACTCATCTTTTCCTGCCCTTTTCCAGAAAGTATGCTAGAATGAGAGACAAATAAAGGAGGTTATATACTATGCAACGTATGCTAAAAATCTTCCCGCTCGCCGCGCTGTTCCTGCTCGCACTCTCCCTGCCGGTACTCGCAGCCGAGGCACCGCAGAAACCTATCCTCACGGTCAACGGCACAGGTCAGGCCACAGCGGCCCCTGACCAGGCCACGGCCGTCATCGGCATCACTACCCACGCAGGCGATGCCGCCAAGGCACAAAACGACAACGCCTGGACCGCCAACCAAATCCACAAGGCCATCCAGGCGCTCGGGGTCAAGGCCAAGGATATCCAGACGACTGACTACTCGTTCCAGCCCACCTACCGCGAGGAACAAAACCATCGCAACGAAATCAATGGCTACACCGTGAACAACAGCATCGTCGTCACCATCCGTGACCTCAAACTCACCGGCAAAGTCATTGATGCCGCACTCAGCCACGGTGCCAACGAGGTCAGTTCTCTCTCCTTTGGTGCCAGCGACAGCCACGCCGTACAACAGGCCGCCCTCAAAGCCGCCTGTCTCGATGCGCGCGCTAAAGCCGACATCATCGCCCAGGCGTTAGGTAAGCATATCGTCGGCATCCAGAATGTCTCTGAGAGCACAAGCGGCCTCAGCGGCCGCCGCTACAACGGCCCCATGCTCGCTATGGCAAAAATGGACGAGGCTACCCCCATTGCGGCTGGCACGCTGACGCTGAACGCTAACGTGCATATTGACTTTATTCTCAGTAACGAATAACATAGGAAGAGGCTACCTGCCAAGCGGGGCCCGACAGCACTATCTGCCGTCCGGCCCTCTTTTTATGGCAGTAATGCCTCAAGCAATAGATTATATCCTTGCCCGGCTGCGCTGGGCAAGTAAAGTTAGGAGTCCTGCTCACCTATGTCAGCTGCCCAGAATGCGGCCACTGCCGCTCCCCAGCGCAAACCGCGCCTCGCCGCCATCGAATACATTCGCGGCATCTCCATGCTCGGCGTCATCGCCATCCATATCGGCTCGCAATACATCGTCAACACCTCGGCCAATATTCATCTCGTGGCCCTCATGGAGATTGTCTCGCGTTTTAGCGTGCCGATTTTCTTCTTTATTTCGGCCTTTGGCCTTTTTTACAACCTCGATATGCACGCAAAGTTTGACTACGGCTTTTTTCTCAAAAAACGCTTCAAAGCTGTGCTCATCCCCTATCTCGTGTGGTCGCTTTTCTACCTGCTGCACGATGCAATATTCTACCACACCGGGTTCCCTGACCCCATCAGGCTCGGCGGCCTGCTGCTCTTTGGCGCGGCGAAATATCAGCTCTACTTCCTCGTCATCCTCCTGTGGTTCTACCTGCTCATGCCGCTATGGATTTACTGGGTACAGCGCATCGGCCCGAAAGGCTTCGCGGGGCTCATGCTGCTCCAGATTGCCTTTGACTACTGGTCAAGCTACAGCGTTGATTTCAACGTGTTCGTCTACGGTCTGCCCGATGACTCATGGCTGAAGCCCTTCCTCATGTACCGCCTAAACTACTGGGTCATGCACTATCTCTTTATCTTTATGTTCGGCGGTTGGCTCGCGCTGCACATGGAGCAGTTCTACGCCTTTATGCGCGAAAAACGCCGCTTCATCACCATCGTGTTCTGGGCCTCGCTCGGCTCTCTGCTCTGGTACTACTACCACCTCATCTACAAAGAAGGCTACACCGCACTCGAGGCCATCAACACCGCGCACCAGCTCTCTCCAGAGGGCATTTTCTACACACTGGGCGCCTCACTCTTCTTCTTCACTATCTTCACCTACCAGAAATATCCGCAGGCGCTCAACCCGCTGCTGCACATCCTCGGCAAGCACTCTTACTTCGCCTACCTCGTGCATCCGCTCTTCATCGGCTACATCGCGCAATACCTCGAGACACGCGGCCTCATCCTCACGGCACCACTCACCATCCTCATGTTCGTCATCGTGCTGACCCTGAGCATCCTCGCCGCCATCCTCTGCCGCCGTCTCGGCCAACACATCCCCCTCATCAACATTCTGACCATCGGCTCGTTTCCCCGTAGAAAACATTAACGCAAAGCCTCCTGTATGCAAAAAATACATACAGGAGGCTTTACAACTATGTCACACTTAACGTCCCCACATAGCTGCACTCAAGATTTTCTGTCATTTACTCATAGTGCCTTAACCTCCCATGCTTGCAGGCCTCACTTACCGACTTTATAATAAAGACGAACACTACTTTTGAGAAGCCGCCGCACGTAGCGCTCTGCCGCTCGACACTGTCAATTCGGCCAGCAACGTACAAAAACCTTTATATCTCATATCATAGGAGATGAGCCATATGTGCAAGCATTTTCTTCCGACCTGCCTGTTCGCCGTAGTCTGCGTACTGGCCGCCTGTTGTCTATGGACAGTTCCTACCGCTGAGGCGCGCCTCGGCACAGGCATTGGCGTCACTTTGCCAATGGGCGGCAGCAGCAATGGTAGTACCACCGATACTGCCGAGAGTTATGCCGCGCTCACTGAGGGGCAGATTATCCAGGAGCTCACCGTACGCGAGCGCGGCGGCCGCCTCTACCTCACGCTCAAAGTCACCAACAACGGCGATGCGCCCTACACCATCGCCCACCGCGACGGCCAATGCTACGACTTTGCACTGCTCGATGACAACGGCAAAGCACTCTGGCACTGGTCGGACGGCATGGCCTTCACCCAGGCCTTGACCTCCTCCTCCGTAGCCCCACATAAAAGCGAAGTCTACCAGGCGGAAATAGCCGGTAAAGACTATCGCAAAATCAAGGATGACGCCGTACTGGTCACGGCCTGGCTCACCGATACACCGCAACGCCTCTCCACGCGCCTGCCACGCATCACCCGCAATAGTTCCGCTGCCGTTTTTGGTACCATCATCATCGGCAACGGCCCCTGGTACGACGACTAAAAAAAGGAGTACACATAATGAATACCCTCCCTCTCAATAACGATGTAACCGCTCTGCCCGCAGGACATCCTCTCAAGCTCATGCAACAGGAAAACATCGGCCTGGCTAAGTTGCTGGATGACCTCGCAGCTGCCGCCACTGACGGCGACGCCACCGCTGTATGCGCGCATTTACAAAAATGCTATCAACTCTACAGCCACTACGGTAAAAAGGACACCGTTCTAGTGCCCGTACTCTATACCTATGGCGTCACCGGCCCCGGCCAAATCATGTGGGACATGGATGATGCTATCAAGGACGAGCTAAGCGCCATCTACCGGCCCCTGCAAGAGGATGCGGCCAACCTCCCACTTTACCAGGGCCGCCTGCAAAAGCTCTGCCAGGACATCAGTGCTATGATTGCCAAAGAAGAACAAATCGTTTTCAACCAATGCCTGCGCCTCTTCACCGACACCCAATGGTATCAAATCTATGGGGACTTCGCCGAGTTCGCTCCCGCTTTTGACGTACAGCCCAGTCCCTGGGAACCAGCAGCCGCCTGGCTAGCTGCGCAACAGGCAACGGTAGACTCTGAAGATATCCTGTCCAGTACCATCACTCTGCCCACCGGCACCTGTACCATAGGTGAACTGCGCCGCATCTTGGCTCTGCTTCCCTTGGACATTACCTTTATTGATGCTCAAGGCCGCCTGCGCTTCTTTAGCAATGAAGGTCATATCTTTGACCGGCCGAAAGTCGTACTCGGACAAGACATCATGAACTGCCATCCGCCCCGCATCATCCCCGTCGTACAAAACCTCCTCGCAGACTTCCGCGCGCACAAACGCGACCACTTGACCGTAGCACGACGCATCAAGGGCCGTCCTATCATGGTAACCTACCGCGCCGTCTACGATACAGCCGGCACCTACATCGGCACCGTGGAGTTTGTACAAGACTGCCAGGACATATTGGACAAATTCAAATAATGGACACGAAAAGGACACGCCTCCAGCAGCGTGCCCTTTTTTATGTACCAATGTTACTTAGCTTTAGTGCCCGATACTGACGCACAGTGACTACAACAACTACAGCCACTGCCGCTCCCGGGGCAGCAGTCCTCGCGCCCTTCGCGGAAATTGTTAACGATATGGCGCACTGCGAAAAACAGCGCGGCGGCTAAAACAATACCGAGAATAATCGTTGCTAACATCTCAGACACCTCCATAGCTATAGTATAGCATATCAGCAGATAAAAACTTTAACCAAGGCCTTAGTTCAGAAGCCTAACAAACGGCCGACCTGATAAACCATCAAGGATACTACCCAAGCCACTACAAACTGATAAACCGCCGAGAAGCCGAGCCATTTCCAGCCGCCGGCCTCTTTTTTGATGGTACCTAGTGCCGTCGCACAAGGCGTGTAGAGTTGGGAGAACACCATAAACGCGAGTGCTGACATGGTAGAGAACGCCGTCCCCATATCCGTCCCCATCATGGAGGCCGCCGACTCCACTGCATCCTCTGCCTCTGTAGAAACATCAGCCACACCGTAGAGAATCCCCATCGTTGAGACCACAGTTTCCTTCGCCATGATACCCGCGAGCACCGAGGCCCCGGCCTCCCAAGTGTCAAAGCCGTGGAAGACGAAGAGCGTAGACATCCAGCCGCCTAGTGTGGCGAGGAACGATTCACTCATTTCATCCGTCATGCCTTCCATATTGAAGTTCGAGAGGAACCAGATGAGCACAGACATCGCAAAGATAATCGTACCTGCTTTGACGAGGTACCCCTTGCCTTTATCCCAGGTCTCGAGCAGTACCGTCTTCATATCCGGCACACGGTATGGCGGCAGCTCGAGCAAGAACGTCGAGCCCTTGTCTTTGAACATGGTCGAACCGAGTACTTTCGCCATAACGATGGCCATGACAACGCCCACGATATACATGAAAAAAACTACATTAGCTGCATTATCAGGGAAAAACATCGCCGCGAACAAGGCCATAATCGGCAACTTGGCCGAACAGGTGAGGAACGGCGTCACAAGAATGGAAATTTTGCGGTCTTTCTCCGAGTCCAGCGCCCGCGCGCCCATGATGGCCGGTACACCGCAGCCAAAGCCCATCATCAGCGGCATGATGCCCTTGCCCGTGAGGCCGCAGCGGCGCATAATCGGGTCCATGATAAAGGCAATGCGCGCCATATAGCCCGTGCCATCGAGGAACGACAATAGGAAAAACATAATGAAAATCAGCGGTACAAACGTGATAACTGCGCCGACGCCGGCAATGACGCCATCCGTCACGAGCGACTGCATCCAGTCAGCCACGCCCGCAGCCTCTAGACTGTCCTTAGCCCAGTCCATAAAATCGCCGTTGATGAAATCATCGAGCGCATCCTGCAAGGGCACGCCCACCCAGGAGAACGTAATTTGAAAGACTAAATACAAAATGACGAGGAAAATCGGCAAAGCCAAAAAACCGTTGGCCAACACGCGATCAATCTTTTCTGACATTGACGGACCTACGGCCGTTATCGTCACAGCCTGCGCCATAATCCGGTCAATCAGGTCATAGCGGGCTGCGCTGAGCTGCTCATCTTTCTCTGATGCCGTGAGGCTGCTGGCCTGGATGGCATGTACCTTGCTAATGTGTTCCTGTACTTGTGGGCTCACATGATACTTGCTCATCACCGTACTGGTAAAGACATCGAGCAATTTCTCCGTGCTTTTGTGACTGCGGCCCACCGTCTCCACGACCGGCATACCAATGGCATCTTCCAATTTGCGCACATCAATACGCATGCCGCGCTTTTTCGCCTCATCCTGCATATTGAGGTCAATGAGCACCGGGATACCGTTTTCCAAAAGCTGCAACGTCAAAAACAAGTTGCGCTCGATATTAGCGCTGTCCACGACATCCATCACGAGGTCAAGCTTGTTCTGCGTCAGATAGTCGATGACGATTTGCTCCTCCGGCGAGCGCGCATTGATACTATACGTACCCGGCAGGTCCACTATGGAAATCGCACGGCCGTCATGACTGACATAGCCGACCTTTTTATCGACGGTTACGCCGGGCCAGTTGCCAATCTTCTGGCGAGCACCTGTGAGTTCGTTGAAAATGGTTGATTTGCCGGTATTCGGATTACCGGTGAGGGCTACTGCTAACGTGGCCATAACTGCACATTACTCCTTTCAGCCTACCTGCTCTACCTCGACCTGCGCCGCATCCGCGCGGCGCATGGCCAACGTGTACGAGCGGATACCAATGGCAATCGGGTCACCTAGCGGTGCCGAACGCAACACCTTGACCTGTGTACCGGGGATAAGCCCCATCGTCAATAAGCGCTGTTTCAACTCCGAGTCACCGATATCCCGTACCTTGACGGTCATACCGGTCTTTGCCTCCTTGAGTGTCAAAGCAATCCCTCCTAAACTTTTGTTATTGATAATGACTATAATTACCTCACGGATTTATGATAGCAAATCTCATTTGCATTTGTCAAGGATAATCACTGTATTTCCCAAACAAACAAAAAAAGAACAGCATCGACGTTACATCGGTACTGTTCTCTACACAACGTCCTTATTGATTTGTGCTGCGCTTGAATACAGCCATAACGCCACTGTCTAGATACTTGACAGCCCTATGCGTAGTCTGCCAGCAACTACCTTTATGCCTGAGGCAGCAATCCTACCGGCAGTAACACCTGCTGACCAGAGGCCGCACAAAAATACTCGGCCCTCACGCCGAAAACCCGTGCCAGCAAATTCGGCGTTAGCACACTCTGCGGTTTCCCCCAGCCCATGAGCCGTGCCTGCGCCAACACGGCTAACTGGTCAGCATAGCGCACAGCCTGAGTCAAATCGTGCAATACCATGATAATCGTCACGTCACGCTCCCGATTAACGCGACGGATAATCTCCATCACCTGCAACTGGTGCGCCACGTCGAGATACGTCGTAGGCTCGTCAAGCAACAAAATCTCCGGTTCCTGTGCGAGTGCCAAAGCCAGCCAAACGCGCTGGCTCTCTCCCCCCGACAGGCTCGCCACCTGCCGCTCTGCCAGCTCTGTGACGCCCGTAGCGTTCATAGCCTCAGCCACGGCCCGCGCATCTGCCACGCGGTCACGCTGGAACAGCCTGCCATAAGGATAGCGCCCGCAGGCCACGAGCCGCGCTACCGTCATATCCGCCGGGGCCTGTGGCCGTTGCGGCAGAATGGCTAACCGCCGTGCCAGTTCCTTGCGACCAAAATGCGTGAGCACCTCGCCCCCGAGCCGCACCTCGCCCGCCGTAGGCTGAAGCAGTCCCGCCAATACCCGCAATAGCGTAGACTTCCCTGCACCGTTCGGTCCCAGTATCGCCGTCACTTTCCCCGCCGGAAAAACCAATGACAAGTCGCGTAGAATCACGCGCCCGCCCAAAACGACCTGCAACCCCTCAACCTCTAAACTCAAGCGCTCACCTCCCAGCGTTAAGTATTCTCTTGCTCACACTTAGCGAGATAGCCCCTCTCCATCAACGAACGCCCTTTATGACAGTTTTGCCCGCAGCCAACGCTCCAACACCTGTACGTGATTCTGCGCCAAATTTTTGGTTGCATATACCAGCGTAACATCGCCCTCGGCTAAATAATCCCGCAACCTTTGTACAAAATCATGCGCGGCAGCATTTGCCTCCAGCTCCTCAAGATACGCCGCCTCAAAACCTGCAAACGGCATCTCACCGGCATGGTAAAGCTTGCGCAATTCCGCCGAGGGCGTAACTTCCTTGGCCCACTCAGCCAGCTGCGCCCGCTCCTTCTTCATGCCACGCGGCCACAACCTGTCCACTAAAATACGCCGTCCATCTTCTGGTGCTGCTGCTTCATAAACCCGTTTAGTTTTTAACAAACCCACAAGAGCTCACCGCCTATTCTCAATATTACCTGCTTACACCCAAAGGCCATTCCGCAATATTTTTCTACAATCCCGCCACTCTGGGCAAAACTTGTCCATCAGCGCATGGAACCTGGCGTTGTGGCTCGGTTCATGCAAATGTGTGAGCTCATGTATGATGATATAGCGGATAACCTTTACCGGATAATGTATCAAGGCAAGGTTCAGACAAATGCGTGCCGTACGAACATTACAGGAGCCCCAACGTGAAGTCATGCGCCGATAATCAACACGCGACGCACGCCGCCCGGTAATCGCCTCGCATAGTGGCATTTGCTGCTGCACGATACGTTCCAACATTTCACGGCAGGCCGATTGCACAAGATTTTTCCGTGCGACTGCATCCATGCCTGCGTATATGCAGAGTTTCATAGTGCTTGTACGTCCCTGCCCTGCCTGTGCTAACTCGATTTTGCACGGCTTTGTAAGTGGCACCAATGCAACATGAATGACATAGCGTTCACCCAGCAGCGGAAATAATTCGCCATCTGCATACTGCCATTCATGCCGGAGCAATGACTTATGCTGCCTGGCCTTTTGGCTGTTAAGCCAATCTGCCCGCGCCGTAACAAAGCTGCAAATAAACTCCTCGCTGACCGCCCACGGAGCCGTCACACAAACCTGCCCATCCCGTTGCACCCGCAGATAAAGATTCTTATTCCTACGCTTCCATATAACCTTGACCGGCTGCCCTGCAATATTCATGACAACCTGCCGCTCAGATTTTCTCATATAGTTCATAATAAGCTGTTTGCATCAGCCCCATACACAACATTAGTAGCTACCGCAACATTACCGCAGGCTGCTACTTCACAAACATTCACGGTCACCGCTGTGCCCGCAATATCTCCTCAAACCACGCCCAGCCATACTGCACGAGGTTGGCCGCTGTCAGCCGTGCGTCGTAGGTGATTTCCTGCCCGAACCAGAAGGGCGGCGTAAACGCCTGCGCCACTTCCACGCTGGGGAACTCCACCTCGACCATGCACAGCCCCTGTAAGCCTTCTTCATATACATCATAGACTGCCGTCTCACCTGGGGACAGTGGCAACTCGTAGCGCTGCTTGACCAGCAGCTCTCCCTGCACATGCTCACGCAGGCTGGCGTAGTCCTCCGCCGTGATGGCAAACTCCTCCTCACGCCGCACCAGCCCGCCTGCCGACTTGAAGGTAAAGAAATACTTCTCGTCCATGTGACGGATGCGCAGTTCCGGCTGAAAAGACAGATAGCCCTGCTCGATGTGATGCCGCGCCACAGCCTGCCTCAGCGGCACCGTGGCCGCATCCATCACTAAAAATTGTCGCTCTATTTCCATAGGTGCAATAGTCTCTCTCCGTAAAAATGTCTTTTTCGCTCTTGGCAGCTGCCAGAGCTTCATCCTGCTGCCTGCACAATGTCTCATGCAGTTTTGCGGACGTCACTCTTTTCGCCGTATCAACGCGACGCTCTCGACATGCCTCGAGGGTATGAAATCGATACCGCAAAATTGGGGTTGCGTAAATATGGCGAGGCATCACGACTTATAATGGGCCTCTTGTCAAGACCACTCTTTCAAATTTTAAGATTTTGGCGCTGGTCTAAATTCTGGGGCCCATTATACTGCCCTCTTCGTCAGCAGGTGTATGTCCCGTCAGACTTTTGTAGCAAATCGGCAATAAAAGCAAATATTGCCAATTTGCTACTCTCCGCCTCAATCCCAAAGCGCCAAAAAGTGTTTGGCGTAAAGATTCAGGCCGTCTTGGATGCACTTCCGATACGCATTTTCCGCTTCCCATACGCTGTCCGGTGTTTCCGGCAGGTTGCTTTCATAAGCTGACCCAGCAGCACTCTTCTCTATAAATCGGAATTGCGGAACGCCTTGGTCGTCCAGTTTGTCCGATTCCTCTGATGTCCAAAGAAACAACGGCGAATCTGGAAAATCGTTTGCAATCTGGTCGAAGATGTAAATCATCTCGCTAAGATCGGCCTCCCATTCATCACGTGCCTCGGCAGACGCCGCCTCCATCGCTTCTTTGTGCTCCGTATCATCCATACGGATGCCGTGCCGCACACACGCCTTTTCCAAGATATCATTTGGAGATGTCCCCAAGCGCTTCATGGAATAGAAAGTACGAAGCCCCGCGAGAATGTATTCCGCTTGCACGCTGAACAAGTCAAACGCTTGAAACTCAGAAACATAGGTCTTTCCCCTCTTGCAATATTGTCGCTTGCGGGCGAACGCTTTCTTTTTCACGGTTGTACGACCTCCATTCTCCATGCGATACCTGCGTTCTCTTGGATGACTTGTCGTGTTTCTTATTGTACCGCGCCCTTGCAAGTTTTTTCAAGTCGAAGAGCGTTGCACTTTCTCATCAAATCGGGTACCATGGCCATAATAATGTTGCCCAAGGCGAGATTGAATCGTATGGGGACCCGGCTGAGCTTTGTGCTCGGCCTTTTTATTTATGAGATTCCTATGGCGACTCCCGCTTTAACCACAACGAAAGCGCCCGGACGTTGCTCCGAGCGCTTTTGTCATGCTCTAACTCCTTTATCCCATGAGCAGCTTCATCTGACGAACATCATCTTCTGCCAAGCCAGTCTTTTTCACAATTTCTGGCACAGATGCTTTTTCCCTCAACATCTGAAAGGCCTGCATCATTTTTTCTTTCGTCTCTTTCGCGCCCCGTTCAACACCTTGTTTCATTCCTTGTTTGACACCTTGTTTGACGCCATCTTCAAAAATGCCCTCGCTGAGATTGCACATCGTATTCATCTCCTCTGCCATATCGTCTGTCAAATTCAAATCGTATCGTTCGACCAAGCGCTCTTTCTTCACTGCCACCTTGGCGTTCGAGCGGAACACCAGCCACAAAAGCTCGATCAAGTTATCGCCTGTCCGATGATTGCCCAGATATATCAGCGTGATGTTGATGAGATCATAGCGCTCTTTCGGTTCCACATGATGGCCAAACGGCTGCTTTTCATGCAGCGTGTAGCTGGTAATCGAGCTGCCCTCGTGCTCCGGTGCTCGCATGCAAAGCCAAATGGTGTAAACCTTGCGGATGCCGTTATAATCGGAGCCAGAAAACTCCGTCTCTTTCTGGGCGGATATCAAGCGGCTGGCGTAAAACACAGCACGTTTGATGATGTCGTATTCTGTCGGATTCTCCTTTTGAGCCTCGACGTTGATAATCAACGTAATGAACGCACCCGATTTCGGTGCTTTTGCATGAAACCGAATATCAAAATAAATCGTGCCCTCGGTACTGGTACCATCCTCGTTGCGGTCTTGCCGGAGATCGCGGGGAGCATTGGTTTTATCGCGATTGACCGGAGCCATGCCTACTTCCGGCTCGCCCACGATATACCGATCCGCAATCTCTCGGACGGGCACGCCTGCGAATTCCGTCACAACGCGGCTCAATATCCACGCCAGCATTTTGCGCTGAGAAAGAATCCGTTTTGCCGCTTGGTCATACTGCGCATTTCGCTCTTTGAGCAATACATCATCCGTTGCCAATCCATGCACCACCTAGCAATATTTTATTCCATAAGGCAATAAGTAGCAAGCGGCAGATGAATTTCTTCCCGTGTTTTCACCCCATCACCGTCACGTCGGCGCCCGACTTGAACCTGACCACAAAGCGGTCATCGTAGACAGTGATTCTCTCGATGAATTTCCGCACGAGCTTTTCGTTGTAGGTGATTCCTGACGCCCCCGGCTGTGCTAGGTAGGCTTCCATCTCACGGATGCGGTCGGCTTTTTCTTTCTGTTGGATGGCTTCACCCATGAGATGCGTTTCCCTCCGTTTCAGAATGTCTGCCTTGTCTGCCAGGGCTTCGATGTCTTTGCCAGACTGCGCGACCTGCAGGATGTTTTGTTGCGCCTGCGTGAGCTCGTTGCGGACGGTGTCGAGCTGCTTTTGGACGCTGGCAGTGTCGAGCGCTTTTTCAAGATTTTGCGCGAGGACGTGCATCGTATCGTCGTGCGCGAGGAACATTTCCCGAACGGCCTGCACGACTATATCATGCAAGAGCGCTTCGGGGAGCGTCCTTGCGGGGCAGTTGATGGCAACCTGCTTTTTATGGATGCGGCTGAGGCACCGCCAGACGACCTGCTTACCATTAGGTTTATGCCAGATAATCCTGCGGAACAGGTCGCCGTAATGGCCACAATAGATGACGCTCGAGAGCGCGTATTTGCTGCTGTAGATGCGGCACTTTCCCGTCTTCGTTTCAATATGCGCCCTGCGTTCCATTTCCATCTTCACCTGCAGGAAAAGCTCTTTAGGGATGATGGCTTCGTGGTCGTCCTCAACGTAATATTGTGGCACGAGGCCATTGTTCTTCACGCGCTTCTTGGAAAGGAAATCGATCGTGACTGTCTTTTGCAGGAGTGCATCACCGATGTATTTCTCGTCCGTCAAAATTTTGATGAGCGTGCCGGTCCGCCATTTCGTTCCGCCCGCAGCCGTCTTGATACCATCGGCCTCAAGCCCTGCGCCAATTTCCCTGTAACTGCTCCCCTCAAGATACTCGCGAAAAATTCGCTTGACAATCTTTGCCTCCTCTGGATTAATGACAAGATTTCCATCCTCGCCTTTGTCATAACCGAGAAAACGCGTCGTGCAGACGCGCACCTTGCCTTGCTGGTAGCGATAGCGGATACCCATGCGCACGTTCTGCGACAGGCTCTGGCTTTCTTACTGCGCGAGCGAAGCCATGATGGTCAGGAGAATTTCGCCTTTCGAGTCAAGCGTGTTGATATTTTCCTTCTCAAAAAATACGGCGATACCTTTCGCCTTGAGCTTGCGGATGTATTTCAAGCAATGACGGTCTTGCAATAGCATCTTCATGCGCGAGTGCGAAAAACCGAGGCCAACGCTCTCCGCCGTCTACCGGTAACTCATACCGCCAAGGTAGTTTTCAAAGGCCGCTTGAAGTTTCGCCGCCTCCGCCTTTTCCACCACGACTTTCCCGTCCTAGACGCAATAGCCGAACGGCACCGTGCGCCATGTCATCTCAATGCACCTCCTCGCGTAGCCGAAGCGCAGATTCGTTCTCGCGGTAAAGGTCATCGGCAAGATACCCTTTTGCCCGCAACGTCCGCAGATTTTCCCGCGCTTCAAGATTTCTCTGCAAGCGCCCGTCAAGTTTCTGAATCGTCTTCATCGTCTCTCCGTATGTCTCGCTCCGCAGTATACGCAAAAGCGTGCCGAGCACGGCTTCGTGCGCGAAAATCAGCTTGTTCATCATCGTAACGAATGCCTGTTCAATGCGGTCTTCCCGCAAGAATTTCACGGGGCAGACCGTCCGGGCTTTGAGATGCGTCTGGCACGCCCAGGCGGTGTAGCTCTCCTGCTCCGTGTAGTGGATACGGTGCCTGAAGTGCCGGCCACATGTCCCGCAGATAATCTTGCCCGTGAACAGATACACCTTCTGCGGAACGTAGCCTTCCTGTCCCGCCCGCCGCTTTGTGTTGCGCAAGGCGATGATGCTTTGGACGGCTTCAAACGTCTGTCGGCTCACGATAGGCGGATGATGGTTCTCCACATAGTATTGCGCTCGTTCCCCGCGATTGACGTGGCGGTGGAACCCGGAATCAATGTAACTCTTTTGCAAGCGGCAATCGCCGATGTATTTTTCGTTCTTCAGAAGATAGAGCAGCTCCTCCTGTGTCCAGCGTGCCTGTCGAGGCGCTTGCACGCCCTGCGCATTGAGTGCCTCGACGATAGCCTTGCAATTAACGCCATTTGCCGCCTGCTCGAACATATAACGCACCCACGAGGCCTCTGCCTCCACAATGTGCCAGCCATCTTTTTCCTGCCGATAGCCAAATGGCGCAACGGACTGACAGATCCCGTTTTCCATGCGCCGCTGGATCCCCCACCTGATGTTCTTCGACATTGAGTGAGATTCGTCTTCGGCGAGACTCCCGAGTAGCGTAAGCAAAAACTCGTTTTCCATCCGCCCCGTGTCTAAATTCTCCTTCTCGAAGTAAATCGGAATGCCAAGATCCAAAAGGGGGCGCACCATCTCGAGACAATCCGCTGTATTACGTGCGAAACGACTGAGCGACTTCGTAACGATACGGTCAATGCGCCCGTTCTCGCAATCCTGCAAGAGTCTCTGGAGCGCCGGTCGCGTTTCCTTCTTTGTACCGCTGATACCCTCGTCGCTGTAGATTCCTGCAAGCACCCAATTATCGTGCATCGCAATGGACTACTCGAAATGTTCACGCTGAGCCTGCAGACTTTCTTTTTGCTCTTCTATTGCCGTTGAAACACGGCAATAAGCTGCGACACGTTCCTGCAGGCACTGCGCTTTCTCCGCTGCTTCAATCACCTTGACCTTTTTCGTATTCTCACCCCCCTCGTTTTGGTTATCCTATATATGCCCTAAGACAGACGAAATAGCAAGTCAAAAATCCATAATTTCTCCAAGTTTTAGCGAGAATGCTTTGATATTCTCCACCATAACCAGCCGATACTCCTTTTCGCTTATAAGCCCAGCCTGCCACAAGCATTGCGACCAACATGCCGCCCGATAGAATTGCCATTCGCTTTTCATCTCCTCATCACTCATAAGCCGTGCCGCCGATATCGTATTCTCTGCCACCGTACCTGACTGACAAATACTGACATGCTTCCGTGTTGCTTCCAATGAAGATACCTCCCTCTGAAGGAGGTATTGCGTATCCATTTTTCCCACTCTACTTCCCCCTCCATTATGCAGCCATCACAGAAGGCAAAAATTGAGGTTTTCGCAAAAAAATAAGCCATCGAAGCACAGAACTTTCTCTGTACCACGATGGCTTATACTCATTCGCAAACTGGTAAACTATACGGTTGGCATGCCAAATGGTGACGTCTTTGTCCAAAATCTGCTGCTCGCCCTCAAATTTATCGCACAACTGAAAAAAATATGGACCTGATTTTTTCCATTTTGATCATACAGATAGTACCAGTTCTCGTCGTTATACCGACCGTGCTTTTTGATACTAATCTGCCCCTGCACGCATTGCAGACTGTCCTGTGACTCCCAGTGCAGCAGTGGCCAGCCACGCCAGACGCTGGTTTCGCTATCATAAGCCGTCAGGGCAATTATCAACAGAATACACACACCAAAACTAATCCAATGTGTACGGATAAATTGCTTTTTCCCTTGAATACCTGCTTGGAATGCGCAAAATAGAAGAACCATCGTCCACATTACCACGTCATAAAGTATGTAAACCACCTGTATTCCCCTTCATAAGATTAGAAATTATGTTGATGTTACCAATCATCCACTCCTCCGTCAAGCTTTCTCTTTACTTCCAAAAATTTCTGTCATCTGGTCAAATGAACCACGTACCGTCTCTCAGTATAGGTTATGCCGTGGCTATTCAGCACCGCACGGATTTCGTCATCCTTGGCCTTGGCCCGTGCTAGGTCAGTCTCCTTCCTGCCGTCAATGGAAATAAACTCGTCGTTGCGGCGCAGCAAGTACTCCACGTTGTCAAACCTGGCGTGCTCGTGCATGACGAGCTTATCGAACATATCGTCCGGCTCGCTGTTGTATATGATATTCAGTGGCAGTGGCGAGTCGCAGACCGCATACTCCACGCCGTACTCCCGCAGCGTCTTCAAACGATGCACCTGCTCGGCAAAGAGATACAACTGGTCGCGCACGATGTCCGTGGCATTCTGATACCAGAGCCATTTCGCATATTCACCCACGAGCTCCGTCTTATAACCCCGCCGCTTCAGCTTGGAAAAAATATCCGCCGCAATCGTACTCTTGCCAATGGCCGCCCCGCCATAAAAATTCAATACTTTCAAATCGTCCGACCTTTCCTATGAGCAGAAATTTGATCTATGAATTTTTCTTTTTATTCTGTACTGTGTTTTTCAGCCCTTCAAGCGAGTCCAAATAGTCCTCTTCCACCGCGCTCAACGTCCGCTGGCTGTATTTTCTGTATTCATCAGTTGCTTTTTCCATCGCCTGCTGATGTAAGATGCTTCCGTTTCCTTCCAAGAGTTTCTCGCCACTCATAGTAAGAATGCGGTCCAAATGTGTGGCCCAGTCCGCCATCGTCATCGGAATTTCTCGCTCCGCCTGCCGCTCAGCAAAATCCAGATAACCTGAAACAATTTGTCCCATGGCGCGGAGTTCCTTCTCATTCAAATAGTTCTTTGCAATCTTCGCATCCACAAGATGAGGCCTGTCTCCTCGAAAGGTATGAAGTCCCATAAATTCCTTTTCTGCATCTGCTCGGGAATAAATGACCTCAGCTGCCGTCTGTCCATGAACAGCATAATGGATTTTATTCTGCACTTTTTTGAAAAACATCAAGGTTGTAGTAATCCACCTGATACGTTTTTCCACCTGAAGCAGTTGTTGCAAATTTTGCAACAACTGAACCACGCTGCAATTCGCCCTCCTCAAAGATGTTCTTGATGTGACGAGAAATCGTTGACTTATCCCTTCCAAAAAGTTCTGCCATTTGGTCAAGCGATAGCCATACCGTCTCTCCATCAATATATACATCAACTTGAACCAGATGGTCCTCCGTTTTATAAATGATGAATCTGTCACGCGATAGATCCTTGATATCTGGTTTCTTCCCTTTCTATTGACATTTCATCACCTCCCTGTCGATTGAGTCGATTGAAAATTGTTGCATTGACTGCCATAAAAATTCAATACTTTCAAAACTAATTCCTCTCCAGGATGTATCCTATAGCCCCAAAAAGATTGTCCTCATCTTCATAAGGGCAAATTTCAAAATAGTCATCGCCCGTCAGTACCGTATCCGTTTTATTAATAGCTGTTATAATCCTTTTGTACAGTTCCGCATCCTGTCTGCCACCGCGAATAGACCCGGCAAAATACACTTTTTTATTCATATCTCCACCGCTAATTCAAAACCTTCAAAACTAATCCATCGTATGAGTATTATTGAATGCGAAAAATGGCGAAACGCTTCCCATACTCTATGAACAACTCACGGAATGAATCTATATCTCCGCTCAAACCAACTGGGCCGAAGTGAATGACCGGTTTGCCATTCGCAGCACCGCCCGAATACACCGCCATGCCGCTGCAAAGTTCAAAGGCCAGCAGTTCCTGGATGACCGCCTCACCACCGCCGTGCACGTATTGCTCTGTGGCAAAAGCACCGCCAAGCTTACCCGCAAGGTTCAAGCCGGCTGCATGATTTTCTAGCCATAACTTCATCGTGCCTGTGAGCGAGGCAAAATATGTCGGTGCACCCAAAATGACACCATCCGCATTGCGCACGTACTCAAGGTCTACCTCCTTGATGGAAAAGCAACAGGCTTCGGTACCATCGACCGACTGCATGCCCTCGGCAATCCATGCAGCTACCTGCTTTGTAGTGCCTGTACGGGAGTCATAAAGAATAGCAAATTTACGCATTACCGCTTTCCCCCTGCCTGTCATCATTCACCGCTGCCACCTTATTTGAAAGCATTTGACGCCGCGCATAGATATCCGTCGCCGTATCCAGCATCGCTGTCCACGAAGGAAACTGCGTCGTGCGCCGCACATGCTCGTCCATCTGTGATTCTGGCAGTGCTTCGAAATCAGACTGCGTCTTGATGACAAAATGACCGCCCGCGAGGAATTTCTCAAAACTGCGGTAACGCGTATAACGGCGCATAAAGGATTTGTCGAACATCACTGCGAAATCCACAGGCTGGGACATTTGCCCCGGCAGCTGGTAATACCCAGTAATTTGTACCATCGCGTACGCTCCTTTTCTGACCTAACTCTGACTTGATAAATGCCTTTCTATCCGTCCGCCACCTAGCGTCAAATCCACGCCCACGCAATGGCAATCGCCAAGGCTGGCAGCAGATTCGCCACTCGTATACCTGTTTTCCAGAGCAAGTTGACGCCAACACAGAAAATGAGAATATTTCCGACGTATGAAAGATCTGACTGCGCTACCGCACTCATCACCGGTTCCAAGAGTCCTGCGCAAAGAAAAATCGATCCTTCGAAGATACCGACAGAAAGCGCAGAAAAAATACAGCCGCGCCCGAGCGTCGCTGTCATCAAAAGAATGATAACTAAATCGAGTACCGTCTTGATGTAGAGCACCATTGGATCACCGAGCAAACGGTCATTGATGGGGCCGATGACTGCCATCGCACCGATACAAACTGTGAGCGATGCCGTGACAAACGCATCGACGAACTGGCTGTCATTTGTCCCTCCCGCTCGCTTCTTCAGCCATTCGCCAAATGTCACCATATGATCTTCCAAATCGATTGCCTCACCGAGCAGTGCCCCCAAAATGAGGCTCCCCACCATCATATACGATCCAACGAAGGTCATCGTCCCATCGGGCGAAGCCTTCAGCATTTGTGCAAGGCTTCCGCCGAGCCCGAGGAACAACACTGCCAGCGCACACGCCATCATCAGCGTCTTTTGAAATCGCTCGCTGATGAGCCGCCCCGCTGCCAACCCAAGCAGTCCACCAAAAACAATGCCACCGACATTGACCAAAACGCCGCTTCCCGGCATAAAATCATCCCCCTCGATTACTTTTCATCCCGCACCTGCATAGGGTTGCAGTTATATTTTGCGTACCAAGCCATAAGCCCTTTTATGGTCGCAGCCTTACGTTTGGCAAAACCGCAGGGCCGGATAAGGTCTGCCAGCTCGTCTACAAGCAACGTGGTAAGATACTCTGCCGTAATCTCCTGCGGGAACTGCGCCGTCGCCCGCAGCACGGCCTCCCACGAAGTATTCTGCACCATCACCGCCTATGCCATCACCACGACTGGATTATCCGACCACCAGCGCGGCGTGCCATAAACAGCCAGCAGATGCTCATAAAGTTCTTGTGATGTCATATTACACTCATAGTCAATACCCCTCTAATCCTCGGGGCTGTCAGCTTACACATTCAGTCGGCAACCGGTGTAAGCACATGTGATTGCAACAACTGCAATAACCGGCTACTCGGCCCCGAAGGCGTATTACGACCAGCCTCCCATGCCTCAACCGTGCGTTTAGACACTCCAAGCCATTTAGCGAACAGGCCCTGCGTCAGCCCCGTACTGTGTCGAATTTCTTTAACTTCATCAGCCAAATAAGATGTCAAAGGCTCAATCTCTATAGAAATAGTCTCCCTCCGTAAAAATTTCTTTTCACTCTTGGCATCTTCAATCGCTTCATCCAATGCGCCGTTCAGTACATCAAACATCTCGCTCATCCTTACCCCCCTTATAAAATTACAATTCTCATTGCCTATTATACTGCTATTAAATAGTAATATAATAGTTAAGCCAACATCCATTACTAAAAGCAATAAAATTGTACACTCCACCATTAGCACAAAATCCCAGTTGATATGTTCCCCTATAAGCACAGAAAAGCCTCTCGTGCTTCAGGCACTACTACATGCTTGGCGATGAGGCTTTTTACTGCAGCTGGATGATTAGCAGCTAACTATATTGTGTGTTGTAACGAAAACCTGCTAGTCCTTGTCTGACAAGGTTTTGCGGCACACGTTGATGAACATTGAAGTGAAGCCTGCGAGGTCCAGCTTTATGCGGATTCACGAGCTTCACTCTTTCCGCCGTATCAACGCGACGCTCTCGACATGTGAGGTCATGGGGAACATGTCTACGGGCTGGACTTCGACGGCTTCGTAGCCTAGTTCGTCGAGGATAGCGATGTCGCGGGCCAGGCTGGCGGGGTTGCAGGAGACGTAGACGATGCGCTCGGGCTGCATGTTGGCGAAAGTCTCCAGCACCACGGGTGTACAACCGGCGCGGGGCGGGTCTACGACGACGACATCGGCGCGCACGCCCTGACGATAGAGGCGCGGCATAACCTCTGTGGCGTCGCCGACGAGATACTGCGCATTTTTGATGTCGTTATCCCGCGCATTTTTCTTGGCGTCCTCGATGGCCGGCTTGACGATTTCAATGCCAATGACTTCGTGCGCGTGCCGTGCGAGGAAAAGCGTAATCGTGCCCGTGCCGCAGTAGGCGTCGATGACCGTCTCCTCGCCCTGCAAATTCGCGTATTCCAGCGCCTTGCTGTAAAGTACCTGCGCCTGCTCGGTGTTCACTTGAAAGAACGAGCGCGGAGAAATATGGAAATCGAGCCGCCCGATACGGTCAAGAATGGTTGGACGCCCCCATAGCAGGCGCGTCTCGCGGCCGAGGATGACGTTGTTGTGATAGGTCTGAATGTTCTGCTGCAGGCTCACCATACGCGGCAACTTTTTGCGCAACAACTTGATAACCTCGCGCTCATGCGGCAGTGTGGGCGTGGCCGTCACAAGGCAGACCATGAGGTCACCTTTAGCACCAACGCGCCCCATGACGTGACGCAACACGCCGCGGTGGCGGTCTTCATCGTAGACGGAAATACGCAACTCATTCACGACCTCGCGCACAGCGTTCAGGATTGCGTTGTTACCCTCGGCCTGAATGCCGCAATCGTGCGTGTCAATAATCTGGTGACTGCCCTGCGCAAAGCAGCCGATGACCGTCTCCCCTTTGACGCGGCCCACAGGGAACTGCATCTTGTTACGGTAGTGCCAGGGATGCACGGCGCCGAGCGTCTCGTGCACGGGCAGGTTGGGCCTCTTGCCGATACGCGTCACAGCATCGATGACCTGCTGGCGTTTGGCTTTGAGTTGGGCCTCGTAGCTGAGATGCTGCAGCTGGCAGCCGCCACAGGCCGCATAGATGGGGCAGGCCGGCTCGACGCGGTCTTTGCTGGCCTTCTCCACACGCACAAGCTGACCGCGTGCATAGGTTTTCTTCACTTCGGCGATGGTGGCCGTCACGTCTTCACCGGGCAATGCACCCGTGACAAAGATCGTGAACCCCTGATAGCGCCCCACGCCCTCGCCGCTCGTGCCGAGACGGTCGATATGGATGCGGTATGTTTTTCCTTTTTCGACGGGAACTTGTTTTTTCATACTGTCTCCTTTGTGTGTTGATGTATAAAATCATCGTAGAAAATGCAGAGCCCGTGACCCTCTCAGCCTCGCTTCGCTCGCCAGCTCCCCCATAGTGGGAGCCACGCAACTATTCTGCACAGAATTCAATCTGCTGCAGAATATCCGCTGGCTGGGCGAGCAGAAGCTGTGCGCCGTGCTCGATGAGCTCCTCGCGCGGGCGGAAGCCCCAGAGCACACCTACGGCATAAAAGCCCGCATTGTGCGCCGTATCCATATCGACGCTCGTGTCGCCGAAATAGGCCACCTGCGCTGGGGCGACGCCCATCTCTTTGGCAATCTGCAGTGGCTTCTGCGGGTCCGGCTTGCGTGGATAACCGGGACGGTCGCCGAAATTCTCTACGAAGTGGATATCGGGGAACAGCTGCCCCACGATGGCATCCGCCGCCGACTGGTGCTTATTCGTGCAGATACCGAGGGGAATGCCCTGCTGCTGCAACGTCTGCAGCATGTCCACGATGCCGTCGTAGGGCCGTGTCTGGTGCAGGATATTCCGCGCATAGCACTCCTTATAATAGGCCAGTGCCTCGTCTACAAACGCCGCGTTCTGCCCTTTATCTACGGGCAGGCAGCGCTCGATGAGCTTGCGCGAACCATTGCCGACAAAATAACGATAGGGCTCCACGGGATGCGTAGGAAAACCATAGTGCGTGAGCATCGCGTTCGCACTGTCGGCGAGGTCCGTCAGCGAGTCAATGAGCGTGCCATCCAAATCAAAAATAGCGGCTTTGTAGTTCATAAAAATCCTTCTTCCAAAGAGCTGACACCATTAGGCGACTGAGAGGGTAACGTCGCATCGAGATGCACGGTTCCAGCAACAGATAACCGAATCTCGTAACGTCGTTACCCTCTCCGCCCCCCCGCGGGGGCACCTCCCCCAATGGGGAGGCATCTATTCATTTCACTGCAATTTTTCGGCCAACAATTTATTGACCATCTGCGGGTTGGCCTTGCCTTTGGTGGCCTTCATGACCTGACCGACGAGCGCGCCGATGGCCTTTTTCTTGCCGCCTTTATACTCTTCGACTGCCTTCGGGTTCTTGGCGATGACTTCATCGACCACGCCCTCGATAGCCGAGACGTCCGTAATCTGCACGAGGCCTTTGTCCTTGACGATTTTTTCCGGGTCGTCGCTGTTGGTCCACATTTCCTTGAAGACCTTTTTGGCGATTTTACCCGAAATCGTATTGGCCATGATGAGTTTAATCATGGCACCGAGGCGTTGGGCATCAACCGGTGACTGCGTGATGTCGAGGCTTTCCTCATTGAGCTGCTTCGCAAGGTCGCCCATCATCCAGTTGGCCGCGAGTTTCGCATCGGCACCCGTGGCGACCACGGCGTCGAAATACTCAGCCATCGCGCGGCTGCTCGTGATGATGCCCGCATCATAGTCCGAAAGGCCGTAGTCCTTTTCGAGGCGTGCACGGCGCGCATCGGGGAGCTCAGGGAGCTCCTGACGATATTTCTCAATCGTCTCATCGCTCGTGATGATGGGTGGCAGGTCCGGCTCCGGCATGTAACGGTAGTCGTGCGCATTCTCCTTACTGCGCATGGAGAGCGTAATGCCGCGCGCGGGGTCCCAGGTGCGCGTCTCCTGCACGACGTGACCGCCATCCTCGAGCACCTCCGTCTGACGCTCGATTTCATAGTCGATGGCATCGACGAGGCCCTTAAAGGAGTTGATGTTCTTCATCTCGGTGCGCGTGCCGAGCTCTTGCGTGCCCACCGGGCGCAGGGAGACGTTGACGTCGGCGCGGAGGTTGCCCTCCTCCATGCGGCAGTTGGAGACATCGATGTACTCCATGATGGCCTTGATTTTCTCCATGTAGGCGCGTGCTTCCTCGGCCGAGCGCAGGTCAGGCTCGGAAACGATCTCGAGCAAAGGCACACCCGTGCGGTTGTAGTCCACGTCACTCGTGACCGAGTCTTTAATCGTCGTACCCGAATGTACGAGCTTGCCCGCGTCCTCCTCCATGTGGATACGCGTGAGGCGGATGCGGCGTTTCTCGCCGTCCACATCGATATCAACCCAGCCGTTTTTGCAGATGGGCAGGTCGTACTGCGACGTCTGCCAGTTTTTCGGCAGGTCTGGATAGTAATAGTTCTTGCGGTCGAATTTGCTGTACTGGTTGATTTCACAGTTCGTGGCGAGTCCCGCTTTAATCGCGAACTCCACGACGCGCTTGTTGACCGTCGGCAGCACACCTGGCAGACCGAGGCAGACGGGGCAGACATGCGTATTCTCGTCCGCGCCAAAGCCCGTGGCACAGCCGCAGAAAATCTTGGTCTTGGTTTTCAGCTCGCAATGGATTTCGAGCCCGATAACGGCTTCGTATTTCATCAGTTATTCCCTCCCAGCTGCGGCATCTGCTTGTGATATTCCTGCGTCTGCTCGTAGGTGTAGGCCGCGCGCAAAATGGTGGCCTCATCGAGCGGCTGGCCGATAATCTGCAGGCCGATAGGCAGGCCGGCTTTACTGCAGCCACAGGGCAGGGAAAGGCCCGGCAGGCCCGCGAGGTTCAAAGGCACCGTGCAGACATCCTGCAAGTACATCTGCAACGGGTCGTCAATCATCTCGCCGATTTTATAAGCCGGCGTCGGTGCCGTTGGCGCCATAATGACATCAACCTTCTTAAAGGCCTCAAGGTAATCCTGCTGCACGAGCGTGCGTACTTTGAGCGCTTTCAAATAGTAGGCATCATAGTAACCAGCTGACAACGCGTAGTTGCCAATCATGATGCGGCGCTTGACCTCTTCGCCGAAGAGCTGCGTGCGCGTGTTCGTCATCATCTGCACGAGGTCCTCGCCGTCGATGCGCTCGCCGTAGCTCACGCCGTCATAGCGCTCGAGGTTCGTCGCGGCTTCGGCCGGTGCGATGATGTAGTAGGTCGAAATAGCGTACTCTGTATGCGGCAGGGAAATCTCCACGACCTCCGCGCCGAGGCTCTCGAACTGCTTGATGGCAGATTTGACCGCCTGCTCCACCTCGGGGTCCATCCCCTTCGTGAAATATTCTTTCGGCAGGCCGATTTTCAGTCCTTTGACATCCGCGCGCAACGCCTGCGTAAAGTCAGGCACCTCAGCCGCCGACGAGGTAGAGTCCATCTCGTCGCGGCCCGCAATGATGTTGAGGATATTGGCGGCATCCGTGACGTCGCGCGTCAGGGGGCCGATCTGGTCGAGCGAGGACGCATAGGCCACAAGGCCGTAACGGGAAACGCGGCCATAGGTCGGTTTCAAACCGACGATACCACAGAACGAGGCCGGCTGACGGATAGATCCACCCGTATCGGAACCCAACGCCCAGATGGCCGAACCAGCGGCCACCGCCGCCGCACTGCCGCCCGAGGAGCCGCCCGGCACGCGGTCAAGCGCCCACGGGTTGTGCGTGGGATGGAAAGCGGAGTTCTCCGTCGAGCCACCCATCGCGAACTCGTCGAGGTTCGTCTTGCCGAGCAGTACGGGGCTCTCAGCCTTGATTTTCGTCATGACCGTCGCATCATAGGGCGGCACGAAATTGTCGATGATTTTCGAAGCGCAGGTCGTCTTGACGCCTTTGGTACAGATATTATCCTTGATAGCACCCGGAATACCCGTGAGAAACGAAATAGCCTCGCCGCTCGCGATGCGTTCATCAGCGGCCTTGGCCTGTGCCTCAGCCTGCTCACGCGTCGTCGTGATATAGGCCTGCACATCGCCCTCGACTGCATCGAGACGGCCGAGCACATCTGCCGTGAGCTCCTGTGCCGAAATTTCTTTTTTGACCAGCATGTCGTGCAGGACATGCGCCGGTTTATCAAATAATGCCACGATATAGCCTCCCCGTCAGTCTTCCAGTACCTTCGGCACCTTGAAGTAGTTATCGTCCTTCAACGGTGCGTTGCTCAGGGCCGCCTCGCGGTCGAGCGAAGGCCGCACCTCATCCTCGCGGAACACGTTCTGCATAGGCAGCGCATAGGTCGTCGGCTGCACATCCGTCGTATCGACAGCTGCCAAATTGTCCATATAGGTGAGGATAGAATCCATCTGCTGCAGGTAGGTGTCCTGCTGCTCGGCAGGGATAGCGAGACGCGACAAAACCGCCACGTTCTCGAGGTCATCTTTCGTTACTTTCATATTTTCACCATCCATAAAAAATTACGGTTCAGTAACACCATAAACAAAACAATTATAGCACATTTGCCAAAAAACTCATAGCATGGTCAAAGGGTCGATGTCGATAGCCACGTCCGTGCGCAGATGCAGCTTCTCCTGCTGTAAAAATGCACGGGCCACGGCGAGATCAGCCGTCTTAATCAGTACGACAAAACGGTAGAGTTCGCGGAAATGGGCAATCACCGCGGGCGCCGGGCCGATAATCTGCTGGCCCTTGTCGCCCGCAAAATGCTTTTGCCAAGCCTGCACGAACGTGAGTGCTCGCCCCTGCGCGCGGCTGCTCTCCTTATCCTGAAACAGGAGCTTGATGAGGCGGCTGTAGGGCGGGTAAAAGAGCTGCTGCCTGAGCGCCAACTCCTGCTGGTAAAAGCCCGCATAATCCTGCCTGATGCCGCACTGCACGGCGTAGTGCTCGGGATTGTAGGTCTGGATGACCACATGCCCCGGCACCTCACCGCGCCCCGCGCGCCCCGCCGTCTGTGTGATGAGCATAAAACAGCGCTCCGCCGCGCGGAAATCCGGCATATTGAGGCTGCTGTCCGCGCTGATGACCCCCACAGCCGTCACGTTGGGGATATCGTGCCCCTTCGCGACCATCTGCGTGCCGAGCAGGATATCGTATTTATGCTGACGGAATTGCTCGAGAATGTTTTGGTGCGCAAATTTCGTATTCGTAGTATCGCGGTCCATGCGAATAATGCGCGCCTGCGGCACCACCTGCCGAAGCTCCTGCTCCAGTTTCTCCGTCCCCGAGCCGAAATACTTGATATAACGCGAGCCACATTTCGGACAGACGTCGGGTACGGGCTGGTAGGTGTCGCAGTGATGGCATTGCAGGCGGCCGTTCGTATGATAGACCAGCGGCAGGCCGCAGTCAGGGCATTTGATGACCTCACCGCAGGAACGGCACATGACAAAGGTCGAGTAACCGCGCCGGTTGAGCATGATGATGACCTGCTCGCCGCGCGCGATGGTTTTTTCGATGAGGATTTTCAACAGGCGCGAGATGATGTGCCGATTGCCCTGCCGCAGTTCCTCGCGCATATCGACGCAGTGCACCTGCGGCAGTGGCATATGACCGATGCGCTCGGGCAACGTGAGCAAGGTGAGCTCGCCGCTACGCGCGCGGTAAGCCGTCTCCAGCGAGGGCGTGGCACTGCCGAGCAGCAAAATACTCCGCTGGATATGCGCGAGGGCTTCGGCCACCACGCGCGCGTGGTAGCGCGGCGACTCGTCCTGCTTGTAGGAGGCGTCCTGCTCCTCATCGAGAATGACGAGGCCGAGGTCCGTCACAGGTGTAAAGAGCGCCGAACGCGCACCGATGATGATGCCAGCCTCCTGCCGCCGCACGCGCAAAATCGCGTCGTTGCGCTCCTGCAGGGACAGCTGGCTGTGCATTACCACGATATCGTCGGGGAAATAGGCCTTGAAAGCCATCACGACCTGCCCCGTGAGCGCGATTTCCGGCACGAGCACGATAACCTGCCGTCCCAGAGCCCGCACGCGCTGCGCGAGCTCGATATAGACCTGCGTCTTGCCGCTGCCCGTCACGCCCTGGAGCAAAAAGCCGTGATATTCCCTCGCCTGTAGCGAAGGCTCCACCGCCGCTATGGCCGCCTTTTGTGCTTTAGTAAGCTCTTTGATATCGGGCCGCCGTCCGCTGACCACAGCATAGCTGTCACGCAACACACGCCGCTGCCGCATAGCTACCACCTGCGGCGCCCCCGCCACGAGAGCCTGACAAACCGTCGTACTGAAGCCGGCCTGTTTGAGCTCCGCCAGCGTCGCCGTGTCGTGTTCCGCCATATAGGCGAGCAATTTCTGCTGTACCTTTTTTCGTTTAAAGCCCTCTAGGAGTTCCGGTGTAATCTCCCCGATGCGCTGCAGATATTTTTCGTAGCGCGCCGCGTCGCGTTTCGTCGCCACATATTCACGCCACAGGATACCGTAGCGCAGCATCTGCGCCAGCATATCCGGCAACTGTTCTTTCAACTCGGGCAAGGCCGCGCTGAGTTCCCGCTGCTTGTGCGCACCCTGCGCCAGCAGATAGTCATAGAGCGTGCGGTTGGCCTGTACCCCGAGCAGCATATGCCCGCTCTGTTCTGGCACGGCCGCATAGGCCACGGCGATTTTCAGGCCGCTCTTGCCCGGCATAAAAAGGCGCATGATTTCTGCCAGCGAGCAAAGGTAAAACTCCGCGAGCCAGCGTGCCGCCTTAATCATCGCCGGGGTGAACCACGCTTCCTCGTCGACGGCGCCCTGAATATCCTTGAGCTTGCCGCGCAGCTTCGGGTCGAGCGCCTCCGCCACCTGCTCTTGCACCGCGAGGATAAAGCCCTCTACCTTGCGCCCGCCGAAAGGCACAAAAACGCGCCAGCCGACACCCAAATAATTGAGCGCGTCTGGCACGCGATAGGTATACGCCTGCGCTATACTCTTGACGGGGATATTCACGAAAACACTGGCAGTCAGCACCGCGGCATCGACCTCAAATCATTGAGCCGCACAGCACCGCCAGCCAGCAACGCCGCACGCCTACAGGAATTTCTGCTCTCAACTGAGAGCTAACTGCCTTTATTTTAGCATGCAGCCCCAGCTCAATCAATATTCAGCCCCACATCGTTGCGCAGCTGCACGGCCTCCGCCACATGCACCGCCTGTATGGTATCCGCACCATCGAGGTCGGCAATGGTGCGCGCAACTTTGATAATGCGATCGTAAGAACGCGCCGAGAGATGCAGCGTCTGGAAGGCCTGTTTGAGCAAAAACTGCGCATCCTTGTCTAACGGGCAGGTCGCGTTAAGCAGACGGTGATTCATCTGCGCATTGCAGAAAATGCCTGTACCCGCCAGCCGCTTGAGCTGCCGTTCCCGTGCCGCTACCACGCGTCCGCGGATAGTGGCCGACGCCTCGGCGGGCCGCTTTTCCGTAAGCTCGCTATACTTGACGCGCGGCACACGTATATGAATGTCGATACGGTCTAAAAGCGGCCCCGAGATTTTGCGCGTATAACGGCGGATTTCGTTGGGCGTACACTGGCAGGTATGCGTGCCGCTCTCATCGCCATAGTAACCACAGGGACAGGGATTCATCGCAGCTACGAGGATAAAGGACGAGGGGAACTGCAACGTCGCATGCACACGCGAAATCGTCACTCGCCTGTCCTCCAGCGGCTGACGCAGCACCTCGAGTGACGATTTACTGAACTCAGGCAGCTCGTCGAGAAAGAGCACGCCATCGTGCGCGAGCGTCACCTCACCAGGCCGTGGCACCGAACCGCCGCCCGTCATCGCCGCCATCGAGGTCGTATGATGCGGGCTGCGGAAAGGCCTCTCGGTCATGAGACCGCCATTATGGGGCAGCATGCCTGCGATGCTGTAGATTTTCGTAACCTCCAGTGCCTCCTCACGCGTGAGGGGCGGCAGGATGGAGCTCAAGCGCCGCGCCAACATCGTCTTGCCCGAGCCCGGTACCCCAACCATGAGGATATTGTGCCCGCCCGCCGCCGCAATTTCAAGCGCCCGTTTGGCCTGATACTGCCCCTGCACATCAGCGAAGTCATCAGCAAAGACCGCCGCCTCCTGCTCCGCTGGCACGGCTGCGGCTGCTGATATAGTCACCTGCCCCGTAAGGCTTTGCACCAACTCACCTAAGGTATGTACTGCATAAACCGTAAGCCCCTCCACGAGCAGAGCCTCATTGGCATTATCCGCTGCCACGTAAAAAGCCTTGAGCCCCGCCTCCCGCGCGCGGATGGCCATCGGCAGCACGCCGCGGATGGGGCGGCACTCGCCCTCCAGCGATAGCTCCGCCGCAAAGAGGCACTGCGCCACGACCTCCTGCGGCACCATACCATAGGCCGCGAGCAGGCCCACGGCAATGGGCAAATCTAACCCTGGACTGTCCTTATGGATATCGGCCGGTGCAAGATTGATGGTGACTTTCTCCTGCCGCAGTGCCAGCCCTGAGTTGCGGATGGCCGTACGTACACGCTCCTTTGACTCTTTGACAGCGGTATCCGGCAACCCAACAATATCAAAGCCCGGCAGACCGCTGGCCGCATCGACCTCCACGTCGATGAGCAGCCCGTCTACGCCCAGCGTTGTCGCCCCCAAAGTTCTGGCAAACATCTTTCCGCTCCCTCCGCAAATATCCCAAACCTCTATATTACTAAAACCTGCCTCGCTGGAAGTTAATCCTTTAAAACACTGCTTCAAAGGCCCCCTTGATTTGACGCAAAGTAAACTCCGGCCCTGCTCCGTACACCTCCACTACATCAAAACGGCAGGGGCATCCCAAAAGATGCCTCTGCCTGAGAAATACCGCAGCTACGCGGCTGATTTTCTGTTGTTTAAAATAATTCACGGCGGCAGCCGGACGGCCACAGCGCATAGTGCGCCGCGTCTTCACCTCAACAAAAACCACTGTATCGCCATCACGCGCGATGATATCTATCTCCCCCAACACCACACGATAGTTGCGGGCCATGATGCTATAGCCCGCGCGTTGGAGATACTCCGCCGCTGCCTGTTCGCCCGCGTTGCCGATGACCTTGTTGTCCATGCCGCTCGCTCCTCCGACGGATGACACGGCACCACGGCTCAACCTAGGGACGCCTTGCGTTGCTCGTTCTTGTCCATCCGATAGATATAGGCCAAGACCTCCGCGACCGCATGATAGAGCTCCGGTGGGATTTCCCTGTCGATGTCCAGCGCCATCAGCATATTCACGAGCGTCTTGTTTTGGTAGACAGGCACGGTATTTTTCTGCGCAGCCGCCAAAATGCTCTCGGCCACATGACCGCGGCCCTTAGCCACCACTTTCGGCGCATGATTAATTTCTGGATCGTATTTCAGGGCCACCGCCTTTTTTTCAGCCTGAGGGTCAGTCTCCGGCTCCGGCGTAGGCGGTCGCATAGGGCGCTTGCTCATCAATTATCCCGTTCCTTCTGCACATAATTATAGGCCTAAATATTCCATTCGTCAAGGACACTTATGCTGTATAATCATACTGAACCAATCTTTACATCCTGTAAAAGCAATTTCGTATCCCGCAAAGATTTACGTAAAGCGGGCATATACTGCGTGAACTCCTCTGCCTGTTCTGGCCGCGAAAAGAACACGCGCATGTCCAGCCGCGAACCTTCATAGACGCGGAATGTCGCATCGACGGCACCGATATTCTGCGTGAGCACGCAGACACGGAACCACGTTTCCTTTTTCAGCATGCCTGTACGCTTATCGGGTTGTTTTTCATCATAGACATGGATATACGTAGGATAGCTCTGCTGGGGCTGCCCCATATAGAGCGGCAGCATAAAGTCAAGCGAACGCTGCCCCTGCACCATAGTCGCGTTATCCCCCGTCATGGACTGGTTCATGGCATTCGCGAGCACTGCTAGGTCATGGCTCGTACGCTGGAGCTGTTGCGGCGTCATATCCCGCGCCGCCGTCATATCTGCGAGCTGCATGAGCGACCACACCCGTGGCAACTCCGGCATATTGCGCTGCACGGCGGCCTGCTGCACTGCGGCTGGGACATTCTGCTGACACACGCGCAGGAGCTGCTGGAGCTGCCGTGCCTCCGGCGCATCGAGTTTCTGCGTATTGCCCTCGGCAAAGGCCGTGAGCAGCTGCGCATCCTGGGGCGTCATCGCCGCATCGCGCAGAAGCAGACGTGCCATACTACGCAACGTGTCCATCGTCTGTGACGTGTTCTGCATGGGCTGGCTGAGCAGCTGCTCACGCGCCTGCTGCATAGCCGTGCGCAACGCCTCCTGTCCGGGCAGAGACTCGCGCGCCTGTTGCAAAAGCTGCTGCCCTTGCTGGATAGTCTGCTGACCGCGGTCTTGCAGCTGCATGCCCTGCTGCAGGTTTTGCTGACCCTGCGTGCCCAGCTGCTGGCCCTGCTGCGTGAGCCGTTCGCCCTGCGCCTGCATCTCCTGCCCCTGCTGGAGCGTCTGCTGCCCCTGCTGTACGAGCTGTTGCCCCTGCCGCGAGTTCGGTCCCTCCTGCGCCAGCAGTTGCTGGCCCTGCTCCACCATCTGCTGGCCTTGCGTGGCGAGCTGCTGGCCCTGTTGCGCGAGCGACTGACCCTGTTGCAAAAGCTGCTCGCCCTGCTGCATCATCTGGGCACCCTGCTGCATGACTTTTTGTCCCTGCTGAGCCATTTGCTGTCCCTGCACGACCGTCTGCTGCCCTTGTAAAATCGTCTGGCGATTCTCCTGCGCCGTGACCTGGGGCTGCGCTGCCTGTTGTTCGGGCGTCAAATTCTCCGCCGCAGCCGACAGGCCACCAGCATAGCCAGCGCTCTGCGTTACTGCCTGTGGTGCACCGTTACCTGCCGCAGGCTGAGCCAACTGGCCTGCCGCTTTAGCGGTCTGGTTTCCCGCCTCTGCTGCCTGCTCCGACACAACCTGACCAGTCGTCGCCATATTCCCCGCCGATGGCGCCTGCGTATTAGACGCTGGCTTAGCTGCATCGGCTGTGGCATTACCTGCTGTAGGATTGGCTGCCCCCATGCCGTTGAGCTCAGCCTGCGCCGTCGGCTGTCCTGTTGCCACACTATGGGCAGCACTGTTGGCAACATTTTGCCCAGTCTGCACCGCCTGATTGCTCAGCCCCTCCGCCGAGACTGTAGCCGCATTAGCCTGTGCCGTACTGTTAGCTGCCGTTTGCCCTGCGCCCTGCATGGTCGAGGCACTATTGGCCATAGGCTGCGCCTGACTGTTACCCGCTGCCTGTGCACTATTACCTGTATTCTGCGGCATAAAGTTTTGTATGAGCTGCCGCAACACCTGCAACGCCTCACGGTTGCCCGTGGCAGTACTGCTATAAGGCTGCTGCAAGGCCGCAAAGAGCTGCTGCATCCGCACGGGCAGCTGCTCCATCGGCACCTCGTCGATAAGCGCAAAGGCCGCCTTGGTCAAAAGCACCGGTTCCGTGCCGTTGCCTTCTTCGTTCAACAGGACCTTGAAATTTTTCAGCAGAGCCGTCAACGTATCGCTAGTGCCAGCCTCGCCGCCTTTGGCCAGAATATTGCTGAGCTGTGCCAGCATACGCGAAAATGTCTTGAGCTGCTCGGTCGAGAAACGCTGACTCTCCAACGTACTCCCCAGCCCCTGGCTCAGCGTCTCCTCAAGAGAAAATGACTGCCGCATAATGTTATCGATTACATCCTGCATTTCCTTGGGCATTTTCTCGACAGACTCGGCCTGAGCCTCGTTCACTTGGGTGAGCACCCCCGCCATGTCACGGATAGCCGACCGCAGTGAGACCTTCGTCTCGGGCGCAAAGCCGGTACCACTGCTGGCAGGTGTGCGCTTGATGGTATTATCGGTATTATTTTGTTGGGCTGGGCCAACGGGGCGCACCCCCACATTGGCGGTCTCAATCGGCATATTTTCTCACATCCTGTAGAGCCAGATTATAGCTGTATGGTACTTAAATCAAAAAGGTACATCGTCGTTAATGGTTTGCGCGATGGACTTCACGGGTTCAAACGAGAGGCGGTGTATCGGACAAGGCCCATATTTACGCAAAGCCGCGATGTGTTCCGCCGTACCGTACCCCTTGTGCTGGGCAAAACCGTACTGCGGATAGAGTGCATCGTACTGCACCATGAGCCGGTCACGCGTCACCTTGGCGATGATAGACGCCGCCGCAATCGAGGCCGACTTCGCATCACCCTTGATAATAGATAACGAGGGCATAGGCAGATTCGCAAGCTCCACCGCATCGATAAGCACCTGCTGCGGTTCCTTTTCCAAACCGAAGATGGCCTCATACATGCCATTCATCGTCGCCTGATAGATATTCACGCGGTCAATCGTCTGCGCATCGACCAGCACCGAGGACACCGCAAGCGCCTTCTCCTTGATTATATCGTATAACTCGTCGCGTACTTTAGGCGAAAGTTTTTTGGAATCGTTGAGATGAGGTATATAGCAGTCCCGCGGCAGGATAACCGCCGCCACAGACACCGGGCCTGCGAGCGGGCCGCGCCCCGCTTCGTCGACACCCGCCACCAGCTCAAAACCGGCCTTGGCCGCCTCATCCTCGAACTTATAAAGAGCCGCCACGCGCTGCCGTTCCTTTTGCTCCCGTTCATAGCGCCGCACGAGCTGCTGCACGGCCTTGCGTCCATCCACGCGGCAGGCCGCCAACAGTTCCTCGCTGGGCTGTGCGGCCACCATAGCCGCCAGTTGTTTCCCCGTATAACCTGATATATCCATACTGTTGTAATCCTTATCTAGTTTATGCCCTATCGGCATTTACACTTAGGCCTCAGTACTCGGTGCCGGCTCCGTTACCGGCACCTCATCCAGCGTCACCTGGCCCAGTTTACCCGCACGGAACTCTGTCATCACGATGTGCATAGCTTTATCGGTATCCACCACACCGCCGCGCACGAGACAGCCGCGTTTGCGCCCGATGGCCTCCAGCAGTTCCAGTCCCGTTGTTGGCATGTCGCCCGTCAATTTAAACCGTTCCGCAAGCCGCTCAGGATAATCACGCCGCAAAATCTCCAGCAGTAAAATCGTCACCTGTTCAAGGTCGTAGATATCGTCATTCACCGCCCCCGTAAAGGCGAGTTTCAGCCCCACCTGTTTGTCCTCGAACTTTGGCCAAAGAATACCCGGCGTATCGAGCAGATCGAGTCCCTGCCCGATTTTTATCCACTGCTTGGCCCGCGTCACACCCGGCTTATCCGCCGTCTTGGTGATGGCTGCGCCTGCCAGACGATTGATGAGCGAGGATTTACCTACATTTGGGATACCGAGAATCATGCAACGTGCCGCACGGGGCCGCCCGCCGTCTTTGACAAATTTCTCCGTACGTGGCCGCGCAAGCTCCGTCACCAGCTGCACGAGCTGCTTGATACCGCGCCCCTGCGTCGCGTCCACAGCCGCCGCCGCGATGCCCTGATTGCGGAAATACGCCACCCACGCGCGCGTCTTGGCCGCATCGGCGAGGTCGGCTTTGTTCAGTGCCACCACCCGCGGCTTGTCCTTGATTATCTCCGCCAGCATCGGGTTCGCACTGCTCAACGGTATACGTGCGTCCAACAGCTCAATCACCACATCCACGAGCTTGAGGTTCTCCTCTACGAGCCGCTGGGCCTTCTTCATATGGCCGGGAAACCACTGGATAAGTGGAGTATCATCCCGCACAGGAGCCAAAGTATCCTCGGCACGTCCCTGTGCACCGCTCCCCTGCCGTCTACGTTTTGCCAATGTTTGCCACTCCTTGTTTATCAGTCTTTCCTACCATTATAGCATACACTGGTACTCACTATAAATAGCATGCACATAACAAAAATATCGCTATCCCCAAAAATACCTGTTATAATATAAGTAGGGAAAACCCTACTTCAAATTCTTGCAAAGGAGTGATTGTGATGATTGCCGCACCAGTCCCCAATACATTCATTGATAATGCGAAAGTTATGTCGAAAGGACAAATTACCATCCCCAAGGATGTGCGCACTGTCCTTGGCATTTCTAACGGCAGCCGTGTAACATTCGTAGTGGAAAACGGTTCAGTCCGCCTCATCAATTCTGCCGTTTATGCTATACAAATGATGCAAAAGGAAATGGCCGATGTCCGTGATACAGAGGGAATGGAAACAGAAGAAGCTGTTATGCGCACTGTCAAAGAAATCCGTGCGGAGAGCGAGTAAGACATGCGAGTCTTGATTGATACCAACGTGCTTATCTCGGCTACGCTAGGACAAGGAGCACCTTTAAAAGCGTATATCAAAGCATCTACCTTCCCCAACCGAGGCATCGTATGCGAGCAAAATATCGATGAAATGCGACGAGTTTTCAATCGTAAATTCCCGCAAAAGATACAAGCAATGGAACGCTTTTTATCCATTGCCTTGCAAACATTAGATGTGGTCCGCGTGCCCGAAACAGAAATAGCCCAAGAGGCCCGGGTACGTGATGTATACGACCGCCCCATCTTACGTGCAGCCTTGGCTGCAAAGGCAGATATACTGCTGACCGGTGATAAAGACTTTCTAGAAGCTGATATTGAGGATATTAACGTCTTGCCCCCAGCTGCGTTTCTAGATTTCAATGGTTGATGTATCTATAGCCCGCCGCATGGCGGGCTTTTATATTATGCACAAAAAAATGCAGCACCCGCAGGTACTGCAACAAAAATATTAGAGAGATAGGAATATCAAAGAAATTACTGTTCGACCGTGACGGCGGTCTCGTTCGCGGCTTCGCCAGCCGTGACCGTGGCCGCTACAGCCTGCGTGTCTACGGCAGCCGCAGCCGTCGTAACTGTATCGGACTTCGTTTTCTTGTCCGTATCATCGGCACGGCCCTGCGTCGGGGTGTAGGCATTCAGCACACTGAGCTGCAGGAGCTGTTTCTCCGGCGTCGTGAGGTCGGCGTTCTTGATGCCCTGCAGGATGCCGAGCATCTGACCGGCTGCCGCACGCTCATCCGTAGCCGCATTCAGCTTTTCGATGCTGTTGACGAGTGCCTCCTGACGCTGGGCGAAATGCGCGTTGCCCGTAATGGCCTCGCCCGCCAGCGCCTCGCCACTTGCGATGTTCTTGGCATCCTCAGCGTTAAAGGGCTTCTGCTCCGGCGTCTTGGTCGGCGTGTCAGTCGGTTGCGTCGGCTCGGTTGGCGTGGTCGGCGTATCAGTCTTAGAGCCGCCGCCCGGATTGTCCGTAGATTCGGCTGCTGGCTTCTGGTCGACTACGATGCTGCTGCTCGCATTATCATAATGAAGCACCGATCCTTCGCCCGTATTCACTTTCTTCGCGGTCAGCGTCGCACCGTCTGTGACCACCTTGTTTGCAGCGATATTGATTTCTTCGCCGTCATCGTCACCGACACCTGCCGTGACCTTGCTTGTCTTATCAACCGTGACCGTATTGCCCGCGCCAGCGTTGATTGTCTTGCCATCTTCAAACGACTTGGCCGCAAGGATCGTGACCGTGCCACCTGCACTGACTTCCGTGCCATTCTTGAGTGTGACAGCACCGCCTTGAATGCCCATGTCACCCTGATCCTCATTCGTACTAGTGTTCATCCGTGTACCAGTAAATTTCGTATTATCGAGTGTGATAGCATTATCTTTCGTCGACGTTATGGTCAGGTCTTTAAGATTGCCCGTCTTTTCATCAAACGTCGCCTTCATCGTGTCCGGCGCATAAATATCGGCTTTGCCCGCCGTGACCGAACTGTCCTTAAGATCTACCGTACCGCCGATAAGAAGGGCCGTATCGCCATTCTTGACCGTGAAGTCAGTCGCCGAGAGCTTGTTGCCAGCATCCGCATCCGTAGCGTCTTTCGCCGCAATAGCGTACAGACTGCCATTCCCGTTCAAATCCATATTCGCGTTGCTAAGGTCAATCGCACCACCTTGGATTTTGACATCGAGGTTCTGCGACTGGTTCGTCACGTCGCCGCTGAACGAGACTTTGTTCGTGCTGTCCGCCGTGACAGTGCCGAGCAGATCCTGATAGTCCACATCGTTGCCCGTGGTGTCAATCGTGATCTTCTTGCCAGCAGCCACATTAAGAGCGACGTCATCTTTCGTCGCATCATCCAACGTAAACTTGACGCCATCCGCAACATCGACCGTGCCGCCTAACAGCATAAGCAGGTTATCGATATTGACCGTCGCGCCTTTTGCGATTGTCAAAGCACCAGTCTTGTCGCCCTCTTGGGCAAACGTCCCAGTAGCAGCTGCATTGCCAACCACTTTCTGGAACTCGTTATCCGAAATCGCAAGCGTCGAAAGCACGAGCGTCTGCGCATCGATGACCGCGCTCGAACCAACGACAATACCGTTCGGGTTGACGAGCATCAGCGGGCACTCGCCTTTCTGATTCAACGTACCGAGCAATTCCGAAATCTTCGTGCCCGTAACGCGGTTCAGCAAGGCGCCGTTCTGCGTATTAAAATTCAGCGTCTCGCCTTCCTTGATGCCGAACTCCTGCCAGTTGATGATGCTGTTTTTGTTGGCCGTAATCGTGGCACCACTCTGGACGTTGCTCAAATCGCCCGTGCTGATAGCAACATCGCTGCCGCTCGTGGCTACACCACCCGTCGGCATGGCAAAGACCGGTGCCGAGAGGGACAGGCAGATGAGGGTCGTCAGGGCTGCCTGACGTGCTTTTGTATTCCACTGCATTTTTCTTCGTCTCCTTCCTTAGACTTAGAAACCAATCGTGAACATCGTGTTCCATCTACGATGGTTGGCGTGCGGAGCGCTGCTGCTCAGCGTGTAGTCCGACACGTCGTTGATGACTTTCGCATAGTCAACCGCGAGCGCGAGGTTATGCTTCGCATCCGTATAGCGCAGGCCAACACCCGTCGAGGCGAGGTCCTCGTAGTGCTTGCTCGTCGTGAGGCTGTTCGTGTTGTTGGTCAGGTTGCCATAGTCGAGGAAAGCAAGCAAACGCAGGTTCGGGGCTACCTCCGGCGTATAAATTTCGAGATTGCCGATGATGCCTTTATCCGCACTGGCGATGGTGCCCGCAAAGCCGCGCACCGTGTACATGCCGCCCGCACCGAGCTGAGCGAGGATGGGCATGTGGTCGCTCGTGTACTGGCCGTGCGCGCGTGCGTTCACAATCCAGTCGGATTTCGCACGCAGCTGATAGCCGAGGCCCGCCGTGTAGAACGTGAAATGCTGCTTGCTGCCCGGAGCCGCCGTATCGTACTCGTTCTCGTCGCCGCCCATGTTGGTGGAGACGCCTGCCTGATAGGAGAACGCATGATAACGGTCACGATTGTTGT
>Ga0256406_1000335_pt1 | contig 88843 bp, 81 predicted proteins | sample RumenRJG_03DNA_FD_185986 | JGI IMG/M metagenome (GOLD analysis project Ga0256406, IMG submission 185986) | Bovine rumen microbial communities from Lethbridge, Alberta, Canada - RJG_03 | ecosystem: Host-associated > Mammals > Digestive system > Stomach > Rumen | place: Canada: Alberta | collected...
GATATGACACAGACAGAAGAGTATTTCCTGCGCCTTCAGAACGGCAATGACGTCCGGGGCGCGGCGATTGCGACGGATACGGAGACGAAGACGCTGACGCCGGGGCTGGTGACCTTCATCTGCGCGGCCTTCGGAAAGTTTCTCGCGGAGCGCACAGGGAAGCCGGCCGGAGCGCTGAGGATTGGAGTCGGCCACGACAGCCGGATTACAGCCGGGCCTCTGAAAGAGGCGTGCTTCCGCGGCCTATCGTTTTCCTCCGTGTACGACTGCGGACTGATCTCAACGCCCGCGATGTTCCAGTCCACGGTGCTTCCGGACAGCGGATTCGACGGCGCGGTGATGATCACGGCGAGCCATCTTCCTTTCAATCGGAACGGATTGAAGTTTTTCACAAGGGACGGAGGACTGGAGAAGAAGGAGCTTGCGTCCGTGCTCACGGAGGCGGCCGTGCTCGCCGGGCAGTACGGCCGTCCGGACGAAGAGGATTTCATTTCCTGCGAAGCGCTTCCGCGAGGCGAAAACGCGCCATTGGATTTTGATATGGTTTCCGTCTACTCGGAGAAGATGAAAGAGCTGATCCGGAACGAAGTGAAGGCGGAAGATGAAGCGCATCCGCTCACCGGGCTTCATATTGTGGTTGACGCGGGGAACGGCGCGGCCGGATTCTTCGCCTCGCGGATTCTGGCTCCGCTGGGAGCGGACACATCGGGCAGCGTTTTTCTCGAGCCGGACGGCACGTTCCCGAACCACATCCCGAATCCGGAAAACCCGGACGCGATGAACGCGGCCCGGAAGGCGACGCTGGACGCGGGAGCGGACCTCGGCGTGATCTTTGACTGCGACGGGGACCGGGGCGCGGTGGTTTTTGCGGACGGGACAGAGGTGAACCGGAACCGGCTGATTGCGCTGCTGGCAGTGATCGTGTCCGAGAGCCATCCCGGTTCCACGATCGTGACCGATTCCGTCACATCGGATGAACTGCACGCATTTCTTGAGGACAGGCTGGGACTTAAGCATTTCCGTTACCGCCGCGGCTACAAGAACGTGATCGACAAGGGAATTGAGCTCAACGCGTCCGGCACGGACTGCGAACTGGCGATCGAGACATCCGGACACGGCGCGTTCCGGGAGAACTTTTTCTCGGATGACGGGGCCTACATCTCGGTGAAGATTATCTGCGAGATGGCGAAGCTCCGCAGGGAAGGCAGGAACATTGAGTCGCTGATCGCCGATCTCGGCCAGCCGGCCGAGTCGGAGGAGATCCGTTTCCATATCAGTGATCCGGATTTCCGGGCCGTGGGAGAGGAGACGCTGAAGGCATTCCGCGCGTTCGCGGAGAAGGATGATCGGTTCCATATCGTGGAGCCGAACTATGAGGGAATCCGGATCTCGTTCAGCGACGAGGAGGTCCGCGGCTGGCTGCTGCTCAGGATGTCACTTCACGACCCCGTGCTCCCGCTCAATATCGAGGCGGAGAGAAAGGGAGGCGTCGGCGTGATCCTCGGACGCATCGCCCCGTTCTTCTCTGCCCGGAAGAATCTTACTCCGGACCGCGCGTTCTGAGGACTGTCCGTTCCGGAGGCGCCCGCTGAAATGAATCTATTCATATTGACGGAAAAGGTGGATTCGTTATAAACTGTGCTTAGTGAATGTTCCCGTCACGGGACATGATAATCCATAAGGAGGATAGATCCAATGGCTTTAGTTACAACGAAAGAGATGTTTAAGAAGGCCTATAGCGGCGGCTATGCGATTGGTGCGTTCAATGTCAACAACATGGAGATCGTTCAGGGCATCACAGAGGCAGCCGAGGAGTGCCATAGCCCGGTGATCCTTCAGGCGAGCGCGGGCGCGCGGAAGTATGCGAATCCGTCCTATCTGAAGAAGCTGGTCGAGGCCGCTGTCATTGAGTGCCCGGACATCGATATCGTCATGCATCTGGATCACGGCCCGGATTTCGAGACCTGCAAGTCCTGCGTCGACAACGGCTTCACTTCTGTTATGATCGATGCGTCGAGCAAGCCGTTTGACGAAAATATCGAGATCACCAAGAAGGTCGTGGAATATGCTCATGCTCACGGCGTCGTTGTCGAGGCTGAGCTCGGCGCTCTGGCCGGTATCGAGGATGATGTGAAAGTGGATGCAAAGGATTCCGCTTACACCCGTCCCGAAGAGGTCGAGGAGTTCGTGAGCCGCACCGGCGTCGATTCTCTTGCGATCGCGATCGGCACTTCTCACGGCGCGTATAAGTTCAAACCGGGCACGAAGCCGCAGCTCCGTTTCGATATTCTTGATGAGATCGTCAAGAAGATTCCGGGCTTCCCGATCGTGCTTCACGGCGCTTCCTCCGTTCCGCAGGAGTATGTGAAGATCATCAACGCTCACGGCGGACAGCTGAAGGACGCCATCGGCGTGCCGGAGGATCAGCTCCGTCAGGCAGCGCGCAGCGCCGTCTGCAAGATCAACGTTGACTCTGACCTCCGTCTCGGTTTCACGGCCGGCATCCGCCAGACCTTCGACGAGCATCCGGATATGTTCGATCCGCGCGGATACCTGAAGGTTTCCCGTCAGAATGTCCATGACATTGTCAAGCACAAGATCATCGATGTGCTCGGCAGCGCAAACAAGATGTGATACAGAGGTCTGATCATGACGATGCGAATCGTGCCTGCCTTGCAGGCACGATTCTTTTTTCTGATATATTGTCATTCAAAACCGTAAGACCGGATCTGAACGGCAGATCGAAGGGCGTCCCGAACGGCGCTTTTTTTGTCTCGAATGCAGGTCATTCACGCCGGTTCCTGCCTTTTTCACACGGATTGAGACGAATAGAACGCTGTCAGACTTTTTTTGTTAATATGGCATCAGCAGGACAGCATATATAAACTTATCTTAAGAAAGAGGCATATTCTGCAAATCCGGCTTTGTTCGTGCTAAGATGCGCTGAGAAGTGTCTGCCGGTTCTGTCCGGCGGATCGTCGGATAAGGAGACCTCATGTCATGACGAATTCAGAAGAAAACAGACAGGATGAAAAATTGAGACGCGAACGGGAGGCGATCCGCAGACAGAGAGAGGATCGGATACGCAGAAAGAAGCGTGGACGCGTGCTGAAGACCGTTCTCTTCGCGCTGATCGTCGCGGCCGTCGCGGTGGCGCTGCTGATCATGAGCTCCGTCACGAGAAACGGGCGGATCAGACCGGGCAGTCTGAGCGCGGAATCCGTGCTTTCCGCAATCCGCTCTCTGGCGCCGGGCGGAGGAGACGGAACGGCCGCCGTGACCGTCTCCTCCGCTGCCGAAGCGGTGAACGCGTCCGCTTCCGGAAATCCCGCTTCCCCGTCCGCGGGACAGGAGAGCACGGACGTGACGCAGACCTCGGTCTCCGGTGCGGCTGATGTTTCAAATGCCACTGATACACCGGCGACGAAGGAGGAAGCCCTTCAGTCCGCGCAGGCATTCGCCGTGCAGTACGATTACGACCGGGCCATCGCGGCGCTTGAATCCATCAGCGGATACGAGTCTGACAGCGATCTGAGCGCGGCGGTTAAGAAGTATACGGATGAGAAGGCGGCCTGCGTCGCGGTGGATGTGACGACGGTGCCGCATGTCTTCTTTCATTCGCTTCTGAACGATGACCGGGGACTCAGGGCGGACGTCGTCGGAAAGGACCGTGCCTGGAAGAACGACACGGCGATGGCGACAGCAGACGAGTTCGATCATATGATCGAGGATATGTACAATGCCGGATATGTGCTGTTTTCTCTCGATGATCTCTGTGTCAAGACGAAGCAGGCGGACGGCAGCACAGCCGTCTCGAAGAACACGAATCTCCTGCTTCCTCAGGGTAAGAAGGCGCTGGTGATGTCCGAGGATGATCTCAGCTACTATCATTCCTACGGAGAAGGAACGCAGGGCTACGCCACGAAGATGGTGCTTGATGAAAACGGAGAGGTCAAGTGCGAGTATACGGATGAGAACGGAGAGACACATGTGGGAGATTACGATATGGTTCCCCGTCTTGACACATTCGTGAAGAAACACCCTGACTTTTCCTATCACGGGCACAAGGCGACTGTGGCGCTGACGGGCTATGACGGCGTCTTCGGGTACCGTACCAACGATTATTATAAGGATATCAATAATCCGCATCTGGACAAGGACCAGAGGGACTGGCTTTCCAGTCATCCGGATTTCAACTGGGATCAGGATGTGGCGGAAGCGAAGAAGATCGCGGAGACGATGAAGGCGAACGGCTGGACTTTCGCCAGTCACACCTACGCGCACTGGAACGCCTCAAACAAGACGGCGGAGCAGCTGAAGGCGGACAACGAACGCTGGATGACCTGCGTCAGCAACGTTGTCGGGAAGACGGACAAGATCATTTTCGCTTTCGGAGGCGATATCGGGGGAGCCGGCGGCTACACGGCGGACAATCCGAAGTATCAGTATTTCAAGGATCAGGGCTATGTGATCTTCTGTAATGTGGACGGTCACGCGGGCTGGACCGAGTTCGGCGATACCTATATGCGGACAGGCCGCGTGGCGCTGGACGGATTCACGATGTATCAGGCGATGACCGTGGACGGAAGCTCTCATGAGACGTACGCCAGATCCTATGATATACTCGGCATCAAGGATGTGGCCTCTTTCTTCAATCCCAACCGGATCACGCCGATCACGAGCGAGTGAGTGCGGGAGACAGGCCGGGGACGGATGCGGTTCCGCCTCCGGTCTGCTGTACACGCAGCACTTGAAATGATGGGAAGATCATGATGTATGAAAATAAATGCATCAAGCAGCGAATTTAGGCTTGCAACCGGACGGCCTGTCTGGTAGGATAAAACACGGCCGGTTGGTCAAGCGGCTAAGACGCCGCCCTCTCACGGCGGAATCAAGGGTTCGATTCCCTTACCGGCTATGTTTAAGACTCAGCGGAAGCTGAGTCTTTTTTTGCGCGTAAGCTACGAGCCACGCACGTTTGGGCGGAAGCGCCTGCCTGTGCTTGCACAAGGGCAGGCGCTTCCGTTCAAACGTATGCGGCGACAGCCGCGATTCGTGCCTGCGGAGCAGGCACGAATGCGTGGCTCGCAGTTTCCGCGAGGGGCATTAATGTATGCGGCGACAGCCGCGATGAGTGCCTGCGGAGCAGGCATGCCTCATATATAGCCTTTGCATTTCCCGACAAGTTGCGGTAAGATGGTCACACTGATTCCGTACTCTTCGTCAGAACACAATTCATACACAGCCTTACGCAATCAGAGAGGAACTGTCAGTCAAAAACGTTCAGCTGTTTGTACATGCAAAAAACAAAAGCTGCTGAAAATCATACTGGAGGAAATCCGATCCGTGAATTCGAAGTACAGAATGATACAGACCTACGGCATCTGGCTGCTCGACCTGGTGTGCATCATTGTCTCCTACAGGATCTCAAAAGCGATCCGGTACGGGACGGATTTCCGCTTCCGCAATTTTGCGGCCAATCAGCTGATCATTCTTTTTATTCTGTTCTGTTTCGCCTACAACTTCTTTCTCGACTGGAACCACGATTATCTTGTCCGGGGCACGCTGAAGGAATTCTCAGCCGTTCTCAAATATAATGCGACGATGCTGGTCGTGCTCGGCGTTTACGTTTTCCTGACTCATACATACTTTCTGGTATCCCGGCTGCTGGTCGGACGATTTCTGCTGATTAACCTCGCGCTGATGTTTGTGTCGCATGTGCTCGTGAAGAAAGTCCTGCGGGTCTTTCTGCAGGGAGAGAAGACCGTCAGCAAGATTCTGGTTATCGCGGAGCCTGAGCTGATGGAGGAGACGATCGACCGGATCCGTCGGACAATGGGAGTCAGCACGCAGGTCGTGGCGGCGGCCTATGCGGTCGATGAGCCCGCCGGGGGGAGTGAAGAGACGGTAAAAGGCGTCCCAGTTCTGCCGGGGATCAGGGACCTCACCGAGGTGCTGGTTCAGACACCGTTCGACGAAGTTTTCATCAACACGCCGGATATTTCCCAGCGGAAGCTCAGACAGATGATTCTCGGATTCGAGGAGATGGGCGTTACCTGTCATTACAATCTGGAGCTGCCGAATATCGGGGCGGCGGCCAGCCATGTGGGAAGCTACGGAACCTATTCCGTCATCACCTACCAGAAGACGCTGGTCAGTCAGAAGAAACTGCTCGTGAAACGCTTTTTCGATATTCTCGGAGGCATCGTCGGGCTTGCGGTCACCGGCATTCTGACGCTGTTCATCGCGCCGGCGATCAAACTGGATTCTCCGGGTCCGGTTTTCTTTTCCCAGACGAGAGTGGGAAAGAACGGGCGGCGGTTCCGGATTTACAAATTCCGCTCGATGTATCAGGACGCGGAGGCACGCAAGAAGGACCTGCTGAAGCAGAACGAGATGAACGGGCTTATGTTCAAGATGGAGGACGACCCGCGCGTCACGAAGGTGGGGGCATTCCTCAGAAAGACATCTCTTGATGAGTTTCCCCAGTTCCTGAATGTTCTGAAGGGTGATATGTCGCTGGTCGGAACAAGGCCTCCGACTGAAAAGGAATTCGAGCAGTACAATGAGCATTACCGCCGGCGGATCAGCATGACGCCGGGACTTACGGGCATGTGGCAGGTGAGCGGTCGATCGGACATCACGGACTTCGATGAAGTGGTGAGACTGGATCTGGAATATATAGACAACTGGTCATTGACGCTGGATCTGAAGATTCTGCTTCAGACCGTAGGCGTACTGTTCAGTCACCGCGGCGCAAAATAAAACTGGAAAGGAAGTAGATGGAACATGTTTGACTACAGAAAGTATCAGAGACAGTATGTGCTTCCGCCGGAACCCTGCTTCGACTGGGTGAAGAAGGACCATATCGATGAGGCACCGATCTGGTGCAGCGTGGATCTGAGAGACGGTAATCAGTCGCTTGTGGTTCCGATGAGCCTCGAGCAGAAACTCGCCTTCTATCAGCTTCTGATCCAGCTTGGCTTCAAGGAAATCGAGATCGGATTTCCCGCCGCTTCGGAGACGGAGTATGTTCTCTGCCGGACGCTGATCGAACGGAATCTGATTCCGGATGATGTGACGATTCAGGTGCTGACGCAGGCAAGGGAGCACATCATCCGCCGGACGTTCGAGGCGATCAAGGGCGCGCCGCACGCGATCGTGCATGTGTATAACTCCACGTCTGTGGCACAGCGCCAGCAGGTGTTCAGAAAATCCAAGGCGGATATCCAGAAGATCGCGGTTGACGGTGCAGCGCTGCTCGCCGAGCTGGCGGCGGAATCGGATCAGGATCTTCGTTTTGAGTACAGCCCGGAGAGCTTCACCGGAACAGAACCGTCCTACGCGCTGGAGGTCTGCAACGCGGTGCTTGATGTATGGAAGCCGACGCCGGAGCGGAAAGCGATCATCAATCTGCCGGTGACGGTGGAGCTGTCAATGCCCCATGTGTTCGCCCAGCAGGTGGAATACATGAACCGGCATCTTTCGTACCGGGACAGCGTGGTCCTTTCGCTTCATCCGCACAATGACCGCGGCTGCGGCGTGGCGGACACCGAGATGGGCCTTCTTGCCGGCGCGGATCGTGTGGAGGGGACGCTGTTCGGCAACGGCGAGCGCACCGGAAACGTCGACATCATCACGCTGGCGATGAATCTGTACTCCCAGGGCGTCGACCCGAAGCTTGATCTTGGCAATATGCCGAAGATCACCGAAACCTATGAGCAGTGCACCGGCATGAACGTCTATGAGCGGTCCCCGTACGCCGGACAGCTGGTCTTCGCGGCGTTCTCCGGATCGCATCAGGACGCGATCGCGAAGGGTATGAAATGGCGCGAGGAGCGTGATCCGGATCACTGGACGGTTCCGTACCTTCCGATCGATCCGACCGATGTGGGCCGCAACTACGACGCGGATGTCATCCGGATCAACAGCCAGTCCGGAAAGGGCGGCGTGGGCTACATTCTCGAAAACCGCTTCGGCCTGATGCTGCCGAAGAAGATGAAGGAGGCCATGGGCTACGCCTGCAAGGCGGTCTCAGACAGGAAGCATGAGGAGCTGACGCCGGAAGAGATCTTCGAGATCTTCAAGGATGAGTTTGAGGGCCTGACGGCGCCGATCCATGTGAACGAGGTGCATTTCGAGCAGAAGGACGGCATCACGGCGCATGTCACATCTTCGATCAACGACGAGGAGCCGGTGGTCACGATGGCGACAGGAAACGGCCGTCTCGACGCGGTCAGCAACGCGCTGAAGGAGGCGTATCATCTGGACTACGCTCTCGATGTCTACACGGAGCATGCATTGGAGAAGAGTTCCTCTTCCCGGGCGATCGCGTATGTGGGCCTCAGCTGGCCAGACGGCACGATGACCTGGGGCGCGGGACTGGATCCGGATATCATCCGGGCTTCCATTGACGCGCTGGTAACGGCAGTCAATAATAAATGATCCATATGGAATAAAGGAGCGGACACAGATGGACATCAGATACAGAAGCACGAGAAGCAATACGTATGTCACAGCGTCGGAGGCGATCCTGCAGGGCCTGAGCGAAGACGGAGGCCTTTTTGTTCCGACGGAGATTCCTTCGCTGCCCGGATCCCTGTCAGAGCTGGCGTCTCTTTCCTATCAGGAGATTGCCTGCCGGGTGATGAGCCGGTTCCTCACGGACTTCACGGAGGATGAACTGCGCGCCTGCATCCGAGGGGCCTATGACAGCAAGTTCGATACGCCGCTGATCGCGCCGCTTACGGAGAAGGATGGAGCCTGGTATCTGGAGCTGTACCACGGGTCAACGATCGCGTTCAAGGATATGGCGCTTTCGATTCTTCCGTATCTGATGACGACGGCCGCCAGGAAAAACGGTGAGGATAAGAAGATCGTGATTCTGACGGCGACGTCCGGCGACACGGGCAAGGCGGCGATGGCAGGGTTCGCGGACGTGCCGGGCACGGAGATCATTGTGTTCTATCCGAAGGACGGCGTATCGCATATCCAGGAGAAGCAGATGGTGACGCAGCGCGGATCCAACACGCATGTCATCGCGATCAACGGCAACTTCGACGATGCCCAGAGCGCTGTGAAGCGGATGTTCAATGACCGGGAGATGGAAGAACGGATCGGCAGGGCCGGCTTCCGTTTCTCCTCCGCGAATTCCATCAACATCGGACGGCTGGTGCCGCAGATTGTCTACTATGTCTACGCCTACTGCCAGCTGCTCTCCTCCGGAAACATACATGAAGGGGAGAAGATCAACATCACGGTGCCGACCGGCAATTTCGGAAATATTCTGGCCGCGTATTACGCCAAAAGGATGGGTCTCCCGGTGAACCGCCTGATCTGCGCCTCCAACACGAACAGGGTGCTGGCAGATTTCTTCGCTACCGGCGAGTATGACCGCCGCAGGGAGTTCATCCTGACCTCGTCTCCTTCCATGGACATCCTGATCTCCAGCAATCTGGAGCGGCTGATTTACCACATTTCCGGCGACGATCCGGACCGCTGCCGCGGCTTCATGGAGCGGCTGGCCAGAGACGGAGACTACAGCATCACCGACGATATGCGGGCGAAGCTGACCGATTTCCGCGGCGGATTCGCCACGGAGGAAGAGAATTTCGCGGGGATCCGCGCTCTTTACGAGAAGACCGGCTATGTGATCGACACCCATACCGGCATCGCCAACGCGGTGTACCGGTGCTATCGGGAGGAGACCGGAGATGAGACGCCGACGGTGATCGCTTCAACGGCCAGTCCGTTCAAGTTTGCAGGCAGTGTGGTCGGAGCCATCGCGCCGGAAAAGGCGAATGGACTGGATGATTTTGCTCTGATCGACCTTCTGTCGGAGCTTTCCGGCGTGAAGGAACCTGCAGCGATCACGGATATCCGTACCGCACCGGTCCGTCACAGAACGGTCTGCGATGTGAAGGACATGCCCGCGGAAGTGGAGCGGATTCTCGGCGTCCGCGGCTGAGTCATATCCCGGGGAGAGCGGAATGATGAACTGGAGGGAACTGTTATCTGAAAAAAGGCCGGGCCGGACACCGTCCGGACGGACGGGACAGGATCTGAGGACGGAGTTTGAAAAAGACTATCACCGGATCATCGTGAGCGCTTCCTTCCGGCGCCTCCAGGATAAAACTCAGGTTTTTCCGCTGGATAAGAGCGATTTTATCCGCACGCGGCTGACACATTCGCTGGAAGCCGCCTCCATCGGCCGGTCACTGGGCGCAAACATCGGATCGGCGATTCTGCGCGACCGGCTGGATCCGTCATTTGACGCCGGGATGAAGGCGGATCTGAGTCTCGTGCTGGAATGCGCGGGACTGGTTCACGATATCGGGAACCCGCCTTTCGGCCATTTCGGAGAGGATTCGATCCGGGAGTGGTTCCGCAGCAATCTGCCGGCCCTTCGTTTTCGCGGAAAGCCGGCAGCCGACCTGATGACACCCCAGATGAAAAGCGATTTCTGCGGCTTCGAAGGGAACGCGCAGGGACTGAGACTGGTATCAAAGCTGGATTATCCGGTGCATCAGGACGGGCTGAACCTGACCTTCGGTCTGCTGGGCGCTGTGATCAAGTATCCGGTGTCCTCCGTCGAGGCGGATCCGGCTTCCGGATGCGCAGCCCGGAGGAAGTTCGGCTATTTTTATTCCGAGAAGGAGCTGTTCGAGGCGGTTGAGGCGGAGACGGGAGCCGGAGGAAAACGCAATCCTCTGGCCTTTATTCTCGAAGCGGCGGATGACATCGCCTACGCCACAGCGGACATCGAGGATGCATTCCGGAAAGGCTTTTTTGATTTTCCGACCTTTACGCATGAGCTGAGGGAACGGGGCGTGCCGGCACTGTGGCGGGCAAGGCTTTCCGATCTCTTTGATCTGGCCCGTCTTTCGGGTGCGGTGAGACCGGAGGAGGCCGCGATCCGGAGCTGGCTCAGGGAGATGCAGGACGGGCTGGTGACCGCAGCGGCGAACAGTTTCATCGCCCACTATGACGCGCTGATGGAGGGACGCTTCGGAAAAGAGCTTCTCTCGGCGAAACCCGCCGGCACGCTCCTTGCGGCGCTTAAGTCTGTTGCCTATGACTACGCGTTCACGTCGATGTCGATCTATAAGACCGAGATCGCCGCCAACCGGATTCTCACGTTTCTTCTGGATCATCTCGTTCCGGCCGCACTCGTCTTCGATGAGGACAGGCCGGGCCTCATGGAGGAGAAGTATCTCTCGCTGATACCGGAGAACTACGCACGTGTCTGCAGAAGAGCGTCGGCGGACGCGGACGACGCGGAGGTGCTCTACGCCAGAATCCAGATGGCGGCGGATACGGTCTGCGGCATGACGGATTCCTACGCAAAAGATCTGTACACCGAATTGACCGGATTCCTGTAATCGTTTATAATCTGTACCAGACCTGGAATGTGCGATCCCCTGCTATTATGCTGAACCTGCAAATGAAATCCGGGGCTTCCTACATCGTCCGTCTTGATGTCAGGCCTCACGTGAACGGAGGAAGACAGAGAACGGTCTGCGGTCGCCCACCTGACGCTGGACAGGTGTCAGTCCGACAGGAACGGCATTCCGGGTTTTGCTGTTCCGGGCTGCCGGAACGGAATCCCTATTAAGACAGAAAAGGAAAAGAAAGCGGAAAAATGAAAATCGAAAGTTCTGACTTTGGCACAACAGCTGACGGACAACGTGTCACGGCGTATCGCGTGACGAACCGGGGCGGCGCGTCGATCCGGGTGATCGATTACGGCGCGGTTCTGGTGGACGTTGTCGTTCCGGATCGGAGCGGCAGGCTGACGGATGTGGCTCTCGGATATGACAAGGTCAGAGATTATGAGCAGAATCCGCCTCACTTCGGCGCGACCATCGGACGCTACGGGAACCGGATTGAGGGTGGCAGCTTCACGCTGGACGGCGTGGAATATCAGCTTGCGAAGAACGAGAAGAACCGGAACAATCTGCACAGCGGGCCGGATGGCTACGAGTTCCGGATGTGGAAGGCGAAGACGGACGAGAAGAACGGCTGTGTGACCTTCTCTCTGGTCTCTCCGGACGGCGATCAGGGGTTCCCGGGCGAGTTTCGCGTCTCCGTCACCTACATGCTCACTGAGCAGAATAAAGTGAAGATCCACTATGAGGGATCCGCCGACCGAAGCACGGTGGTCAATATGACGAACCACAGCTACTTCAACCTTGACGGTGAGGGGAGCGGCACGATCATGGACACGATGCTGATGATCGACGCTGACGGATACACGCCGGTCGACGAGTATTCGATTCCATACGGGACGGTCGAGCGCGTCGACGGCACACCATTCGATTTCCGCAGGGCGAAGCCGATCGGCCGGGATGCCGGGACGGTCAGCGAGCAGCTGGAGCATACCGGCGGCTATGACCACAACTTTGCTCTGAACGGGTCCGGACTCAGAACCGTGGCCGAAGCCTGGTCGGAAAAGAGCGGTATCCGGATGAGCGTGATGACGGACCAGCCGGGCCTGCAGTTCTACGCGGGCAACTTCATCTCCGGTCCGGCAGGCAAGCACGGACACGTCTACGGACGCCGGGAAGGCTTCGCGCTTGAAACCCAGCACTTCCCGAACGCGGTCAATGTGCTCGCCTTCGAGAGCCCCCGGCTCGAGGCCGGAGAAAGGTACAGCACGACGACGTGCTACACGTTCAGCACCGTGGAGTAAGGGACGGATGCAGATTCGATGATCAGGGATGTTCTGAAGATATTCAACTCATTCGGAAAACGGATGCAGGATGATCACATGGGCGCATATGCAGCAACGTGCGCCTATTTTCTTATGATTTCCTTCGTCCCGTTCTTCATGATCATCATGGCGGCGGCCAGAAGCGAGCACGCCGATGTTTCCGGCCTGACCGCCTCTCTTCTCGCAATCGTCCCGTCCGGCCTCAAGGAGTACGTGATGACGATTATCCATGAGGCTCAGTCCAACTCGTATGTCATCGTTCCGCTCTCGGTCCTGATCCTGATCTGGTCAGCCGCGAAAGTCTTTCACGCGCTGAGCAACGGGCTCAATGTGATCAGTAAGGCGAAGGAAACGAGAGGATGGTTTTTTCTCCGTGTCCGATCCATGCTCTATGTCGTCTTCTTCATGCTGTTCGTGATGGCGGCGCTCCTGCTTTCGATTTTCGGACCGGGGATCCGGAGCTGGCTGATCCGTTCGGCCCCCGGCTTCGATGAGGTGTACCGGTTCCTGTTCCGCTTTCGCTCGCTGGCCGGTTACTTCGGACTGATCATCGTTTTTCTCTTTATCTACAAGTTCCTGCCGAACTGCCACTATACGTTCCGCAGCCAGTTCCCGGGAGCTCTGATCGTGTCCACCGTGTGGATGTTCTTTTCCTATCTGATGTCCATCTACTATGAGCACAATCAGAATTTCAGCAGTATCTACGGAAGTCTGACCGGCGTCGTGCTGGCCATGATCTGGCTGTATTTCTGCTGTTACTTCCTGCTGTTCGGCGCGGAGCTGAACCGGGTGATATACGAGGATCCGGAGGAAAACGTGATCGTGAGCACCATCGGGGTCATGAGGGACGCGTCCGCGAGAAGGCAGCAGGCAATCGAAAACGAGCTGGACGAGCATTCCGTCTGGAAACCGATCCGGGACGGCGACGGTGAGACACTGCCCTCGCGTCAGCCGTCTGATATTGTGATTCCATGGTATGATGAGGGGCATGCAGCCCGCGCCGCGAGGCCTCCGGAGGAGCAGCCGGATTTCTACAGCCGTTTCAGTGAAATGAATCAGCAAGTCAGCCAGCCTGACAGGGAGGACAGACATGAGTGAGACAGAGAACAAGGTTCGGGAGATTGAGGAGAAGGCGGCAGAGGAAATCGGCCGTGCCGACGCGATGGAGCGTCTCAATGAAATCCGTGTCGCCGTACTCGGAAAGAAAGGCACGCTGACCCAGGTCCTGAAAGGAATGAAGGACGTGCCGAAGGAAGAGCGTCCGATGGTCGGAAAATGGGTGAATGACGCACGCGCTCATATCGAGGCGCGTCTGGAGGAGACAAAAGCCCGTCTCGAGGCGGAGCGGCTGAACGCACGCCTTGCCTCCGAGACCATCGATGTGACGCTTCCCGCGAAGAAGCAGAAGATGGGACACCGTCATCCGAATACGATCGCGCTTGAGGAAGTCGAGAGAATCTTTGTCGGAATGGGCTATGAGGTGATCGAAGGTCCGGAAATCGAATACGACGAGTACAATTTCACAAAGCTCAATATCCCGGCGAACCATCCGGCAAAGGATGAGCAGGATACCTTCTATATCACGGACGACATCCTGCTCCGCACGCAGACATCGCCGGTACAGGCAAGAATCATGGAACAGGGAAAACTGCCGATCCGGATGATCTCGCCGGGGCGCGTGTTCCGCGCGGATGAAGTCGACGCCACGCATTCTCCCTCCTTCCATCAGATCGAGGGACTTGTGATCGACAAGGACATCACCTTCGCGGATCTGAAAGGAACGCTGGACGTATTCGCGAAAGAGCTGTTCGGTCCGGACACGAAGACGAAGTTCCGCCCGCATCATTTCCCGTTCACGGAACCTTCCGCCGAGATGGACGTGTCGTGCTTCAAGTGCGGCGGAAAGGGCTGCCGCTTCTGCAAGGGCGAGGGCTGGATCGAGATCCTCGGCTGCGGGATGGTCCATCCCCATGTGCTTGAGATGTGCGGCCTCGATCCGGAAGAGTACGGCGGGTTTGCCTTCGGCGTGGGCCTTGAGCGGATCGCGCTCCTGAAGTACGAGATCGACGATATGCGTCTGCTCTATGAGAACGATATCCGCTTCCTGAATCAGTTTTCATGAGGCGCTGAGCGGGCGGGCGCCTGTTTTCGGGACAGGCAGCGCACCGGGACGAGCCCGTGAAGGAGTCAGGACAGCAGATCAGAAAGGCTGGGAGATAAAATGAATACATCACTTTCATGGATCAGAAGATATGTGCCGGATCTCGACGTGACGGCGAAGGAATACTGTGACGCCATGACCCTTTCCGGCACCAAGGTGGAAGGTTTTAAGGAACTGGACAGCGAACTTGAGAAGATCGTGGTCGGGCGTGTGCTTACCTGTGAGAAGCATCCGGATTCCGACCACCTCCATGTCTGCACTGTGGATGTGGGGAACGGATCCCCGCTTCAGATCGTCTGCGGCGCGCCGAATGTGGCGGCGGGACAGCTCGTGCCTGTCGTGCTCGCGGGAGGCCGCGTCGCCGGGACCCATGCCGGCGGCAGGGCGGAAGGCGGCGTGCGGATCAAAAAGGGAAAGCTCCGCGGAGTGGAGTCAGACGGCATGATCTGCTCCATCGAGGAGCTGGGAAGCTCCCATGAGTTTTATCCGGAGGCTGATCCGGAAGGAATCTATGTCTTCCCCGAAGGCACGCCGGCAGGAGCGGACGCCATCGAAGAACTCGGGCTGCACGACGCGGTCATCGAATATGAGATCACATCGAACCGGGTGGACTGCTACAGCGTGATCGGGATTGCGCGCGAGGCGGCTGCCACATTCGGGAAGCCTTTCCATCCTCCGGTTCCGAAGAAGACCGGGAACGGAGAGGACGTCCGGGACTATGTCAGTGTGAGCGTGGAGGAGCCTTCCCTCTGCCCGCGGTATACCGCCAGGGTGGTGAAGAACGTGAAGATCGGTCCTTCGCCGAAGTGGATGCAGCGCTGCCTCGCCTCCAACGGCATCCGCCCGATCAACAACGTGGTGGATATCACCAATTTCATCATGGAAGAATACGGTCAGCCGATGCATTCCTATGACTACGACAAGGTGGCGGGCCACCGGATCGTCGTCCGGCGGGCACAGGATGGCGAGCGGTTCGTCACGCTGGACGGTCAGGAGCATACGCTGGACGACCGGATGCTGATGATCTGCGACGGAGAGAAGGCGATCGGTCTCGCCGGTATCATGGGCGGAGAAAACTCCATGATCGGAGACGACTGTACCACTGTGCTCTTTGAGGCAGCCTGCTTTGACGGGACAAACATTCGTCTCACGTCGAAGCGGCTCGGCCATCAGACCGACGCTTCCCAGAAGTTCGACAAGGGGCTTGATCCCAATACCGCTCTCGAGGCGATGAACCGGGCCTGCGAGCTGATGGAGGCCTTCGGCGCCGGAGAGGTTGTCGGCGGAGCCATCGACTATTATCCGGTGAAACGGGAGCAGGTGGAGATTCCGTTTGAGCCGGAGCGGATTAACCGGATGCTCGGCATCGAGGTATCTCCGGAGGAGATGATCCGGTATTTTGAGAAGGAAGAGCTCGTGTATGACAGAGAACGGAATGCGGTGATCGCGCCGACCTTCCGGCAGGATCTGAAGAGAACCTGTGATCTGGCGGAAGAGGTCGCCCGTTTCTACGGCTACGCGAAGATCCCGAACACGCTTCCGAAGGGATCGGCGACGGCGGGAGGTCTCCGGTTCGATATGAGAGTCCGTTCGCTGGCCGGTGCCGTTGCGGAGGACTGCGGATTCTCACAGGGATACTGCTACAGCTTCGAGTCACCGAAGGTCTTCGACCGTCTGATGCTTCCGGCGGATGCGCCGGAGCGGAAGGCTATCGAAATCCGGAATCCGCTCGGACCGGAATTTTCGATCATGCGCACCACGTCACTTGGCGGCATGCTGACCTCTCTGGCCACGAACTTCGCCCGTCGGAACAAGGATGTCCGTCTCTACGAGACGGGCAATGTCTACCTGCCGGCGCAGCTGCCGCTGACCGAACTTCCGGACGAGCGGATGAAGCTGACGTTGGGCATGTACGGCAAGGGTGACTTCTTCGATATGAAGGGGGCTGTCGAGCTGATCTTCGACCGGCTCGGAATCCGGGGGGAGCGGACGTACGCATCGGAGCCGAAGCGGCCTTACTTTCATCCGGGCCGTCAGGCGCAGATTCTCAGCGGAACGACGGCGATCGGGGAGATCGGTGAGGTCCATCCGCTGGTGCTCAAAAACTACGGCATCGGCGACCGGGTCTATATCGCGGTTCTCGATCTGAAATCGATTCTTCCGCTGGTTTCCTTCGACTGGAAGTATGAGGGGATCGCGAAGTATCCGGCGGTTTCCCGGGATATCAGCATGATCGTCCCGAAGAAGGTGACCAACGCGGAGATCGAATCCGTAATCCGGTCGGAGAGCGGTTCCGTGCTGGAGAGCTGCGAACTGTTCGATCTTTACGAAGGCGCGCCGATTCTGCCCGGCTTCAAGTCGATGGCGTACTCGCTGACCTTCCGTCACAGGGACAAGACGCTTGAAGACGCGGAGATTCAGACAGCCATGAAGAAGATACTCCGGGGGCTTGAGTCGCTGGGGATTGAGCTGAGAAAGTAACGGAGGGCTGCGGCGGGAAGACTGCCGCAGCTTTTTACGGAAGCCAGGCTGCATGCGGTCCGTTTCCGTACTGGCCGCCGGAAGCGGAGGAGGAAGAGATGGAACTGTATATTCTGAGGCACGGAACGACCGCCTGGAATGAAAAGCACCTTCTGCAGGGACAAAGCGACATCCCGCTTGACGAGGCAGGACGCCGGCTGGCGCTGGAGACCGGGGAAGGGATGAACGGGCTGACCTTTGATTTCTGCTATTCCAGTCCTCTGCTTCGTGCGATGGAGACGGCTGTGCTGGTGATGAAGGGACGCGAAGCGCCGGTCATACCGGACTGGCGGCTCGCGGAGATGAACTTCGGGGATTTCGAGGGAATGGACTGCTCGCCGAAAGACCGGGATTACAATCCGGAGCTTGGCAGAACGCTGGCCTTTGATATCCGGAACTACCACCGGCCGCCCCATGGCGAATCGATGGAGGCTCTGCTCGGGCGGACGGCTGCCTTTTTCAAAGAGATCACGGAAAACCCGGACAATGAGAACAAACGGATTCTCATCTCGACTCACGGAGGCGCCGGCCGGGCGCTGATGCATGCGGTCTGGGGCGGGGAGGACTTCTGGCACGGGTCCGTACCGCGCAACTGCACGGTCTGCATTGTCAGAATCAGCCGGGGTCACATTGAGGACGTGCGGCAGGATGTGCAGTTCTATCACAGCGAGGTGAAGGATTTTTACGGCTGAATGCCGGAGAGGATACGCAGGATGAAGACTTCTGACTTTTATTATGATCTGCCCGAGGAACTGATCGCGCAGGATCCGCTGACGGACCGGGCCGCCTCGCGGCTGCTCTATATGAACCGCCGTACGGGCGAGACGGTCGACGATACGTTTCGGAATGTAGGCTCCTATCTGCATCCGGGAGATGTGCTGGTCATCAACGACACGAAGGTAATTCCGGCCCGGCTTCTGGGGATGAAGGCGGACACGGGCGCTCACGTTGAGATTCTGCTGCTCCGCCGACTGAGCGATACCGAGTGGGAGACGCTTGTCAAGCCGGGAAAGAAATGCAGAGTCGGGACAGAGATCTGCTTCGGGACCCCGGATGAGGAGGGGCGCTATCCGCTGACGGCCGAGATCGAGGACATCCTCGATGAAGGCAACCGGAAAGTTCGCTTTCATTACGAGGGCATTTTCGAGGAGGTACTGCTCAGACTCGGAGAGATGCCGCTTCCTCCCTACATCCATCACAAGCTGAAGGACCAGAGCCGCTACAACACGGTCTACGCCGAGCATGACGGATCGGCGGCGGCGCCGACGGCGGGACTTCACTTCACGAAGGAGCTGCTCGAATCGATTCGGGAGAAAGGCGTGAAAATCGTCCATGTCACGCTTCATGTAGGACTGGGTACTTTCCGGCCGGTGAAGGTCGACGACGTGGAGAAGCATCACATGCATTCCGAGTTCTATGTCGTCACGGAAGACGCGGCCCGCGAGATCAACGAGGCACGCGCAGCCGGCCACCGGATCGTCTGCGTAGGTACCACGTCCTGCCGGACGCTGGAATCCGCGGCCGACGAGAACGGGATTCTGCACGCGGGAAGCAGCTGGACCAGCATTTTCATCTATCCGGGCTACCAATTCAAGATCATGGACGGGCTGATCACCAATTTCCATCTTCCGGAATCGACGCTGGTGATGCTCGTTTCAGCGTTCTCAAGCCGCGAGCATGTGCTGGCGGCATACCGCCACGCGGTGGAGGAGAGATACCGATTTTTCAGTTTCGGGGATGCGATGCTGATCATCTGATCTCCAGTCATAGATTCCGGCAGGCACGGACTGCCGCGAACCGGTCCGTAACAAGCCGGGTCCGGCCGCTCTTTCGAGCGGTCCGGCCCGGCTCGTTATATGTCCTGAAAGGAGAAGACCGTTTCGGAAAGCCTTTCCGTTTCCGGCATGTCAGGTCAGCGACCGGAGATCCTCAAAGAAGGACGGATAGGAGATCCGGACGCAGCTCTCGTCGAGGATGACCGTCGGTGTGGAGGAGACAAGACCGGCGACCGTGAAGGCCATCGCGAGACGGTGATCGCCGAGAGGATCGATGCGGGCTCCCTTCAGCCGTCCGCCGTGAATGGTCATCCCGTCCGGCGTCTCCTCAACGGCGATGCCCATGCTGCGCAGATTCTTCGTGATCGCGGCGAGCCGGTCCGATTCCTTCACCCTCAGTTCCCCGGCGTCGCGGATCACGGTGTCGCCTTCCGCCTGAGCCGCCATCACGGCGATGACGGGCAGCTCGTCGATCAGCGTCGGGATCAGAGAGCCGCCGATGACGGTGCCGTGCAGCTTTGAGGAAGAAACGGTGAGATCCGCGACAGGCTCCCGTCCTTCGATTCTCACGTTGCGGATGGTCAGATCGCCGCCCATCGCCTGAATGACACGGAGAATGCCGTCGCGCGTCTCGTTGATGCCGACATGCGTCAGCGTGACGCGGGCGTCCCGTACCAGAAGACCGGCGGCCAGGAAGTAGGCCGCGGAACTGATGTCGCCGGGCACCGTGACGGACTGCCCTTTGAGGATCGTGCCGGGATAAAGAATCGTCGTCGCGGAGCCGTCCGCCTGAATCCGTGTCTTCAGGTTTCCGCCGAAGGCTCCGAGCATCAGCTCGGTATGGTTCCGGGACAGGACGGGCTCGGTGTAGAAGGTCGGATCGTCCGCGTACAGTCCGGCCAGCAGAACGCAGGATTTGACCTGCGCCGAGGCGATCGGACTGGCGTAGCGGATCGCTTTCGGACGGCCTCCGTACACGCTGATCGGAAGACGTCCGTCGCCGTGTTCGGATACGCAGCGGATTCCCATCTGCTCAAGAGGCCGGATGATGCGGCCCATCGGGCGCGATGAGAGAGACGCGTCGCCGGTGATCCGGCTCATAAAGGGCTGGCCGGCCAGAATGCCGCTCATCAGACGGACGGTGGTGCCGCTGTTCTTCGCGTCGAGGAGGAGTCCGTCCGCACCGGTCAGGCCGTGCAGGCCCCTTCCGTGGATCACGAGAACCGATTCATCGGAACGGCCCTCCGATGACGGCCCGGAATCCGTTCTTTCCTCGATCCGGACGCCCATGCGGCGGAAGCAGTCCATTGTGGCGAGACAGTCGGCGCTGCGAAGAAATCCGCGGACGGCCGTGTCGCCCTCCGCGATCGCGCCGAGCATGATGCTGCGGTGGGAGATGGATTTGTCACCCGGCACGCGAAGCGTGCCGGACAGAGATTTCGGCGGGTCTATCACGATCATGTCATTTATCCTCGTATACGCTGTAGCTGTTTTCCTTCAGTACCTTCACGGCCTTTGTCCGCGCTTCCGGGTCATAGAACTCGATATGGAGCACACCCTGCTCGAAGTCCCGGTTGTGAACGATGCCGATGTTCTCGATGGAGATATCGTTCTTGGCAAGGACGGAGGCGACCTCCGCGAGCGCACCCGGACGGTCCGCGATATCCAGATAGATCCTGTTCTCCTTCCGGATTCCGGCGCGGACGTCATCCGAGAAGCTGTCGCGGTAGGTCTTGCATTCCGTGAAGTATTCCAGCAGCTTCTCCCCGTTTCCGTTCCGGATCGCGAAGCGGAAATCCGTCAGCTTCCGGATGAAGCGGTCCAGCACGATGCAGAGGTCATCCTCGTTGGCAAGACAGATCTCCTGCCACATCTGCGGCGAGGAGGAGGAGATTCGCGTGATGTCCTTGAAGCCTCCGGCCGCGATGGTGCGCATGTATTCCTCCGGTCCGTCCAGCTCGCGGACAGTGTTGACCAGAGCGGCGGAGACGATGTGGGGAAGATGACTGGTCGCCGCCGTGACATAGTCGTGTTCGGAGGCCTTCATGATCAGGGGAAGAGCGCCGAGGGAGGAGATGAAGGCGGAAAACTCGCTGACCTTCTTCAGCGGCACGTCGTCAGATGGAGTCAAAATGTACCATGCGTTCTCGATCATCCGGTCGGTTGCATTTTCATAGCCGGTCTTCTCCGAGCCGGCCATCGGGTGGCCGCCGATGAAGCAGCCGTCCATGCCGAGCTCATGCACAGCCTGATGAATACCCTGCTTTGTGGAGCCGACGTCCGTGACGATCGCCCCGAAGCGGAGGTACGGCTTCAGCGCCTTCAGCTGGCGGAGCATGGTGACCACCGGCGTGCAGAGAAAGACGTAGTCGCAGCTGGAAAATGCACCTGAGATCTCCCAGCATGCCTCGTCAACGGTTCCGTCCCGGACGGCGTCGTTCAGAACCGATGCGGTCCGGTTGTAGGCGATGATCCTCGCGTCCGGGTGGACGCGGCGGATGGTTTTGGCGATGGAGCCGCCGATGAGACCGAGTCCGATAAATCCGATATTCATAATGAAACCCCTTATTCCCGAAATTTTTGCTCTGCGCAGAGTATTTTAACATATTTTAATAGCGGCGGGAGCGTTCGGATAAGTTTAGTGAAACCGCACAAAGCACTTGATCATTGTCAGCCTTCTTCGTATAATGTGAACAGACTGTTACCTGAGAGGGAAAACGTTTTCGTCAATCCTGCACACGGTGACGGGACTACTTGTTACGGGAGGTTTTTATGGACGTTTACAGAACTGACAGGATCAGGAACGTGGTTTTACTTGGTCACGGCGGAGCCGGAAAGACAACGCTCACAGAAGCGATGGCCTACCTCTCCGGCATGACAAGCAGAATCGGAACGGTGACTGACGGCAATACGATCAGCGATTTCGATAAAGAGGAAATCAGGCGCAGGTTCTCCATCTCGACATCCGTGGTTCCGGTAGAATGGGAAAAGAACAAGATCAACATCCTTGACACGCCAGGTTTCTTCGATTTCGTCGGCGAGGCGGAGGAAGCGGTGGGCGTCGCGGACGCGGCGGTCATCGTGGTGTCCGGCAAGGACGGCGTGCAGGTCGGCACGGAGAAGGCGTGGCAGTTCTGCGAGGAACGGAAGCTGCCCAGAATGGTCTTCGTGACCGGAATGGACAACGACGACGTCAGCTACCGCGAGGTGGTGGAGAAGATGCAGGAGCTTTTCGGCAAGAAAATCGCGCCGCTGCATATGCCGATCCGTGAGAACGGCCGCTTTGTCGGCTATGTCAACATCGTGAAGCAGAAGGGCCGCCGCTATGTGGAGAAGGGGAAGAAGGAAGAGTGCCCTGTTCCGGATTACCTGATGGATTATCTGGAGCACTATCATGATGCGCTGATGGAATCCGTGGCGGAGACATCGGACGATTATATGGAGCGCTACTTCAACGGCGAGGAGTTCACCACAGCGGAGGTATCCGCCGCGCTGGCGGCGAATATCGCGGACTGCGCGATCGTCCCGGTCTGCATGGGTTCTCCGGTTGATCTCAAGGGCGTGTCGAACCTGCTGGACGATATCTGCGAATACTTCCCGAATCCGGCGCAGCGTCCGTGCCACGGCATCAATTCCAAGACCAACGATGTCTTCGAGGCAAACTACGATTTCCAGAAGAGCAAATCCGCTTACGTCTGGAAGACCATTTCCGATCCGTTCATCGGAAAATACAGCCTGATCAAGGTCTGTTCCGGCGTGCTCAAGAGCGATGACACGCTGTTCAACGTCGAGAAGGGCAATGAGGAACGGCTCGGCAAGCTGTATGTCATGCGCGGCAACAAGCCGGTGGAGGTACCCGAGCTTTTCGCGGGCGATCTCGGCGCGCTGGCGAAGCTGGGCGACGTCGCTACCGGCGACACGCTGTCGGTCAAGTCCGCTCCGGTTGTCTATCCAAAGGCAATTCTCTCGACACCGTACACTTATCAGAGATATAAGGCCGTCAACAAGGGGGATGAGGACAAGATCGCCCAGGCTCTCGCGAAGCTGGCCATCGAGGATCTGACGTTCCGCCGGGTTGAGGACTCCGCGAATCATCAGAGTCTTCTCTACGCCATCGGCGACCAGCAGATCGATGTCATCAGGAGCCGTCTTAAGGACCGCTACAAAGTGGAGATCGAGCTCTCCGAGCCGAAGGTCGCGTTCCGCGAGACGATCCGGAAGAAGTCAGATGTCGAAGGAAAGTATAAGAAGCAGACGGGCGGCCACGGCCAGTACGGCGACGTGAAGATGCGCTTCGAGCCGAGCGGCGATACCACGAAGCCGTATGAGTTCGCGATCGAGGTCGTCGGCGGCGCGGTTCCGAAGAATTACTATCCGGCTGTGGAGAAGGGACTCGCGGAGTGCGTGCAGGCAGGTCCTCTGGCCGGCTATCCGGTGGTGGGCGTAAAGGCGACGCTCTACGACGGGTCCTATCATCCGGTGGACTCTTCCGAGCAGGCGTTCAAGACGGCGACGCATATGGCCTTCAAGGACGGCTTCCTGAAGGCTGATCCGGTGCTGCTGGAGCCGATCGTGACGCTCCATGTGACGGTGAAGGACGCGTTCACCGGCGATGTGATGGGTGACCTCAACAAGCGGCGCGGCCGCGTGCTCGGCATGAATCCGGATCACAAGGGCAATACTGTGATCGACGCTGACGTGCCGCAGACCGAGATGTACGGGTACGGGACGGTGCTCAGGTCGATGACGGGCGGTTCCGGCGACTTCTCATTCGAGTTCGCCCGCTACGAGCAGGCTCCGTCGGATGTTCAGAAGAAGCAGATCGAGGCGCGGGCTGACAAGCTGAAGAACGGTGAGGAATAAGAAACGGCGGACGGCGGTTTGGTGCCGGCACCCGGAGCAGGTGGTTGACAAAGCCGCCCGGGATGCCTATGATAAGAGAAGTTCGGGGCTGACCCCGGTAAAAGGAGAGACAGAACATGAAGCATATTGTGACATTGGAAACCCGTGACATGAAGAAGTCTGCAGAGAAGGGCGGCTGCGGCGAGTGCCAGACCTCCTGCCAGTCCGCATGCAAGACATCCTGCGGCATCGCGAATCAGCAGTGCGAAAACAAGAACGCGTAAGCGTCGGATGATTTGCAAAGCAAGTTTAGATGTGCCGGAACGGGGAAAACGCGTTCCGGCACCCTTTTTTGAGGAGAAATGCATGATTCACCAGTATCAGATGAACGGATACAACATCGTCCTTGACGTCAACAGCGCCAGCGTGCATGTCACGGACCGGCTTGCCTATGACGCGATCCATCTCATCGACACGGGAAAGGATCAGACGGAGGCGGTCGAAGAGCTGCGCCGCATGCACCCGGAGGCATCGGAGGAGGATATCAGGGATACCTTCAGCGACATCGAAGAACTGCGAGCCGCGGGAAAGCTGTTTTCGCCGGACCGTTATGAGAAGGCGGCCGGCTACCTCCGCCGTCAGGATACGGTGGTCAAGGCGCTCTGTCTTCTCGTCGCACACACCTGCAACCTGAACTGCTCCTACTGCTTCGCGTCGCAGGGAACATTTCACGGAAATCAGGGCCTTATGTCCTTCGAGACGGCCAGGCGGTCCATCGACTTTCTGATTGAGCATTCCGGGAGCCGCCGTAATCTGGAGGTGGACTTCTTCGGGGGCGAGCCGCTGGTGAATTTCGACGTCTGCAAAAAGACGGTGGCGTACGCCCGATCCGTCGAGAAGGAGCACAACAAGAATTTCCGGTTTACGCTGACCACGAACGGAGTCGGACTTAACGATGAGGTGACGGAGTGGGCGAACCGGGAGTGCTATAACGTCGTGCTTTCGCTGGACGGACGGAAGGAAGTGAACGACCGTTTCCGGGTCGACCGGGCCGGCCGGGGATCCTACGACCGGATTGTCCCGAATTTCCAGCGCTTTGTGGCTGCGCGCGGCGACCGGAATTATTATATGCGCGGAACCTTCACCCACTTCAACACGGATTTCACCCGCGATATCGTCCATATGGCGGATGACCTCGGATTCACCCAGCTCTCGATGGAGCCGGTTGTGACCGGACCGGACAGCCCGAGCCGGCTGACGGAAGAGGACCTTCCGACGCTGTACGAGCAGTATGAGTGGCTCGCGAAGGATATGCTCCGCCGGGAGAAAGACGGGCGGCCGATCACGTTCTACCACTACATGATCGACCTGACGCACGGCCCGTGCATTTACAAACGAGTCTCCGGCTGCGGATCCGGGACAGAATATATGGCGGTTACCGCGTGGGGAGACCTCTATCCATGCCACCAGTTCGTGAATGACCCGGAGTACCGGCTCGGAAGCGTCTGGGACGGCATCGACCGGGAAGACATCCGCGATGCGTTCCGGGACTGCAATGTCTATTCACGCCCTGAGTGTCGGACCTGCTGGGCACGGCTGTACTGCGCCGGCGGGTGCGCGGCCAATGCGCTGCACAGCACGGGCGATCTTCACGGGGTTTACGAGTACGGCTGCCGCCTCTTCCGGAAGCGGATGGAGTGCGCGCTGATGATGAAGGTGGCGGAAGCGGAGATGGCCGGCGGGCAGACAGAGGCGGCGGATGAGCCTCTACGATGACCTGGCGGAACTGAACGGGACCGGGCGCTATCCGATGCATATGCCCGGCCACAAGCGGCGGCTTCCGCCGTTCCCGGGCGCGCCGGTCGAATATGACTTCACCGAGATCGAGGGAAGCGACGATCTGCACCGGCCGCAGTCGATTCTCGCGGATGCGATGCGGAGAACGGCGGATCTTACGGGAGCGGACCGGACCTTTTACCTGGTAAACGGCAGTACGGGCGGCAATCTGGCGGCAGTGACCGCGATGGCGCCCGGCGGAGGAGAGCTGATCGTCGCGCGGAACTGTCATCAGTCCGTGTTCCACGCGCTGGAGATCAATCGTATCCGGGCGCACTGGGTATGGCCGTCATACGAGCCGTCCGCCGGGATCTGGGGCAGTGTCCGGCCGGAGGATGTGGAGAAGCTGCTTGTGCGCTGGCCGGCGGCACGCGGCGTCGTGGTCACGAGCCCTACCTATGAGGGCGTTCTGAGTGACATAGCCGGTCTTGCCTCCGTCTGCCACCGCCGCGGCGTGCCGCTTTGTGTGGATGAGGCGCACGGCGCGCATCTCGGACTGGTGAGGGACAGCGGATTTCCGGACGGCGCGGTCCGGTGCGGAGCGGATCTGACGGTGCAGAGCGCTCACAAGACGCTGATCGGGCTTACGCAGGCCGCGTATCTTCATCTGAACGGCAGCCTCGTCGATCCGGATGCGGTCCAGCGCGGCCTGGATCTCTTCGAAACATCTTCCCCGTCCTATCTTCTGATGCTGTCCCTCGACGGCTGTACGGAGCGGATCGTGAAGGATGGAGACAGACTGTTCGGCGCCTGGAGGGAGCGGCTTCGCCGGTTTCGTGAAGGGACGGCGGACCTTACGTCTCTGCATCTGTTTACCAGAGATGACGCGCTCCGTTCGGGCGCCTGCTTTGATTTCGATGAGAGCAAGCTGCTGCTCCACAGCCTTGACAGCCGGGTTTCAGGGAAGGCGCTTATGGAAACGCTGCGCAGCCGCTTCCGGTTTGAACTGGAGATGGCGGAGGGAGCGAATGCGCTGGCGATGACCGGACCGGGAGACAGCGGGGACGCTCTCGACCGTTTCGCGGACGCGCTCCGGACGCTGGACCGGGAGTACACGGATCGGCGGAGCGGGGAGAGGGAAGACGGGCAGGAGACAATTCCGTATTCCGGAGACGGATCGGAACCAACTCTTTCGATCAGCGAAGCGCTGCGACTTCCGGCGGAGACGATTCCCGTCCGCGAGGCGGAAGGCCGGGTGGCGGCGGAGTCGGTGATCGGCTATCCGCCTGGCATCCCGATGCTCCTGCCCGGCGAGCGCGTGACGGAAGGTCAGATTCGGGCGCTGTCCGGGCCTCTCCGCTGCGGCGGGTTCCGCTTCTCCAGATCGGGACCTGATCTGGCTGTCATATCCGTTCTGCGGCGCTGACATGCCGGCGGGACCGGACCGAAGACAGGCATGACACATAGAAGAGAGCGGGGATGCATGCGCATTCCCGCTCTCTTCTATGTGTTACAATCTTAAAGAATGGCGGCTGGAGGGTTTCCCTCTCCGGCCTCCGGCAATGCACCTGATGCGGCAGACTGTCACTGCTTGTCCAGATCATCCTGGTCGAGAACGACCGGTCTTGCCACCGGTTCCTGAACTTTTCCCAGCATCTTGGTGATCTTGTGGGTCGTGCTCTTGACCTTGTCCATGGACTGGTTGTGATTCAGCGTGTTGATGATATTGGCCATATACTTATACATGTTGGCCGTTTCATAGTAAGGCTTCCGGAGCAGTTCCGGCGGGCGGTAGGTGAGGTTCGTGGTGATCAGCCGGTCGAACATTCCCTTCTCATAGTACTCGTCGAACCGGGCGAAGCCGTCCGTGAACAGGCCGAAGGTCGTGCAGATGAAGACACGCCGGGCGCCGCGCTCCTTGATCTGACGGCAGACGTCAAGCATCGAGCCGCCGGAGGAAATCATGTCGTCGATGATGACGCAGTCCTTGCCCTCCACCGTGTCCCCGAGAAATTCATGGGCGACGATGGGATTTTTTCCGTTCACCACGCGGGAGTAGTCACGCCGCTTGTAGAACATGCCGATGTCAGCTCCCAGAATGTTGGAGAAGTACACCGCGCGGTTCATCGCGCCTTCATCCGGGCTGATGACCATGAAATGCCCACTGTCGAACTGGAGATCCGGCGCGGTTTTCAGAAGAGCCCGCAGGAACTGGTAGGTCGGCATGAAGTTGTCGAAGCCGCGCAGCGGAACCGCGTTGCGGACACGGGGATCATGGGCGTCGAAGGTGACGATTTCGGAGACACCGTAGTTCTGAAGCTCCCGGAGCGCCATCGCCGCGTCAAGCGACTCACGGCCGGCCCGCTTGTGCTGACGGCTCTCGTACAGAAACGGCATGACGACGCTGATGCGGTACGCCTTGCCGTTGGCGGCGGAGATGATCCGCTTCAGATCCTGAAAGTGGTTGTCAGGCGACATATGGTTGATCCGGCCGCAGACTTTGTAGGTAACGCTGTAGTTCATGACATCCGCGATGATATAGAGATCCGTACCGCGGACCGACTCGCTGATCACCGCCTTGCCTTCTCCGGTCCCGTACCGCGTGAGGCGGGTATCCAGCAGATAGCTCGGCTCCACGTATCCCTGTACGGTCAGCGCCGACTTGTCATGAGACGCCGCCGCGCTCCGCATCTTGACGAGCGATGCGTTGATCTGTTTGGCGATCGGGCGGCTGCCTTCCAGATAGGCGATCTTCAGCGGTGCGACCGGAAGCACTTTTTCCTGATTTTCAGCAACAGACATGATGTCCTCCGTAATAAAGTTCCTCAGATACGGTATGGATTATAGCATCTGGATTTCCTTCCATCAAGGGAGGAAGACGCGCCGAGGTTTACAAAGAAGACTGAAATTGTTATCATGAAGAGCATCAGAATCCGTCCGGATGAAAGGGAAGACAGGCCGGGAACAGCCGTCCTGCGGGACGGGAAAGAGACGGAGGGGACTGCTCTATGGACCGGAGAGGACATCGGATCCGCAGCGTCAGAGAGGACAGCATCGCATGGGAGGAGGGCGTCGAGCCGGGGATGTACCTCGTTTCCGTGAACGGGACGCCTGTAGAGGATGTGTTTGATTACCGCTTTCTGATGAACGACAGCCATGTCGATGTGCTGATCGCTGAGGAAAACGGAGAGGAGACGCTGCTTTCCGTCGACAAGGATCCGGATGAGGATTTCGGCGTTGAGTTCGAAAACGGTCTGATGGACGACTACCGATCCTGCTGCAACCGCTGCATTTTCTGTTTTATCGACCAGATGCCGAAGGGCATGAGAAAGACGCTGTACTTCAAAGACGATGACTCACGGCTTTCCTTCCTTCAGGGCAACTATGTGACGCTGACCAATATGGATGATCATGATCTGGACCGCATCATCCGGTACAGGATGGAGCCGATCAATATTTCCGTTCAGACGACGGATCCGGCTCTCCGCGTCCGGATGCTGCGGAACCGCTTTGCCGGCGGACTGCTCCCGAAGATGAGGAGGCTGAAGGAAGCCGGCATCGCGATGAACGGTCAGATCGTGCTCTGCCGGGGATGGAACGACGGAGCGGAACTGGACCGGACGATCCGTGATCTGACCGCCTTCCTTCCCGAGATGCAGAGCGTCTCTGTCGTCCCGGTGGGCCTCAGCCGGTTCCGGGACGGGCTGGAGGACCTGGAGCCCTTCACGCCGGAGGACGCGGCCGGTGTGATCGATCAGATCGAGGGGTGGCAGAAAAAAATCTGGAGCCGGCTTGAGGCTTCCTATGTGCCGGAGCCGGGGGAGGATACGCCGGATCTGATGAGAGGGGCGCCCCGTCATTTCGTCCACGCGTCCGACGAGTGGTATCTGCTCGCAGGACGTCCGCTTCCTCCCGCTGACCGGTATGACGGCTTTCTTCAGTATGAGAACGGCGTGGGCATGCTCCGGCTGCTTCAGGCGGAGAGCGACGCGGCCATCAGCGTCTTTGAGGAGAAAGCAGCCTCAGGGGCTCTTGAAGTGAAGCCCCGGCACGTCACATCCGTCTGCGGAACGCTGGCCGCTCCTTTCATTGAAGAGGTGATGAATAAGACGGCGGCTGCATTTCCCCGGATTCGGGTGGATGTCGTGCCGGTCGTCAATCATTTTTTCGGCGAATCGATCACGGTGACGGGGCTGGTGACCGGCCGGGATCTGATCGCCGCGCTGCTTGAGAGAAAACGGCGCGGGGAGGATCTGGGAGAGGAGATCCTCGTTCCAGTGAACATGCTGCGGGCCGGCGAGCGGGTTTTCCTCGATGACCGGACCGTAGAGGATGTGGAAAGAGAGACAGGACTGCCCGTCCGGGTGGTCTGGGACAGCGGAGAGGACACGGTGCGCGCCGCGCTGGGCCTCGCTCCGGGGAAGAATGAGGACAGACAGACTTATGAGTAGACCGATTGTTGCGATTGTCGGGCGGCCGAATGTGGGCAAATCGACGCTGTTCAATGCGCTGGCGGGCAAGACGATCTCGATCGTCAAAGACACGCCGGGCGTCACGCGTGACCGGATTTATGCGGATGTGGAGTGGTCCGGCTATTCCTTTACGGTGATCGACACGGGCGGAATCGAGCCGGAGTCGGCTGACGTGATTCTCCGCCAGATGCGGGAGCAGGCGCAGATCGCCATCGACACGGCGGACGTGATCATCTTTATGGTGGATCTCAGGTCCGGCCTTTCCGATTCGGACGGAAAGGTGGCGGATATGCTGAGGAAATCGGGCAAACCCGTGGTGCTCTGCGTCAATGCGGTGGACAACTACAAGAAGCAGTCGCCGTACATCTATGAGTTCTACGAGCTGGGCATCGGCGATCCGATCCCGATTTCCGCCGCCAACCGACAGGGAATCGGGGATCTTCTTGATGAAGTGACGAAGGACTTTGACAGCATTCCGGCGGAGGAGGAGACGTCCGAGACGCCCCGTATCGCGGTTGTCGGGAAGCCGAACGTGGGAAAATCCAGTCTGATCAACAAGCTTCTCGGTGAGAACCGTGTGATCGTCTCCGATATTGCGGGAACCACGAGAGACGCGGTCGATACGCCGTTGAAGTGGCACGGGAAGGACTATGTCTTTATCGATACCGCGGGGCTCAGGCGGAAGAGCCGCGTGAAGGAGGAACTGGAGCGGTATACCGTGATCCGTACCGTGACGGCTGTGGAGCGGGCCGACGTGGTGGTCCTCGTGATCGATGCGGTGGAGGGTATCGCCGAGCAGGACGCGAAGATCGCCGGCATCGCTCATGAGCGGGGCAAGGGAATCGTCATCGCCGTCAACAAGTGGGACGCGGTCCCGGATAAGAACGCCCAGAGCACGAAGGAATACGAGCTGAAGGTCCGGCGGATCCTGTCTTATCTGTCCTACGCCGAAATTCTCTTCATCTCGGCGGAGACGGGTCAGCGTCTGCCGAAGCTGTTCGCATCTGTCGATATGGTGCTGGAGAACCAGCGGCGGCGGATTCCGACCGGCGTGCTGAATCAGATTCTGACCGATGCGGTGGCGATGCAGGCGCCGCCGACGGACAAGGGACGCCGTCTGAAGCTCTTTTACATGACGCAGGTGGCGGTGGAGCCGCCGACCTTTGTGATCTTCGTGAACGACAAGGAGCTGATGCATTTTTCGTACACCCGGTATATCGAGAACCAGATCCGTGCGGCGTTCCCGTTCCGGGGGACAAGGCTGAAGTTTATCATCCGGGAACGGTCGGAGAAGGACCGGACGACGATCGACACGAAATAACGGGAGAGGTGAGGGAGTATGCTGTATCGGGTTCTGGCTGTCGTAATCGGCTACTGCTTCGGACTGTTTCAGACCGCCTACCTGCTGGGCCGGAGGAAAGGCATCGATATCCGGCGGGAAGGATCCGGCAATGCGGGTACGACGAACGCGCTCAGAACGATGGGCGTCCGCGCCGGTCTGATTGTCATGGCCGGCGATATACTCAAGTGCATTCTGGCTGTTCTGACCGTCTGGCTTTTAGCCGGCCGGGCTCATCCTGAGATTGATTATCTGCTCCGGGTCTGGACCGGTCTCGGCTGTATCGCCGGGCATAACTATCCGTTCTATATGGGATTCAGGGGCGGCAAGGGCATGGCCTGCACCGCGGGCCTCATCAACTCGATTTCGCTCGTCCTGACAGGGCTTGGTCTTGCGCTCTTCTTCGGGCTGCTTGCGCTGACTCATTATGTGTCTCTGTGCTCGCTGTCCGTCGGCGTGATGTTCTTTATCGGCACTGTCGTGATGGGCCAGACGGGGCATTTTCATATGGCGCAGCCGCAGCTGACGGAGATGTATATTGTGACGGCGGTGATCGTCGCGGAGATGTTCTTCCGCCACAGAGAGAATATCAAACGGCTGCTCCGCGGAACGGAGCGCAAAACCTATATCCTGAAGGGAGCGAAGAACAAATGAGAAAGGTTACAGTGATCGGATGCGGTGCATGGGGGATGGCGCTGGCATCGCATCTTGCCCGTCTCGGGCATGATGTCATCGTCTGGTGCCACTCGGCGGAGATCGCGGAGCAGATGAGAAATGAACGTGCGCTGCCGAAGGTTTTTCCCGGCATCACGTTTCCGGATTACATCCGCTACACGGACGACAGAAAGCGGGCGGCCTCCGAGCGGGATCTGCTGGTATTCGCGGTCGCCTCGCCTTTCACGAGAAGCACGGCGAAGCAGTTCGCGCCGTTCATCCCCGAAGATCAGCGGATCGTGACGGTGACGAAGGGAATCGAGGATGAGACGCTCATGACCCAGACGCAGATTCTCCGCGATGTTCTTCCTGGACGCAGGATCGGCGCGCTTTCCGGCCCGACGCACGCGGAGGAGGTGATCCGGAGTATGCCGACGGCGATCGTCTCCGCTTCTCCGGACCGTGAACTGGCCGAATATGTGCAGGATGTCTTTATGGCTCCGTACTTTCGTGTGTACACGAGCCCGGACGAGCTGGGTGTTGAACTCGGCGGTTCTCTGAAGAACGTGATCGCCCTCGCTTCCGGCATGGTGGACGGTATGGGCGACCAGTTCGGAGACAACTGCAAGGCGGCGCTGATGACCCGCGGCATCCATGAGATGAAGGGACTGGCGATCCGGATGGGCGCGAAGGATGAGACGCTCTCCGGTCTCTCCGGTATCGGCGATCTGATCGTGACATGCATGTCACGGCATTCCAGAAATCACCGGGCCGGCATTCTGATCGGGCAGGGAATGTCCTGCACCGATGCGATGAAGGCGGTCGGACAGGTCGTGGAGGGGTACTATTCGGCGAAATCCGCTCTCGGGCTGGCAAAAAAATACGGCGCATCCCTTCCGATCACGGAAGAGGTGAACCGTATCCTGTTCGAGGGAAAACGTCCGAAGGACGCGCTGGTTGACCTGATGATGAGAAACCGGAAGAGCGAGGATCTCGTCAGTGGAGAAGATCTTCCGGAATGCTGGCAACGCGATAGTTCTCGTTGAGTCCGTCAATCGCCTCCATCTCGGAGGCATCCAGTTCAAAGTCGAAGATCTGGCTGTTTTCCAGAAGGCGGTTCAGCCGCACGGATTTCGGAATTACACAGCAGCCTTTCTGAAGAATCCACCGGAGCCCGACCTGAGCGGCGCTCCGGTTGTATTTTTCAGCGATCTGCTTCAGGACGCCGCTTTCCAGATAAGCGCCGCGGGCGAGGGGGGTGTAGGCCTGCACGACGATGCCGTTCTTGAGACAGAAATTCCGGATGCCGTCCTGAACGAAAAGAGGGTGATACTCGATCTGGTTGACTGCCGGAACGATCTCACAGTGATCGAGGAGATCGGAGAGCTGGAATTCATCGAAATTGGATACGCCGATGGCGCGTGCACGTCCGGAGTGATAGATATCCTCGAACACCTTCCATGTATCCAGATAGCAGCCGGGTACCGGCCAGTGAATCAGATAGAGATCCACATAGTCGAGTCCGAGACGCTCGAGGGAACGCTCGAAGGCACCTTCGATGTTTCCGATCCGCTGGGCGTTGTTCCAGATCTTCGTGGTAATGAAGAGCTGTTCCCGCGGCACGCCGGCGGAGGCGACCGCCTTTCCGACGCCGTCCTCGTTCTTATAGGAAGAGGCTGTATCGAAAAGACGATAGCCCATCGGTATCGCGGAGAGGATTGCCTGTTCTGTTTCGTCCGGGGCTGCCTTATAGAGCCCCAGTCCGAGCCGCGGCATCACCACGCCGTTATTCAGAGTCACTGTCGTTTCCATCCGTGTCCCCTTGCATAAAATAGATACTTAAATTATACAGAATAAAAATAAAATAGATCGAACAATATTGTTACAATAGTATTACACTGTGTCAACGAGGTTCAGGCCGTCGCGTTTTTTCCAAAGAGAAGGCGGATTGTCCGATATGGTATCCGGAAAAGGACGCCGAAACAAACTGCGGCTTGCAAACAGATCACAAAAATGTTACATTCGTGTTAAGAATTGAAAAAACATGTGGATTATGGAGAAGGAGATGAGCGGATGAAACGTTTTTTGTCAATACTTCTGGCTGTTCTGATGCTGACAGCGGCCGTTCCGGCTGTCAGTGTGCCGGCTGCTTCCGGAGTGAAGTGCGTGGCATCCGGTTCAAGGACAGCCGCCTCTGACGGATACTACTATCTCCTTCCGATGTGTTCAACGAAGTATGTGCTGTCGGTGATGAACGGGTCGAAGAAGAGCGGCGCGGCAGCCACGCTGGGGTACTATTCCTATATGTCCCGGCGGGTCTTCTACCTCTCCAAGGCCCCGGGCGGCACCTATCTCATCCGGAATAAGAACTCCGGCCTCTATCTGGGGCCAAAGAACGGAACGAAGAAGCGGGGCGGCGCCATCGTCCAGTCCGGTTCCAAAACAAGCGGAGCGAACCGCTGGTATGTGATCCGGCGCGGAAGCTATTACACGATCCAGAGTTCCCTTTCCCGCTATGTGATGGGCGTGCACAACAACGCGGCGAAGAATGCGCAGATCGTCAATCTGCAGGCGTACTCCAACCGGTCCGGCCAGCGCTGGAAGCTCGTGAAGTACACCCCGGCCAAGACGAACGTGAAGAAGACCGCAGCAAAGCTGAAATACAAGACGACGACGCGAAGCGGCATGACAGCCGCCGACTACGCGGTGCTGAACAACATCCTCGGCGCGGTGGAAACCGGCGGTCAGGTCTACGGCAGGAGAAACTACGGCGATTACACGCCGCCCTATGCCGCCAGCAGCAACGAGCATACCTGCACGCTGGGCTGGGCCGCGTTCTACGGCGAGGAGGCGGAGGCGCTGGTCCGTCAGATCCGTCAGAGAGATCCGAAGACTTTTGCGAAGATCGACAGCAAGGGGATCATCGCGAGGAAGCTGAGCGTGGACTGGGTGAAAACGCGCTGGAGACCCAACTCGACGGAGGTCAGACTCCTGAAGGCCCTGATCACGACCCCGACGGGCATGAAGATCCAGGATGAGATGGCGACGAAGATCGCGAAGGCGTACGCGGCCCGCTGTATGTCCGGTTTTACGAAAAACACATATGCCGTGATGATGTACTGTGAAATCGCCCATCTCGGGGGAAGCGGTGCCGCGTCGAGAATTTTCCGGCGCTGCGGCGGCACCTACAATCTGGACACCATCGTCGCCTCTCTGAAGAAGGACCAGTCCGATACCTCGTCAAGGTACCAGGTCGGAGACGCGATTTTCTGGACAAGACATATGAAATGCGTGGAGTTTATCCAGAGATACGCATAATCCAAAGGAGTATCTGCGCATGAGTGCTTCATACACAGTGATTTTTGTGATGGCCGCGGTGGCGGCCATTTTTGTTCTCCTGATTCTGCGCGGCCAAAAGGAGAGCCGTCAGAGCGGCGAGCGGACCGTGAGGAAGAGCTGGGGAAGCGTCTCCGCGAGAGCCGTCTCAGCCGACGCCATGCAGCGGATCCGGAGCTTTTCGGACGCGCTTGACAGGACGCCGGAAGAATCGAAACCGGATGGAGAACCACAGGAGAGCCCGTCTGTGACGCCGATCGACGACATCACGGCGGAGGATCTTGAACTGGACCGCTTCTATCAGGCATCTGTGAGGACGATGGCGGCACCGGGAGACGAGGTCTACTACTCGTGGCTGCGTCATCCGCTGCTGGACCCCGGCGCCATCCGCCGGCGGATTCGGCTGGAGGACTTTTTTTCAGAGCATCCGGATGAACGCGAGGCGATTCAGCTGCGCCTTCTTGAAATAGGGCGTGAGAAGGACATTTCATGCTACGGCGCCTTCGAGGCTCTGGATAAGGCGCAGCCGGCGGGCAGGATCCGGTATCTTCTGCTCAGCGCGCTGACCGCGGCAGATCTGGCGCTTCTCTTTTTCCTCCCGCTTCCGGCGGTGCTGATGCTGATACCGCTGATGGCCGTGAACATCAGCGTGCATCTCAGGATGAAGGAGCAGGTCGGGCGGGAGATCCGATATCTTGCGATGCTGATCCGGATGCAGCGCGCGGCCGCCGCGATCGCCGCGCGGCCCTGTGAGGCGATCCGGGACGAACAGAACGTTCTCCGGTCCGCCTCCGCCCGCCTTGCCTCGTTCCGGCGGGGCGCCGTGCTCGTCACGTCAGGCGCGTCGGTCGGCACCGGACCCGGGAATGTGGTCCTCGAGTACGCGAAGCTCTTCTTTCACGCGGATCTGATCCGGTACAACGGCATGCTCAGAGCGTACCGGGAGCACCGCGGGGATGCGCTCGCCGTGTATCGCGTTCTCGGAAATCTGGACGCCGTGATTTCCTGCTCCTCGTATATTGCGTCCCGCCCGCGGATGACGAGACCGGTGTTTGCCGAAGGAAGGACGCTCACGGTGAAGGGGCTTGTTCATCCGCTGCTTGAGCATCCGGTGCCGGCGGATTTCCGATCGGACAGGTGCATGCTGCTGACAGGTTCCAACGCATCGGGCAAGTCGACTTTTCTGAAGGCGGTGATGTACGGGGCACTAATGGCTCAGAGCATCGGTGCGGCAGCGGCTTCCGGATGGGAAGCGCCCTGCTTCCGGATTTTTACGTCGATGGCGCTGAGCGACAGTCTGAAAAACGGAGAGAGTTACTTCGTCGTGGAGATCCGTTCGCTGAAGCGGATTCTGGATGCGGCCGGACAGGAGGGCAGTCCGGTGCTCGCGGCGGTGGATGAGGTGCTGCGCGGAACGAACACCGTCGAGCGGATCGCCGCGTCATCGCAGATTCTCCGTTATCTTGCCGGAACAAATGCGCTGGTTTTTGCGGCGACCCATGACATCGAGCTGTCGTACCTGCTTCAGAACTGCTGTGAGAACCGGCATTTCGGAGAGACGGTCCGGAACGGGGACGTGACGTTCGACTATCAGCTGAGAGAGGGGCGCGCTTCATCCGGGAATGCAATCCGGCTTCTTCGGGCGACGGGCTATCCCGCGGAGGTGACGGAAGCGGCCGGGACGAGTGCGGCGCGTTTCGAGGCGGACGGTGAGTGGCATTTGGATACGGAGGAAGAACGAAAACGATGACAGAGGTGACGATCTACACGGACGGCGCGGCACGGGGGAATCCGGACGGGCCGGGCGGTTACGGGGCAGTGCTTCTTTATACGGATCCGTCGGGGAAACAGTACAGAAAGGAGCTTTCGGAGGGTTTTGCGAAGACGACGAACAACCGGATGGAACTGATGGCCGTGATCGCCGCGCTCGAGACGCTGAAGCGGCCCTGTGATGTGACGCTGTATTCGGATTCAAAATATGTGACCGACGCGTTCAACCAGCACTGGATCGACGGCTGGCGGAAGCGGGGGTGGACCAAGGCGGACAGAAAGCCGGTGCTCAACCGCGACCTCTGGGAGAGACTGCTCGCGGCCGCCGCGCCTCACCGTATCCGGTGGATCTGGGTGCGCGGACATAACGGCAACCGGGAGAACGAGCGGTGCGACGCGCTGGCGACGGCCGCGGCGGATGCGCTTCGATGAGAATGAGTCTCTGAAGGCAGTCTTCCCGTGAAGCTGCGCCGGGAGACAACGGAGAGGCGCGGGATCGCGGACGACAGGCCGTCCGCGGAGACCGGGGCGGATGGATCTGCCTGCGCACGCCGAACCGCGCCTTGTGTCCCCCGCGTCCGTGTGCTATAGTTTGTTCTGTGTGTTTCCGGAGACGGCTTGTCCCTGACGCGGCTCCGGAGCCGGAAAATCAGCGCCGGACGCGGCGGAACGGACCGCCGGACGGCAAATGGAGGTCGCAGCGTGAAAAAGTATGGGGTCAATGAGCTTCGTGAGATGTTTCTCTCCTTTTTTGAGGAGAAGGGGTGCCTGAGACTGGGCAGCTTCTCACTGGTTCCGCATAATGACAAGTCGCTTCTCATCATCAATTCCGGCATGGCGCCGATGAAGCCGTGGTTTACCGGCCAGGAGATTCCGCCGAGACGCAGGGTGACTACCTGCCAGAAATGCATCCGCACCGGAGATCTTGAAAATGTCGGCAAGACAGCCCGGCACGGCACTTTCTTCGAGATGCTCGGAAACTTTTCCTTCGGCGATTATTTCAAGAAGGAGGCGATCCCCTGGGCATGGGAGTTCCTGACGGAGCGCGTGGGGCTTGATCCCGAACGGCTCTATCCGTCGGTCTATGTGGACGACGACGAGGCGTACAATATCTGGCTCAACGATATGCATGTCCCGGCGGACCACATCTACCGTTTCGGAAAAGAGGACAATTTCTGGGAGCACGGCTCCGGCCCCTGCGGTCCCTGCTCGGAGATCTATTACGACAGAGGGGAGAAATACGGGAACGGTCCGGAAGATGTGATGGGCGGCGAGGGCGACCGCTACATGGAAGTCTGGAATATCGTGTTCTCCCAGTTCAACAATGACGGGCACGGCCATTACACCGATCTGGTTCAGAAGAACATCGATACCGGAATGGGCCTGGAGCGTCTGGCCGTGGCGGTGCAGGATGTCGGATCCATCTTTGACGTCGATACCGTCAAATCGCTTCGGGACCTGGTATGCCGTCTGGCCGGAGGCATCGGCTATGAGGAGCCGGGAACGGAAGAATCCGACGTATCCGTCCGGATCGTGACGGATCACGCCCGCTCGATGACGTTCATGATCTCGGACGGCATCATGCCTTCCAATAACGGGCGCGGCTATGTTCTCCGCCGCATCATCCGGCGCGCTGTCCGTCACGGACGCAAGCTGGGAATACAGGGATCCTTCCTGCCGACGCTGGCGATGAACGTCATAGACGGGTCACGCGACGGTTATCCGGAACTGGAGGAGAAGCGCGACTTCATCCTCAATGTGATCCGCGCCGAGGAGGAAAAGTTCGAGAAGACCTACGGCCAGGGCATGGAGATCCTTGCGTCCATGGAGGAGGAGCTCGAGGGCAGAGGCAGCCGGATCCTTTCCGGAGATGACGCGTTCCGCCTTTATGATACCTACGGTTTCCCGCTGGATAACACGAAGGATATTCTGGCGGAGAAAGGTTTTACGGTTGACGAAGCCGGTTTTGAGGCGGCGATGAAACGGCAGAGGGAAACCGCCCGTCAGGACCGGAAGAATTCGGGCCGGAACGATGAGTACATGGGAGCTGACGCTACCGTTTACGAGGAGATGGATCCGTCAGTCAATTCCGCTTTTGTCGGCTACGGCCGGCTTGAGGCGGATTCGAAGATCGTGGCGATGGCGCTGCTGGGCGATTCCGATTCCGGTGAGGAGAATGCGGTCACCGGGGCGCTGACGGACGGCCAGACCGGAGCCATCATCACATCCGAGACGCCCTTCTACGGGACGATGGGCGGTCAGATCGGCGACAGAGGCGTGATCACCTCCCCGGGCGGAACCTTCGCCGTGGAGAGGACCGAGCATGTTGCAGGGTCGAAGATCGCCCATATCGGACATGTCACGGGAGGCATGTTCCGCACCGGCGACACCGTGACGCTGAAGGTGGACGCGGAGAACCGGATGGCCATCTGCCGGAATCACTCCGCGACACATCTTCTGCAGCGGGCGCTGCGTGAGGTGCTGGGCAGTCATGTGGAGCAGGCGGGCTCCTATCAGGACGCGTCGAGAACCCGGTTTGACTTCTCACATTTCAAGGCCATGACGCCGGAAGAGCTGAAGAAGGTTGAGGATCTGGTGAACCGGAAGATTGCGGAGGACCTTCCTGTGACCACTGAGGTGATGAGCCTCGATGAGGCCCGGAAGACGGGTGCAATGGCGCTCTTCGGGGAAAAATACGGCGACCGTGTGCGCGTTGTCCGGATGGGGGATTTCTCAACAGAACTCTGCGGCGGCACACATGTCAGCCACACCGGACAGATCCGTCTTTTCAAGATTGTCTCGGAGAACGGCGTGGCCGCGGGTGTCCGGCGTATCGAGGCGCTGACCGGAGACAACGTCATCGCGTGGTACGCGGAACTTGAGAACGAGATGAACGAATCGGCCGCTCTTCTGAAGGCGGCTCCGTCCACGCTGGCGGATCATATCCGCCGGCTCCAGGAGGAGCTGAAGGCAGCCCGCTCCGAGAACGAGGCGCTGAAGGCGAAGGCGGCTCAGGCTGCGATGGGCGACGCCGCTTCCGAGGCCGAGGAGATCGGCGGGGTCCGCGTACTGGTTCGGCGGCTGGACGGCGTCGGGATGAACGACATGCGGAATCTCGGCGACGAGCTGAAGGAGAGCCTCGGGGACGCCTACATCATTCTGGCTTCCGTGACCGACGGGAAGGTCAGCCTGATGGCGACGGCGAGCGACGGCGCCGTGAAGAAGGGCGCTCACGCCGGAAATCTGATCCGTTCAGCTGCCCGTATCGTCGGAGGCGGCGGAGGCGGACGCCCGAATATGGCGCAGGCCGGAGGAAAGGATCCGTCAAAGACAGATGAGGCGCTGGCCGAGGCGAAACGGATTGCAGGAGAGCAGCTGGGCTGAGGACGACGGTCCCGCTGGCGCGGCGGTCCGGACCGCGGAGACTGTGGAATTTTCCTGTTGACGGACGGACCGCGGAACGATATAATAGTCACTGTTTGAAAATACCCCAGCAATGGTAAGGGGGAGGTGAAATCTGGTAATGGCTAATGTCATCGTCAAAGAGGGCGAATCTCTTGACAGCGCACTGAGACGTTTCAAGCGCAGCTGCGCAAAGGCAGGCATTCAGCAGGAAATTCGCAAGCGCGAGCACTACGAAAAGCCGTCTGTTCGCCGCAAGAAGAAGTCTGAAGCAGCCCGCAAGAGAAAGTACAACTGACTGAGTGAAGTGGGAAAAACGAAATCGTCCATGCAGATGCGTGGACGATTTTTCTCGTCATGGGGGGGCGCGGGCTCCCGGCGCGTCTCCGGACGTGCGGAAAGGAGCGGGTAAAAGCGGAACATGACCGATTTTGTCACGACCGGCTGGAAAATCCGTTCGGAGAAGGTGAAGACGCCGCTCAGGCTGATTCTCATTGGCGATCTGCACGACGCGGAGCACGGGCCCGGAAACGACGCTCTGAAAAGAGCGGTACGGGAGGCAGCGCCCGATCTGATCCTCTGCGCGGGCGATCTGATTGTGGGTCGGCCGGGACGGCCGCGGGAAACGGCGCTGGACCTGATGAGGTTCTGTGCGGTTACGGCGCCGGTCTATATGGTGTACGGCAACCATGAAACCCAGCTCCGGCTGTTTCCCGGAGAGGAGGAGTCCTTCCGCCGCCGTCTCGCCGCGACAGGTGTTCATCTTCTGAACAACACAGGAGCTTCTCTTGAAATGAAGGGGACTCCGCTGGCCCTGTACGGCCTTGAGCTGCCGCTTTCCGTATACCGCAAGCTCAGAATCCCGCGACTGACCGACAGCGGTATCACGGAACGGATCGGTCCGGGCCCGGCCTCTGCCGCGTTTTCCGTTCTGCTCGCCCATAATCCCCAGTTCGCGCCGCAGTACGCCCGCTGGGGCGCCGATCTTACCGTCTGCGGGCACTTCCACGGAGGCGTTCTGCGGATCGGACAGAGGTGTCTCTTGAGTCCCTACGGCTTTCCGTTTCCGAAGTACGGGTACGGACACTACGAAACAGACGGACGCCACATGATCGTGACGGCCGGACTTGGCGAGCACACGATTCCGTTCCGCATCCACAATCCGATGGAGCTGGTCGTGATCGACATTCTCCCCGCTGAAGAGGCAGAAAATGGGAATTGAAGTTGAACTGAAGGCATTTGACGGTCCGCTGGATCTGCTGCTTCAGCTGATTGAGAAGAATAAAATCAACATCTTTGACATCCCGATCGTCGAGATCACGGATCAGTATCTCGCCTATGTCCGGACGCTTCAGGAGGAAAACCTGGAGGTCATGAGCGAGTTTATGGTGATGGCGGCCGAGCTGATCGCCATCAAGTGCCGGATGCTGCTTCCGAAGGAAGAGGAGCCGGAGACGGAGGAAGAGGATCCGAGGGACGAACTGGTCCGGCGGCTGCTGGAATACAAGACATACAAATATATGTCCTATGAGCTGAGGGACCGGATGGAGGACGCGTCGGGGAGATTCTACAAGGACGACACGACGCCGAAGGAGGTCAGGCAGTACAGGCCGAAGGTGAATGTGGAGGAGCTGGTCAGCGGACTTACGCTTGAAAAGCTGCATGCGGTCTTTGCCCAGGTGCTGAAACGCCAGCAGGACAAGATTGATCCTGTGCGAAGCCGGTTCGGAACCATCGAGAAGGAAGAGGTTTCCCTTCCGGACAAGCTGGAGGCTGTGGCGTCATACGCGAAACAGCACCGGAACTTCTCCTTCCGCGATCTGCTCCGGAAGCAGAGAAGCCGGACACAGATCGTGGTGACTTTTCTCGCTGTGCTTGAACTGATGAAGTACGGTCTGATCACGGCTTCCCAGAAAGAAACGGACGACGACATCCTGATCGAACAGGCTCCGGACGCGGATCTGGAGAGCGTGAGAGAGCAGCTCGCGCAGGAGGAGTTTGTCTGACGGGACACGCGCATCATCGGACCGGAACGGGATCGCGGGCGGACAGGACGGAACCGGGATGAACGGCGCGCATGAACGGCGCGCCCCGGCCGGAGCGCGGGAAGAGAAGGAGACGGAAGGAAATGGAGAAAGACAGAATCGGGGCGGCGATCGAGGCGATTCTCTTTGCGACGGGCCGGGCTGTGACGACGGAGGAGCTTGCGAAGGCGACGGGCACCGGAACGGATGAGCTGAGGCAGGCGGCCGGCGCGCTGATGGAGGAGTGGAACGCGTCCGGACACGGAACGGAGATGATCCGTCTGGAGGATGCGTGGCAGATGTGCACGAGAAAGGACTACTACCCGCAGCTGATCACGCTGGAGCTGCATCCGAGGAAGCCGAAGCTGACAGATGTGCTTCTCGAGACGCTCTCCGTGATCGCCTACCGCCAGCCGGTCACGAAGGCGGAGATTGAGCGGATCCGCGGCGTCAACAGCGATCACGCGGTAAACAAGCTGGTGGAATATGAGCTGGTCGCGGAGCTTGGAAGAGCGAAGCTGCCGGGCCGCCCGATCCTCTTCGGGACGACACAGGAGTTCCTCAGGCTCTTCGGCGTCACGGCGGCGGACGACCTTCCGGAGATCAGTCCGGTCAAGCTCGAGGACTTCCGGGAGGAGGCCGAGAGCGAGGTGGACGTCGACGTCTGACAACAGTGAAAAAGGCACGCGGGATGACGGAAATCAGGCCGTTCCCGCGTGCCTTCCTTGTTGAATTTGACACGGAGATGCGGTAAGATGTATTTGTTTAAGTTTTTTATAAATTCAATGGAGGACTTACGATGAGTGAGACACAGAATGCTGCAGGCAGACGCATCACTTCTCTGCTTGACGCGAACAGTTTCGTCGAAATCGGTGCTCAGGTCACGGCCAGAAGCACGGATTTCAACCTCTCTGCCGCAAAGACTCCGTCGGACGGCGTGATCACCGGCTACGGAACCATCGATGGCAATCTCGTCTACATCTACAGCCAGGATCCGTCCGTGCTCGGCGGTTCTGTCGGCGAGATGCACGCGAAGAAGATTTCACGGGTCTACCGGCTGGCGAGAAAAACCGGCGCGCCGATTATCGGACTGCTGGATTCCACGGGCCTGAGGCTGGAGGAGTCCACGGACGCGCTTAACGCGCTGGCGTCGATCTACCGGAACGAGGCGATGTCCTCGGGCGTGATTCCCCAGATCACCGCGGTGTTCGGAAACTGCGGCGGCGGTCTTTCGGTGGTGACGGCGCTTTCCGATTTCACCTTCCTCGAGAAGGACGCGAAGCTGTACGTCAACTCGCCGGACGCGCTCAAGGGCAATTCGACGGACAGGAAGGACACCTCTTCGGCGGATTACCAGATGGCCCAGGGCAACGCGGACTTTGCCGGCAGCGAGACAGAGGTGTACGCCGCGATCCGCGATCTCGTCTCGATGCTTCCCCTGAACAACGAGGACGAGGGCGAAGCCGCGGAAGTCGCCGATGATCTCAACCGCGCGACGACGGGTCTTGCCTCCACGACGAAGGACGCGGCGGAGACGCTGAAGATCCTGAGCGACAGCGGCGTCTTCTTCGAGACAAAGCGGGGCTTCGCGGACAGCATGGTGACCGGCTTCATCCGTCTCAACGGCTATACGGTCGGCGCGGTGGCCAACCGCGGCGCTGATACCGCGCTGCGCGCGAGGGGACTCGAGAAGGCCGCGGATTTCATCGGCTTCTGTGACGCCTTCAACATCCCGGTGCTCACGCTGGTGAACGCGGCATCCTTCAATGCCTGCGAGTGCACGGAAAAGCTCGCTCAGAAGGCGTCTGCGAAGCTGGCGTTCGCCTACACGAACGCCACGGTGCCGAAGGTGACGGTGGTCACAGGCAGGGCATACGGCACTCCGTATGTGCTGATGGGTTCGAAGGGCCTCGGGGCTGATATGGTCTTCGCATGGCCTGACGCCGAGATCGGCACGATGGATCCGAAGATGGCCGCGAAGGTTCTCTGCGGCGACGCCGACGCGAAGAAGCTGAAGGAGACGGCCGATGCCTATGAGGCGCTTCAGCAGAACGTGAACTCCGCGGCGGCCAGAGGCTATGTCGATACGGTGATCAGCGATGCCGACACGCGCAAGTATGTCATCGGCGCGTTCGAGATGCTCTGGACGAAGAGAGAAGACCGTCCGGACAAGAAGCACGGCACAGTCTGAGAAAGGCGGCACGGATGAAAAGACTCAAATATATGATCATCGCGCTTCTGTGCGTGATGATGATTTCCGTCGGGCTGACCGGATGCGGGCAGAAGACGTCCTCCGAGATGGAGGCCGAGGCTCAGGAAAGCATCCAGTCGGAGAATCTGGCGGACGTCAAAACCTACACGGAATCGCTGGCGTCTCTGCTCAAGAGCGTCACATACCAGCAGTATACGGAGGCGGTGAAGGCCGGAACGGTTTCCTATTTCTCCCACGCCTTCGACAACGACCTGACATACCGCTGGAAGGAATTCAACGATGCCCACGGAGCCGTCAAGGATGTCTCCGTACTGGACGCGGACAAAGAGGACGAAGGTTTTTCGGACCGGATCATTCTGACGGGCGAGGACGGAAAGCAGATGCTTCTGACCGTCACCTACAACAAGTCCATGACACCGGTCTCCAGCACGATCGCGGATTACAGTGATGATTCGAAGGAGACGCTCGGCACGAAGCTCGCGACAGCCGGCGTCAACACGGCAACCGGACTGCTGGTGGTCTTTGTGATTCTGGTCGGGCTTTCCCTGATCATTTCCCTGTTCCGCTTCGTCGGAAAGGCCGGCGAGGTGAAGCCGCAGAACAAGGACGCAGCCCCGAAGGCGGCAGCGCCGGCGGCGGCGCCTGTCCGGAAAGAAGCTTCCGAGGAGGTCAGCCTGGCTGACAATCAGGAACTTGCCGCGGTGATCGCGGCGGCAATCGCAGCAGCAGAGGACAAGCCGGCGGAGGGCTATGTAGTCCGCTCTATCAGACGGCTCCACAACAACAAATGGCATTGAGAGCCCGCGTGGCAGGAGGAAAAAATATGAAAAATTATACGATTACGGTCAATGGCACCGCATACAGCGTAACAGTGGAAGAGGGACAGACATCCGCACCGGCGGCGGCCCCGAAGGCGGCACCGGCTCCTGCGGCGGCTCCGAAGGCGGCACCGGCTCCTGCTCCCGCACCGGCTGCTCAGGGCGCGGCTGGCTCCGTGGAGGTCAACGCGACGGTTCCGGGCAAGGTGCTCAACATTCCGGCTCATATCGGCGATACCCTCAAGGCCGGTGATCCGATTGTCGTTCTCGAGTCCATGAAGATGGAGATCCCGGTGGTCGCGCCTCAGGACGGCACCGTCGCTTCGATCAACGTCACGGCAGGACAGCAGATCGAGTCCGGTGATCTTCTGGCGACCATGAACTGACAATGGAGGTTAGTAGATGAGTATTCTCGACACGTTGTCGAATCTGGCGAACCAGACCGCCTTTCTCTCGCTGACGTGGGGCAACTACGTCATGATCGTGGTGGCGCTGATTTTCCTGTATCTGGCAATCAAAAAAGGTTATGAACCGCTTCTGCTGGTTCCGATCGCCTTCGGCATGCTTCTGGTCAACATCTATCCGGATATCATGCTGAGCCCGGCGGATTCGTCCAACGGCGTGGGCGGTATGCTGTACTATTTCTATACGCTTGACAAGTGGAGCCTTCTCCCCTCGCTGATCTTCATGGGCGTCGGCGCGCTGACCGATTTCGGTCCGCTGATCGCCAACCCGATTTCGTTCCTGATGGGAGCGGCGGCACAGCTCGGCATCTACATCGCCTACTTCCTGGCGATCCTGATGGGCTTCAACGGGAAGTCCGCCGCGGCTATCTCCATCATCGGCGGCGCGGACGGCCCGACCTCGATCTTCCTCGCCACGAAGCTCGGACAGACGGATCTGCTCGGCCCGATCGCGGTGGCGGCCTATTCGTATATGTCGCTGGTTCCGATCATCCAGCCGCCCGTGATGAAGCTCTTCACGACGGAGAAGGACAGAAAGATCCGTATGGATCAGCTTCGTCCGGTATCGAAGCTCGAGAAGATTCTCTTCCCGATCGTCATCACCATCGTGGTCTGCATGATTCTTCCGACGACGGCTCCGCTGGTCGGCATGCTGATGCTGGGCAATCTGTTCCGTGAGTCCGGCGTGGTCAACCAGCTGACCGAGACGGCCAGCAACGCGCTGATGTACATCGTCGTCATCTTCCTCGGCACATCGGTCGGCGCCACGACCAGCGCGGAGGCCTTCCTCAACGTCAGCACGCTGAAGATCGTGGTACTCGGCCTGGTTGCCTTTATCTTCGGTACGGCAGGCGGTGTCTGGCTGGGCCAGCTGCTGAAGAACGTGACGCACGGAAAGATCAATCCGCTGATCGGCTCCGCCGGCGTTTCCGCCGTTCCGATGGCGGCCCGCGTATCGCAGAAGGTCGGCGCGGAGGCGGATCCGACCAACTTCCTTCTGATGCATGCCATGGGTCCGAACGTGGCCGGTGTCATCGGCACGGCTGTCGCGGCCGGTACCTTTATGGCAATCTACGGCATCTGACGGCAAAGACCGGACGGGGGTGCAGGCGGCTGCATGTTCCGCACGCGTTTCCGTCCGGCGATCAACTACATTTGGAGGAAATCACACATGGCTGAAGCAGTGAAAAAACCTGTTCAGATTACTGAAACCGTGCTGCGTGATGCTCACCAGAGTCTGATCGCGACACGTATGACGACCGAGGAGATGCTCCCGATCGTCGATAAGATGGACAAAATCGGCTTCCGCGCGGTAGAATGCTGGGGCGGCGCGACCTTCGACGCGGCACTCCGCTTCCTGCATGAGGACCCGTGGGACCGTCTCCGCAAATTCCGCGCCGGCTTCAGGAACACGAAGCTTCAGATGCTGTTCCGCGGTCAGAATATCCTCGGCTACAAGCCGTATCCGGATGACGTGGTGGAGTACTTCGTTCAGAAGTCCGTCGCCAACGGCATCGATGTGATCCGGATTTTTGACTGCCTGAACGATCTGAGAAACCTCGAGACGGCGACGAAGGCGACCAAGAAGGAGGGCGGCGAGGCCCAGGTGGCGCTGAGTTATACGCTCGGCAAGGCCTATACGCTCGATTACTGGGTCAGGATGGCGAAGGAGATCGAGTCTCTCGGCGCGGACTCCATCTGTATCAAGGACATGGCCGGCCTTCTCCTTCCGTACAAGGCGACCGAGCTTGTGAAGGCGCTGAAGGAAAACACAAAGCTTCCGATCGAGCTTCACACCCATTACACATCAGGCGAGGCGTCCATGACCTATATGAAGGCCGTGGAGGCGGGAGTCGATGTCCTCGACTGCGCGATGAGCCCGTTCGCGCTGGGAACATCCCAGCCGGCGACGGAAGTGATGGTGGCCGCGTTCCAGGGGACGCCCTACGACACCGGGCTTGATCTGCAGGCTCTGGCCGAGATCGCGGATTACTTCCGTCCGATTCGGGAGAAGTATCTTGAAAACGGCCTGATGAACCCGAAGAACCTCGGCGTCAACATCAAGACGCTGCAGTATCAGGTGCCGGGCGGCATGCTTTCCAACCTGACGAATCAGCTGAAGAAGATGCACGCGGAGGACAAGTTCTACCAGGTGCTGGAGGAGGTCCCGAAGGTCCGCGAGGATATGGGCGAGCCGCCGCTGGTCACGCCGTCCTCTCAGATCGTCGGTACGCAGGCCGTCATGAACGTCCTCACCGGCGAGCGCTACAAGGTCGTCCCGGGCGAGACAAAGGATATGTTCCTCGGCAAGTACGGCAAGACGACGCTGCCGGTCAACCCGGAGATCCAGAAGAAGGTGATCGGGGACGAGAAGCCGATTACCTGCCGTCCCGCGGATCTGCTTGAGCCGGGTCTTCCGAAGTTCGAGCAGGCTGTGGCTCCGTACAGGAAGCAGGATGAGGACGTGCTCACGTACGCTCTGTTCCCGGAGGTCGCACTGGACTATTTCAAGTACAGGGATGCTCAGGACACCGGCGTTGATGTGAAGAAGGCGGACAAAGAGAACAAGGCGTATCCTGTCTGATCGATTCTGAGATCAGACGGTATCTGCACCCGGGACGGCCAGCGCTGCTCCGGGTGCATCGCTATGGAGGAAACCATTTGAAGCAGGTTGTGATCATCGGCGGCGGGGCCGCGGGCATGATGTGCGGCCTTCTCGCTGCGAAAGGCGGATGCGGCGTCACGATCGTGGAAAAAAACGCGAAGCCCGGACGAAAACTGTATATAACAGGCAAGGGACGGTGCAATCTGACGAATGACTGTACGGAAGAAGAGTTCCTCGCTCATGTGATGTCGAATCCGAAATTCCTTTACAGCGCGATCTACGGATTCAGTCCGCGGGAAACCGTGAGATTTTTTGAGTCGATGGGGCTTCCGCTGAAAACCGAACGGGGCCGGCGCGTGTTCCCTGTCTCTGACCGGTCCGCAGACGTGATCGACACTCTCAGCCGGAATCTCCGGCGGGCGGGAGCGAAGATGATGCTTCAGACGGAGGCGGAGGAGCTCCTGACCGGGACGGAAGGCCGCGTGCGGGGCGTACGGATCCGGAGGTCCGGCAGGACGGAGGATCTTGCGGCGGACGCTGTGGTGGTTGCGACCGGAGGACTGTCCTATCCGGGTACCGGATCGACCGGCGACGGCTTTCGGTTTGCAGACCGGATGGGGATGCCGGTCAGTGAGACCTCTCCTTCACTGGTTCCGATTGTCTGCGCGGAGGAATATGTTAAGGAGATGCAGGGCCTCTCCCTGCGGAATGTATCACTTCATGTCCGGAGCGGAAAAAAAGAACTGTTCGCGGAGCAGGGCGAGATGATGTTTACCCACTTCGGCATCACCGGCCCGCTGGTCCTCAGCGCCAGCGCCGTGGCCGGTCATCTGATCGGAGTGAAGCCGCTGACCGCGTGGATCGATCTCAAGCCGGCTCTGACAGAGGAGCAGCTGACCGCGCGCTTTCTGCGTATGACCGCAGAAGGACCCAATCGGGAACTGAAGAGTGTCCTCGGACAGCTGTATCCGGGGAAAATGCAGGCCGTGATGCCTGAGGTGGCCGGGGTGGACCCGGAGCGGCGGCTCCGCGATCTGACGAGGGGCGAGCGCGAGGCGCTGGTCCGCGCAACCCTTCATCTGCCGCTTACCTTCACTGCTCTCAGAGGATACAATGAGGCGGTGATCACCAGAGGGGGCGTGGACGTCAGAAGGATCGACGCGGGCAGCATGAGGGCGAAGGATCGGGACAATCTCTATTTTATCGGGGAAGTGCTGGATCTGGACGCGCTGACCGGGGGCTACAACCTGCAGATCGCGTGGAGCACGGCTGCGGCCGCGGCGCGGGATCTGACGAAGGATACAGGAAAGGAGCAGAGATGAAAATCGCGATTGACGGACCGGCCGGCGCCGGGAAGAGCACGATTGCCCGTCTGGTGGCGAAGCGGATGCACGCGGTGTATGTGGACACCGGCGCGATGTACCGGGCAATGGGACTGGCGGTGCTGAGAATGGGTATCCGTCCGGAGGACGGCGAGGCGGTCGGACGGGCGGCGGAGGAGACGTCCGTCTCCATCGTCTATCGGGACGGATGTCAGCATGTGCTGCTGAACGGAGAGGATGTGACGGAGCATCTGCGGGGAGAGGCGGTCGGCAATGCGGCCAGCGCGATCTCGGTCTATCCGGCGGTGAGAACGAGACTGGTAGCGCTCCAGCGAGAGCTGGCCGCCGGTCAGGATGTGGTCATGGACGGACGCGATATCGGGACCGTCGTGCTGCCGGACGCGGAAGTCAAGGTTTTCCTGACCGCCTCAGCCCGTACGAGAGCGGTCCGCCGTTACCTTCAGGAGCGGCAGGCGGAGGGCGCCGAACCGGAGACGGAGAGTGACGAGGCAAGGAACGAGATCGCCCGCATCGAGAAGGATATCGAGGAGCGTGACAGACGGGACACAAGCCGGGCCGAATCCCCGCTTCGAAAGGCTTCGGACGCGGTGCTGATTGATTCGTCGGAGATGACAGTCGGAGACGTTACGGAGAAAATCCTCGTTCTTGCCGGAAAGGCGGCCGCCCTATGAGCGTCACGGTAGCCGCCAGCGCCGGATTCTGCTTCGGAGTGAAACGGGCTGTGGGGCTTGCTTACCGGGAGGCTGCTCTGGCCGGCGCCGAAGGACGGAACGTGTACACGATGGGTCCGATCATCCATAACGAAGCGGTGGTCGGCGATCTCCGGGAGAAAGGCGTACGCATCATTGACGATCAGTTCCGGTGCGAGGAGGACGGATCCGTTCCGCCGGCCGGCTCGACGATCATCGTCCGTTCCCACGGCATCACCCGCGCGATGCACCGGCAGCTGGAGGAGAGCAGCTGGCGGATCGTGGACGCCACATGTCCCTTTGTGGGCAAGATCCACCGGATCGTATCGGAAAAAAGCCGGGCGGGCCATCCGATCATCATCATCGGCTCACCGGATCACCCGGAGGTGCAGGGGATCCGGGGGTGGGTCAGCGGTCCCTGCGCGGTGGTCGGATCGGAGGCGGATCTCCCTTCGATTCCGTTTTCGAAGGATTATGAGATCTGCGTTGTGTCTCAGACGACATTCAACTATGAAAAATTTCAGGAATTGGTTGAAAAGATTGAGAATCTGGGTTATCATGTAGTAGTTACGAATACCATCTGCAATGCAACACAGGAACGTCAGAGCGAAGCGCTTCAGCTGGCCAAACAGTCCGATGTCATGATCGTCATCGGCGGAAAGTCTTCCTCGAACACGCAGAAGCTTTATGAGATCTGCCGGAGGGAATGTCCTCACACGTACTACATTCAGTCCGCCGCGGATCTCGCGTCTGTCAGTATCCCATCAGATAGGTGCGTAAGTATTACAGCGGGGGCATCGACCCCAAATACAATAATCCAGGAGGTTTCACTTAAATGTCAGAAGAACTGAGCTTTGAACAGATGCTCGACGAGAGCTTCAAGACTATTAGAAATGGAGAGGTCGTTGAAGGCACTGTTCTTGACGTGAAACCGGATGTTGCCTATCTCAACATCGGTTACAAGTCAGACGGAATTCTCACCAGTGCCGAGTACAGCAATGAAAAGGATGTTGACCTGACGACCAAGATGCAGGTCGGTGACAAGATGGAAGTGAAGGTCCAGAAGGTCAACGACGGCGACGGCCAGGTGATCCTTTCCTACAAGCGCCTTGCGGCTGAGAAGGGCAACAAGCGGATCGAGGAAGCGTTTAACAACAAGGAGGTGCTGAAGGCGAAGGTTTCCCAGGTCCTCAACGGCGGTCTGACCGTGCTCGTCGAGGATACCAGGGTCTTCATCCCGGCTTCGCTTGTCTCTGATGTCTATGAGAAGGATCTGAGCAAGTATGCGGATCAGGAAATCGAGTTCCGCATCACGGAGTTCAATCCGAGAAGAAGAAGAATTATCGGTGACCGCCGTCATCTGATCGTCGAGCGCAAGCAGGAGGCTGCGAAGGAGCTGTTCTCCCGCATCCAGATCGGCGATGTGGTCGAGGGAACGGTCAAGAACGTCACGGATTTCGGCGCATTCGTCGATCTGGGCGGAGCGGACGGCCTTCTTCATATTTCCGAGATGTCCTGGGGCCGTGTGGAGAACCCGCACAAGAACTTCCATGTGGGTGACCAGCTTCGCGTCATGATCAAGGATATCAAGGATGACAAGATTGCCCTGTCTCTGAAGTTCCCGGATGAGAATCCGTGGATCGAGGCATCTGAGAAATTCGCGACCGGCTCCATTGTCAAGGGCAGAGTTGCGAGAATGACGGACTTCGGTGCGTTCGTTGAGCTGCTTCCGGGCGTTGATGCGCTGCTTCATGTCTCCCAGATCAGCAGACAGCATGTGGATAAGCCGTCCGACGTGCTCCGAATCGGTCAGGAGATCGAGGCGAAGGTTGTCGATTTCAATGCCGACGACCGCAAGATCAGCTTGTCGATGAAGGCGCTCGAGAATGAGCCGCAGAACGAAGATAACTGAGTACGGAGCGGAGGTAGCTGTTTATCCGTTTCTCATCAGTGAGAAATGCATCCGAATACGGAACAAGATGAAAGCAGTTCGTACGAACTGCTTTTTCTTTTCGGCTTTTATCCACGTACCGTGCGACGGAGACATGGACGGCGTAGCCTTCCTCCGGCAGATACCGGTAGTTGGCGGTATCCGTGTGATAAACGCGGAGCTGACCACCGGATACATGGACGCCGAGTCCAGCCTCCGTTCCGTGACAGGTAAGATGAAACGGGGCGTCGTGGATGGACGCGTTGCCCGCGAAGGAACCGTTCAGGCCGAGCCGGTACTGAAGCAGATCTCCCTCCCTTTCTGCCTGAAGCAGTCTGAAGTGTCCGTCCAGCAATGAAAGAAAATGACGGTATGTCAGGACGCGGAGGGTTTGCTCGGCGTCCGTTCCGCCGACAGGTTCAAGAGGAGAGGCCAGATCGCGAAGACGCCGCGAGGGCAGCCCGAGCAGAGTGCGGATCGGAGAAAGAGAGAGAAAGAGATCCTCGATTCCTGTGCCGGCAAGAGGATTGACCAGTCCGTATGCCTTGTACTTCGCGTTGAGGTACGGGATGTCGAAGGCTTTCCCATTATAAGTGACCAGCGTCCGGACATTCTCGACAAGAGACCGGAGATCGTTGAGCAGCCGGTATTCCTCCTCATCATTTGAGGCGGCCAGAACTGTCTCCGTGAACGTTCCGGCCGAAGAACCGGGGGCGATGAGCGCGACGGATGTAAGGCGGCTTGTCCGCCAGTAGCGGCCGGTTGTTTCAATATCAAGGATCTGTTCGTTTTCATTCAGCTCGGAGCCGGGCACGGACAGCGTTTTCTGTGTCATAGGATTTTCCTCCGTTTCGGAGTATACTGTTGCCGGATATCAGGAGGCCGGTCTGTCCTTCGCGGGCGGTCCGGCAGGAACAGTATAGCACACTCGGACCGATGCCGCGAAATGCCGCAGAAGAATGGAATGGATACGGACGGATCGGACAGCACCCGAAGGGAGTCAGCTATGTACGCATATATTACCGGAACCGTCGCGGAGGTGACGGAGGAAACCGTGGTGATCGACAATCATGGGATCGGATACCGGATCTTTGTCCCGGCCGGCGTGGCGGACTCGGTTTCCGTAGGAAGCGAGGAAAGGCTGTATACTTTTTTTTCCGTCCGGGAGGACGCGATGCAGCTCTTCGGATTTCTCTCGAAGGATGATCTCGAGATGTTCCGCCTGCTGCTCGGCGTCAGCGGGATCGGACCGAGAGGCGCGCTCGGCATCCTGTCCGTCCTGAACGCGGACGACCTCCGCTTTGCCGTGCTTTCGGACGATGCGGCCGGAATTTCGAAGGCGCCCGGCATCGGGAAGAAGACGGCGCAGAAGGTGATCCTCGAGCTCAAGGACAAGCTTGATCTGGCGGATGCATTTGAAAAAAAGCAGGAGCATGCGCAGCAGGGAAGCGTAAAGGAGACCGGAACGGAATCGGAGGCGGTGATGGCGCTGACCGCCCTCGGATATTCGAACTCCGAGGCCTTCCGTGCGGTACGGAGCGCGGAGGAGAAGGAACCGGGCACGGATACGGAAGGACTGATCCGGCTTGCGCTGAAGGAACTGTACCGCTGAGAGGCAGGATAAGCAGGGAGCAGGAAGGAGGAGGCGATGGCGAGAAAGATTGTGACAGGAACCGAGGAGATGCCGGAGGACCGGGCTCTCGCATCGGACCATATCCGCCCGCAGTCGCTCGACGAGTACATCGGCCAGCAGAAACTGAAGGAAAACTTAAGCGTCAGCATCGAGGCGGCGCGGCTCAGAGGCGACCCGTTGGATCATGTGCTGCTCTACGGGCCGCCGGGACTGGGCAAGACGACGCTGGCCGGCATCATCGCCAACGAGATGGGGACTTCTCTTAAGGTCACAAGCGGTCCGGCCATCGAGAAGCCGGGAGAGATGGCGGCGATTCTGAACAGTCTGAAGCCCGGCGACGTCCTCTTTGTGGATGAGATTCACCGTCTTGCGCGTCAGGTGGAGGAAGTCCTCTATCCCGCTATGGAAGATTACGCCATCGACATCGTGATCGGAAAGGGTCCGACGGCCCGGTCAATCCGGCTGGACCTGCCGCCTTTCACACTGGTAGGCGCGACGACCCGCCCGGGGATGCTGTCCGCCCCGCTCCGTGACCGGTTCGGGGTGGCGGGTCATCTCGACTACTATTCGGTCGATGAACTCAGTGCGATCATCCGGCGGACGGCCGGAAAACTTCATGTGGAGATCGACGGGCGGGGAACGGAGGAACTCGCGAGACGCTCAAGAGGGACGCCTCGTCTGGCGAACCGGCTGCTGAAGAGGGTCCGTGACTATGCGATGGTGCGCTTTGACGGCCGGATCACATCCAGAGTGGCCTCGGAGGCGCTGGACCTTCTTGAGGTGGATCAGTTCGGACTGGAGAAGCTGGACCGGGATATTCTGGAGACGATGATCGTCCGCTTCTCGGGCGGGCCGGTGGGACTGGATACGCTGGCTTCCTCCATCGGAGAGGATTCGGGAACCATCGAGGACGTCTACGAGCCTTACCTGCTGAAGACGGGATTCCTCGTCCGTACGCCGAGAGGGCGGATGGCGACACGCAGGGCCTACGAGCATCTCGGCTACGACATGCCAGAGGGAGAAGGGTGAAGCCTTTACTTTTGGTTCGTTTTCAGTATAATGACAGTATATGGAAAACCGGAGGTGCTCATGTCTGAGAAAAATTCAGTCCAGGTTCTGATCGGCGGCAAGGTCGTCCGGCTCTCTGGCTACGAGAGCGAAGAGTATCTGGAGAAGGTCGCGCACTATATGAACCACAAGCTGGATGAGCTCGGCACCCTGTCCGGCTGGCGGAGGATGACGCAGGACCAGAAGAACACGCTGCTGTCCCTCAACATCGCGGACGATTATTTCAAGGCGAAGGAGCGGGCCGAGAACCTTGAGGACGAGGTGACGGGGAAGGACAAGGAGCTGATGAGTCTGAAGCAGGAGCTGGCTTCGCTTCAGGTCATGATGGAGAACATGAAGAAGGCCGGACAGAAACGCTGAGCAGGTGACAGGGGTGACCGCCGGATGGCGATCACCCCTTTTTCGTAGTGCGCGCTTTTTCAGATCGAACGGAAACAGAGCGGCCGCGGCCTTCACGGCTGCGGGGCAACAGGAGCGGAAAGATGGGAAATAAAATGGAACTGCTGGCGCCGGCGGGATCGGTGGAAGGGCTGAAGGCCGTGATCGCGGCCGGTGCGGACGCGGTCTATATCGGAGGAAGCCGTTTCGGAGCCCGCGCCTATGCTCAGAATCCGGAGGAAGCCGAGCTGGTCGGAGCGATCGATTACGCGCATCTCCGGAATGTGAAGGTGTACCTCACAGTGAACACGCTGCTGAAGGAACGGGAGATGGACGATCTGGTGCCGTATGTAAGGCCGTATGTCGAAGCCGGCGTGGATGCTGTGCTTGTGCAGGATTTCGGCGTGCTGAGGCGGCTGCACCGGTCGTTTCCGTCGCTGCCGCTTCATGCCAGCACGCAGATGAATGTCACGGGCGCGGCCGCCGCAAGGATGCTGGCCGGATACGGCGTGACCCGGGTGGTGCCGGCCAGAGAGTTGTCTCTTCCAGAGATCCGCCGGATCCGCGAAGCCGGACCGGAGGTGGAGGTCTTTGTGCACGGCGCTCTGTGCGTCTGCTATTCCGGTCAGTGCCTCTACTCCAGCATGATCGGAGGGCGGAGCGGAAACCGCGGACGCTGCGCCCAGCCGTGCCGGCTGCTGTATCTGAAGGATGACGAGCGATTTACAGGGCGGACTTCCATACTGGAGGAAAAACAGGCCCGGCATTTTCTGAGCCCGAAGGACCTGTGCGCTGTAGACCTGCTTCCCGAGCTGGCCGGTGCGGGCGTCGATTCTCTCAAGATCGAGGGACGGATGAAGCAGCCCGAGTATGCGGCCGGCGTCGTGTCGGTTTACAGAAAGTACCTTGACCTTCTGGAACGAAATCCTTCGGATTACCGGGTGGCGCAGGAGGACCGGAGCTTCCTTTACGATCTTTACAACCGGAGCGGCTTCACCGACGGGTATCTTCACCGGCATAACGGACCGGAGATGATGGCGCTGGTGAAGCATGAGCTGACGTCTGAGGAGACGGAGCGGAGGCACGCGCTGTACGCGGAGATGCATCGATGCTTCATGGACAGGGAGAAAAAGGTGCCGATCCGGATCGAGGCGGCCGTTTTCGCCGGCCGTCCGGCCGAGGCGTCGTTCACGGCGGGCGGCAGGACGGTTCGCGTCACCGGAGATCCTGTCTCCGCGGCGAAAAGCCAGCCTCTTGATGAAGCGAAGATCCGTGCCAATATGTCAAAGACAGGGGAGACGGATTTTGAAGCCGTGTCGGTCCGCGTCCGTACGGACGGATGCAGCTTTCTTCCGGTCAAATCGCTGAATGAGCTCAGAAGAGCGGGTGTCGGGGCGCTCAGAGACGCACTGACTGCGGAATGGAGACGCCTCCCGGGAACGGAAGCGGAGGAGAATGCCCGGCAGCCGGCTGAGGAGACGGGAAACGGGGAAACGGCGCCTTCGGAAGCGGTGCAGACCGTTATTCCTGCCGCTTTCTCCGCTCCGGGAGGTCTTCCGGAGCTCAGCGTGCTGGTTTCGACGGAAGAGCAGCTTGAGGCTGCGATGGAGAGTGCAGCGGATCAGGTACTCGTCGAGAGTTCGCTCCTGCTTTCGAAGACGGATCCGGCATCCGCCGCGGAACGGATTTCCTCCGCGCTGAAGCGGAAGAGGAAGACCTTCGGCGTGGCTCTTCCGTTTGTCAGCCGGGATACGCCGGCCGACCGGAAACTGAAGAATCTTGCCGTCCGTCTTCCGGGAACCGGCTGCGGCACATTGCTGACCCGGAGCCCGGAAATGCTGGCACGTCTCCGGGAAGCCGGACTGACTTCTCTTGTCCGGGCGGACGCGGGGCTCTACACCTTCAACCGGGACGCCGAGGCCTTTCTTGAGGATACGGGCGTCACAAGGCTGACCGCGCCGCTCGAGCTCAACCGTTACGAGCTGGCGGAGCGGGACAACCGGTCCAGTGAGCTGATTTTATACGGCCGCATTCCGCTGATGATCACGGCTCAGTGTCTGGTGAAAGAGACGGTGGGCTGCACCGGCCGTTCGGAGAGGCATACGCTTACCGACCGGACGGGCGCCAAATTCCTTGTCGGCTGCGATTGCATTTTCTGTTATAATGAGGTTCTGAACAGTGTGCCGCTGATGCTGTTTGATGAGATGAAGACGATACAGAGTCTCGGTTTTCCCGGAGTGCGGGTACAGTGCACGGTTGAGACGGGAGCGGAAACCCGCCGGCTTCTTGAGATGGCGCGCTGCGCACTCAGAGGAGCGGAAATCCGTTTCGGCGGGAGGTTTACGCGGGGACACTTCTTACGGGGAGTCGAATGATCTATGACGATAATGAATTCCATCCTGCGCATTGCCGCGTCTGCGACGAAGTATCTCTTCATCGTCCTGATGCTGCTGTATGTGCTCCGGGCCTATCTGTATCTGGCCCGTTCCGATGAAGAGAAGAAAAACAGGGAGATCAGCGGACAGAGGCGGATTCTGGTTCTGATGGTGCTGCTCGGATACGGCATCATCATCGCCAATGAACGGACGCTGCTCTCCGTGGCGCTGATGGCCGGAATTCTGCTCTATCATCTGGTTACGATTCTCTGCTACCGCCTTCTCTATCCCGATGCCTCTATGCTGCTGGTCAACAACATGCTGATGCTGCTGGACATCGGCTTTATCATGATCGGGCGGCTGAATCTGACGGAGGCGCTGAAGCAGTTCATCATCGCGGCGGCCGGCACCGTCATCGCATTTGTCATCCCGGTGATCGTGCGCCGCTGGATGCGTCCGCTCCGGCGCCTGACGTGGCTCTACGCGGGGGTGGGAATTCTGGCCCTTCTGGGCGTGCTGGCGCTGGCGAAAATCAGCGGCGGAGCGAAACTCTCCATCTCGGTCGGGGGCATCACGATCCAGTTCTCGGAGCTCGTGAAGATCACGCTGGTTTTCTTCCTGGCCTCCAAGCTGTCAAGGGATGTGTCCTTCCGCAGCGTCGCGATCGCCACCGCGGCAGCGGCACTTCATGTCATCATCCTCGTCCTATCCACCGACCTCGGAACCGCGCTTGTGTTCTTCATCACCTATATCGTGATGACCTATGTGGCGACGCGGCGGCCTGTCTACGCGCTGGCGGGACTGGGCGGCGGCGCGCTGGCCTCGGTCGGAGCCTATCATCTGTTCGGCCATGTGCGGCAGCGCGTCACGGCCTGGAAGAACCCGTTCGCGGTCTATGATACCTCCGGCTACCAGATCGTGCAGGGCCTGTTCGCCATCGGGGCCGGAGGGTGGTTCGGCTGCGGGCTCTATCAGGGCCGGCCCGATACGATTCCGGTCGCGACCAAGGACTTTATTTTTGCCGCGATCTGTGAGGAGTTCGGCGGACTGTTCTGCATCGGCCTCCTGCTCGTATGCATGAGCATGTATCTGCTGATCTGCAATATCTCGATGCTGATCCGGAACCGGTTCTGCAAGCTCGTCGCGATCGGACTCGGGACTGAGTACGCCTTTCAGGTGTTTCTCACGGTGGGAGGTGTCACGAAATTTATTCCGATGACCGGCATTACCCTTCCTCTGGTGAGCTACGGAGGCAGCTCGGTGGTCAGCACGATCACCATGCTGGCCATCATCCAGGGCCTCTACATTCTGAGGGAGGAAGAGGAGTGAAAACGGCAGACGGGTTCTGACGGCAACGATACAGACGGTGAGGAAATGCGATTGAGACGATCACGGAAAAGAAGCGGCGAGACGCAGTCGGTCAACGAGGACGTGCGCGAGATTCTGGAAGGCCGCGGAGACGGACAGTTAAAGAGGGAAACCGGTCCGGAGATCTATCCGGGTATGGAGGACCGGGGCATCGGGTCGGTGCGGGAAGCGGCACCCGGAGAGCGCGGAACGCACCGGAGAAGCCGGACGGAGGACGGCACCGGGAGGCGCCGCGCGGAGGCGGAGAACGAGAGATACAGAAGAACACCGGAGCGCGGAGAACGGTTTGGTGAGCCGGATCGCGCCGCATATCGGGAAGCGCCGGGATACCCATCTCAGGAGAGCGGCAGCCGGACACCCGGAAAGCGGAGACGCTCCAAAGGCCCGTATCTGTTTATCTCAGCCGCTTTCGTGATTCTTTTCCTGCTGCTGATCGGCTATCTGGTGTATTTCAACGTCTCATTGAAGGACGATGTGATTAACAGCCCGTACAACAAACGCCAGAATTCGATGGCCGACCGGGTGCTGCGCGGGAAGATCGAGGCGCTTGACGGAAGCGTGCTCGCCTACACGCAGACGGACGACGAGGGCAGTGAGACCCGCGTCTACCCTTACGCCAACGAGTACGCCCATGTGGTCGGATTCGTGACGCACGGGAAGAGCGGGCTCGAGAGTGCCGCGAATTATGACCTGCTGACCTCCCACGGCAATCTGATCGATCAGATACTGGATGATTTTCAGGGACGGAAGACGAAGGGTGACAATGTTGTGACCACACTCAACACCACCCTCCAGGATGTCTGCTACAGCGCGCTGGGCGATTACAGCGGAGCCGTCATCGTGATGGATCCGAAGACGGGCGCCGTAAAGGCGATGGTCTCGAAGCCGGACTTCGATCCGAACACGCTCGACAGCCGCTACGCGGACATGGTGGCGGATTCATCCAATTCCCAGCTGGTCAACCGCGCGACACAGGGGCTGTATCCGCCCGGATCCACCTTTAAAATCCTGACGTCGCTGGCCTATTACCGCCGGTATCATACCTTCGACAGTTTCAGCTATACCTGCACCGGCGAGCTGCAGGTGGACGATTACACGGTTCACTGCTATCACGGCACGGCGCACGGGGAAGAGAATTTCACCCAGGCCTTCGCGCACAGCTGCAACACGGCCTTCTCCACGATCGGGCTCGATCTCGGGGCAAACCCGCTGACGAAGGTGGCGAAGGATATGCTGTTCGGACAGAAGCTTCCGTTCGATCTCGCCAGCTCGAAGAGCCGCTGGTCGCTGACATCCTCCTCGGGCAGGGTGGAGCTGGTGCAGACTGCCTTCGGACAGGGAAAAACGCTGGTGACGCCCTATCATATGGCGCTGATCGTCTCGGCGATCGCCAACGACGGCGTGCTGATGAAGCCGTATCTGATTGATCATATTGAAAATGCAGCCGGCTCCGCCGTGTCGAAGACGAAGCCGAAGACGTACCGCCGGCTGATGACCTCGGATGAGGCGTCGAAACTCACGGATCTGATGAAGGAAGTGGTTTCGGAGGGCTCCGCGTCCGCCCTCTCGGGACGAAGCTATCAGGCAGCCGGAAAGACCGGATCAGCCGAGTACTATCGGAGCGACGGGTCCATTGGGACCCATTCCTGGTTTGTCGGCTTTACCAATCCGGGCAATCCGGATCTGGTGATCGCCGTGCTGGCGGAAAACGGCGGCTCGGGAAGCTCCACTGCGGTTCCGATCGCAGAGAAGGTACTCGATACATATTACGGAGGATGACGGGCATGGAGCGGCGGATGCTGAGATGGGCGGATACGCTCTATCTGGGAGAGAGCGTCCGGAAGGAAGCGGGGGCCATACGGCGCAGGCTTGACATGGACAGACCGGACCGGGGCCATATTGTGATCACACTGGCGTCCAACGGGACGGATATGCTGGATCTGGTTCCGACTGTCTTTCTGCGGCAGCCGGCGCTCCGGCTGCATCTTCCCGTGATCGTCGGTCTTGCCTCATCGAAAGAGGAGGCTGTCGGCCTCGTCGAGCGGATGATCGGCGATTCGCTCCGCGCACGCGGAGATGCAGACCTCCGGGCATATTTCCGGATGAAAGGAGTGAAATGAGCGCTGCTGCGGGCACTTTCGCTGTCATCGGCCGCATTTTCGTCATCCTGCTTCTTGCGGTGCTGGCTCTGATCGCGCTGGTTCTTCTGGTTCCGGTCCGTTACCGGATCAGCGGAGAGGGAGACAGCCGGACCGGCGATGCGAGGGGCGAGGCACGCGCTTTCTGGCTGGCCGGTGCCTTTACCGTTTCTTATGCCTTCGACCGGAAGGCCGCGCCGGACGGGAGGAGAGGCATCCGCTTCACGGTATTCGGATTTCATCCGGGAGAGCGCAGAAGGAAAAGGCGGGAAGAAGAGGCCGCGCACAGGAAGCAGGTTAAGAAAGAAAAGCTGGATCGTCTGAAAACGGAGGATCCGGAGCGATACGAGAAACTGAAGCGCGAGGCCGAGGCGCGCCGGGAAGCCAGAGAAGCGGAGAATACGCGGCGTGCGGAGGAGGAGACTTCCCGACGGAATGCGGAAAAGGAAGCGCTGAAAAAGGCGAAGGACCACAGAGAGCGCCTGCTGATCCGTGCGAGGCAAAGTCTCGGCGTGACAGGAAGGATTTTCCGGGCGCTGTGGAGTGCGGTGCGAGACGGGTTCTGGACTGTCTATGATCTGCTTCTGAAGCTCTGTTTCCTGCCCGCGGAAATCAGTGCCGGGCTTGGAAGGTTCTTCTCAGGGGCTGCCGGAGCGGTTGGGAAGGCGGCGGGCATTCTTGACGTGATCACGGATCCGCGGACGGAAGGGGCGCTGCGGACGCTTCTTGACAAGCTGAAGCGGCTGCTGCACCACCTGAGGCCAAGGGAGGCTTCGGGCGAGATCAGGTTCGGCTGCGGTGACCCGGCTGCTACAGGGGAGGTGCTGGCGGCTCTGTCCGTCTTCTATCCGTTGACAGCGGGTCGGATCGCCGTCTGCCCTGATTTTGACGGAACCTACGCGGCGGGCCGTCTCCGGCTTGCAGGCAGGGTGGTTCTGATCTGCCCGCTGACGCTGGCGGTCTCCGCGCTGATAAGCCGGGATGTCCGGTATCTGGTCCGCCTCTTGCGGAAATCCGGAAAAGGCGGGGCCGGAGAAATAACAGAAACGGTGAAGGAGGAAGAAGATGGCTGATCACAGCAATGATTTTCAGAACACGGTGGAATCGCTTTTCACGGGAATGGAGGGTTTCCTCACGTCAAAAACCGTCGTCGGAGAGCCGATCAGGGTAGACGGTGCGACGATTCTTCCGCTGATGGACGTCTCATTCGGCGCGGGCGCCGGCGCGAATCAGGGAGACAGGAAGAATCCCAACGCCGGCGGCGGAATCGGAGGAAAGATGACGCCCAGCGCGCTGCTGATCATCTCCGGTGGGACGACAAAACTGGTTAATGTCAAAAACCAGGACAGTCTCTCGAAGATCATGGATATGCTGCCGGATGTGATGAGCCGGTTCACAAACCGGAAGGCGGAGAAAGAGGACGGCGGCACGAAGAACGCGTAAGAATCCGGAAACGGAATGAGCGGGCGGAAGAAGTGCAGACTGCAAAGCGGCCTGCACTTCTTCCGCCCGCCTTCAAAAGAAAAACACAGGCCTCAAGGCCTGTGTCTTATCCTCATATCTGCTGTTCCTGTCCGATTGTGCCGCGAATCAAAAGACAAACGGCAGCGGGCGGGGGTGATTACACACGCTCCACCTTACCTGATTTCAGGCACTGAGCACAGACATACGCGTGCTGCGGAACGCCATTGACCTTAATTCTGACCCTTTTGATGTTGGATTTCCACATTCTGTTGGATCTTCTATGAGAATGGCTCACATTATTTCCGAAGTGCGCGCCCTTTCCGCAAACTGAACAAACTGCCACCGGTAAACACCTCCTTGCAACAGATTAAAGCCCCGTCGGGCCCGAACATCGCTATTCTATCAGAAAGCGGACGCCATTGCAAGCGTTTTCCACAAAAGAAGGCGGTCCAAAACGCCTGTATGAAGCGCCGAAACGGAAAACATCTTTTCATACCCCGTCAAACAGGGTATAATAACCGGAGTTATCAGAGATGCGGAGGTGGCATATGAAAGGACATCTGAACTCCGAGTACGGCGAGATTCTCGTCGATCCGGATGTCATCGCGACCTATACCGGAAGTGTGGCGGTCGGCTGTTTCGGAATCGTCGGCATGGCCGCATACAGCATGAAGGACGGACTGGTTCATCTGCTGAAGCGTGACAGCCTGAAATACGGAATCAATGTGCGGATTGACAACAACAGGATTTCGCTGACCATTCACTGCATCGTCGCGTACGGCGTCAGCATCCCTGCGGTTTCCGGGAACCTGATCGAGGCCGTTCAGTACAAGGTGGAACAGTTCACGGGTCTTTCGGTTGAACGTATCGAAGTGCTCGTGGAAGGGATCCGTGTGATCGATTGATGGGGAGGGTGAACGTCGTGGCGATGAATACGGTTGATGCGCAGATGCTTCGCAGGATGTTCCTGACGGGTGCGAAAAATCTGGAGCTCAAGAAGGAATGGATCAATCAGCTGAACGTGTTTCCGGTGCCGGACGGCGATACGGGAACCAATATGACGCTGACGATCCTTTCGGCAGCCGGCGAGGTGAACGCACTGCCGGAGAGCGCAGGGATCGATGAGCTGGCGAAGGCGATTTCCGGCGGATCACTCCGAGGCGCAAGAGGCAACTCGGGCGTGATTCTTTCCCAGCTGTTCCGGGGATTCACGAAGACGATACGGGACCATGAGTCTCTTGACAAGGCGCTGATCGCCGAGGCGATGGGAAAGGCCGTGGAGACGGCCTATAAGGCCGTGATGAAGCCGAAGGAGGGCACGATCCTCACCGTTGCGAAGTCGATGGCGCTGAAGGCGGATGAAGTCCAGGACGGCGCGGAGGATCTCGCCGGTTTCTTCTCCCTGATTCTGGAGGAAGGACAGGAGACGCTGAAGAGGACGCCGGACATGCTCCCGGTTCTGAAGGAAGCCGGCGTCGTGGATTCCGGCGGACAGGGACTGATGACCGTACTCGAGGGCTGTGTGGACGCGTTCAACGGGAAGGAACTGGATCTGACCTTCGAAGCTCCTGCCGGCGCAAAGATGCCGCAGACCGCACCGGAGGGACATAAAGAAATCAGCACGGATCACATCAAGTTCGGATACTGCACCGAATTCATCATCAATCTCGAAAAACCGTTCTCCGAAGTGGAGGAAAAGAAGCTGAAATCCTTCCTCACCTCCATCGGAGACAGTCTGGTGCTGGTCGCGGATGATGACATCGTGAAAATTCATGTGCACACGAATCATCCGGGACTTGCCTTTGAGAAGGGACTGGAATACGGCAGCCTCAGCCGGATGAAAATTGACAACATGCGGATCGAGCATCAGGAGAAGCTCTTCAAGGAGTCGGAAATGCAGGCCGCCTATGCAAAGAATCAGGCTGAGACGGAGAACAGGCCCAGAAAGAAGGCCGGTTTCATTTCTGTCACAATCGGGGACGGCATGAGCGAGATCTTCCGCGGACTCGGCGTTGACTGCCTCATCGAGGGCGGACAGACGATGAATCCGAGCACGGATGATATGCTGAAGGCGATCCGCGAGGTTCACGCGGAGACCGTCTATATCCTTCCGAACAACAAGAATGTCATTCTTGCGGCCAATCAGGCTCAGGAACTGACCGAGGACTGCCGGGTCGTCGTCGTTCCGACGAAAACCGTGCCTCAGGGCATCACCGCGATGGTGAGCTATGTGGAAGGCAATTCCGCTGAAGAAAATCTGGAAGCGATGACCGAGGCGATCGGGACGGTGAAGACGTGCGAGGTGACATACGCGGTCCGGGATACGAAGATCGACGGACATGAAATCCATGACGGCGACATCATGGCGATCGGTGACGACGGCATTCTCGCTACCGGAAGTGAAGTTGATGAGGTGGTGATGAACGCGCTCGGGAAAATGGTGGACGACGACTCCGAGCTGATCAGCCTCTACAACGGAGCGGATTTCCCGGAAGAGAAGGCGGAGGCGCTTGCGAAGCGGATTGAGGCGGCTTACAGCGATGTCGATGTGGAGGCCAATTACGGAGGACAGCCGATTTACTACTGTATACTGTCGGTAGAGTAAGCAAAAGCTGTGAGCCGCGCGCCAGAGTTCCTGCCGCGGCCGCCCGTGCGTCAGCACTGGGCGGCCGCGGCAGGAACTTTGGCATGCTTCTCTGTTTTTTGAGGATGACGGATGGAACTGACGGATCTGAAGGGAATCGGACCCAAGACGGCAGCACTTCTTAATAAGGTCGGTGTCACCACCCCAGAAGAGCTGGTGCGCTACTACCCGGTCGGATACGACGAGTATACGCCGCCGGAAGCCGTGTCCGCCCTCGCGGAGGGCGCGAAGGGCGCGGTCCTCGGCGTGATCAGCGGCTCCGTGACGCTGAGACGGTACCGCAAGGTTCAGATTGTCACGACGGAAGTCTCGGATCCGACTGGAAAAATCCGACTGACCTGGTACAACGCTCCCTTCATGACCGGTGTGCTCAGGCGCGGCGCCCGGCTCGTTTTCCGCGGCCTTGTCCGCACCGTGAAGGGCGTCCGCATTATGGAACACCCAGAGGTGTTCACTCCGGAAAAGTACGCCGAGCTGGAGCGCACGCTCGTTCCGGTCTACGGACTGACGAAGGGGCTCTCAGGCAAGACGATTGCCCGGGCTGTGCGTCAGGCGCTCGGCCGGGAGGCCGGGCTCGTCAATGAATATCTGCCTGAGACGCTGATACGGCTGCTAGGCCTTCAGGACGAGCAGGAGGCGGTTCGGAGCATCCATTTTCCGCATGACAGAGAGGAGTTTCTCCGGGCAAGGCAGAGACTTGTCTTCGATGAGTTCTTCCTGTTCGTGATAACGCTCCGCAGACTGAAGAGCGAGGAAAAGGACGGCAGCCGTCCGCTTCCCGTTCCGCCTGTCTGGATCACCGAGGAAGTGATCGACGCGCTTCCTTATCCGCTGACCGGCGCGCAGAAACGGGTCTGGCGGGAGATCGAAACGGATCTGGCTGCGGACGGGCTGATGAACCGTCTTGTTCAGGGCGATGTGGGATCCGGCAAAACAATTCTTGCGTTTCTTGCCATGCTGCAGACAGCGGCGAACGGTATGCAGGCGGCGCTGATGGCGCCGACGGAAGTGCTGGCGCGGCAGCACTTCGAGAAGCTCTGCGGGCTGCTTGACCGGATGAAACTCGACGGATTTCATCCGGTTCTTCTGACGGGCTCGATGGGCGTATCGGACCGGCGGCAGGCGCTGAAGGCGATCGAAGAAGGCACAGCGAAGCTCATCGTCGGAACGCATGCGCTGATCGAGGACCGGGTCCTGTACAACCGTCTGGCCCTGGTGATCACGGATGAGCAGCACCGCTTCGGCGTACGGCAGCGAAAGTCTTTTGCGGAGAAAGGGGATATGCCGAACGCACTGGTGATGAGCGCGACACCGATTCCCCGTACGCTGGGTGTGATTTTCTACGGCGATCTGGATATTTCGGTTCTGGACGAGAGGCCGGCCCGACGGCTTCCGATTCGCAGCGCGGTCGTGGATTCCGGCTGGAGACCGAATGCGCTCCGGTTCATCCGCCGGGAGGCGGAGGCGGGGCGTCAGGCATATGTGATCTGCCCGATGATCGAGAAGACCGAGGAACTCGAACTCGCCAGCGTGACAGTGGAGGCGGCTGCACTGACAAAGGAGTTCGGGGGACTGAAGGTCGGCATGCTGCACGGCCGGATGAAACCGGAGGAGAAAAACCGTGTGATGGAGTCGTTCGCGTCGGGCGAAATCCGGATTCTTGTCTCCACAACCGTGGTCGAGGTGGGCGTCGATGTCCCGAACGCCACCGTGATGCTGATCGAGAACGCGGAGCGGTTCGGGCTCGCCCAGCTGCATCAGCTCCGGGGGCGCGTCGGCAGGGGCGTGCATCAGTCCTACTGCATTTTTATGGCCGGTCAGACTTCGGAGGCGGTCATGAAGCGGCTTTCGATCATGAAGGAGTCGGATGATGGATTTGAAATTGCGGAGAAGGACTTTGAACTGAGAGGACCCGGCGATCTGCTGGGGATCCGGCAGAGCGGGGACGCGATGTTCCGGCTGGCCGATGTCTCCCGTGACCGGGAGATGCTTAAGATGGCCGGAGAGACGGCGGGAGGGATTCTATCGGAGGATCCGGCGCTTCTTGCGGAGGATCATCAGTCGCTGCGGGAGGAGCTGAACCGCTACATGAGTGCAAATGAGCGAAACATCACGCTCTGAGAAAGATTTTTTTGTGTAAAATGTCGATGGCATATGATACAATATGGTCGATAATGATAACAGCTTTCAGAACGATGCGAGGCAGCGAATGAATATCGGAATAATTGCGCATAACAGTAAGCGGACACTGATCGAGGATTTTTGCATCGCGTATAAGGGGATTCTGTCGAGACATGACATCTATGCGACCGGCACGACCGGCCGCCGCATTGAGGAGGTTACCTCGCTGCATGTCCATAAATTTCTGCCGGGTTCTCTGGGAGGCGACAAGCAGTTTACGGAAATGATCGAGCGCGGCGCCATGGATATGGTCATATTCTTCTATAACCCGTCCATGATTGACCCGAAGGACCCGGACGTCTTCACGATCGTCACTGCCTGCGATCAGAATACGATTCCGGTCGCGACCAATATTGCCACTGCGGAAATGCTGATTCTCGGCCTCGGACGGGGCGACCTCGACTGGAGAATCGGCATGAAGAGCAGCGGAGAGCTGTGAGAGTCATCGCGGGGACCGCGCGGTCCATGCCTCTCCGCACTGTCCGGGGTCAGGATGTCCGGCCGACCACGGACCGCACGAAGGAGACATTATTCAATATTCTGCAGTTCCGGATTCCGGGATGCCGCTTCCTTGACCTGTACGCGGGATCCGGCTCCATCGGCATCGAGGCGCTGAGCCGCGGCGCGGCCGGCGCGTATTTCGTCGAGAAAGACCGGAAGACGCAGCAGCTCATTCTTGAGAACCTGGAGTTCACCCGGCTTGCTGAGCGCGCCACACTTCTGAAAGGAGATGTGCAGTCCGTTCTGCCTTCGCTGGAAAAGGAAGATCCGTTTGACATCATCTTCATGGATCCTCCGTTTGATCACGGCCTTGAACGCCAGACACTGACCCTGCTGGCAGGGATGAAGCTCCTTGCGCCCGGAGGCGTGGTCGTCGTGGAGGCGTCTCCGAGAACCGATTTTTCCTATGTGGAGGATCTCGGATACAGGGTGATCCGGCATAAGATTTACGGACAGAGCACCCATCTCTTTCTGGAGAGGGCGGGAGATACAGTATGAGGCGAGCGGTTTATCCGGGTACCTTTGATCCGTGCACCAACGGACATCTTGACATCATCCGGCGGGCGGCCAAACAGTTCGACGAAGTGGTGGTGGGAGTTTTGCGCAATTCGGCAAAAACTCCGTTGTTTTCCACAGATGAACGTGTTACTATATTAAACGAAGTGACAAAAGACATACCGAATGTTGTCATTAAATCGTTTGACGGACTGTCAGTTGACTTCGTCAGAATGTGCGACGCGCAGGTGATCATTCGTGGTCTGCGCGCCATTACTGATTTTGAATACGAACTGCAGATGGCCCAGACCAATCGGATCCTCGCGCCGGATATCGATACGATGTTTCTGATTACCAGCCTTGAATACGCGTATCTGAGTTCCACGACGGTCAAGGAGGTTGCGGCATTTGGCAAGAGTGTCGACAAATTCGTCCCGCCGTTTGTTGCTGAAAAGATGAGGGAAAAGCTTCGTTGCGAATGACCGCTGCGGCAGGCTGACGGAGCCTGACAGAACAGCCGACAGAAGGAGAAGTGAAGAGGTTATGGCCAGCAGAATCGAGCAGATCATTGAAGAGATTGAGGAGTATATCGACAGCTGCAAGTTCCAGCCGCTGTCGACGACGAAGATTGTCGTCAACAAGGAGGAGCTGGAGGAGCTGCTGCGCGAGCTGCGGCTGAAGACGCCTGACGAGATCAAGCGCTATCAGAAGATTATATCCAACAAGGATGCGATCCTCGCGGATGCCCAGGCGAAGGCTGACGGCATCGTTGCCAATGCGGAGGCCCGCGCCAGAGAGCTGGTCAGTCAGCACGAAGTCATGCAGCAGGCATACGCCCAGGCCAATGATACCATCAACAAAGCGAACCAGCAGGCTCAGGGAATTCTCGATTCGGCGACACAGGACGCCAACAATATCCGTTATTCGGCGATCACCTACACGGATGACATGCTGGCAAATCTCGGGAATATTCTCGGGACGACGATTGACGATGTCGGCTCGAAGTACAACGCGCTGGTACAGTCGCTTCAGACCGCTTACAGCACGGTGAAGCAGAACCGTCAGGAACTTGCCCCGCAGACACAGCAGTCCGTGCCGGCGCCGGGCGCCGCACCGGCCGCTTCCCAGAGCGCATCCCAGCAGCAGGCCGGCGGTGAGGAGGAGGACCGGACTTCGGATGACGACGATTATGATCTGGACTCGGATGTCGATTTCAGCGATCTCGATGATGACGAAGAGTGATCTAACATAACGATTGAGCGAAGGGATGCTTTCACTGCTGAAGGGCGTCCCTTTTCTTTATACTGAATACTGAAGGGAGCATAGACTATGGATATGTTAAAAGGACTTGAACCGGACCTGGTGTTCCATTATTTCGAAGCCCTCTCCGATATCCCGAGAGGCTCAGGCAGCACGGAGGCGGTGAAACAGTACCTGCTTTCATTCGCCTCGGAGAAGAATCTCGAGGCATCCGCAGATGACGCCGGCAACGTCCTGATACGGAAAGCCGGATCGGAGGGACGTGAGTCGGCTGCGCCGGTGATCCTTCAGTCCCATATGGACATGGTCTGCGTGAAGACCGCCGATTCGGACCATGATTTCGAGACCCAGCCTCTGGATCTTTTCGTGGAGGGCGACCAGCTCTACGCTGACGGCACTTCCCTCGGCGGAGACGACGGAATCGGCGTGGCACTTACGCTGGCCGTGCTGGCGGATGATACGCTTGAGCATCCTCCGATCGAGGCGGTGTTCACAACCGATGAGGAGATCGGCCTTCTGGGCGCGTCGGCTTTTGACACCTCGCTGCTCCGCGGCCGTCGGATGATCAATCTGGATTCCGAGAAAGAAGGCGTCTTCACCTGCGGCTGCGCCGGCGGATCGCGTGTCAACACGATCGTTCCGATCGAGCGGATGCGGATGAGAGGTCTTCCGGTGATGATTACGGTGACAGGTCTTCAGGGAGGCCACTCCGGCGAGGAGATCACAAAGTGGCGTGCGAACGCCAACAAGGTTCTCGGACGCCTGCTCTATTATCTCGGCCGCAGCGCGGCGTTCTCCCTTGAGAGCGTGTCCGGAGGCGAGAAGGACAACGCGATTCCGACGGAGGCGAAGGCCGGTATCGTGATTGATGAGGAGGATTACCCGATCATCGTCACCAGCTCGGAGAAGTTCGAGCGCGAGATCCGGAAGGAATACCGCGGCATCGACGAAAATATTCATATCGGACTGACGAAGGGCAACGCCCATAAGCTCGAAGTGATGTCGATGGACAGTCAGGATCACGTCATTTCCTTCCTGCTTCATACGCCGGACGGGATCAGTCAGATGAGCGGTACGACGCCGGGTCTCCCGCAGACATCCTGCAACCTCGGCGTAATACGCACCGGCGTAAAGGAATTCGCCGCGACCACAGGCGTCCGGAGCTCGGTCGAATCGGCGCGTCACGCGCTTGAGCTTTCGATTCGGGATCTCTCCGAGAGCATCGGGGGCGGTATCCAGACCGTCGGCGAATACCCGGCATGGGAATTCCGCCAGACCTCACCGCTCCGCGAGACAATGGTACAGTGCTATACGGAGCTGAACGGTTCGGAACCGGTTGTCAACGTGATTCATGCCGGTCTTGAGTGCGGGCTTTTCGCATCGAAAATGCGCGGACTGGATGCGGTTTCCATCGGACCGGAACTCACCGGCATTCACACGCCGGACGAGAAGCTCAGTATCTCCTCGGTCGGCCGTACATGGGCTCTTCTGACCCGCGTGCTGGCGGCGCTGAACTGAGAGAAGGCCCGGAGTTCTGCTATGGAAATACAGCTTTGGAAGGAACTGCTTGATCCTTACGAGCAGGCAGTTTCCGAACTGTTGGTCAAGTTTCACGGGCTGAAGGAGGAACACAGAAAAAAGAACCTCTACTCACCCATCGAGAGCGTCAGCGGCCGGGTGAAGACCGTCGCCAGCATCCTCGAAAAAATGCAGAGGAAGAAAATTCCGTTCGAGGAGCTGGAGGAAGAGGTGGAGGATATCGCCGGTATCCGGATCATTTGTCAGTTCGTGGAGGACATCGAGCGGATCGACGAGCTGATCGCAGGCCGGACGGATATGGAAATCCGGAGCCGCAAGGACTATCTGACCAATCAGAAGAAGAGCGGGTATCGATCCCTTCATCTGATTGTCTGGTACACGGTTCAGACGCTTCAGGGGCCGAAGCGGCTGCAGGTGGAGATTCAGATCCGAACGATGGCGATGAATTTCTGGGCCACGACAGAGCATTCACTGCAGTACAAATACAAGGGAGATATTCCGGAGCCTGTCAAAAATCAGCTGATCAGGGCGGCGGACGCGATCTGGACGCTTGACAATGAGATGTCCCAGGTCCGTTCGGAAATTATGGACGCCCAGCTGGACAGCCAGATGGAGACGAATCTTGTGCAGGATATCCTCCGGGATATCGAGAATCTCTACCGGCTGGACAACCGGCGCGAGGTGGTGAAAATCCAGAACGAGTTCTACCGCATCTTCTCGATGCACAATCTGGACGAGCTCGAGCGGTTCCACCGACAGCTGGATATCATCGCGGAAGGATCGCTGGCTCAGTCCGTCGATCTGCCCGTCAATCACAGAACGTGAGAGGCTGCCCCCGGATTGTCCGGAGGCAGCCCTTTTTGAAGCAAGGAGAATGCACAAAAACGACTGATGCATTTTGTGCATTCCTATGGTAGAATCGAAGAAAATTCACGGGCAGAAGGAGGAGATGCATGAAATCACGGAAGGGAGAGTGGGGGTACTTCAGTTCGGAAAAACGGCGCCGGATCCTGACGACATCGGTGCTTTTCGCGATCCCGATCTTTATCTACGTGACCAGCTTCCTGTACTTCGGCACCAGACGGAACCTGATGACGGTTGTCGCGATGGTCGGCATCATACCTGCGGCCATCTCCTGCGTCGGGCTCATCATGATACTGATGCGCCGGTCTCTCCCGGAGGAGGAGTACCGGGAACTGCATGCCCATGAAGGAAACCTCACAGTTGCCTATGAGCTCTATCTGACATCCGAGAAGCAGAACGCGCTTGTCGACTGTCTCGCGATCTGCGGTTCGGAGGTCGTCGGCTATGTCAGCGATCCGAAGACGGATCTTCATTTTGCGCAGGACCATCTTCAGAAAATGCTGAGAGCCGCTTCTTTCAAGGTATCCGTTCACATGCTCGGAGACCGCAGGCAGTTCATCCGCCGGATGGACAGCATGAATGAACATGCGGACGAGCTCCGGAAGGGGCTGACTTTCACGCCCGGAGAAGCATGGAAGGGATACGGCCGCGAAGATATGATCCGCCACAGCGCGCTGGCGGTTTCGCTCTGATATGCGCGAGCTTGTCATCCGGGAGGCCGAAGCGGGACAGCGCCTCGATAAATTTCTCCGGAAATATATGAGGGATGCCGGGAGCGGCTTTCTGTACAAGATGCTGCGGAAGAAGAGCATTCTTCTGAACCGCCGGAAAGCGGCCGGCAGCGAGCTTCTTGTGCCCGGAGACCGGCTGGAGCTGTTTCTGTCGGAGGAAACGCTGACGCGTTTCGGCGCACCGGGCGCGGAAGGCAAATCCGGAACGGCTTCCGCCGCCCGGACAGACGGCGCCGCTCTTCCCAGTGGACGGAAGCAGCCGCCTGCCGTTTACGAGGACGGCGACGTGCTGATTCTCAATAAACCGGCCGGTATGCTGGTTCAGCCTGCATCCGGCGCGGAACCGGCACTGTCGGATCTTCTTCCCGGCTGGCTTCTTTCGCGCGGAGCGGTCAGCAGGGAGGATCTGCGGGCGGTGACGCCGGCGCCGGTCAACCGGCTTGACCGGAATACGAGCGGTCTCGTTCTCTGCGGGAAGACGATGGCGGGCCTTCAGTACCTGTCGCAGGCCCTTCGGACGAGGGATCTGGAGAAGCGCTATCTTGCCCTGACAGTTCCGGGCAGTGTGCCGGACGGGGTTTACCGCGTGTATGCCCTGAAGGACAGATGCGCGAACAGAATGAAGCTTTCCGACCGGCCGGAGAGCGGCGCATCGGAGATGGTGACGGGGATCACGGTGCTGGCCCGCAGCCCGCTCTGCCAGCTGGTGCTCGTCCGGCTGATCACCGGTCGGACACATCAGATCAGGGCGCATCTGGCGTGGCTGGGCATTCCGGTCGCGGGCGATCCGAAGTACGGTTCAAGGACCGCCGACGCGCCTCTTACGGAGCGGTACAGGCTCACAAGGCAGATGCTTCATGCGTGGGAAGTGCGTTTTCCTTCGTCGGCGGAGATCACGGCGCTTCAGGGGCGGACGTTCCGGGCCGGACCGCCGGCCGATTTCCGACGGGTGATGAACGGCGAGGAACTGAGATGGCCGGAAGAGGGAGGCTGACGGATGGCGACATGGAACTCGAGAGGGCTGCGCGGATCAGCGCTGGAGCAGCTGATCAATCAGACGATCCGTTCCTATCGCGACCGCGGGCTGGCGCTGATCCAGAAGGTGCCGACGCCGATCACGCCGATTCACATCGATCAGGCGACACGGCACATCACGCTGGCCTATTTCGACCGGAAAAGCACCGTCGACTACCTCGGCGTGGTACAGGGGATTCCGGTCTGCTTCGACGCGAAGGAATGTGCGGAGGATACATTTCCGCTTGCGAACATTCATCCGCACCAGATCGCGTTCATGACGGATTTTGAGCGTCAGAAGGGTATTTCCTTCCTGATGCTCGCCTTCACGTCAAGAGGCGAATTTTACTATATGCCTTACGCGGAGGTAATGGCTTTCTGGAAGCGGCGGGAGTACGGGGGACGAAAGAGCTTTCTGATTTCGGAGCTTGACCCGGCATACTTTCTGAACGTGGAAGGGGACGGAGGACTGCCGATTCTCGAGGGGCTCCAGAAGGATCTGGACGCGCGGGACGCACATACATGACGGAACAGCAGGAAAGGCGGCAAAAGACGTGAGCAATCTGATGATTCATACCCCGGAGGGCTTCCGGGACTATTACGGAGAGGAAGAGGCGCGCAGACAGCGTCTGATGCGCAGTCTCCATCGTGTGTTCGAGACGTCCGGTTATTCGGACATCGAGACGCCGGCGGTTGAATTTTTTGACGTGTTCGGCAGCGATGTCGGCACGACGCCGTCAAACGAGCTTTACAAGTTCTTTGACAGAGACGGCCACACGCTTGTACTCCGGCCGGACTTCACGCCTTCCGTGGCCCGTGCGGTGGCGATGCACCGGACACCGTCCACCCTTCCTGTCCGGCTCTGCTATCAGGGGCAGACTTATGTCAATTCCCGCGAGTACCAGCTTCATCTCAAGGAACAGACGCAGATGGGAGTGGAGCTGATCGGGGACGGTTCGGCCGCTGCCGACGCCGAGATACTCCGGATCACCTGCGATCTTCTGAAGGAAGCCGGCCTCACGGAGTTTCAGGTCAGTGTCGGCGAAAACGATTACTTCAAGGCGCTGGCGCAGGATTCCGGTCTTACGCCGGAGAGGATCGAGGATGTCCGCCGCCTGATTTCCAACAAGAATTTCTTCGGTGTGAGTGAACTTCTGGAGTCGGAGAAGATTCAGCCGGCGATTCAGGGCGCGTTTGTCCGGATGCCGCAGCTGTTCGGCGGCCGGGAGGTGCTGGAGGAAGCGGCCCGCTACGCGGTCAACGACGGCGCGAAGGCGGCGATTGCCCGGCTCATCGAGATCAGCCGCCTGGTCGCCGATACCGGGAACGACCGTTACATTTCTTATGATTTCGGTCTGCTGAGCAAGTTCCACTACTACACGGGCATGATCTTTTCCGCCTTCACCTACGGCGTCGGAGAGCCGGTGGCGAAGGGCGGACGGTACGACAGACTGCTGGGTCACTTCGGCATGGACGCGCCGGCGGTGGGCGTCGGCGTCTCCATCGACCAGCTGATGAACGCACTGGCACGGAAGCGTGCGGAAAAGGAGGCGTGAATGCACGACCTGACGATTGCATTGACGAAGGGTCGCCTCGCGAAGAAAACGCTGGAGTTGTTCGAGTCTGTCGGCATCTCCGCGGACGGCGCGGACGATGAGAACACGAGAAAGCTGATCTTCCGGAACGAGGAGATGGGAATCCGCTTTTTCCTTGCCAAGGGGCCTGACGTCCCGACCTATGTCGCTTACGGCGCCGCGGATATCGGTATCGTGGGAAGGGACACGATCCTCGAGGAAGGACGCCCGATCTATGAGGTACTGGATCTCGGATATGGCCGCTGCCGGATGTGCATCTGCGGACCGGAGAGCGCAAGAGAGGCGCTGCATTCCGGAGAAACCATCCGCGTCGCAACCAAATATCCGAAGATCGCCAAGGACTACTTCCTGAACCGGAAGCACCAGACGGTCGAGATCATCAAGCTGAACGGATCCATCGAGCTGGCTCCGATCGTCGGCCTCTCCGAGGTCATCTGCGACATTGTGGAGACCGGTTCCACACTCCGCGAAAACGGGCTGGTGGTGCTGGAGGAAGTCTGCCCGCTGTCCGCCCGCGTCGTAGTCAATCAGGTCAGCATGAAAATGGAGAACGTGCGGATCACGGAGCTGATCAGCCGTCTGAAGGAGGCGCTGTAATATGAAGATCGAATCGCTTAGCGGAGATACTTTTGCGGTACTCGAGCAGAGCATGCGGAAACGGAGCACGGACAGCTATCCGAAACAGGAGAAGGCGGTTTCCGCTATTCTGGAGGACGTCCGGACAAGAGGCGATGCGGCGGTCATCGACTGTGAAGCGCGCTTCGATCACTGCGCGCTCACACCGGAGACGCTGCTCGTGACGGATCGGGAGATTGAGGAGGCCTATAAAGAGGTCGATCCGGACTTCGTCCGGGTGATCCGCCGCGCCATCGAACGGATCCGGGCTTTCCATGAGCAGCAGAAGCAGAGAAGCTGGTTCATGACCGAGGACAACGGCATGGTGCTCGGTCAGCGGGTTCTGCCGCTGGACCGGGCCGGCGTCTATGTGCCGGGCGGCAAGGCGGCCTATCCTTCCTCGGTGCTGATGAATCTGATTCCGGCGAAGGTCGCCGGAGTCGGCCGGATCCTGATGTGCACGCCGCCCGGACGGGACGGCCGTGTCTACCCGACGACGCTGGTAGCGGCGCATGAGGCCGGTGCGGACGCCGTATACAAGGCGGGCGGCGCTCAGGCGATCGCCGCGATGGCCTTCGGTACCGAAACCATCCCGAAGGTTGACAAGATCACAGGCCCGGGCAATATCTATGTGGCGCTGGCGAAGCGGGCTGTCTACGGCCATGTCTCCATCGATTCGGTTGCCGGTCCGTCGGAGATCACGGTACTGGCCGATGAGACGGCGGATCCGCACTGTGTGGCGGCTGATCTGCTGTCACAGGCGGAGCATGACGAGCTGGCATCCGCGATTCTCGTCACGACGTCGGAGAAGCTTGCGCAGCAGGTATCAGATGAAATCGACGCTTACGTCAAGACGCTTGAGCGCCGGGACATCATCCTGAAATCCCTGCAGAACTTCGGACATCTGCTGGTGGCTTCTTCGATGGACGAGGCGGTCCGCGCCGTCAATGCCATCGCGCCGGAGCATCTGGAGATCGTGACAAAGGATCCGTTCCTTCTGATGACGAAGGTGAGGCATGCCGGAGCCGTTTTCATCGGCCCCTGGTCCTCCGAGCCGCTGGGCGATTACTTCGCGGGCCCGAACCACGTGCTTCCGACCAACGGCACGGCCCGTTTCTTCTCCGCTTTGTCCGTGGACGATTTCATCAGAAAGACCAGCATCATCTACAGTTCGGAAGAAGCGCTTGACGCGCTGCACCGCGATATTGTCTCGTTCGCGAAGGCCGAGGGACTGACAGCCCACGCCAATTCGATTCAGGTCCGTTTCGGGGAGGATGAACATGGCACGAGAAGCTGAGATCCGCCGCACGACGGGAGAGACGGACGTCTTCGTGCAGCTGAATCTGGACGGAAGCGGAAAGGCGGACATCGACACCGGCATCGGCTTTTTCAATCATATGCTGGACGCATTCGCCCGTCACGGCTTCTTCGATCTGACCGTGCATGTGAAGGGCGACCTTGATGTTGATACGCATCACACCGTCGAGGACACAGGCATCGTCCTGGGAGAGGCGATCGGCCGGGCGGCAGGGGACAAGCGGGGCATCCGCCGCTACGGCAGCTTCATCCTTCCGATGGACGAGGCGCTGGTGCTCTGCGCGGTTGACCTCTGCGGGCGCGCAAGCTATGTGAGCAGCGTCCGCTATACGGCGGAGCGCATCGGAGAGTTCGAGACCGAGATGTTCGACGAGTTCTTCCTGGCGCTGGCCCAGAACGCGCGGATGAATCTCCATCTCCGCGAGCTGGCCGGTGTCAACAATCATCATCTGGCCGAGGCGTCCTTCAAGGCGCTGGCCAAGGCGCTGGATGAGGCGACCTCCTTCGACCCGCGCATCACAGACGTGCTTTCAACGAAGGGGAGCCTTGCGTAAATCATGAATTCGCCCGTATGAAGACGGGCGGCTGAAATGGCGGTTTCCGGTGAATGGCTGAGTCTTCTCCGGATACCGCGTACAGGAAAGGCGGCTGCAATGATCCATGATCTGATTCCCTGCATTTATCTTCTTGGCGGCAGGTCTGTCACAGGCTTCGGCCAGACCAATCTGCTCGGAGACGGCGATCCCGTGGCGGCGGCCCGGGAATACAGCGACCGCGGAGCCGACCGGCTGCTGATCTTTGATTTCTCCGACGGAGACGCCGCGCATGACGCTGCGATCGACTGTATCCGGGAGATTGTCCGGACGGCGCAGATTCCGGTACTGGCGGCCGGGAACATCCGGCGGGCGGAGGATGTGAAGAAGCTGCTTTACGCCGGCTGCGAGCGGGCGGTGCTGAACGGCTCGAAGGATTCCAACCTCCGTATGCTGGAGGATGTCTCCAAACGCTTCGGACGGGATCATCTGGCTGTCAGCGTCTCGGATTACGCGGAGTTTGACCTCCACAGGGACGCCATCGGGACATGGGCGGATACGCTGCTTCTCCTCGACGATTCGGAGACGTCTTTATTTGAAGGAAAGACAGATCTTCATCTGATCGTCCACAGCGGAGGATCGGAGAAAACGATTTCGGATCTTCTCCGCACCGGCCCGGTCTCCGGCGTCACGGGAGGCTCGGTCAGCCGGCCGGGGCAGGATCTGATCGGAGAGAAGATTGCTCTCCGGAACCAGGGAATCCGGATGGACATTCTGACCAGCGCGGTTCCATGGAGCGAATTTACGAAAAATGACCGCGGACTGGTTCCGTGCATCGTGCAGGACGCGCGCACGGACGAAGTCCTGATGATGGCGTGGATGAACGAGGAGAGTTTCCGCCGGACGCTTGATACGGGGCGGATGACCTATTTCTCGCGGAGCCGGCAGACGCTCTGGATGAAGGGAGAAACCAGCGGGCATGTGCAGTATGTCCAGTCGCTCTCGATTGACTGCGACCGCGACACCATGCTGGCGAAGGTCGTTCAGGTGGGAGCGGCCTGCCATACCGGTCATCACAGCTGCTTCTACACGCCGCTTGCGTCGAAGGAGAGCCGGGAGACGAATCCGTACCATGTCTTCGAGCAGGTGATGCGGGTGATTCTGGACCGCCGTGAGCATCCGAAGGAAGGCTCCTACACGAATTACCTCTTCGACAAGGGGATCGACAAGATTCTGAAGAAGGTCGGAGAGGAGAACACGGAGATCATCATCGCCGCGAAAAACCCGAACCGGGAGGAGATCCGGTATGAGATCGCCGATTATCTCTACCATCTGATGGTCCTGATGGCGGAGCGGGGCGTGACCTGGGAGGAGATCACCGACGAGCTGGCGCGGCGCTGAGAAAGAGAAACGGGAGACCGGCGGGACATCCTGCGAATGGAACGGACGCCCTCCCGCGGGGGCAGTTCCCCGTGGGAGGGCGTCGGCGGTCTCCAAACGGGAGGAAAAATATGAACCGTCTGGCACTCGATGACGATATTCTTCAGCAGGTAGAGAAGCCGGCGCGCTATATCGGCGGAGAACCGAATGCGGTCGTCAAGGACCCGGACTCCGTCCGGATCCGCTACGCGATGTGTTTCCCGGATGTCTATGAGATCGGCATGTCCCATCTCGGCATCCAGATCATCTACGAACAGCTGAACCGGCGGACGGATACGTGGTGCGAGCGGGTGTATGCCCCCTGGCCGGATCTTGCGGACATCATGAAAGAAAGAAGGATTCCGCTGTTTGCCCTCGAATCACAGGATCCGGTGAAATCCTTCGATTTCCTCGGCATCACGCTGCAGTATGAGCTCTGCTATACGAATATTCTCGATATTCTCAACCTGTCGGGGATCCCTCTTCATGCTGAGGAGAGAACATGGGACGATCCGGTCGTGATGGGCGGAGGTCCCTGCGCCTACAACCCGGAGCCGATTGCGCCGTTCTTCGATCTCTTCTACATCGGCGAGTCCGAGACGGTGATGGACCGCCTGATGGACTGCTACCGGCGTGTACGGGAAAGCGGCGGCACGAGGGAGGCGTTTCTGCGTGAGGCGGCGGGAATTCCCGGAATCTACATTCCGTCCCTCTATGAGGTGACGTATCATGAGGACGGCACGATTTTCAGGTTCGATCCCCGTTATCCGGATGTGCCCGCCAGAGTGCGGAGACAGGTGGCAACGGATCTGGACCGCACGCCGTACCCGGCGCGCCCGATCGTCCCGTTCATCCGGCCGGTGCAGGACCGGGCTGTTCTTGAGATACAGCGCGGCTGTATCCGCGGCTGCCGCTTCTGTCAGGCGGGGATCGTTTACCGTCCTCTGCGGGAGCGCAGCAGGGAGTATCTGCTCGGTCTGGCGAAGAGCATGCTCGCGTCGAGCGGACAGGATGAGGTGTCGCTGAGCTCGCTGAGCTCCAGCGACTACCGGGATCTTCCCGGACTTCTCAGTGATCTGATCGATCTGTTCGAGAAGAAGCATGTCAATCTCTCCCTTCCGTCACTTCGGATCGACAATTTCTCGCTGGACGTGATGTCAAAGGTGCAGGACGTCCGCAAGAGCTCTCTGACCTTCGCGCCGGAAGCCGGCACGCAGCGGCTCCGGGACGTGATCAACAAGGGACTGACGGAGGAGGAAATCCTGAACGGCGCGGCGCAGGCCTTTCAGGGCGGCTGGAGCCGGGTCAAGCTGTATTTCATGCTCGGCCTGCCGACTGAGACGGATGAGGACAGGCGGGGCATTGCGCATCTCGCCCAGAAGATTTGCGAGCAGTATTTTGACGGGGTGCCGAAGGAACGGCGGCTGAGTCCGGTCGACGTGACAGTCAGCACGTCGTTTCTGGTTCCGAAACCGTTTACGCCGTTCCAGTGGGCGCAGATGGCCCGTCCGTCGGACTATCTCGATTACGCGCATACCGTGCGGGACGAGATCCGCGCCATGAAGAACCAGAAGCGGATCCATTACAAATGGCATGAGGCGGACGGCACTGAGCTGGAGGGTCTGCTGGCCCGGGGAGACCGCAGGGTCGCGCCGGTGATCGAGTACGCATGGCGGCATGGCGCGCGCTTTGACTCCTGGACGGATTTCTTTGACTACCGGATCTGGCGGGAAGCGTATGAGGCGTGCGGACTGGATGTGGAATTCTACACGAGGCGGCCGAGGAGACTCGATGAGGTCTTTCCGTGGGACTTCATCGACGTGGAGGTATCGAAGGACTTCCTTATCCGGGAGTGGCTGAAAGCCATTGAAGGCAGAGGTACGACCGCCAACTGCCGTGAGCACTGTTCCGGCTGCGGGGCCAGAACGGTCGGCGAGGGCGTCTGCTTCGAGAACAGTCAGGAATATGCATCCGGCGGCCGTCAGACGGCAGGGGAGACGATACGATGAGAATCCGAATCTGCTTTGAAAAAACCGGACCTGTCCGGTTCGTCGGCCATCTTGATTTTATGAGAATGTTTCAGAAATGCATTCGCAAGAGCGGGCTTGACGCGGTCTATACGGCCGGCTTCAATCCGCATATGCTGCTGAGCTTCGCCGCGCCGCTCGGTGTCGGGGAGGAGACGACAGGAGACTGCGTGGATGTGGAGTTCGCCTATCGTGACCCGGGCGTGCTCACAGAACAGGAGGCATACCGGATGAAGGACATCGGTCTCGACAACGAGCATCTTCCGGACCCGCCGGCGGCCGCTGAGCTGACGGCCCGGCTGGATAAGGCGATGCCGCAGGGCGTAAGCGTAACCGGCGCGGCGCGAGTCGGGCTGACGAAGGACAGCAAGGCGATGGCGCTGGTCCGGTTCGCGTCATGGGACCTGATGCTGGCGGAGGAAGCGCTTCCCGGTCAGAGCGCGGAGAGCCTTGCGGAGCGTACGAGGGCCTTTCTTGAGAGGCCGGAGATCCGGGTGATGAAGCATACGAAGAAGGCGGAGCGGGAGACGGATATCCGCCCGCTGATCCGCTCTCTGACGGCGGTGAAAGGACCGGAAGGAGAACGGATCCTGCACCTGACATGCGCGGCGGGCAGCACGCAGAACCTGAAGCCCGCTGCGGTGCTGGAAGCGTTCGGATCGTGGTGCGGGGAGGAGACGCCGCACCGGCTGTCACGTCTGGTGCGCACGGAACTGATGGACGGAGAAATGAGGCCGCTGCTTTCGCTCGGTACGCCGTTTTGAATGAAGAGGAGAAAACACGATGAGCCTGATCACGAAGGTGCTGGCCGTTCTGACGGCGGCTGAATTTGTCTATATTCTGTATCTGGAAACGCTGGCGACGGATTCGGAGAAGACGTCGAAGGTATTCGGGATGCCTGTGGAGGAACTGAGGCGTCCGTCTGTCAATACACTCTTCAAAAACCAGGGTGTCTATAACGGCCTCCTAGCCGTACTGATCCTGATCGCCGTGTTCGGATTTGCGAGCCGGGCCGCGCTGATCGCGCTGATGCTCTACATCGTCGCGGTCGCGCTGTACGGAAGCGCCACAAGCAGCCCGAAGATTATTCTGATGCAGGGCGGACCCGCGATTCTGACGCTGATCAGCTGCCTGTTCTGACATACTGAAGCGCGGCGGATGCGCAGGCGGACCGGGGAGAGGAGCGGGAGGACAAGCGATGCGGGATTATATTGTGACGGAGCTGCAGGACGGAATGAGGGGGCTTCTGGCGGCAGCCCTGTACGAGGACCGGAAGCTGGCGATGCTCCGTGTCGGAACCTTCGGAAGCCGGTCTGATGTCGGCACGGTGGTGAAGGGACGCGTGGAAAATACCGCGAAGAATATCGGAGGCGCGTTTGTCTGCACAGACGGAAGGACGGGAAATGTCTTTCTTCCGACCGGGGCGTCGGATCCGTTCGGCCGGGTGAACGCCTCCTCACCCGTCCTGGTTCAGGTCGTCCGGGACGCGGCCGGAATCAAGCGGCCGGTCGTGACGCGAAATATTTCTCTGGCTGGCCGGTATGCGGTGGTCTCGAGGCGGCCCGGACGGATCAGCTTCTCCTCGAAGCTGACGGAGGAGCAGAGAGCGCTGATACGGAAATGGATTCCGAGGGAGGACACGGAGGAATTTCATGTTCTGATCCGGACCAACGCCGCCTGGACGGACAAGCAGACGCTGCTGGCGGAACTGGAACGCCTTAAAAACTCGATGAGAAGGATTCTCGATGCGGCCGGCGGCGCGTCTGTGGGTACGGTGCTTTACCGGCCGGAGCCCTTCTATATAGAAGCGGCGCGTGATCTCTACGAGGCGCCGGACCGGATGTTCAGCGATATACCGGCCTGCGCGGAAGAGCTGACCCGGCTGAGAGCGTCGATGGGGGGAAGAGGGGAAAATCCGGTTCTGTTCGAACACGCGGCCGGCGCTTTGTCTCTTCCGGCGCTCTACGGTCTGCCGAGGGATCTCGAGCGTCTGGCCCAGCCGAGAGTCTGGCTCCCGTGCGGCGGTTTTCTGGTGATCGAACGGACCGAGGCCTTCATCAGCATCGACGTCAACACCGGGCACTGTGTGAAAGGAAAGATTCCGGAGGAAACCTACCGGAGAGTCAATCTCGAGGCGGCGGCGGAGATCGCAAGACAGCTTTCGCTCCGGAACCTGTCGGGGATGATTCTGGTCGATTTCATCTCGATGCGCGCAGCGGATCACAATGAGGAACTGGTCAACGTGATGAAGAAGCTTGTCCGGAAGGATCACATTCATACGGAAGTGGTGGATCTGACGCCGCTTGGGATCATGGAAATCCTGCGGCAGAAAGTCCGCCGACCGCTGGCGGAGGAACTGGCGGCGTTTTCCGGGAACGCTTCCGGTTCTGGAGAGGCGGAAGAATCATAAAAAAGCTTGCATGCTGCGGGAACTCGTGCTATTATACCAGAGTGTGCCGCACAGAGAGGCTGAGAGTCTGCATGTTTTTGTGATAACTGCGACATGCGGCGCCGTATCTGGCGAGTATTGTGAATAAGGAGGTGTCTTTCATGTACGCAGTGATTGCTACCGGCGGAAAGCAGTACAAAGTATCCGAAGGTGATATCATCCGTGTCGAGAAGCTCGGCGCTGAGAAGGGCGAGACCGTGACGTTTGATCAGGTTCTTGCGATCGGCGGCGATGCGCTGAAGTTCGGCGGGGATGTCAAGGGCGCGACCGTTGAAGCGGAAGTGCTTCAGCAGGGCCGTGAGAGAAAGCTGGTCGTCTACAAGTATAAGCCGAAGACAGGCTATCATAAGAAGAACGGCCACAGACAGTACTATACGGCTGTCAGAATCAACAAGATCAACGGTTGATATGATTCATGTGACGGTATTCCGGGACAGCACCGGCTACAGAGGATATGAGGCCCGCGGCCATGCGGACTACGCGGAGAGCGGTTATGATATTATCTGCAGCGCAGTATCGGTTCTGACGATCAATACGGCCAATGCCATCGAGAAACTTACCGGAGATGAGATCCGGGACGAGGAGCGGGACGGCTGGATCCGCTGCCGCTTTCCCTCGGGACTTTCGAAAGAAGGAACGCTTCTGATGGACGCCATGCTGCTCGGACTCGGGCAGGTCGCTGAAACGGTGCAGGAAGAGACAGGAAAGCCGTTTGTGAAACTCGAAATCGAGGAGGTTAAGTCATGCTGAATATGAATCTTCAGCTCTTCGCCCACAAGAAAGGTGTCGGTTCCACCAAGAACGGCCGTGATTCTGAAGCGAAGAGACTCGGAGCCAAAAGGGCTGACGGTCAGTTCGTGAAAGCGGGCAACATCCTTTACAGACAGCGCGGCACGCATATCCATGCGGGCGTGAACGTCGGTCTCGGCGGTGATGACACGCTGTATGCGAAGGCGGATGGCATTGTCCGTTACGCAAGACTTGGAAGAGACCGCAAGCAGTGCTACATCGAGCCTGTTGCGGAAAGCGCCGAGTAAGTAGAATAACTGATCCGGGCTCCTTTTTCGGAGCCGGTTGCGAGAGGGCTTCGAATCGTTATGATTTGAAGCCTTTTCATATATCATTCGGACCGCTTGCGGATCCATACACGGGAGAAACTATGTTTGCAGATTTTGCAAGAATCCATATCAAATCAGGAAAAGGCGGAGACGGACACGTCAGCTTCAGAAGAGAAAAATTCGTCCCGGCCGGCGGTCCGGACGGGGGGGACGGCGGCCGCGGCGGCGACGTGATCCTGGAGGTGGATCCGGCGATGAACACGCTGTTCATCTACAAGCACCGTTATCAGTTCCGAGCCGGGGACGGAGAGGAAGGCGGAAAGAAGCGCTGCCACGGAAAGGACGGAGCGTCGATCACGCTGAAAGTGCCCGAGGGGACGATTCTCCGCGAGGAGCACTCCGGCAAGGTGATCGCGGATATGTCCGGCGACAACCGCCGTCAGGTGATCCTCAGAGGCGGCCGCGGCGGGCGCGGGAACATGAATTTCGCGACACCGACCAATCAGGCTCCGCAGTACGGGGAACCGGGCCGGCCGGCGCTTGAACTGGACTGCACGATGGAACTGAAACTGGTGGCGGATGTGGGGCTGATCGGCTTCCCCAATGCGGGGAAGTCCACGTTTCTTTCCCGTGTGACGCGCGCTGACCCGAAGATCGCGAACTATCCGTTCACGACGATCAATCCGAATCTCGGCGTGGTGGATCTCGGGGACGGCCGCGGCTTCGTGATTGCCGATATGCCCGGGCTGATTGAGGGGGCGTCGGAGGGCGTCGGACTCGGCTTTCAGTTTCTCCGTCATATTGAGCGGACGCGGGTGCTGATCCATCTGGTGGATACGGCGTCCTTCGACGGGCGGGATCCGGTTGAGGATGTCCGCACCATCAACCGCGAGCTGGAGAAATACAACCCGGAGATTTTAAAGAAACCGATGGTGATCGCGGCCAATAAGATCGATGTTTCCGGGAATCTTCCGGACGATCCGGTCAGAAGACTGAGAGAAGCATTCGAGCCGGAAGGCCTCCGGGTCTATCCCATCTCGGCCGTGACCGGGGAGGGTGTCCGCCCGCTGCTGGAGGATGTACGAAAACTCCTTGATACGACAGCGAAGGACAGGCTATACTATGAGCAGGAATTTTTCCCGGAGGATATGATCGCGAGCAGCGATCTGCCGTATACGATCACAACAGAGGAGGATCATGCCGGGACGGTCCGCTACGTCGTCGAAGGTCCGAAGATCGACCGCATGCTCAGCTATACGAATCTGGATTCGGAGAAGGGATTCCGCTATTTCCAGCAGTTCCTGAAGCGGGCGGGTATCAGTGATGCACTTCGGAAGGCAGGTGTCAGAGAAGGAGACACCGTCCGGATGTACGGCCATGAGTTCACGTTCTACGAGGAGGAAGAGGAGACGGATGAATCTGACAAGTAAGCAGCGCGCGTATCTGAAAGGGCTGGCGATGAATCTTACCCCGGTGCAGTATGTGGGCAAATCCTCTCTGACGGATGAAAATCTGAGAAACGTGGAGGAAGCGCTTGCCGCACGGGAACTGATCAAGCTCGGGATACAGAAGAACTGCGACGACGATCCGTACCTGATCGCGGATGCTGTTGCGGAGCGTACCGGCGCCTCTGTCGTTCAGGTTATCGGGAGGAAAATTGTTCTGTACCGGGAGGGAAAGGACGACAAAAAGCGGATTCAGCTGTAACGGTGATCGCGGAGGCGCGGACGGATGAAAATCGGGATTATGGGAGGCACGTTTGACCCGATTCATATCGGGCATCTGATTCTCGGCGAGCAGGCGTACGAGCAGTTCGGTCTCGACCACATCGTCTACCTTCCCTCCGGCAATCCGCCTCACAAGAGAAACCGGACCGGAGGAGCAACCAACGCCCAGCGGCTCCAGATGGTGAGACTGGCCTGTGCCGGCAACCCTCACTTTTCCGTCAGCGACCGCGAGATGCGGGAGAGCGGATTCAGCTACACCTACCGCACGCTGGAGGAGATGCGTGCGGAGGATCCGTCGGTCCGGCTTTACTTTATTCTCGGCGCGGATTCTCTGTTTGACTTTGAACGGTGGCGGAATCCGGACCGGATCTGCGCGGCCTGTACGCTGGTGGCCGCAACGAGAAACCACACGGATGACGACGCGCTGGAGGCCGCGATGGAGCATATCCGGGAACGTTTTCACGCGGAGGTGGAAAGACTGGATACGGAGACGATCGATATATCCTCCCGGATGGTCCGGCACCGCTGCGCGGAAGACCGGTCGATCCGCTACTATGTGCCGGATACGGTGAGAGACTATATCGTATCCCACGACGTGTACGGACATCTGAAAGGACAGGCATGACGGGAGAAATCTATAATCTGGAAGAGATGAGCAGAAAGCTGAAACGGTACATTGACACGAACCGCTTCTATCACACTCAGGGCGTGCGGTACACCAGCACGGCGATGGCGATGGCTCACGGCGCGGATCTCGTAAAGGCGGAGACGGCCGGACTGCTTCACGACTGCGCCAAGTGCATTTCCGATCAGAAAAAGATCCGGATCTGCGACAAGAACCATATTGAAATCACGGATGTGGAGCGTGACAATCCTTTCCTTCTCCATTCCAAGGTCGGCGCATATATCGCTGCTGAAAAGTACGGTGTGAAGGACCAGGAGATACTGGACGCGATCCGCTACCACACTACGGGCCGCCCCGGCATGAGGCCGCTTGAGCAGATCGTGTTCATCGCGGACTATATCGAGCCGAGACGCAACAAGTCCAAACATCTTCCCGAAATCCGGCGGATGGCCTTCCGGGACCTGGATGAATGCTGCTATCTGGTTCTGAAGGACATGCTTCTGTACCTGCATTCGCGCTGCGGCGAGATCGATGGAAATACGCAGGAGGCATTCCGCTTCTATGAGGAAGTGCATGACGAAAGGAGAGACTGATTTATGACGAAGGAAGAAAGCCGTGAGCTTGTCGCTCTTGCGGTCAGCGCACTGGAGGAGAAGAAGGCCGAGCACATCGAGGTCATCGAGATCGATGATATCTCTCCTCTGGCGGATTATTTCGTGATCGCGAACGGAACAAACCAGAGCCAGACCGAGGCGATGGTGGAGGCGGTGGAGGAGAAGGCCGGACGGGCCGGCATTTTCCCCGATCACGTGGAGGGCCATCGGAACGCGAACTGGACGCTGCTGGATTTTCGGGGCGTCGTGATCCATATCTTCGATGAGGAGGCCCGGGCGTTCTATGACCTTACCCGGATCTGGAAGGACGGAAAGCAGCTGGATCCGGAGAGCTTTCTGAAGAAGGAGGATCCGGAAACTTGACAGC
>Ga0256406_1000336_pt1 | contig 88622 bp, 73 predicted proteins | sample RumenRJG_03DNA_FD_185986 | JGI IMG/M metagenome (GOLD analysis project Ga0256406, IMG submission 185986) | Bovine rumen microbial communities from Lethbridge, Alberta, Canada - RJG_03 | ecosystem: Host-associated > Mammals > Digestive system > Stomach > Rumen | place: Canada: Alberta | collected...
CGCAGAATTGCGATGTTCTTCTCAAAATCCTCCATGACAGCCTGAAAATCGAAAGCCGCCGCCCCCCGGTACCGGGCTGCATAGCCCTCGGCCATCAGAAGCAGCATTTGAAAGACCGGCTGGGCATTGTTCTGTACCCATTTAGATATTGTAGCCTGACCAACCCCAAGTTGCTCAGACAGCCACTTGTTGGTTAAGTTCTTTTCGGCGATAATCACCCGGAGTCTATTCAAATGTTTCGGTTCCATACATCTAAATTTTGAGGCAAATATACTAATAAAAAGTGAAATAATTTTCTTTATTAGAAATTTTCTTCTAATTGATGCCATATTTTAACACTTTTAGGTCATAATTCATATACATTGGGGTATTCGCTTCATACTTTTCCTCACGTTGATGACTCTTTTTTGAGTGACTTCACTTCACCTTCGATGCAAAGTCCAAATGACAAAATCGGAAAATTTCGCTTGTTTTCCATGTTAAGATTTGTTAAGCTGATGTTTTCATTCTGGGGTTTCTGAAATTTTTGTTTCCAGTTTGTTCCTTTTGCTATTTTGTGCCTTCAATAGTTTCTGAGTATCAGATACTTACAAAAATTCAGCAGAATTTGAAGAAGAAGATAATGATGACTTATTAGTGTCTATCCTCCGATACAACAAGATATGCACGATAAGGGGGTGGTTGTTGCAACCACCCCCTTATCGCATAATTACCAGTAAATTTAATATCGTTATCTTCTTCTTCAAATTCTGCTGTTTCTTTGTAAGTAGTTGATACGCAATATAGTTTTATTGGAGAAACAAGCACAAGAAACAAACTGGAAACAAAAATTTCAGAAATCCCAAAATGAAAATATCCGCTTAACAAATCTTAACGTGGTAAACAACGGCAATTTTCCGATTTTGGCATATGGAGATGGCATGGAAAATGTTGCAAAGAGATAAATCAAACTAGTCAGTTTTTCCAAGTTAAGGTTGCATTTTTTCTATTTTCACAAAATTATTTCCACTTTTCATAAAATATTTATGATTAGGCGATAGGTTCTCATCATTTTTTTGTATTTTTGCACTCAAAATAGTAATTCAATAATGAACGATAAAATTTTCAATCGAATAAAGGTTATTCTTGCTGAGAAAAATCTACCTAACAAGTATCTTTCAGAATCCCTGGCATGGGAAACTGAAGTTTGGATTGCAGATATGCCAGAGCATATGATTCACTTAAATGGCGATAAATTTTTAGGCCCAAGATAAAAATCTTTCTGACACATTGATTATTCACAATATTAAGCAGTAATTTAATTATGAGCAAAATTCAAGAATTAGCTTTTACTCTAAATTTGTCGGCAGGAATACCTGGCATGAATATACAATCTAAAACTGCTGACAAATTTGATGAGTATGCAGAATCTTTGTACGACTATACGATAAACAATCTTGAAGATTTTTTATCTATTAGTGACAATGATGGTTATCATGTGGGAATGGCATTCAGCCACATCTTAGAACGTACGCCATACATTGAAACTGACAATGATTTTGATGACGAGAATACCAAGTTTAAAATGTCACTTCATTGTGCAGTAATAGGGCTTTGGAGAGGCATTCAAATGGGAACCATGCAATCTATTATTGCTACACAAAGGCTTATTTATCTCATTGACAAATATAAAATTCCTCATTTTGATTTGATGTTTACCAAATTGATGGGTATGTCTTTAAACGAACTATTTGAAGCAAACCCTGATGATGTTAAAACAAAGAAAGAGATGATTTATAAGTGTATCAAATACTATCTGATACAACTAACAAGAGCCCAAGACGCTTTCAAAGATGCAAACATGAAGGCCTGTGAAATGGGGAAAAAATACCTAAGTGTAATGCATGATGAATATTGTGACGATTTAAGAGGCTTTTCTTCATTTGGTATAATAATGTAAAAACCCCACAATTATGCAAATCAATATAAATGATATGACCATTGACTGGCAATTTCAAAAAGCCAACAAGTACCTTCCTGTACGCCTTTCAACAACCTTTTTTGAGGGTATTGGAGAATGTATCGCTTTTGCTGCTAATAGAGCAGATGGGATGACATGCGATATTACAGAGAATGACAATTCAGAGATATTCCTTACGCTTATGGACAGTTCTTTATACGAGGAATTGAAAAGAGATGTTCTTAACATGGATTACTGGTCACCAAGAAACCACTACAATACAGTGACGGGATTAGCAGATGGTCAGGTGAGAAAAATCCATCTTGATGGTAGATATTTTTAATTTTGTTACTATGAATATTAATGAAGCCCTAAACACCTGCCTTTCGAACATGAAAGCAAGTGAAGATCTTAACGACGTTGCAACAGTGAGTTCAATAAAAGACTTGCTTTCTTGTATTATTGATAATCCGGCAATTCTCATAAATTGTGCAAACGAAGAGAAATTATCAATTGCCATATCAAGTATTCTTGCTTGTCAGTTCCCTTCTGATTATCCTATGTACAAAGATATTAATGTCCGCAATCTTGTGTTTGCGACCTCGTATTATCTTTATATGCATCAACTTGAAACTGGAATGTTTTATGACAGGAATTGGCCTGCATTTATAACTCTTCTCCATTATGGACGCAATGAATTTGCGAAATTCATCATTGACACTAATCCTTTTGCGCCAGAAAGAATTAATAAAATAATGGGAAGACCTATTGACAATCAACGTTCGTTGAATGCAGCTAAAGGACTGGAATTAAACCTGATGCTTACAGCAAAGAAAAAAGGGTTTTGGATGGAAGAGTTGTCACTATGGTATGAAGAACTTAGTGATGACATGGATGAACTATTGGCCAATGACCCATTTAGAAAAGAAGCTATCCCTTTATATCAGGTTATAACAAATTATCTAAAAGAAAATGATATAACGTTTGTTAATATATAGCATTAGTTATAACACCCTGCTTACAAATATTGATTAAAGTAACCAATCACATATTCTTGTATTCATCTTATCAAGATTGATAACAGAATAAGCAAACCCACTGACTTTCAGCAGTTATGCTAAAGGTCTGTGGGTTGATTGTTCCCAAGATGTTCCCACTTATCCATAGTTTGGGAGATGTATATATGCCACAAAAAGTCGTTAGTGTATTTCATGTACTCCCAAGTAATCGCACTAAATTACAGAAGGTCTCCCCAAGATCACTTTGAGTGTTCTTAATTGATTCTGATATGTCATTTGAAGAATTTCTTGGGGATAACCCTTGAAGATATAAAACATAATTGTGAACTGTTTAAACAAATGGGAATTGATTCTGATATAAAAGATTTCCAAGAGTTGATGAAATAGCTATGTGTCATTAAACAACTAATCAAAAAATATCATTGGTAAAAACAAAGAGGTGATGAATCCTCTTTGGACTTTCACATTTGACGTTTTGGTGGACGTCTCCAATAACAATGAATAAACTACCATTGTCCGTACCAGAATCTCCAATAGGAGTGCACAAATACAGTTTTTAAACGGTTGTATACATAATACATATAAACATCCTTATTTAAGATTTTAAGTCAAGTATTTAAAGTAATCGGCTTTTAAAGGATAGAGTTACCACTTATAATAATATAACGAACAGGTACTCTATTCTCTGTTACATGTACATTTTATATTGTTCTGCTGATGGCGAGTGCTGCGCAGTAGGCGGTGGTCCATGCTGCCTGTAGGTTGAAGCCGCCTGTCGTGCCGTCGATGTCTAATATTTCGCCTGCGAAGTACAGTTTCTTGTTCAGCTTGCTTTGCATGCTGGGGAGGCTAATGTCGCTGAGGGCGATGCCGCCGCAGGTTACTATCTCGTCGCGGTGGGGCGCCCTGCCGCTGACGTGGTAGGTGTCGTTGGTGAGTGTGTTGACGAGTTGCCGTTGCTGTTTCGCGCTCAGGTCTTTCCATTTCGTCGTTGTCTTCGGTATGGTCTTGCTTACGATGTGCTCCCATAGTCGGCGCGATAGGTTGCATGGGCGTTGGTTGCGCAGGCTTTTGTCGGGCGCGGCGGCGATTGTTTCTTGCAGCTGGCGTGCTGCTTCCTGCTGGCTCTGCCCTGTCCAGTTGATGGCGATGGGGACGCTGTAGCTGTTCTGGTGCAGGTGGCGCGCTGCCTGGCTCGTGAGGTGCTGTGTGGCAGGACCGCTGATGCCCCAGTGGGTGATGAGCAGGGTGCCTGTGGCTGTGGCTTTGCTGTCTGCAATTCGCAGCTTTGTTCTTCCTGCTACTGTGCCTGCGAGCGAGGTGAGGGCTGTGTCGTCTATCCTGAGGCTGTATAGCGAGGGTATGGGCTGCTCTGTCTTGTGCCCTGTGCGTGCGAGCCATTGGTGGGCGCGCGGGTCTTGTGCGCCTCCTGTTGCTACGACGATGATGTCGTATTCTGACAGTTGGTCTATGTCGTCTATTGTTTTGTTTGTTATGATTCTGATGTTGTGTCGCCTGGCTTCGTTGAGAAAGGTGTTTATTATGGTGTGCGAGTCTTGTGTTTTTGGGAAGATGCACTGGTCTTCTTGTGTGGTCAGGGGGATGCCGTGTCTCTCAAACCAGGCTTTGGCGTCGTTGTTGTCGAATGTGTGCATGAGTCTTTTCATGGCTTGGTGTCCGCGCGGATAGACGTGCTTCAGGTCTCTGACGTTGGCAAAGGTGTTTGTGCAGTTGCATCTGCCGCCTCCGGATATTTCTACTTTTCTGAGCACGCGCGTGCTTTTCTCGATGATTGTTACTGATATATCGGGGCGCATTTCTTTTATGTTTATGGCTGCGAAGAAGCCTGCTGCTCCGCCGCCTATTATGGCTGCTTTCATGTGCTTTTGTGTTTTTTTATGTGCAAAAATAGGCATATATGGTGAGAAAAGCAATGTTTTTCGCGTTTCTTTTGTTTTTTTTCCGTACCTTTGTTGCAAATTTTTGAATTATGGCTTTATTTGGATTGTTTAACAGGAAGAAAAAGGAGTCTCTCGACAGGGGCTTGGAGAAAACGAAACAGGGTGTTTTCGACAAACTGGCAAGGGTTGTTGCGGGAAGGTCTAAGGTCGACGACGATGTTCTCGACGACTTGGAGGAGGTGCTTATTACGTCTGACGTTGGTGTTGACACGACTGTTAAAATCATCAGGAGGATAGAGGAGCGCGTGGCGAGGGACAAATATGTCTCAACGTCGGAGCTTAACGGTATTCTACGCGACGAGATTGCTTCTTTGCTTTCGGAGAATCATACTGACGACTTAGACGAATGGGATTTGCCTTCCGACCATCGCCCTTATGTTATTCTCGTCGTTGGTGTGAACGGTGTCGGCAAGACGACTACTATAGGAAAACTTGCTCACCAGTTTAAGTGTGCCGGCAAGAGGGTTTATCTGGGGGCTGCCGACACGTTCCGCGCTGCTGCTGTCGAGCAGTTGTGCATCTGGGGCGAAAGGGTTGGTGTGCCGGTAGTAAAGCAGCAGACGGGCAGCGACCCGGCTTCGGTGGCTTTTGATACTCTCAGTTCTGCTAAGGCTAACAATGCTGACGTGGTTATAATTGACACGGCAGGAAGGCTTCACAACAAGGTGGGACTCATGAATGAGTTGAAGAAGATAAAGGATGTCATGAAGAAAGTCTTGCCTCAGGCTCCAGACGAGGTGTTGCTTGTTCTTGACGGCAGCACGGGACAGAATGCTTTTGAACAGGCACGTCAGTTTGCAGCGGTTACTCAGATAACAAGTCTTGCCATAACAAAGCTTGACGGTACGGCAAAGGGCGGCGTTGTCATCGGCATCAGCGACCAGCTGAAAGTGCCCGTGAAATATATAGGCTTGGGAGAAGGATTAGAGGACTTGCAACTGTTTAACAGACGTCAGTTTGTTGATTCTTTATTTAACAATGAAAGTGTCTGATAGATCATGAACAACAACCACATTGACATAATAACATTAGGTTGTTCCAAGAATCTTGTCGACAGCGAACGGCTCATTCGGAAACTTGAAGCAAAGGGTTATCAGTGCACCCACGACAGCAAGCATCCGAGCGGAAACATTGCCGTCATCAATACTTGCGGATTTATTGGCGATGCAAAGGAGGAGAGCATAAACACCATACTGGAGTTTGCCGACGCTAAGGAAAGGGGACGCCTGAGAAAACTGATTGTAATGGGATGTCTGTCGCAGAGATATAAAGACGAACTGCAAAGGGAAATACCGCAGGTGGACAAATATTACGGGAAGTTCGACTTTAAAAAACTTGTCGATGAGTTGGATGATGTTTCTGGAGAAGTGAGCGTTTCGCCCGTGAAACTCACACCGCGCCACTATTCATATATAAAGATAAGCGAGGGATGCAACCGTCATTGTGCCTATTGTGCAATACCGATAATAACAGGAAGCCACAATAGCCGTCCGATGAACGAAATCCTTGACGAAGTGAGGGCACAGGTAGGTCGAGGCGTGTCGGAATTTCAGATTATTGCGCAGGAGTTGACATGTTACGGAACTGATATCTACGGACGTTCGCATATAGCAGAACTTATCGATAATATCGCGAAAATCAAGGGTGTCAGATGGATACGACTGCATTATGCCTATCCGACGGATTTCCCTTACGATTTACTGAGGGTTATGCGCGAGAATGACAATGTCTGTAAATACCTCGACATAGCTTTTCAACATGTTTCAGACAATATGCTTTCTGCAATGCACCGGCATTTCACGAAAAAGCAGACTTACGACCTTATACGCCGCATACGAGAGGAAGTACCAGGCATAACTTTGAGAACGACACTCATGGTAGGATTTCCAAATGAGACGGAAGAAGACTTTGAAGAACTGATAGATTTTGTCAGGACAATACGTTTCGAGCGAATGGGAGCATTTTCATACTCCGAAGAGGAAGGCACATACAGTCAGCGACATTATAAAGACAATATCCCCGACGACGTAAAACAACGGCGCCTGGATAAAATCATGGCTGTACAGCAGGAAATAAGCGCGGAAATAGAGGCTGAAAAAATAGGAAAGACAATGACAGTTGTCATCGACCGTAAGGAAGGTGAATACTATGTAGGAAGGACAGAGTTTTCTTCTCCAGACGTCGACCCTGAAGTCTTGATTCCTGCAAGCAGGAAGAAATTGAGACAGGGACGCTACTATAAAGTGAAAATCACAGATGCAGAAGAGTTCGATTTATATGGAACGGTCGTAAAAAACAATAGTAAATGAACAATAAGGAGTTTATACAGCAATTGTCGAAAAGAACAAACTCGACAGTTGACAACACGCAAAAGATGATAGAAAGCCTCATTGACGAGATGGGACTTGTTTTTGAGGAGGGCGAGAGCATTCTTTTCAATGGCTTCGGAACGTTTGAAGTGAAAAAGCGTATGGAGAGGGTTATGATACGGCCATACGACCAGAAACGTATTCTGGTGCCGCCAAAATTAGTATTGAACTTTAAACCTACGACCGCCGTAAAAGACAAATTGAAGAAGAAAGGAGATTCTGCAAATGATTAGACAGAGCGAGTTGGCACAAAGATTGGCTGACAAACATAACATCGGCAAAAGAAATGTATCCGGTTTCCTTAACTCTTTCATCGACGTCATTCGTGAAAATCTTGCCTCTGACGGCAGTGTCAAGATAAAGGGACTTGGCACTTTCAAGGTCGTAAAGGTAAAGGACAGGGAAAGTGTAAATGTCAATACAGGAGAACGCTACATCATCTATGGACACGAAAGATTGTCGTTTACGCCAGACAGTTTGATGAAGGAACTTGTCAATCGCCCTTTCTCCCAGTTTGATACAGTAGAACTTAACGATGGAGTAGTATTCGAAGATATAGAGGAAGACAAGACTGAAGATGTCGACGAAATGCCTATAGACGACTTTGCAGATGAATCTGACGAAAATGTTTCTCCTATTGACGAGGATATTTCTCCTATTGACGAGGATATTGAGACTGAATCGGAAAAAATACAGGCGGAAAATGACAATGAAACTGTTGTCTACAATTTAGTCGGAACCGAAGACGAAGGACGTCAAGTGGAGGAAACTGCCGACGAAGAAGTTGTTATTGGCAACGATACCGATAATGAAAGCGAGAAGGAAGTGCAACCAGCAACAGCAGAAACAGAAAACACCGTCGTCGACAGTCGTACTGATGAGAAAATCGACGACAATTCAGACTGTGTTGATGAGGCTGTTGATACTCTTGCCGTACCGCTTGCCGACAGTCATAATGTTGATGTCAGTGCAGAAGAAAGTGCAGATGACGACCCAATGTCAGCAGCTGATGATAATCCGACGGGCAATTTCTGGAACATGAGAAAGGCTCTCATGCTGTCTATGCTCACGCTTGTTGTCGGTATGTGTGTCGGTTATGGCTTGGGGCGCTATCTGTTCCCGAAGTCGCCGGCGGTAATCTATGTTGCAGAAGACAGCACGCAGCAGGATTCACTCAAGGAAGAAACAAAGGAAAAGGCTGCTGCTGTCGTGCATGAGAAAGACACTGCGAATGTTGTCAGTCAGGTAAAAGAGAAACCAGACACGGTGTCTGCCGAAAAGTCGAAACAGAGTGAATATGAAGCAAAATATGCAGAAATACGATACGGTGCATATAATATAGAAGGTGTTGACCAGACTGTAACGGTAAGAAAGGGACAGACTCTGGCTTCGATTTCGCGCTCTTACTTAGGTCCAGACATGATGTGCTATATGGTGGCAATCAATGATGGAATAAGTGAAGTGAAAGAAGGACAGACAGTGAAGATACCAAAACTCAGACTGAAACAGCATCTGAGAAAGAAAAAATAATATTTTTACTGATTTGTGATATATAAGTTAAGGGTGGTAGACTATTCTTGTTCTGCCGCCCTTAACAATATGCTTGTTGCACCAATAGTAAACAAAGTGCCGTCTTCTATTATTCTTCGTTCGTTGTCGCCAAGTATTACGTTGTCAACGAATGTTCCCGTATAGCTCGGACCGTCGCGAAGTATGTATTTCAACTTTCCATTTTTATCTTTCGACACGTTAATTATGCAGTGCAACATGTCAATGCTCGGATCTACGGTTTCTATCGGAACATTTGTCTTGCTGCCTTTCATGTAGCGCCCAATAGTATTGTCGCCAAGATGTAGCGGCAGTATCTGCTTGTAGTGGAAAACGTTTTCAATTACAATGATTGCTCCGTATGGTGTTTCTATGTCGTTCTCGTCGGGATTGTCTTCCTTCTGTGTCTTTCTGAGTTTGCTCACGCCTATGCGTATGCCAAACTGCTTTCCACACTCGTTACATTGGAAAACCAACGACTGACCTTCCTTGTACTTTGTTTCGTCAAATATGATGTATTGGTCGCATTTAGGACATCTAACCCTCTTCATAGTATTCTATTCATTGACAAACATAACCCAAGCATCCTTATATTCGGTGTTGCCGGTGATTTTGCCCAGTTCCTTGTAGGCTTCAGCCTCTGTCTTGTATTTTCCGCAAATAACCTTTGCTCCAACTTTTCTGTCTAATACGAATGCTTCAGACATACCTTTGCAGTGCAGCTCTTTTACGAAATTGCGAGCATTTGTCTTGGTTACCCGGCTTGCCAGCACGATGCTGTAGTATGATTTTATTTCTTCTTTTGTTTCCTGTGGCTGTGTAGTCTTTTTCACAGTTGCAGCAGGTTTTGCTGCATTTTCTGCTGTTTTTACTGTTACTGGTTGCTGCTTTGTTTTCACGTTTACGGCAGTTTCTATGGCCGGCAGCGACTCACGCAGGAATGATGTTGCCATCTGGTGCTTTCCTGAAGCCATTTCAGAGTCTTGTCCCATTGGTTTGGCAAACAGCAGGAATGCTATTCCTACAACAACGGCGACTGCTATGTTTGATGCTATGCTGTGGCTCATTCTCACAAGCTTGGCTTTCTTATGTGTTGTCAGTACCTCCTGCCTGTTCTTTGCTTTAGTTGCTGATTTTGCAAATATAGACTTCTGCTTTACAGGATAAACCTCTATTGCGTCGAGGGCATACAAACTTGGTGTCAGGATGCCTGCCTCGTATGGGTCGAACTGTAGGCTGCCATTCTTGTTGACATAAAGTTTACCAATGCCATTGAAGTGATAATATCCCTCATATTCAAGCACTTGGCGCAGTTCGTTAACCTCTGCATTTATGCGTTTCAGTGCCTCCGGATAGCTGATGTCGTATGCTTCGATATACGATTGGACAAGCAGGCTGTCGTTCAACTTCAACTGTTGATTGAAACCCACTGTGCGATAGGGAGGTAGCATGTTGTTGTCCTCTTTGTCGTAACGTGCTTCTACGTAGTGCGCTACAAAGCCGCCTAATTGTGGAACAATTACGCAGTCGTTGTCGAGAAGTAATATTTCGATATGTTTGTCCAGTGCTATCATGTCTGCAAAATTACGCTTTTATTTTCAATAAAACAAACATTTAAACCAATTATTTTCAATTAATTCTCATAAGTGATTTGAGTCAAATTAACACATTTAACTTAACTAAAATGCAGCGTTTATGTTTTGGAATTTGAAAGTCTTTACTTCAGAAGAGAGAATATAATCCATGATATATTACATCTTTATATTATTATAAACAACTGTTATATAATTATATATAATCTACAGTTAAAGTATATGTTAACACAATCAGATGGAGTGGGCGAGTGCTGTTTTTATATTCTTGAATGATATTATAATATGTTATTAAAGTTAATATTCCGTCGCTTAAAATACATTTTTCGTTTTTACAGCAAAAACTGTGCCAAACTCGTACGATTTTCTTCTTGCATGAAATTTGCTGAAAAATTTTGACAGAGAAAAACTCTCAAAATAGATGCGGAACAGCCTCTAAAAGTGCAAAAATATGTAAAAAATGAAGTCAAATATAATTGTTAAAATAGTCAAAGAGTACCTTTGAGGAGTCTATTTCATGTTTTTCGCCTTGAAAAACACTATGTCTATCACCCCAAAACACTATGTTTGACCTCCTCAAACAGTGTGTTTGACAATCTCAAACATACTCTTTGACAATTTTAACATATATATATTCTGTCCATAATCGCTATATTTACGACTAACGAACTGACAGTCAGAGTGTTGTAAATGTATGCGAATTTTGGGCATATTTTGCCCCTGCAATTTCCGAAATGACTTTCGAGGGCATTCTCGCGACAGTAAATGGGCAATAATTGATTATACAATTCATTTCTTCAGTGTATGGATGTGAATAAAGAGTATTTATGACTGATTTTTGAATTATACTGCCAAATTCACAGTCTTATTCTGCCAGCTATTTGTCTTTAACTCACATTAACACCAGCATTTTGCGTTGATAGCAAACTTTTGCTTATCTTTGCATAATTAAATCGGCTATCGTCAGTGGAATGCGATGGCAAATAAACGTAAACACGCATATATATATTAATGTTATGGAGATAAAGCAGGCAGCCTATGTGATAAGCAGTGAGCGATTGAGTCAGTGTCCCGCTGACAACAAGAATGAGTATGCCTTCATCGGAAGGTCAAACGTTGGCAAATCGAGCCTTATAAACATGCTGTGTAACCATAAAGGCTTGGCAAAAACATCGTCAACACCGGGAAAGACACTGCTGATAAACCACTTCATTATAAACAAGGAATGGTATCTCGTGGATCTTCCTGGCTACGGATATGCCAAGCGCTCGATGAAGACCAAGAAGAAAATAGAAACGATGATAACGTCGTATATTCTTCAGCGACAGCAGCTTGCCAACGTGTTCGTGCTCATCGACATACGCCATGAGCCGCAAGCCATAGATGTGGAGTTTCTCAACTGGCTGGGAACCAGCTCTATACCATTTTCCATTGTTTTCACAAAGGCAGACAAGATTTCAACGCAGAAGATAAAGGAAAATGTAGGACGCTACATGAGCAGACTCGAGGAAGACTGGGAAGTGCTGCCTCCATACTTCGTAACGAGCAGCGAGAAGAAGATTGGACGCGAGGAGATGCTCGAATATATAGACCAGATAAACAAGTTGATAGCCGACGGACAATAAAAACGCATCAGACAAAACAAGCACATGATACCATTTGTAGACGTTCAGAACCTGTCTAAATCATTCGGAGAGCAATGGCTCTTCGACGACATATCGTTCTCCATCGGGCAAGGTCAGCGCATAGGTCTGATAGCAAAGAACGGAACAGGCAAGTCTACACTGCTGTCCATATTGTGCGGACGTGAGGCTTATGACAGTGGCAGCATCATTTATAAACGCGACCTGACGGTGGGCTATTTGGAACAGTCGCCATCGTTTAATGCTGGTGACACCGTGCTTGAAGCATGTTTCAACCATGAGAAAAACGAGGAAAAGATACTTAAAGCCAAGCAGATACTAACTCAGCTGAAGATTTCCGACATGGACAAGCCGATGGGCGAGCTCAGTGGCGGACTGCAGAAGCGTGTTGCGCTTGCCAACGTGCTGATAACATCGCCGGACATGCTGATACTCGATGAACCGACAAACCACCTCGACCTGGAAATGATAGAGTGGCTGGAGAAATATCTGTCGAGAGGCAACAAGACTCTGCTGATGGTTACACACGACAGATTCTTTCTCGACCGTGTATGTAACGTCATTCTGGAACTCGACAACAAGCAGATATACCAGTATCGGGGTAACTTTGAATACTATCTGGAGAAACGGCAGGCACGCATAGACAACGCAAGGGCGGAGGTGGCACGTGCCAACAACCTGTACAAACGCGAACTGGAATGGATGAGACGTATGCCACAGGCACGCGGACATAAGGCTAAATACAGGGAAAAGGCTTTCTACGAACTCGAAAGAATTGCCAAGCAGCGAATAGAAGAACGGCAACTGAGACTGAAATCGAGCAATGTTTATATCGGCAACAAGATATTTGAATGTCAGTATGTCTCGAAGGTGTTTGATGACAATACTGTCATATTGAAAGACTTTTACTATAACTTTGCCCGATATGAGAAGATGGGGCTCGTAGGAAACAACGGCACAGGCAAGTCCACTTTCGTGAAACTGCTGCTTGGACTGCTGCAGCCCGACAGCGGGAAGTTTGACATTGGCGACACCGTTAAGTTTGGTTACTTCTCTCAGGAAGGACTTTCGTTCAACGAGCAGGACAAGGTTATCGACGTAATAAAGAACATAGCCGACTACATTGACTTGGGAGGCGGACGACACATGTCGGCATCGCAGTTTCTGCAGTATTTCCTCTTTACTCCTGAACAGCAATATAATTATGTATATAAGCTAAGCGGAGGCGAGCGCAGAAAGCTATATCTGTGTACCGTACTTATGAAAAATCCCAACTTTCTTGTGCTTGATGAGCCGACCAACGACCTCGACATACAGACGATGCAGGTACTGGAAGAATATCTGGCAGACTTTCCCGGATGTGTTATAATCGTGAGCCACGACCGATATTTCATGGATAAGGTGGTTGACCACATACTTGTGTTCAAGGGACAAGGCAACATAAAGGACTTTCCAGGCAACTATACTCAATACAGAGAATGGACAGACGATGAGGAAAAGCAGGCTACCGAAACTGGAGAAAAGAAACAGGAGCAAAGAAAAGAACAGGAAAGCAGGGTAGAAAAGCAAAAGACTAAGTTGTCGTACAAGGAAAAAAGAGAATTTGAACAGTTGGAAAAAGACATAGAACAACTTGAAACAGAAAAGAAAAACATAGAAGATAAGTTGTCATCTGCCAACATCTCGGTAGACGAAATAACAACACAGTCGAAGCGATTGCCTATAGTCATGAACGAACTTGACGAAAAAATAAATCGCTGGCTGGAACTAAGCGAATATTCTTAATTATTGTTAAAGACGAGAAAAAGTTTAGGTTAAACACACTAATAAATAAAGATTATTACTATCTTTGCAATCGTTTTTAGGACGGAATGGGTTTTCTTCCTTGAAAATCCTTTTAATTCCCAACAGTTTTATAATTCTTATAATAATAAATAATGTATTACAAAGATGATTTAATGTCTAAGGACATAGAAGAATTGGTGTCTATTGCAAAAGAAATAGGTGCCGATTATAAAAGCAATGATACCATTGAAACGCTGACATATTCAATTCTTGAGAAACAGGCTGTCGTGGAAGCAACAAAGACAACTGCTGCTCCGAAACGCAAACGTACAAGAATAGTGAAAAAAGACACTGACCATGTTTATTCTGTAAAGGGTAAGGATGGCGAAAATCTTGACGTAAAGAAAAACAAGACAGCAAGCACTACGGAACAGACTACTCTGTTTAAGGACGAAAATGCAGAAAAGTCAGACAGTTCATCGAATCAGGATGCAGAGCCGGAGGAAACCATCGTCGAAGAACAGGTACAGCCAGAGCCAAAGAAGCGCGGTCGTAAGCCAAAGAAAGTGGTGGAGACTGTGGAAGCAACAGAGGAAGTAGAGGAACAGTCGGCTGAGGAAACAAATACAAACAGCAATGTTGAAATGCAGGACAACGAACAGCAGACAGAATATGTTGAACAGGTAGACGCAGACAACGATTTTATTGTTCCTGAAGAAAACTATTTCGAAGAAGAACAGAATCCAGACAACAATACAGAACTTATAGTGCAACTGCAAGAACGTGTGAAGGCACACAATACTGGCAACGACGCTGTAGTAAGGCGAGATGATGTGGAAAACGACGTATGGGCAGGAGACCCGGGCGACGGTACAGATTTTATCACAGTAGTAGATTTGCCTATAGAAGATCAGGGAATGCTGCCAAACTATGATATGTTTGACAATCCAACAGGCAATATGCGTGATGAACAGTATCAAATGAGTACACAGCAGGGATACGAACAGGAGACGGAACAATACGACTTCAATGACATAGTAAAGGCTAATGGAGTGTTGGAGATTATGCCAGACGGATACGGTTTCTTGCGCTCGAGCGATTATAATTATCTTTCTTCGCCTGATGATGTCTATGTTTCAGGAACACAAATAAAGCGTTATGCCCTGAAAACAGGCGATGTTGTTGATTGCAGAGTTCGTCCGCCGCACGATGGAGAAAAGTATTTCCCACTGACAAGCATTGACAAGATAAATGGACGCGAGCCTGCTGAAGTTCGCGACAGAATATCGTTTGAACACCTTACGCCATTATTCCCAGATGAGAAATTTACTCTATGTGGAGAACCCAAGACAACAAACTTGTCTACAAGGATAGTAGACCTGTTCTCACCAATAGGTAAGGGACAGCGTGCGTTGATAGTGGCACAGCCGAAAACAGGTAAGACTATACTGATGAAGGACATTGCAAATGCTATTGCCGCAAACCATCCTGAGGCATATCTGATGATGCTGCTGATTGACGAACGCCCTGAGGAAGTTACAGATATGGCACGCACGGTAAATGCAGAAGTTATTGCTTCAACATTCGATGAGCCTGCGGAAAGACACGTAAAGATTGCAGGAATTGTACTTGAAAAAGCAAAACGAATGGTGGAATGCGGACATGACGTAGTGATTTTCCTCGATTCAATCACTCGTTTGGCACGAGCTTACAACACAGTCAGTCCAGCATCTGGTAAGGTATTGACTGGTGGTGTTGATGCAAATGCACTTCAAAAACCAAAGAGATTCTTTGGTGCAGCCCGAAATATAGAAGGTGGCGGTTCACTGACGATTATTGCTACAGCACTTATTGATACGGGTAGCAAGATGGATGAAGTTATCTTTGAAGAATTTAAGGGTACTGGTAATATGGAGTTGCAACTTGACCGCTCACTGTCTAATAAGCGTATATTCCCAGCTGTTAACCTCGTTGCTTCAAGCACGCGCCGTGATGAACTGTTACAGGATAGTACAACGCTCAATCGCATGTGGATTCTCCGCAAGTATATTGCTGATATGAATCCGATAGAGGCAATGAATACAATACATTCACAGATGGAAAGAACACATGATAACGATGAATTTTTGCTTACGATGAACTCGTAGATATGAAGTTATTATAATATTGTAGCGACACGACGTCTATATTTATACAAGATGGCGTGTCGTTTTTTATATATATAGGAATGTAGAAACTTATGTTTATAAGAATAGAAATAATTATATGTTATAAAAAGTCAACTACTGACTTTGCTGCCCTAAATAAACCCACTGAGAACTGGTATTCCTAAACAGTTTCAGGCAAAACCGCCACAGCTCAGCCACCAACTTTTTCAGGTACGAAAATGGCGTGGCGACATTGTGGTCATCTGCAACTTTCTGTAATTCACCCCTAAATATTACAGGGTATAGAGTCAACCAGCAAGTGCAATTTGGTTGCAAATTGCACTTGCTGGTTGACTCTATACCTTTGCGAATATCTCGCCTAATGTTACTGTATTGTTCATAATTCTTTATTTATTTAATGTTTAATAGATTCTATGATTGTATATGCTGATAAATATTCCTTTTTTAATATCGTTACCCTTCAACTTATCGTTTTTTATCATCATCCACATATAAAAACGAGGAAAGAAACAATGTCTTTCCTCGTTTTATTTGTTATTAAGAAAGTGCTTCTGCCAACTTTCTTAAAGTTTCCTTTGCATCTCCGAGTTCAAGGTATACACCCTTTTCTCTTGTATATATCGGGTTTTCAACGCCTGCATAACCCGGTTTAAGGTCGTAGTTGCATACGATAACCTCAGGCGCCTGATCTACGTTTAGTACCGGCATTCCGTAGATAGGTGTTCCCTCTGCGTTTCTTGCCGCAGGGTTGAGAACGTCGTTAGCACCGATAACGATGACGGCATCAGTCTTTGCGAAGTCGTCGTTTATTGCTTCCATCTCAAAGAGCTTGTCGTAAGGCACATCAGCTTCTGCCAACAGTACGTTCATGTGTCCCGGCATGCGTCCTGCCACGGGATGTATTGCAAATCTTACGCTTGCTCCCTTACTTTCGAGCAGGTCTGCAAGTTGTTTCACCTGATGCTGTGCCTGCGCCAGCGCCATACCATAGCCAGGAACGATGATAACGTTCTTTGCATTTGCAAGGACTGTGGCGGGAGAGTTTTCTTCAACTTTTGCTGTTACAGTTTCACTCTTTCCAGCGTTGTTTACGCCAGCAATGAGTTTCTGCATTGTTTCCTTTGCATCTCCGAGTTCAAGGTATACACCCTTTTCTCTTGTATATATCGGGTTTTCAACGCCTGCATAACCTGGCTTAAGGTCGTAGTTGCATACGATAACCTCAGGCGCCTGGTCTACGTTTAGTACCGGCATTCCGTAGATAGGTGTTCCCTCTGCGTTTCTTGCCGCAGGGTTGAGAACGTCGTTAGCACCGATAACGATGACGGCATCAGTCTTTGCGAAGTCGTCGTTTATTGCTTCCATCTCAAAGAGCTTGTCGTAAGGCACATCAGCTTCTGCCAACAGTACGTTCATGTGTCCCGGCATGCGTCCTGCCACGGGATGTATTGCAAATCTTACGCTTGCTCCCTTACTTTCGAGCAGGTCTGCAAGTTGTTTCACCTGATGCTGTGCCTGCGCCAGCGCCATACCATAGCCAGGAACGATGATAACGTTCTTTGCATTTGCAAGGACTGTGGCGGGAGTCTTATTCTCTTCTTTCTTAGATTCTGTATTTACTATTTCCACCTTTCCTGGTTTGTTGTTGCTTTCTGTTGCAACCTTTGGTGCAGATTTCTTTCCACCAAGAAGAATGCTCATAAGACTACGATTCATGGCACGACACATTATCTGTGTCAGAAGCAGACCAGATGCACCGACAATACCACCAACAGCTACAAGGAATATATCGCTTATCGCCATACCTGCAATAGAGCCTGCAACACCAGAAAGAGAGTTGAGCAGTGAAATTGTTATAGGCATGTCAGCACCGCCTACTCGTACAGAGAAATAAAGTCCGAATAGAGACGATGTAATAATTGTAGCTATAATGATAATAGCAGATGGCTCTTTACTCATCGTACCAGCAATGATTGACAGTACTGTAAGAAGCAAGAAAATCATTGTTACAGTAGAATGAGCAGGCCATATAAGAGGTTTCTGTGGCAATACACGATGCAGTTTACCAGCCGCAACAAGACTACCTACGAGAGTTATCATTCCGACAGCTACAGCCAACAGAGAGGTAAACATAACGAATGGCAGATAACCATTATTTGTTATTTCACTTAATTGTTCATTGCTGAAACCAATTAAAGATGCCGACATAATGCCGACACATGCAGAAGCACCACCGCCAAGTCCGTTAAACAAGGCAACAACTTGTGGCATTTGTATCATCTGCACCTTCTTTGCCATTGTACTGCCTATAAGTGCACCGACAATTATAGCAGGGTATATAGTCCATGCACTTACTACTTCACTAAAAAATAAAGTGGCAACGACACCGCAGAGCATAGCCAAAGCAGACAGCAAGTTTCCGTTGACAGAGCTTTTAACTTTGCTCATCATTGATATGCCGACCAAGACCGCAATGGCAAGCAGACTGCTTATAATAATCTGTATAGTATCCATATCCGTGCCTCCTTACTTTTTCTTGTTAAACATTTGAAGCATGCGATGTGTAACGCCGAAACCGCCAAATACATTGATTGCAGCAAGAATGATGGCTATACAGCCAATTATCTGTGCAAAAATCTTAGTGCCGGTAGGCTCGCTATCAATCAGTGCAAGACCTGTTGCAGATATTGCACCTACGATTGTTACGCCTGAAAGAGCGTTCATGCCAGACATAAGAGGAGTGTGAAGCAAACTCGGTACGTTCTTAATAATAAAGTAGCCAGCTATTGTACAAACCAAGAACACGACTACAAGAATTAACGGATGTATCATATTTAGTAAATAAATGTGGTAATAAAAATAAAAAAGAGGAGAGGGGAGTATTTGCAGACCCTTTCCTCTTTGTGTTGTTATAGTTCCATGTTATTACATGCCCATAGCTTCGCGTGCACCAGCATGAACGAGCTCACCATTGATGCATACAAGGCTCTTGGCAATTACTTCATCGTTGCGGTCGAGTTCTACCTTGCCATCCTTAACGAGATACTTAACAAGGTTGTAAAGGTTGTTAGCAAACATCCATGTCGAACTTGTAGGGAGCAGGCCTGGAATGTTCTTGACACCCATCAGTGTAACGCCATATTTTGTTTCGATGCCACCCTTTGGAGTGAGTTCGCAGTTACCACCCTGGTCAATAGAGATGTCAACGATAACAGAACCGCGCTTCATTCCCTTAACCATTTCTTCTGTAATGATGATAGGAGCGACCTTACCAGGAATAAGTGCAGAGCAGAATACAACGTCCATGTCCTGTATTGTTTCTTTCAGTGCTTCCTGTTCCTGAATAAGAACGTCAGCCGGCAGACGGTTAGCGTAGCCACCTTCTGCGATAGCGAGTTCTGCCGGTACTGTTGTGTCAACAACCTTTGCACCTAAGCTACCTGCGTTTTCAGAAGCCATAGGACGAATATCTGCAGCGTATGTTATTGCGCCGAGACGCTTAGCTGTAGCAAGTGCCTGCAAACCAGCAACACCAACACCGATAACCATAACCTTTGCAGGCTTAATCTGACCAACGGCAGTAAACATCTGAGGCATGAATGTAGTCAGGTGGTTGGCTGCCATCAGGATACCTTTGTAACCAGCACATGTACTCATAGAGGTCAGTGCATCGAGGTTCTGTGCGCGTGAAATACGTGGAATACCATCAAGAGTGATAGCCGTAACACCTTGTTTTGTCAACTTCTTAACCATTTCGTGGTTAACAGGTGATGCTGGGTGAATGAATGTAATGAGCATCTGTCCGGCGTGCATCATTTCCACTTCGTGCTTGCCAAGTTGTTCGTTGAACAGAGGTTCCTTAACTTTCAGAATCATGTCTGCCTTGTCGAAGATTTCCTGTGGTCCGTCAACAAGTTTTGCACCTTCCTTAGCGTAGTCTTCATCGTGGTAGAGTGCACCGTCGCCAGCTGTCTTTTCAACCATTACTTCAAAGCCATCTTTTACAAATTTACCTACTGTTTCAGGTGTGGCTGCTACACGAGCTTCGTCGTGCATAATCTCTTTTGGAATACCAATAATCATGATTTTTTGTTTTTTATGTTTATTATTATATTTTGTTTAAGATTAAACCGTACAAAGATACTTTATTTTTATAAGAAGTCTGTATGTTTAATTTATAATTAACTCTAAATTAACACTTAATTAACAAGCATTAAACGTTGCGCCGAAATTCCGAGCATACGATTGCTGTAGCCACTGCTACGTTCAGACTGTCGGCTTTGTCTTTGCTTTGCTGGAATGTAGGTATTAGCAACGGAGAGTCAATTAATGCCCTTATTTCTGGAGAAATACCATTGCCTTCGTTGCCCATTACAATGATGCCATTGCTTGTCAGAGACTTTTTGTAAATGTTTTCTCCATTCAGCAGTGTGCCATAGACTGGCATTTTGCCTTTAATATTCCTTATGAAATCTTGCAGGTTGACATATCTGATATTAACTCTCGCAATACTACCCATTGTTGCCTGTACGACTTTTGGGTTGTAAACGTCAACGGTATCGTGGCTGCATACAATTTCCTTTATTCCGAACCAGTCGGCAATGCGTATAATTGTGCCTAAATTTCCAGGATCCTGTACACCGTCAAGTGCGATATATAGCCCTTCGGCAGACAGTTGTTGTTCATCATTATTTATAATAGGGAATAAAGCCAACACCTGTTGTGGACTTTTCAGAAGACTGACAGTAGACAGTTCTTCACTGCTTACTTCGCAGACATCACATTCCTTTTTTATTTTGTCATGGTTTCTTTCTAACCATTCATGCGTAGCCACAATGAGCTTGGGTGTTTTTCTGTGCATCAGGTCGCCAACAGTTTTTGGACCTTCGGCAATAAATAGATTAAGCTCGTCCCTATATTTTTTTTGCTTCAGGGAGTGTATCTGTTTTATTTTATTTTTGCTTATCATGTCTTATTTCTGCATTTTTCAGATGCAAAGATACGAATAATCATTAAATTTTGTACCTTTGCATCGAATTATTATCAATATGTTACAGAAATACAGACATATCAGATTATTTCTTTATCTTGTCATGGCGGCATACATGATGCTTAACACGGCGTGTTCTTCCAGTAAGCATGCTGCCACAGACCTCTTGACAATAGGCAAGACAGAGGTTGTTTCTGAAGACAGGAATGTTGATGTTTCGTTTCTGCAACCATACATCAAGACCAAATCAAAGAACATCATTCAGCCCATTGACGGATATCTTCCCGAAGACATAAAGAAGAGTCCTAAAGATTCCACCAAGTGGTATAAGCGCATGTTGAAGGAATGGGCTAAGCAGCCAAAGGTTTATGATTCGCTTGAAGTATTGTCTACTTGCGAGAAGTTGAAAAGTCTTATGCAGAATAACGGTTACATGAATGCTGACGTTACTTTTGAAACAAAGAAGAGAGGCAATGGCAATCGTCTGAATGTCAAATATATAGTTCATCCTGGTGAACCATTTTTTATACACAATATCAACTATGTTATAGAAGATACTGCCATTGCTGAAATACTGACTTCAAACAATCAGCTGGGCAGTGTGATAAAAGCTGGATTGAAATTCTCGACAGAGGAATTAGACCGTGAACGTCAGCACATCACGACTTTTTTGCGAGACAATGGCTACTACAAATTCAACAAGGATTTCATACATTTCGATGCCGATACTGTTTCAGGAAGCCGCCTTATCGACCTCACACTGTATCTTTCTCAGTATGTTCTTAACGACGACGATATTCCGCATCCACATACCAGATATAAAATAAATAATGTGGACTATTCTTATAGCAATGACACACATACACATATCAGGCAGAAAATCATAGAAAACAACATGTTTCTCAAGGCGGGTGACTATTACAGTGCCCGTAAATTGCAGCAAAGCTATAATAACTACAGTCGACTTCATGCCATAAGATATACCAATATCCGCTTTACAGAAGTGCCCGATACCAATCTGCTTGATGCAAAAGTAAGAATCAGCACCAACAAGCCGAGCACTGTAAGTTTTCAGCCTGAGGGCACCAACACTGCCGGAAATCTTGGTGCAGCAGCCACGCTGACCTATGAAAACCGTAATATCTTCCGCGGTTCTGAGACGTTTACGATGCAGTTGCGAGCTGCTTTCGAGGCTATAACGGGACTCGAAGGCTATCAGAATAAGGACTATGAGGAGTACAACATAGAGTCGAAGTTGTCGTTTCCTCGACTGATAGTGCCATTCCTTTCCCTGCGAAACAAACTGCACACGACAGCAACGTCGGAGTTGGCAGTAAGCTATAACTTGCAGAATCGTCCTGAGTTCCATCGCCGAGTCTTTGCCGCAGCATGGCGATATAAGTGGAAGTCGCCTTCAAACAAGTATTCTTACAAGATTGACTTGCCCGACTTGAACTATATCTACATGCCTTGGATTGCGCCTACGTTCAAGCAGAACTATCTCGACGACGTACACAGCCGCAATGCCATTCTGCGTTACAACTATGAGGACCTCTTTATTATGAAGACGGGCTTTGTATTCTCTTTCAGTTCCAGCCGTCAGGCTATGCGTCTGAATGTAGAGACATCGGGCAATCTGCTTAATCTCATATCGAGGGTTGGCAATGCCTCAAAGAATGCGCAGAAGCAATATACGTTCTTCAATATTGCCTATGCCCAGTATGCCAAGTTCGACTTCGACTATTCGTTTGCCTTGTCGGTGTCTAAGTCGAGCATGCTTGTCATGCACACCGGATTCGGCATTGCCTATCCTTACAGCAACAGCAAGATATTACCATTCGAGAAGCGTTATTTCTCTGGAGGACCCAACTCTGTTAGAGGATGGGGCGTGAGGGAGCTCGGACCGGGCAGGTATCACAAGAACGACGGTGCCATCGACTTCATCAACCAGACTGGAGACATGAAACTGGACCTTAATCTCGAATACCGTATGCCGTTGTTCTGGAAGTTCAGTGGGGCAGTCTTTGTTGATGCAGGTAATGTCTGGACTCTGCGCAACTATGACGAACAGGCTGGCGGACAGTTCAAATTGAAGAACCTGTTGCGCGACATGGCTGTAGCCTATGGTGTCGGCTTGCGACTCAACTTCGACTATTTCATTCTTCGTTTCGACATGGGCATGAAGGCAATCAATCCCGATTACCAGTCGTCAGATGAGCATTATGCTATTGTTCATCCTGACTTGAGCCGCGACTTTGCATTCCACTTTGCAGTGGGGCTTCCATTCTGACCTTCCACTGCTTTCCTTCTTTCACCATTGCCACTGTCAGCTGGCACTCGTCGGTCATTTTAGGTATGCTGCCTATGTCGTGTTTTCTCATCCAGCCATATACGCTTACCGTAGCTTTTGCCTCCGTCATAGACTCGCTGATTTCCATGTCTTCAACCTCTACCGTTGCCGGTTGCGTGTCGTTTATGCTGTCGATGTCCTGCTGAGTAATGTTTGAAGCCATAAAACGCAACCATTTCTCAGAGTCGGAAGTGGCATGTTTCTGTGCTTCGGCAAAGTCATAGTTGCAGTAAGCCTCCGTAAATTCCTCAGCACATTTCCCGGCATCGTATTCCTGCACATACTCATCGCAGCCTGAAAGAAAAGCAGCCAGTGCAAATAGCATTATATATGCAAATGTCTTTTTCATGTAATTCTCGTTTATCGCCAACAAAGATAATGCTTTTATTTCTTATATGCAGTAGTGTTGACAAATTATTTTCTGCATGCTGCGGGATTTGTTTTCAAATTGCTATAATGTGTGTCTTGCGTTGCAAAAACATTAGTTTATTTTTTGTAGTCTGCTTGCTAAACTGTAACTTTGCATGAATTTTTAAATCAATACGACATTCTTCACATGCTAAACTTCATATCTTTCGGCAGCGGCAGCAGTGGAAACTGCTATTATCTATTCACCGACAACGATGGTCTGATTATCGACTTGGGCGTCGGGGTACGCATGTTGCGCAAGCAGTTTGCTGACTATGCGTTGCCGATGAACAAGATTCACAATATCATTCTTACTCACGACCATGCCGACCACGTCAAGTCTGTGGGTAGTTTCAGCTCCGACTACCATGTTCCGGTGCATGCCACGTCGCTAACTTTCGACGGCATAAGGCTTAATTACTGCATAAAGCGCAAGGTGGAGCAAATAAACTGCCATGTCTTGCAGAAGAACGTTACGGTTCAGATAGGCGATTTTGAGGTTACGCCGTTCAACGTTCCGCACGACAGCCGCGACTGCGTGGGCTATCAGATATGCTGTGAAGGCATTGTTTTCTGCCTGCTGACCGATGTCGGCACCATTACCGACGAGATACGCAGCTATATTTCGAAAGCCAACTATCTTGTCATTGAGGCAAACTACGACCGCGACATGCTTCTCAACGGACGCTATCCGCAGCGGCTGAAAGACAGGATTACGAGTGGTACCGGACACACGAGCAACGCAATATGTGCAGACACCATAGCCGAAAACATGACCGACCAGCTGCGCCATGTGTGGCTGTGCCATCTGAGCGAGGAAAACAACGACCCCGAACTGGCTTTCAACGTGGTGAGCGAAAGGCTGAAAAGGAGTGGGAGAGTAGTAGGAACAGACATAAATCTGACGGTCTTGCGACGGACAAAGACTACAGGTGTTTTCGAACTGAAATAAGGAAATTCAGAACACACGGTTATGAAAATTCTTTACAAGACATTTCCCTCGAAAGAGATGTTAACAAACCTTCTGACCAATAAAAATATGTAAAAATTGTGCTCGCCGCTAATTGTTAAATTTGTCAAAGAGTATCTTTGAGGCGTCTGTTTCGCTGATATTAGCTTACAAAACATTATGTCTGAAACCCTCAAACACTATGTTTTGCATCCTCAAACACACTGTTTGACAATCTAAAACATACTCTTTGACATTTTTAACAGTTGTATTTCATGCATATTTCAGTTGTATTTTGAGTTATCAACTTGACTATCAGTAGTTTATGACAGTAGTCTGATTTTTGCCGATATTTTCATCCGAAATCGTCGCAACGGGTTCTGAAGGCATTTTTTTGATAGGTTAGAATTAATCATGCAATGAAAAATGACTGCTGAAAAAATAAAAATGTTCTGTTTTTCCTATTTTATCAAGATTTTTCATACAAATATATTTTATTTTTACGCAGAAATCATTATCTTTGCAAATGTAATTACTATTTTCCTGCATTCGTTAGTGTTTTATAGAAATTACAGTGTTTGTATCGGAAGATGTAAGTTTAATAATTTGAAAATGGACAATTTTACGAAATTACTGACACATCGCCACAGCAGCCGTAACTTTTCTGACAAAGAACTGTCTGCCGACAATGTTTCGACAATACTCGAAGCTGCGCTTTTGTCGCCAACGTCGAAGAACTGCCGTAAATGGATGTTCCATGTTGTTGACGACAAGGAAACGCTTGAGAAACTTGCCGACTCGAAAGAGAATGGTGCCGCTTTCCTCAAAGAGGCAGCGATGGCTGTGGCTGTTGTCTGCGACGATAAGGACGACGACTGCTGGATAGAGGACTGCTCGATAGCAGCCGTTACGATGCAGTATCAGGCTGCCTCGCTTGGCATCGGCTCATGCTGGTGTCAGATAAGGGAACGCTATCTGAGCGACGGCACTAAGTCGGAAGATGTCGTAAGGGGCATACTCGACATAGCAGACAATTTCCGTGTGCTATGCATCATAGGCTTCGGCTATGCCGCTGACAGTCAGGCAAGACGCGAACAGGAGCCACTGTGGGAAAGAGTGGTCGTGGATTGACGTTTCACGGCATGTGTACAGGCACTTGAAGTAATGAGCCTGGAATAGGCTGAATTGGAGTTAATTAGGAAGAAATATTAGCTATATAGCCACACATTATAATATTATATAAAAAGAATGACGATAACTATAATTGGTTCTGGCAATGTTGCAACGCATCTCGGCACGGCTTTGGCTGAGAATGGTTGTACAATAGAGAGTGTGTACAGTCGCACTCTGGAGTCAGCCCGCCTGCTCGCCGAACAGTTGGGAAGTGGCTATACCAATGATATTTCCTCTATTCCGCAAGACTCCGACATAGTTCTGTTTTCCATATCCGACGATGCCCTTCCCGTAATGATAGAGGCTGTAAGTCGGAAAAACAGCAAGGCAATCTTCCTGCATACAGCCGGCAGCGTGCCGATGGACGTATTCAAGGGCTATGCCGACAACTATGGAGTGGTCTATCCGTTGCAGACTTTCTCGAAGAAACGCAGCATCGACATGTCTGAGGTGCCCTTTTTCATAGAAGCAAACAACCAGCCGACAGCAGAAACGATAGCCGCTGTAATCGGCAAAATAAGCCATAGCGTTACAGTCGCAACGTCAGACGTACGCAGGAAACTGCACCTTGCAGCGGTCTTTGCCTGCAATTTTGCAAACCATTGCTACGCGCTTGCCGACAAGATACTGAAAGATGAAAACCTGCCTTTCGACGTACTGAAACCGCTGATACGCGAGACGGCAGACAAGATAAATTATCTCTCGCCTGTAGAAGCACAGACGGGACCGGCTGTAAGATACGACAAAACCGTGATGAACAGGCAAATGGACTTGCTGAAAGACAGCAAGGACAAGGAAATATACAGACTAATGAGCGACAGCATAAACAAGGAATACAATGATAAATTACGACTTACGAAAGATTAAGACAATAATTTTCGACATCGACGGCGTGCTGAGTGCCGAGACCGTAACGATGAATGTTGACGGCGAGCCAATGCGCACCGTAAACATAAAAGACGGCTACGCCATTCAGCTTGCACAGAAACGCGGACTGCGCATAGCCATACTGACGGGCGGAAACAATGAGAGCATCTACGAGCGATACAGTAAACTCGGCGTGGAAGACATCTACATGAAATGCGCCATAAAGCTGGAAAAGTATGAGGAATACAAGAAACAGTACGGCTATTCAGACGAAGAGATAATGTTTGTTGGCGACGACATACCCGACTATCAGGTCATGGAGCGTTGCGGATGCCCATGCTGTCCTGCCGATGCTTGTAGCGAAATAAAGTCGATGAGCATCTACGTCAGCCGCAAGGAAGGCGGAAAGGGAGTAGGGCGCGACGTAATAGAACAGGTTTTAAAGGCAAAAGAACTTTGGATGAACGATAATCACGCATTCGGATGGTAAGGAAAATAATACTGGCAAGCAATTCGCCACGACGCAGACAGTTGCTCGAGGGTTTGGACATTCCCTTTGAAGTAAGGGTGATGTCCAATATAGACGAAGGCTATCCCGATGATACAGATGTCGACGACATAGCCGAATATATCGCACGCGAGAAAAGCAGTGCCTACGACAGCATAGTAGGCGACGGCGAAGTAGTGATAACGGCAGATACTATAGTGGTTGTCGACAATGTCGTTCTTGGCAAGCCTCACAGCAGAGAGGACGCCGTCGACATGCTGAAGACACTCAGCGGACGCACTCACAAGGTGATAACGGGAGTCTGTCTGTTGTCAAAAAAAGAGAGAAAGAGTTTCTCCGTTACTACCAAAGTAACGTTCAAGCAACTCAGCGACGACGAAATAGCATACTACGTTGACACATATAAGCCTTTCGACAAGGCAGGTGCATACGGCATACAGGAATGGATAGGCTACATAGGAGTAACGTCTATCGAAGGCAGTTATTTCAATGTTGTCGGCTTTCCGGTGCAACGCATATATTCAGAGTTGAAGAACTTTATGTAACTAAATAATATACAATATGAAGGAAAGGAAACATCCTGCATATCAGGCAAGAGTAAATCAGGAACTGATAGAGTCATTGCAGCGCAAGATTCAGCAGAAAATTGTGTTTGAAAAGAAGTATCGCAACAAGTCATACACGGCAAAAATGCTGGCAGAGGAACTTGAAACAAACACGCGATACATTGCTGCGACGTTGAGCATGAGATATAACACTAACTTCAATAATTATATAAACAAGTACCGCATAAACGATGCCATCTCTATGCTTACCAACAAGCGCTATGCGGAAATGAACATGGAAGAGATTGGACTTATAGTTGGATTCTCAAACAGGCAGTCGTTCTATACGGCTTTCAAGGAGATTACGGGTGTTTCGCCTAAGGTTTATAAACGCAAATTCATAGGAACTTAAACAGTAAATGACGGGAATGGGAAAAGAAAACTTTAAATATGTAGACCAGTCTTTCGACGAAATTCAGATGCTGAGATACCGGCTGAAAGACTTTGACAGGCTGACTCTGCAACAGAAAATCTATATCTACTGTCTTTCAGAAGCAACAGTTGCCGGCAGAGACATAATATTTGAGCAGAACGGGAAATATAACCTTGACATCCGACACCTGCTCGAAACAATCTATGTCAACTATGATGGCGACAGACAGAGTGAGGATTTCAAGCATTTTGAGGTATATCTCAAACGTGTATGGTTCTCTAACGGAATATATCATCATTATAATTGTGATAAGTTTTTACCACAATGCAGCAGGGATTATTTTACGGGTCTTGTAGAGAGTGTTGCTGGTTTCCTCTCTGAAAAAGAACATAAGGATATCGATTACTATAAGAACACTATCTTGCCTGTAATATTCGATCCGGAAATACTGCCTAAAAGAGTCAATAAGGCAGAAAATGAAGACATCGTGGCAACGTCGGCTTGCAACTTCTATGACAACGTAACACAACAGGAAGTAGAAGGTTTTTACAATGCAAAGAAAAGCAATGGCGACGACAGACAGCCGTCGTGGGGACTGAACACCAATGTTGTCAAGGAAAGTGGAGAGATAAAGGAAATTGTGTGGAAGCGTGGAGGAATGTATGGCGACAGCATAGACAAGATAGTTTACTGGCTTGAAAAGGCTGTCGAATATGCCGAAAACGACAAGCAAAAAGAGGTGATTGGAAAACTGATACGCTTTTATGATACTGGCGACTTACACGATTTTGACGACTATTCTATAGCATGGACACTTGCAAAAGAGGGTAAGGTAGACTTCATAAATGGGTTTATCGAGGTTTATGGCGACCCGCTCGGAATGAAAGCGACATGGGAAGGACTTGTTGAATATATTGATGAGGAGACAACGCGACGTACTGAGACAATAAGCAAAAATGCCCAGTGGTTTGAGGATAACTCTCCTGTTGACAGCCGTTTTAAGAAAGAAAGAGTGAAAGGAGTATCGGCAAAGGTAGTGTGTGCTGCCATGCTTGGAGGTGAGGAATATCCTTCGTCGGCAATAGGCATAAACCTGCCAAACGCCAACTGGATAAGAGCGGAATATGGTAGCAAGAGTGTTACGATAGGAAACCTTACTGAGGCTTATTCCGAAGCAGCAAAAGGCAATGGCTTCAGGGATGAGTTTATTATGGATGACGACATACGCAGACTTATAGATAAGTACAGTGTTTTAACTGATGACTTGCATACCGATATGCACGAGTGTCTTGGGCATGGCAGTGGGAAGATGTTGCCAAACGTTGATCCTGATGCGCTGAAAGCATACGGAAACACGATAGAGGAGGCGAGGGCTGACCTTTTCGGGCTCTACTATATGGCTGACGACAAGATGATAGAACTGGGACTGTTGCCTGATAAAGAGGCATACAAGGCTCAATACTACAGCTACATGCTTAACGGATTACTTACTCAGTTGGTAAGGATTAAGCCTGGCAACAAAATAGAAGAGGCACACATGCGAAATCGTGCTCTAATAGCGCACTGGGTTCTTGCTCATGCCAATGGTGCCGTTGAGATGCTGAAAGACGAAAGCAATGGAAAGACGTTTATAAGAATAAACGACTACGACAAGTTACGCCAACTATTTGCTGAACTTTTAGCAGAGATACAGCGAATAAAGAGTGAAGGCGACATAGATGCAGCACAGCACTTGGTTGAGAAATTTGCCGTACACATTGATGCCGATACGCATGCCGAAGTGCTGGAAAGATATAGGAAACTGCATATTGCGCCATACAAGGGATTTATAAATCCGAGATATACGCTCGTTAGAGACAATAGTGGAAAGATAGTTGACGTAGATGTGGATTATACCGAGACCTATGAACATCAGATGATGAGATACGGAAAGATGAACGATGTGCAGCAATAGACTGAAGTGAACGCACTGTGAATGAAAGAGATGATAATGACAACAGAAGAAAAACTGAAAGAAATAAAACAATCGTTCCGACTCATTATGAACGGCATAACTGCGCAGTCAATGCGACAGAAAGGAGTATGCTATCATCTCAACTGGGGTGCCTCGCTTGCCGACCTTGAAACGATGAGCCGGGAATATGGTAAAGACTATGACCTTGCACTGGCTCTGTGGAAGGAAAATATAAGGGAATGTAAATTGTTGGCTACAATGATTATGCCTGTCGAACAGTTTACGTCGGAACTTGCAACGCAATGGCTAAGGCAATCAGACACACTTGAAATTATAGAAGCGATTACCTTCCGACTTACTCCATCCCTGACAGATTCAGTTTCGTTTGCAACTGAACTTATTAACAACGACAGCAGCCTACTGAAAATAGCAGGCTGCCATACATTGTCAAGATATTTTATTTTGTTTCGTGAGACAACTGACAACGTGAGTGTCAATTCCTCTTTGCTCTTGCGTCTGCATGCTATCGTCGATAGTGAAGACGAAAGCCTGACACTACGCAAGGCTGCAATGAATCTACTTGATAAACTTCATCGCTAAAGCAGGTTTATCTTTCCTATAAACTCTTACTATACCGATTCTCTGCTCAACGACAGTTGACATTCTGTCTGTAGTCGCATTTGCTTTTGTAGACTTGCATACTCTTCCGTCGTAGTCAAGTATTTCAACACCAGTGATGTCTGATTTTGCAGAAACAACTGTCAGCATGTTGCCGGCAAAAGATATGCTCACATTGTCTCTTATCTCAGCAAGCATGTTCTCAACATATGTTGCATCGCCCCGTACGAGATAGAAACGGTTTAGAGAAGTTCCGTCTACACGAATGACAGGATTTTCGTCTATGTGGTAGTATTTGCCCGTTGTACCATCGACAAACATGTATTCGTCAGCTGAAATGTTGCCACGAACAGTAAAATCGAAGCTTATATTTCTGCTTCCGTCAAGGTATAATCCTATTGGAATGATGTTTCTGTCGCCAAATGGAGCAATGTCGTATGCGGTAGCTGAATCTATCGTGAACAAAGCAAACTTAGGTTTGAACTCGTCGTCGAACATTGTTTCAGACTTACAGTCAGCCTTTCCTGTCAGCATTGCGCCTACACGAAGATCATCACACTCAGCATTGATATATATAATAGGTGTCTTCTTAATCGGTAAGTTGCCTTTCACACGACGTGTTGTCGTTCCAATTTCATTGCCCATCATGCTTTCTGTAAGTTTCAGGGTTATGGAGGTTGCATCTGGTACGTTTTCTTCAGTTATTTCATCGCCATTTTCTACGATTCTCTTAGATACTTGTTTCACGAAGAAAGCCTCCATTGGTCGTATTGTTTCTATGCCTTCGGCAACATTTGCACTGTTCAGCAGTTCACCATCAACAGACACAATAGTGTTAACGGTGTTACCGTCGTAAAGACGTATCTCTGAAACGATGTTGTCGTTAGCCTTCATAAATTCAGAAATATTTATGTGAGACATGAAAGGATTTCCCACAAGGAAGAGATTACCGGCTGAAGCCATAGCCTCAGTAGTAAATTCGAGAGGCATTGTTTCGTTGGCATACATCTTGCGAGTATAGCCATACTTATTGAAATCGCTGCCCGACGATGTTTCCGTGATGAAGCGGTGCCACTGCTTTATGCCTCCGGTAGTTGTACGCGTCAATGTTTCCGTCTGACCAGAAACGACATTATGCGTTGCATAGTCATAATAGTTGTAACTTGTATGTGCCTTAGGCAACCTGACGATAAACGTGTCATCATTTGAATCTTCCGGCAAAAGCATCAGCGAAGTACCGGTTCCGAGCTTGAAGTCATATTTCAGATAGTTGAAGGCATGCGACCAGTTCGTAGACGCAAGGTTGATAGTGGAAGCCGTAGCAACACCACCCTCATATATGTAATTCGTCTTTGTATTGTTCCAAACACGCTGGTAGGCTGCAGGAGAAAATCTGTTTTGAGGTGCCGACGTAGCATCGAGTTCCGTCCAAGCATAGTTGCTGTCGTAGTCGTTGCCACCGAAGTTATATTCTCCGGCAGGCACAAACATATCTCCCGTATACATCTCTTTCAGTGCAGCGGCTACAAGATAGTTTCTGTTAGCCTCAAGCTGCAAGTCCACCCATGCATGACGATAGTTTAGTCGGTGTACATATTCAACGGCAGCACCTGGTTCAAAGTGAATGTCCTGGCAAGGATATTCCGCACCGTCAGTGTACATCTTGGAATTAAGAACAGGATATTTCGCAGCATTAGACGGAATAAGAACGTCAGTACACAGCCATGGCGAACCATCCGTCCAGTTATTCCAGTCATTCCAATCGGTAGACGATGCATCAGTCTTCCATGTAGACTGTAACGGATAGACTGTATATTCAAACGTATTCATTTCTGCATCTTCGTCAACGACATATTTGCCTCCAACTTTAATATAACCATTCTCGTCGCGCTTAGCCTTATACACATGTCCGACGAAGCGCCCGCTCTGAGTTGTAGGCACCGTAATTCCCGCATTAGCAGGATTCATAAGAGCATCACCAGTAATATCCATAGCGTATAGGCGACTCTCTCCACCAACCTTTGCCTCTATAACCTCGCTCGTCTGGTCAGGCATCTTTATTAGCACAGGAGAAACCACGTTACCGTCGCTGATGCCCTGTCCCGTCCATATTCCATCAAGGGTTATAGAGCCAGTTTTGCATACCTTGTCGGCAGTTATATCAGCACGCGGTGAACATGAGTCATCATCCAGACAGTCAGGTATTCCGTCGTTATCGACATCGTTGCGCAGATATATTCCATAGAACTTATGATAGTCAGCTACACTGACAGTTCCATATAGAGTCAGGCGTATTTCGTCATACTTCTTCTTTGGCTGCATCAATATCATCTGTTTCTCATTATATCCAATGACATCTGCGCCAAGAACATTCCAGTCAGTCTTCTCCTCGCCCGTAGGTTCACCCCTGTAATATGTAGCCACCTTCAATACCGTGCCAGCCGTAATGTCGGCAACATAAGTATTGTTATCCTTCAGAATAGCAAGCTGATGTCGATAGTCGAGCGTACGTCCCATATTGATAGCTATAGTATAGTAGTTGCCCACACCCGCAGTAGTTGCAACAGTCATAGCCGTTTCTCGGTGCGGGTCATAGTCAACGAAGTTGCTCAGGTCTGTAATGGCACCGCCCGCACTCACACCATTCACAATCTGCGTAGCATCTTCGTTGATGGTAGCCCCGCCCGACAGTACATAAGCATCGGTCTCATAGTTCGAAATACCAATTGAGCCACACCCGAGCGGGTCGTTGCAGACACTCGACTCATCTCCCGTACCCTCAAAAGCATAATAGTTTTTCAGTATAGAGCCCAAATCGATATTGGCAACACCCACCATCCACAGACCGAAAGAGTCAAACTGAATAGGGTTGCCGTCGCCATCGTAGGCAGGCACACTGATAGAGAACCTACCAATCTCCGCAGACTCAGTGCCGATAAGGTCGAGCGCAACACCCTTAGATTCTGTTATTAGGCTGCTATATACCATTTCACCGTTGTTATAACAACGTATATTGAATGCCTGCACAGCCGACAAATCCAAGCCCGTAGACGAATAGTCAATTACAAAACCAATCTTCTTAGCCTTGCGCTGGCTGTCCGTACCCTTTCCAGATGTATAGTATTCTGACTTAGGATAAAGAGACTCATCAGAGCCATCCAAGATTAAACCGTTAGTCTTCTTGATACCAGTTACGTATAAAACGTCAATCAGACTCGCCTCTGTCTCCATGTACGCATAGTTGTTGATATTATTGTCTATAAAGTTTTCCTGGTCTTTTGCCTTTGCATCTACAGAAATCAGCGAGCCGCCGCCTGCCCTGTGGAGTATTTCATATTCAGGTTCTTCACCATCGATGTTCACCATAATGTTTTCACAGTCGTCAGCATCGGGGTCCTGATATATGCCCTTTGTAACCGTAACATAAGAATGGCAGTTTGGGTATGTCTCATCATTCGTATCCAAGTTTTTGCCACACATAGACGTAGCACGGAATCTGTATTCGCCATCCGGCGAGCCTGGTGCAAATGAAACAAATCCCGTCGTAGGGTTAACGGTAGGCATAGTTGCGCCATCTGGACAACTTGTAGCTTCCCATACCAGTTCTAAGTCATTATTTCCCTGAAGCTGGAATGTTTCCTGATCACTGCAAATCTCAGTATTCACCGTAGGCAAAATGTTGCAATGATGCTCTATGTCTACGCTTGGTACAACATAGGCATAGTTCACTTGCAGCCCACCTAAGTCAAGCCCCAGCACTGTATGAAACGAAATCTTGGCAATGGAGAAATCAGCTTTTGCTTCAGCCTGTATTGTAATATTGCTTCCTTTCACTAAACCAAGTTGCAATACTGATGCATCAAACCGCTCTGTCTGTACTTCGTTCCAATTCTTATCGTATAAGGTAATCTTAGTCCATGAGCCGACAGGCAACGACAATACACTTGCATCACTATAGTTGAAAGCAATGGTATATCCTGCAGGGAAAGTTTCTTCTCCTGCTGGTGTATGCGAACTTGTAGGAGTAAAGTTTATGTATGCTTGTCCGCGAATACCAACTCCAAGCACGGCAGCAACGACCGTGCCATTGCCTAAATCGCTGTCTGTTATATCTCCGTACAAGTTAGTAAGGCTCGAATGTTTTAAGTTGTTAGCCCACAAGTCATAGTGTCCGTCTTTATATTCAGCAAGTGTCTTTTTTCCGTCGGCACGGTTGCTGCCTTCGATGAGGTAGATATCGTTGCTTTTGCCCACGAATGCATATCTCAATTTCAAGGTAGTTGCCACGTCGGCTTCAACACCTGTAGAAGGAACAAGTGCCACTTCATCGAACACGCAGTCGATTGGAGCAACTGCCGAAATGTTGAAACAAACATCGTCAGTGCCCGGTATGTTTATAAGACTGAGGTTCAGCAGGTCGGCAGACTTTGTCTGTTCTGCCCTTTGTGTAGATACGAGTTCTCCGTCTTTATAGAATCGTATGAAGTATCCGGCTTGAAGCAGTTTAAGTGTCAAGGCGCTTGCATTCGACGACTGCACAACGCAGAATCCTGCCTCAGTACCACCTGCGTAATAGCGGCTCAGGTCGCGTACGCCGACGATAGGGTTTGTAGCCAGTGTTACGTTTGCTATGGCAGGAAACTCGGCTATGTTGGTAATGTCTTCGTCGGTCAGATAGCCTGTATTGTTCTGCCAACTTCCAACGCTAACCATGCCGTAGACACGGTTTATCATGCAGTTTTTGCCAACAAGGGCGCGTCGGTTTTGCAGTTTCTTGTACACCTTTCCAGACTCTTTCACAATGGCATCGTTTTCATACCATATCTCGCGGTCAGGATTACCAGCAGCGTACGACAGTAGAGGTACAACAGACATTGCAACGATTGTCATTGCGAATATCCACGCGTATGCTGATTTAATATATATGTGCTTTCTCATATCTGTGTATTATTGTTATTTGTTTTTTATATTTCGTTGGTTGTTTCTTCATCCCATGATGTTTCCGTGAAGTCCTCATCCCACGTGTATTCTTCAGCAGTCTGAATCGTTCTGTCGTCTTCTTCGCTCACTTCTATCTCCATGCTTTGTGGAGCCAACAGCTGAAGCCGGCTTAATATAATCTCCGTTGATGGCTTTATATATAACTCTTTCATTTTTATGACTATCTAATAACTATTTTTTTACCATTTACTATATATATACCTTTTCGTGGATGCTCAACCCTGCGACCAGACAAGTCGTAGTAGATATTTGTCTGTAGTTTGCTTGGCTCTGCATTTATTTCTTCTATTTCCGAAGTAGTATCAGGGTTACCGCTCATAGTGCTGAACTCCAGGAACACAACAGCGTTTGCGCTGCTACCTGGCTCAGCAGGGTTGCGTACGAACGCCTTGTTGGCATAGAGGTATGGACCCCAAGGGAATTGCAGGCGGAGTTTTACCTTGTCGGTAGATACTGTGCCGTCACCACCTTCGCCGCTGACGACGGCAGAACCGATGACGTAGTATTCCTTGTAGCCTTTGTTTACTCCCCATTTGCTTTCAATATCAGTATTATAGAACGATGTACCTTCGCCTTCTGTTACACCTTCAAATGCGTTGTCGGCAAAGAACTCATCGTTTACGCTTATGTTGTCGGCAATTTCTATACGAATGCGGTTTCCGTCTTCACCCTTGTAAACACTGTTACCCTCTGAGCTTTCGTTCTCAAAATACTGTGGTCCGGCAACGAAGAGTCCCTGATAAGCAGTGCTTTCGCCTGTGGCTTTCATTTGTAGCTTCTTCTTCTCGCTGTCCCACTTAGCTTTATACATCTTCACTCCATTGTCGAGTTCCTCCAAAGGCAGTCTTGCAGTGAATGGAAGATATATTGTTGCCCATGAGTATTCTATTTCTGGACTGCCGTCGCCCTTAGCCTTAGCATTGTTCATTTCCAACTCAACGAATGGTGCCTTGTGCAGATACCATGCTCCTTTGCTGTTGGCTGTGGCATTGTTTGCAGATGTAGTGCTTACCCATTCGATGCCGCCATCCATCAGTCCGCTCACGTCTGCATTTCTCTTCAGCGACATATAACCTTTTGCTACAGGCGAGTTGATGCTGTTTGCGTTGTCGCGAAGTATTATGGCATACTGACCGTTTTCTCTATATTCCAGCCAGAAGATGGCAGCCTCTGTCTTTGTACGAGTCAGTGGGAGATAGATGTTTCCTGTTTTTGGCTCGCCAATGTACTTGCCACTGTTCACGTTGCGTATGCGGTAGAGGTTGTGTGGATTATCTCCGCGAATGACTCCTGTGGCATGGTCGTCACCGAGCGATGAGCCGTCTTTTGCCAATACGAGTTCAAACTCCCACAGGTTGTTGATGTGTGAGAAGTCGCGGTTTTTCACAAATATGTCTACCATGGGGTTGTGCTTGCTGTCGTACCATTCGCAATATTGGTAGTCGCCATAGCCGTCGCCCATAATATTGTCGGCATGTTTCTCCACATCGCCGTATGTTTGTGTAGTTTTGTATTCGTATATTTCGTGGTCTACGTCTTCTACAAAGCGTTCAGGCTGCAAATAGTTTGCTATGCGGAAGTAGCGATGCTTGTCGCTTTGGTCTGTCAGTTCCTCCTCTGCGGCTGCCAACTCTCCCTGAACGAGCATGTCGGCAGGAATGTCGCTGACGGATGTGTAAGGAATAAGCTCGAAGTCTGCATAGAAGTTAAGGTCTCTCGATGTCTTTGCATTGGTTGTTCCGTTGTCGCCTATGCGCAGTGTGGATGGTGTTCCTCCATTGCTGTCGTCGAAGCGAAGATAGTTTATGTCGCCGTCGCTGACAACCTTAGTATAAATATGTGTAGTGTTGTTTACCTTCATCAGTGAGTCGCGGTCGGCATTGTTGCGCAGCGTATAGGTGCCGTCGCTGTTTTTGCGGATGTTCCAAATAGAACTTGTAAGCAGTTTGCCGTCTATGCCTTTCACATTGTTCTCAAGCATCGTGAGATAAGTATGATACTTTCTGCTTCTTATCAGGTAGTCGCCGTCGCTTATGTTGAAGGCTGCGCCTTGATGGCTTTTCTTAAAGCTCTCTATTGCGGTTATTACGCTTGAGAACTTTTCTGCTTCCGTTCCTGTCGAAGAGTAGCCTGTAACGCCGAGACTGTTGGCTTCTTCTACAAGGTCTTCGTAGGAAAGTATAATCCAGGTAGTGGCTTCTGAATGTTCAACTTCTCCGCCATTGGTTGCTGCAAGCTTGAAACGTGATAAGAAACAGACTCGTCATAAACCCAGAAATTAGCGCCTGTGTATGTGTCGCTTTGGCATATTCCCAAACCGAGATAGTTGTGTGGATGCTTACGTATATACCATTTATGGCTTGTACTTGAATCGTATGTTCCAATATTGTCAAGATGTTCTTTGTCATGTTTCAGATATTTGCCTGATACGGCAGCATTTGATATCTGGCATGCTGTTTCTGTGTCGGTCTTTGTGCCATTCATTGACAAAATACCATAGGTAGTTGTCATTTGATTCCGACGACTGTGTAAATCCATATTTGGAATCATTATATGGATATATTGTAATTCGGTTGTCTCCGAAATGGTCTGGGAAACATCTTACATAGTAAGTATTACCGCCTATGGGGTAGCTCAGGCGAATAACATAATACTTGGGCGATGCATTCGTAGATACATCTGGCAGTTTTGTAGGGTCAATGCCTTGTGCTGTTCCCACAATCCTGAATAAAAGGAATAGTAGAAGCGCACAAGATAATCTTGTAAGCTTTGTGTACATTTTATTAATTATGTGTATTAAATTATCTAGTTTGGTTTACAAATAATAATCCAGTTTGGTCTTTTTCCAATTCCGATATAAAGGTATAAAAAGGTTAAGTTTCTACTTTCTTGCCAGTGATAAGTAATGTTAACCTATAGTTAAATAAGACAAAGCAAGTCGTCTCTGTTTTACAGATTTTTTACAAGTGTCTTGTAATTGTATTACAGATAGCCTGTAAAATCGTTACAAGTAAGCTGTCACACCATTACAGATAGTCTGTAATTTTGCCATTGAAAAAGTTTCTGATACTTGCACAAAACAACTATAAGCACAAGTGATTTGAATTGTCGGTAAAAAGAGTGCCAGCGGGAATATGAATGTTAAAGTTTGTATTTATGCCGCTTTGTCGCGCGCTGTGGAATTGCTCCGCCTGATGGTCCTGAGGGTGCTCCCGTGAGGGCTATGCCGCTATACTGCCGGTAGCGGCGTATTATTTTGTCTACATACGCAACAGTTTCAGTAGAGCGCATATATCCATACTTGACAATCGGGTCGCGATAGCCTTCAGGCTGCATGAGCATCATCATGTAGTGTGCCACGTTGCTCCATCGCTGCGGGTCGCTGCCGTTCTTGCGTGCGAGAGCCATAGCGTCGCGCACATGCCCGTTGCCACAGTTGTATGCAGCAAGCGTAAACTTGATTCTCTCCTGCGAGTTGCGTATGTCGGCAAAGTGTCTGCTGACCTGCCTGATATATGCTGCTGCTGCGGCTATGTTGTGCTCAGGATCGAAGATTTGCTGCTGCGGCAGGTTTAGACGGCGTGCTGTTGACGGCATAACCTGCATCAGTCCGCAAGCACCGACGTAGGAGCGTGCATTGGGGTCGAAGCATGATTCCTGATAGCACTGTGCTGCCAGCAGTCTCCAGTCGAAGCCAGCCGTCGGCGCATATCGTCTGAACAGGTGGTCGTAGGCTGATATGATACCTTTTGACTTGTTTTGAACGGGTGCATAGACATGTCGTGTTACGACAGCCGCCTGTCGTGTTGCAGTGGCAGATGCTTGCCTTGCCTGTGCGAGCAGTGCAGGGGAGTACCATCGGCTGATGGTGTCGGCAAGAGGCGTAAGGCTTTTGCTGACGCGCCAGTTGGGCTTGTCTGCGGATGTCTGCGGCAGCAGGAGAATGTCTATCTGTCCGCTGCGCAGCTTTTCGGCAAGTTGTGCCGTGTCGGCACTTGTCTCTACTCGCGGGGCAATACCGAGCTTTTTGGCAAGCATGGCAAAGAGCGTGTATTGCGTGCCAAGCTCCATACCACGATACTGATAGTAGGTTTCGGGTCCTGGCGTTGTGCCTACGATAATTTCGCCGTTGGCGATGATGTCGTCTAATGTTATGTGGCTGTTGGCATGGCTGATAGTATCAGCGCTTTCATCGGCACCAACGACAGTTCCCCACGGTGTTTCCTGTGGTTTTGACTGCGTGCCGTCGCATGAGGACAGGGCGACGATGCCGATAAGAGCTATTGCACTGATGATATGCTTTGCCATAATTCAGATGAAATACAGTAGTTCTGACAATGGTTTCTATGGTTGTCTCAGCCTTGAATATAGGTTTTCATCTAAGTGTTTTCTGCCAATTCCAAGCGGTACGGAGGACATCTTCGAGCGGTGTTTCGGCTTTCCAACCGAGTATATTGTTTGCCTTGTCGACGTTTCCCCATACTTTCTCTATGTCGCCTTCGCGTCGTGGGGCGAAGGTCCAGTTGAGTTTCACGCCTGTTGCTTTCTCGAATGTGTTGACTACTTCGAGCGTAGATATACCTTTTCCGGTGCCAATGTTGAAGTAGTCGATGCTCTGGCTGTCGCCGCTGAGCACTCTTGCCATTGCTACGACGTGTGCTTTTGCAAGGTCTACGACATAGATATAGTCGCGTATACATGTGCCGTCGGGTGTGTCGTAGTCGTTGCCGAAAATTTTTAGTTGCTCCCTAATGCCTGCTGCTGTTTGTGTTACGAAGGGAATAAGGTTCATCGGTACTCCGATGGGTAGTTCTCCTATGTGTGCCGACGGGTGCGCTCCGATTGGGTTGAAATATCGGAGGATGATGGCTTTCAGTGGTGCTCCGCTGTGTATGTAGTCGGCAATGATTTCTTCGTTTATCTGTTTGGTGTTGCCGTATGGCGAGAGTGCTTTCTGTATCGGTGCATTTTCGGTTACGGGCAAGTTCTCAGGTGTTGGCTGTCCGTAAACGGTACAGCTTGACGAGAATATGAAGCCCTTTACTCCGTACTTGGGCATGAGTTCGAGCAGGTTGACGAGCGACAGGATGTTGTTGCGGTAGTAGAGCAGTGGTTTCTCTACGCTTTCACCTACGGCTTTGGATGCTGCAAAGTGTATGATACCGTCGATTTTGTTTTCTGCAAATACTTTTGCAAGTTTGTCTTTGTCGCAACAGTCGATATTGTAGAACTTAGGCTTTTTGCCTGTTATCTTCTCTATTCCGTCGAGTACGCTAATGTTTGAGTTCGACAGGTTGTCGATGCTTACTACGTTGTATCCTGCTTCCTGCAGTTCTACGGTTGTATGTGAACCGATAAATCCGGTTCCGCCTGTAACTAAAATGGTTTCTTTCATATTTATTGTTGTGTTTTGTTTTCTGAATGTGTTATATCAAGCCTGAAAATCCCATGAATGCAAGCGACAGGAGCCCAGCCGTAACGAGTACGATGGCTACTCCCTGCATCTTTTTAGGTATGTCGGCAAGTTCCAGTTGCTGACGAAGTCCGGCAAAGATGATAAGTGCCAGTGCAAAGCCTAATGCCGTCGAGAAAGCATAGACGATGCTCTGTATGAGGTTGTATTCTTTCTGTATGACGAGTATTGCAACTCCAAGCACGGCGCAGTTGGTGGTGATGAGTGGCAGGAAGATGCCCAGTGCTGCATAGAGTACCGGCGATACTTTCTTCAATATGATTTCCACCATCTGTACCAGCGATGCTATGACAAGTATGAATGCCAGTGTCTGCAAGTATTCAAGGTGCAATGGCGTGAGGACGAGTGTCTGCAACAGATATGTTACGAGTGTGGCAAGTGTAAGTACGAATGCTACGGCTGCTCCCATTCCGGCAGCAGTGTTAATCTTTTTTGAAACGCCCAGGAACGGACATATTCCCAAGAACTGCGACAAGACGATGTTGTTTACGAATATGGCAGATATAAATATGAGTAAATATTCCATTGTTTCAACTTTATTTCTTTGTGTTTAATATTGCGATGATATATCCGAGAGTTATGAATGCTCCCGGCGGCAGTACAAACAAAAGTATGTTTGTTGTTTCCGGAAGTATGCTTATTCCAAATAGTGTGCCGTTGCCGAGCAGTTCTCTCACCATGCCTAACAGGGTAAGGGCAAACGTAAATCCGATGCCGCAGCCTATTCCGTCGAGAATGCTGTCAAATGGCGAGTTCTTGCATGCAAAAGCTTCTGCACGTCCGAGAATTATGCAGTTGACAACAATGAGCGGTATGTATATTCCCAATGCTGCATTTATCGAAGGAAGGTATGCAGCAAGGAGCATCTGCAATATGGTTACGAACGTTGCAATGACAACAATGAAGACAGGTATTCTTACTTTGTCGGGTGTAAGATTCTTTATAAGCGATATGACAAAGTTAGAACATATCAGTACAAACATTGTTGCCAACCCCATAGAGATTCCATTGATGGCAGATGTAGTCGTAGCCAAAGTAGGACACATGCCAAGCAGGAGGACAAATGTCGGGTTCTCCTTCAATATGCCGTTAAGCAGTATATCGTGTCTTGATTTATTCATATTCTTTTACTGTCATTTTTGTTTTATCATTTCATAAGCCTGTTGTACGGCTTTCAGAAATGCACGTGATGTTATCGTTGATGCTGTTATCGCATCTATGTCGCCTTCGTTTCCCTTAGTTACGCCCATGCGTGTCGAGGCTGGATTCTTGCCTACGATGCATCCTTTGCCGTCTTTCTGAAACCATGTGTCGGCTTTTGCTCCCAAGCCAGGCGTTTCTGATGTTTCAAGGATTGTATATCCCAAAATGTCGCCTTTGGTATTAAAGCCTACCAAAATGCGTAATTTACCTCCGAAGGCCTGTGTTTCGCTTTCTATTGCCACGCCGCTTTCGTTGCCGTCGGCATCAGTGGTGTGATGCAATATAAATGTCTGCTGCTTGCCGTCGGTGTTTACGGTGGCGGTATCGGTTTTGGCAACAACAGTCTTTTCGTCTGCCATAACACTGACAATGCCGTCGGAAATGGTTTTTTCCTGCTGCTTCTTTATAGAAGGCTCGGTGGCATGGTTTACGAAAGCAAGCAAACCGCCGGTTATGGCTGCGACGATTGTCATGACAAGTGTCATGTTCTGCAAAGAAGACTTCAGTTTCTTCATTTTCCAACCTCCTCTCCGAAGCGTTTAGGTTTTATATATATATTAATAAGAGGTGTAAAGGCATTCATTATTAGAATTGCGAACGACATACCTTCGGGGTATGAGCCCCAGTTTCTGATGATAACCGTCAGCAATCCTATTCCAACGCCGTATATCAGTTGCCCCTTGTGTGTCATCGGCGATGTGGTGTAATCCGTTGCCATGAATATGGCTCCAAGCATGAGACCTCCGCTGAGAATGACATTCAGTGGCGATGCGTATGCAGGGTTGAGGACATGGCAAATGGCACTGAATACGAAAACTGTTACGATGATGCTCACTGGTATGTGCCATGTGATGATTTTTCTTACGAGCATATATGCAAAACCCAAAAGCATGGCAATGGTACAAATCTCGCCTATGGATCCAGCACCGGCATTGGGATTGTTGCCGAGCAACAGGTGAAGGCTGTCGGGGACATTGTTCAGCAGGGAAGCGTCTCCTGTCTTTATGGCTTCCTTCATGTAGTATAATGGTGTAGCCGATGTCGTTGCATCGGTATATTTCCCTAACTGACCGACAATTGGCCACGACGTCATTTGTGCTGGAAAACTGACTAAAAGGAAACAGCGTCCGACAAGTGCAGGGTTAAAAGGATTGTTGCCGAGTCCCCCAAATGTCATTTTCCCTATGCCTATTGCTACGACAGCACCTATAATAATAATCCAAACAGGTAAGTTTGACGGCAGGTTGAAGGCTAACAGCAAGCCTGTAATAATGGCAGATCCGTCGGTTATTGTGTTGCCTCGCTTCAGGAGGTAGCGTTGTATGATGTATTCCGTTGCTATGCATGCAAGCACAGATGTTGTACATACGATGACGGAACCGATGCCGAAATAGAAAAACGACACAAGCAATGCCGGCAGCAGCGCAATGATGACACCGTACATGTTACGTTCAACGCTGTCGTTGCCATGTATGTGTGGCGATAAAGAAACTATAAGCTTGTTCATATATTTTTTGTAAACTCTTTATTCTGTTCTTGTTTTATTTCTTGCCCCTCGACTTTATTACAGCCATGACCGATTGTTTTCCATATCGAATATAGTCTAACAAAGGTCTGTGAGAAGGACATGTAAATTGGCATGAGCCACATTCTATGCATGATGTAATATAATTATTCTCCGCATTCTCCCAACGTTTCAGTTCCGACAGGCGCGATAGGAGATAAGGCTCAAGCCCCATTGGGCATGCAGACACACACTTCGCACACCTGATGCACGGCTGAGCTTCTTTCCTGCGGGCATCGTCAGTAAGTATAGTGATACAGTTTGTACCCTTCGTAATAGGTACATCCGTAGAATATAGAGCCTTGCCCATCATCGGTCCCCCTGCCAGCACTTTATTGTCGCCCTGGGGAAGACCGCCGCAGAAGTCTATCAAATCTATTGCCGGAGTTCCTATTCTCACGACGAAATTCTTAGGATTTACCACATTTTTGCCCGTAACGGTCGTATATCTCATTATCAGTGGCATATTCTTCATCACTGCCTGATATACTGCAAAGGCAGTGCCCACATTCTGAACGATAGCGCCAACGCTCACAGGAATAGCAGGAGGACGTGGCACCTGACGTCCGATGACAGCATTCACAAGCTGTTTCTCGCCGCCCTGAGGATATTTTCCTTTCAAACTGACAACCACAATTCTCCCATTCCCCTTAGTCTTTTCCTCAAAAAGCTCTATAGCCTTAGGCTTATTCTCCTCTATACCGATAAAAGCCTTGTCTACACCGACAGCCTTCATCAGTAGTTCCACACCGACAACAATCTCATCAGCATGCTCCATCATAACCCTGTAGTCTGAAGTAATATACGGTTCACATTCTGCAGCATTTATAATCACACATTCAGCCTTCGACCCTGGCGGAGGCATAAGCTTAATAAACGTAGGAAAGCCTGCACCGCCCATACCCGTAATGCCTGCATTCTTTATGCGCTCAACGACTGTCTCTGCACTCAGTTCCGGATGATCGTCAAGAGTTTCCAAAGCATCACTCCTGTCAATCGACTCATCCCATTCGTCGCCGTCAGTATCGACAATAATTGCAGGCCTGCGGTAGCCCGTAGCATCCACGACATCTTCTATCTTGGAAACAACACCTGATACCGAAGAGTATATAGGTGCAGAAACGAAACCGCCAGCCTCCGCAATCAATGTTCCCACCTTAACCTTGTCGCCCCTGCCGACAACAGCCCTTGCAGGCACGCCAATATGTTGCTGCAAAGGAAACACAGCCCTGCGCGGTATTGGAGCAACGACAGAAGCAACATCAGCCGTCAGCTTATTCTCCTCAGGGTGAACACCACCCATGCCAAACGTACTTGTTTTCATAACTCATACCTCCGTTTTGCGTTGTGGAAAGTTGAAAGCAAAGACAGCACCGGTAGGACAGGCAGCCTCACACCTTCGGCACAAACGACATTTCTCATCATCAATCCAGCTCAAGTTGTTTTTGACAGTTACAGCGTCGAAGGCACACACCTTCACACACTTTCCGCAGCCGATGCAGGCACTGCTGCAAGCCCTCACAGCCACAGCACCCCTGTCACTGTTCACGCAGCGTACAGCAACCAGCCTGTTGCCGGCACGCCGTCGCCGCAGCCCTATAATGCCGCGCGGACACCCGTCGACACACCTTCCGCAACCCGTACACCTCTCCATATCCACCACCGGCAGCCCCGACACATCAGACATCGACAGAGCCCCGAACGCGCAAGCCCTCACACAGTCGCCACACCCAAGACAGCCATAGCCGCACCCAGTGTCGCCCATGCCGCAGGCATGCATCGCGTAGCACGTCTTCAGCCCCACGTAGCGCGCAGTCCTTTCCCTGACACCGCACGAGCCGTTACACCTCACCACAGCCGTCATCGCAGCGCCCTCGTCAGCCCTCGTGCCCAGCAAATCCGCAATCCTGCGCATCGTCTCGCCGCCGCCCACAGGACACCACAAGCCCCTCGTCAGCCCCTCGTCAGCAGCAGCCACAAGAGCCGACGCAAAGCCCGCGCAACCCGCAAAGCCACAGCCGCCACAGTTAGCACCCGGCAAAGCCCCCACCACAAGCGCCACGCGCCCGTCCTCATTCACCGCAAACCGCCGCGAACAGAAATAAAGCACCGCAGCAGCCGCCACAGCCACCGCGCACAAAACCATTATAGCAGAAAAAATATACACCATGATGCAGAAAAATTTTTTACAAAACCCTTTTCACGGAAAAGCGGAAACACCGCCACAACCTTATTCTGAAAACATATAAAACCAAGTAATACGACAACAGCGCCGTCAGACCCGCAACAACCGAAAAAACCTCGCTCCCCGTCAGCACAAAAGCAGAAAACAGTGCAGCAAGCATAGTCGCAAGAGGAACGACAAAAGCCAGCGCCACCGCCCTGAGCCCGTCAGCATCAGAAGCCGCCACGTCGACCACGCTGCCGACCCCAACGTCATCACCCTCATACCGCACAACAACAGTTTTCATACTCCCTTCACCCCTGCTGCAGACATCCGCCGCACCGCACGCGCCGCACCTGCCGCGCGCAGCAATCCTCACGCTCACCGTGCCGCGCCCTACGCCCACGACAACACCCCTATGACATGCTCTATCCATTATGCTTATATTTTTTATTCGCCTGCAAAAGTACGAAATTCGAAATTAAAGAGCAAAATAATAATGTATTTTATTTTAAGAAAGGATTTCTTTCTTTACAATACTTTTATGACTCTTATTCCGAGATGTGTTTTGTGTTTGTGGAGGTATTGCCTGAGTGTCATGGGTTCGATGATGACTTTCTTGTGTATTGATGATGCGTTGAGGAGGTGCAGCTGGTCTTTTCTCCACAGGGCGATTCCGAGGTGTGCTATGTCGAGTCCTTTTTTCTGTGTTACTATTGCTATTATGTCGCCGTCGCTGATGATGCTTCGCAGCTGTGCGGTGTTGCGTATGTTGGCTTTTGGTATGTATGGGTATTGTTGATGGTTTATGCTTTGCTCGAGTTTGCGTATCTGTGTTTTCCGCTGGGGGTTGTTTCTGAGCATTGGGTATTGCCGGCTGTGTGTGGTCATGTAGTTGACGTTTATGGTTTGTGTTGCGGTGAAGGGGTATTGTTTTGTTGTTTTTTCGCTTATGTATCGGTTGTGGGCGTTGTTGTTTATCCAGTGTGTGAAGTAGTGGTTGCGCGTGGCGTAGCTGACTTTGCCGTTTGCGTATCTTATGTGTGCGAGATAGTGGCAGAAGTCTTGGAATGTGTATTTCTTGTTTTTGATGCATAGGTGTATGGCGAGTGCGTATTCGACGTATGTTGTGCAGTCGACTTGGCTGATGTTTACGACGAGTTGTTCTGTCTGGCTTTGGTCGAGTGTGTGGGCGACGTATGGTGTTCCGATGAATTGTTTTGCTATGTCGATGAATTGTTTGCTGTCGTGGGGTGTGCGGCGTGCGGTGCTGATGTGTTGCATGACTTTTGTGCTGTCGCTGACGGTGTATGTGGCGGTTGTGGTGAGGGGTTGTGTGTGTATGGCTGCGACGATGATGAGGAGTGTGAGTGTTGTGAGTGTTTTTTTCATGTTGTTGGGGTTTTGGGATTTTGTTGTTTTCAGTGTTTGTTTTTGTTTTTTCTTTTTCCGAATTTTATTCCGGTGTATATGTTGAGGTTTCCGAAGTTGTTGTTTGTTGTGAGTTGTGGCTTGTGGCTGTTGTAGGAGTGGAGTATGAGGCTTGCTCCTGCGAAGTGTTTGTCGTTGTTCCATACTATTCCGAGTCGTGCTGCTCCGTCGATGAGGATGTTGTTTGTGGCGAAGTTTCTGAGGTTGAATTTTTCGTTGTCTGCCTTGCCTGTTGTGTGTTTGTATCCGAGTGCTATGGTGAGTGATGCTGCGAGGAGGAGGTTTCGGGTGAGACAGAGGTTGTAGGCGTATCCTCCTGAGACTGATATGTCGGTGTATCTGATTTTTCTGAACATGAGTGCGGTGTCTGCTTGCTGTCGGTACTGTGGTATTTTCTGGCTGATGGTGTTTATGAACTGCTGGTAATCGAAGTCGAGTGTGTGTCGTGTGTATCCTATTCCGATGAGTGGTGTTCCGCAGCTGATTTTCTGCCGTGTGCTTTGGCTGAATGCTGCGGGGTATGAGAATTTGCGGTGGTTGAATATGTAGTAGATGCTTGCTCCTGTGATTCCGGCGTGCAGTCCTTTGAATGGTGTGTTTTTTATGTTGTCGGTATTGATGTCGTTGTTTAGGTTGATGTTTTTTATCCTGTAGTCGTCGCCTGATTTTCTGTAGAAGATGTCGATGCCTATTTTTGAGCTGTATATGCTGAGGTCGTATTCTTGTCGTGTTTTTCCGGCGAGGTGGCTTATGTCGAATGTGTAGCCTGCGAATATCCATCGCCATCCGAAGTATGGCCCGATTTTGACGGTTGGTTTTGGTGCGAATGTTATGGTCTGTCCGCTGTTGCTGCGCAGATGGTATACTTCGTAGGTGTTTGTGTTTTGCAGCATGGCGGTAAAGTTGTAGTGTTCGGGTTCGATGTATGTGGTGTCTATGTTGTTTATCTCTTTTACGGTCTTGTATACGTTTTTTCTTGTCTGCCGAAAGGGTTGTTTCGCAGAGGTGATGGTGTCGTTGTCTGCCATGAGGCATTTAGGCAAGAGTGCGATGATGATGATGAATATGGTTCTTGCCATGTTTCAGTGGTGTTTTAGGATGCGGTCGACGACCCAGCTTGATGGTGTTGCGGAAACTGATGTTGCGGTGCATATATTGAAACCTTGTATGTCTTCTACGACTGATTTTATGAGTTGTTCATGCTTGGACACTGGTTTTTCTACGTTTATGTTTTGTTGTTCTTTGCCTCGAATAATGATGACGTTTTGTCCTGTAAAAACTGAGAAGCGTATGATTCCACGTTCTCCCATTACTTCCACAATGTCTTTCCGGGCGTCATCAGCAGCATTAAAGCACCATGTCGATACAGCGGGAACGTTGCCTTCAAACATAAGGCATGAATTTATGGTGTTGCTGATTTGTTTATTTTTAGAATGTGAAGTCAGCCCGTTGGCTTCTACTATGATACCAAATATTTCCTGAAGGATGTCAAGTTGCTGTGGTACATACTTGTAGAACTTGTGTTCATATTGGTTTTCTGGTGTTGTGGAGTCTGCTGTTGTGTATAATGTGGATTGTATATTGAGGATTTTACCAATGGCGTCGTCTAATATTAATTGTTTTACTTTCCTGAAACGTGGCATGAATCGCATGGGATATGCTACAAAGCATGGTACGGACAGCTTGCTGCTTATATTGTTAATCCTTATGCAGTCGTCGTATGATGCTGCCAGAGGCTGCTCTATGAGTACGGGCTTGCCTGCATTCATTGCCATGACGGCATAGGTGGCGTGTGTTTCCGGCTGTGTTGCGATGTATATGGCGTTTACTTCTGTATTTTCTATAAGTTCCAGTACGTCGTCGGTATAGCTTTCTATGTTGTAGCGCTTTGCAAGTTCTTTTGCTTTTTGTTTCTGCGGATGCATGATGGCTACAACTTTTGAGCCTGCAACAGTGTTGAACGTTAAATCGTCTTCATCTATTGCAGTTTCCCCGATGCCGATCAGTCCCCAACGAACGTACTTCATAAGCAGATGTGTAAAGTTTCGGGCAAAGTTATATAATATTATTGAAAGAAAAAAATGTAAACCTCTTTTTTATGCTTTTTCTTTGCCGAATGAAATAATGTTTGTAAATTTGCACGCTATGATTTATGAAAAAACAGAAATTGAGGGTGTTTATGTCATCACCCCAAAGGTGTTCACCGATGCACGTGGGTATTTCTTTGAGTCGTTTAAACTGAAAGAATTTGAAGAAAACATAGGTAAAGTTAACTTCATACAGGAAAACGAATCGAAATCGTCTAAGGGCGTTTTGCGTGGTCTTCACTATCAGAAAGGAGACTATTCGCAGGCAAAGTTGGTGAGGGTGATAAAGGGATGTGTTGTTGATGTTGCCGTCGACATACGTCGTTCGTCGCCTACTTTTGGGAAATATGTAATGGTGGAACTGTCGGAAGACAACAAAAGGCAGTTTTTTATTCCTCGTGGCTTTGCTCATGGTTTCCTCGTGTTGAGCGACGAGGCAATATTCTCCTACAAAGTGGACAATGTGTATGCTCCTCAAAGCGAAGCATCAATACGCTGGGATGATGAAGACATAAATATCAAATGGCCACTGGATGGCATAAATGTGCTGACAAGCGAGAAAGACGGCAACGCAAGCAAATTGTCAGAGGCTGATACTTTTGAGTAAACAGAAGAAGTGAATAACAAAATTATATTATACATTATATTAATAGTATTTTCCCTCTCTCTCTCGGGATGTAGGGAAAATGCTTCGCGCACGGACGTGCCTTCGGAAGACAAGAAGGCAAAGCAGATGTTGCAAGGCATATGGCGTAATGCGGAAACAGAGGATGTCGTTTTCAAGGTTTCCGGCGACACAATATATTACCCAGACTCTCTGGCACAGCCGGTTGCCTTTAAAATCGTAGACGACTCTCTGTTTCTCATTGGCGATTTTGTAACAAAATACAAGATAGAGAAACAACAGCCACATCTTTTCGTATTCAGGAATGAAAGCAATGAAACGGTTAAGTTACAACTGGTCGACGATGCTGAAGATGTTTCAACTACAATTTTCAAGCCTGCAAAACCTGTAACGCTAAACCAGAATAAAAGAATTAAAAACGACACTGTTGTCATCGTAAACAACAACAGATACCACTGCTATACACAAGTAAACCCGTCAACCTATAAGGTTTACTATAAGAATTACAATCCCGACGGTGTTGCAGTGGAAAGAATCTATTATGACAATTCTGTTTATGTTGGTATTTTTCAGGGAAACACAAAACGATATTCCCACGAATTCCATAAACAGGAGTTTGCAAAATATCTCCCTAAACAATACCAGAAGAGCGGTATCTTGAGTGAAATACAGTTAGAGAAAGTCGACGGCGACGGCTTCCATTATGTTGCATCAATATGCCAACCTGATGAAAGCGTTAGTTTCGTCTTGGGTATAGATATATCATTTAATGGCAGGGCTAACATACATATTTTAGATTAGTGTCGTCTTCTCCTTCCGTAATTGTTCCTATCCTCTTTAGGCTTTCTGTTCTCTCCATGAGAATCTCTGCCATAGGCATCTTTTCTTTTGTATGATGAAACTCTCGGGGCATTTGAATACAGTTTCGGTATTAAGTCTTCCCTGTTAATTTGTCTTAGTGTTTTCTCAATGTTACGGCGTTCTTCCGGCTTATACCAGAAGAAAAATTGTCTCTGTGCAAGTTTGTCTTTCTGACTTTTGGCACTGAAAATTGGCTCTAACGTATAAGGGTCGAAACCTGTATACCATGTTTCGGTACTTACCGTCATAGGAGTAGGAGTGAAGTCCTGTATTTGCTCAAGGTGGAAATCAAGCCTTTTCGTTATTACGGCAAGTTCTGCCATGTCTGCCAAAGTGCAATTGGGATGGCTGCTGATGAAATATGGAATGATTTGTTGGTTTAGTCCTTCTTCATTGTTTATCTTGTCAAACAGCCTCTTAAACTCCTCAAACTGTTTGAACGAAGGTTTCCTCATGCTGTACAAAACACGGTCGCTTGTATGCTCAGGTGCTACTTTCAGTCGCCCGCTGACGTGTCTTGTTATCAGTTCCCGTGTATATTCGCGTGCAGCAATGTTGCATTTTTCATCTTTACTCCTATGCAGCAGCAAGTCATACCGGACACCACTTCCAATAAAACTTTTCTTTATTCCGCTTACAGCATCAACACTTCTATATATGTCTATCAGGTCGCTATGGTCTGTATTCAGGTTTGGACAAACCTCGGGATGTATGCACGACGGACGGGCACACCGCTCGCATGCCTTTAAGTTTCTACCTTTCATGTTATACATGTTGGCAGATGGACCTCCCAAATCTGATATATAACCTTTGAAATCGGGCATTTTGCATACCTGTTCAACTTCATGCAGTATGCTCTTCTTGCTTCTTGAAGTAATGAATTTGCCCTGATGTGCACTTATCGTACAGAATGCGCATCCGCCGAAACATCCGCGATGAATGTTTACCGAATGCTTTATCATCTCGTATGCAGGTATGCGTTTGTTCTTGTATTTGGGATGTGGCAGGCGCGTATATGGCAAATCGAACGAGGCATCAAGTTCTTCTGTTGTCATAGGAGGGTAGGGCGGATTGACAATAGTATACAGGTTGCCTGTTTGTTGTATGATTCTCTGGGCATGTATTTTGTTCGATTCTTCCTCAATATGTCTGAAGTTTTCAGCCTCACATCGTTTGTTCTGCAAGCATTTCTCATGGCTGTGGAGAACAATGTCGTCGTCTTTTATACCTTGCGGAATATCGTGTTTGCTTTTTACAAATACCGTTTGCGGAATATCCGTGATATCCGTAATCTTCCTGCCCTCATCGATTTGCCTGCACAGTTCCAGTAGTGGACGTTCCCCCATGCCGTAAACTATCATGTCAGCACCTGATTCATACAGTATGCAGCGCATGAGTTTGTCTTGCCAATAGTCATAGTGGGTGAGTCTGCGAAGTGATGCTTCTATTCCGCCAAGAACTATCGGGACATCCGGATATAGCTGTTTCAATATTTTAGAGTAGACTATCGTCGGGTATTCAGGTCGACAGTCATGCCTGCCGTCAGGACTATAGGCGTCTTCCGAGCGTAGTCTTCTGTTTGCAGTATATTTGTTTACCATCGAATCCATGCATCCAGGCGATATACCGAAGAACTGTCGTGGCTTGCCAAGTTTCTTGAAATCGCGGTAATCACCATGCCAGTCGGGTTGCGGAACTATGGCTACTTTATATCCTTGTGCTTCCAATATGCGTCCTACAACGGCTGCTCCGAAAGAAGGATGGTCTACATACGCATCTCCAGAGAACAGAATGACATCCAATTCATCCCATCCTCTAAGTTCTATTTCTTTCTTTGTCGTTGGCAGCCAGTCAGTAAGTTGCATATAAGAGTATTATTCTAATAAGTATGTCAGTATTGCTTTCATAACCCAGTTTCTTTCCTTGTCTGTCGTAATGCATTCAAAAGGAAAGCCCATGAGATATGTTCGATAGTTGGCTGAACTGTATGCTGTCGAAGCACTGTAGCCGTTACCATATTGCATGGCACATATAGCAGGAGCCACAGGGCTGACTATGTCAACCGATGTGGCTGCATAGTGCTTGTCGTTCAGTTGCCTGTATATTGTCATTGACGTATTCAATCCGTTGACAACAGGATTTTTGTCATAAGACATATTGCCGTCGTATGTTGTCTTGAACCACTGTTGCATGAACTCTGACTCATCGTTGTCTGTCATGTCTGACATGATGTAGGCTCCTGACACAAACAATCTTCCGTTGCTTTTAAGATATTCAGCTATCTTGTTTCTTAAAGACATAGTAAATGTCTTGTATTTCTTCAGCGAATGTCCGTCATCTTTTTCCAATCCGAACACAATATCCACAGCATGGTGTCGCTCCATTTTTACATATCCATTCTCTACCGCTTCTCTCGAACAGCTGACTATGTTGTATTTGTGCATGTTGTGGATTGAGCGTGAGTGTGTCCTTACGTAGTCAAAATCATTACCTGCAATGAAAGTTCCAGCCAGTTCGTTGCCACTATAGCCTAATCCAGTTGCATCTTCATAGCCCATTCTGCTTATGTCAAAACTTTCCTGTGCACCGCTCCATCCAGCCGTTGTGCCGTATGTTACGCCTATGTCGCTGTTGATGTCGAATCCCTGTTCCATAGTGTTGTTTACTATTGCAGGTGCAGAAAGTCGGTCGAATGCATTTACAACCAGAACGGTTTTGGTTGCATTTGGACATATTTCTGCCGACAGTGTTTCAGTTGTGAAACTCTCACCGCCATTGTTTATTGCGCTGACTTTGAAGTGATACAACTGTCCTTGTTCTATCTTTATGGTATAGGACGTGCCTTTCACAACTGTTCCGTTGTCGAAAGACGAATTGTTTACAGCCGTGTACACCTTGTATGCAGTAGGCTTGGCAGTAGGTTCATGGCTGTCGTTGACGGCATTCCACTTCAGTGTCAACTTGTCTTTCGACTTTATTTCTATTCTGAAATTGTCTGGTTTCAACGGTTGTACCACATAGTTTTCTCCATGCATGTCTGAAATGAAGTGCAGTATGGTCTTGTAAATTGAACGTGCCAGAGTGAATTTGAAGTTAGGATCCTGTCCGTACATCATGTCGGGGAAACTCTGGTGCGACAGTGTTTCTAATATTGCAGCAGGAACTTCAGGCACTCTCGTCTCTGAATAGTTTTTGTCCCAAACTGCGCGCTTTGTCCATTTGCCATATTTTTTAGTAAGGTCGGCAGTTATAGTATTTAGTAACATGTCTGCAAATTTTCTCGATGTTTCACGCGACAGCCCTTCGTTCAGCTTTCCGTCGTTGTGGTTTGTCGTGCAAATGGCTAATGTTCCTACCAACGAAGCACCGTCTCGGTTGAATCCGGCATCGCTGTGCACTGCCAGCGACAGTTCTATCGGCACTTTCTTGCCTTCTTTCTTCGGTACATATACAGAGCCACCTGCGAGCCAGTTTGTCATGAATGAGCGCACGTTTATGTCGTCGCTATAGTCGTCGGTACCGTTTTTCGAGCTGTAGACGGAATAGGGTGCACCTGCCCACTGACCGTAATATCTCGCACCTTCCAGTGTTCGTGGCAGCATGCTCGTCGTTCCTCCTCGTGAGATGTTGCCCATTCCGCCGCCAAAACGCACGGCGTCTGTAGTTACGACTCCTTTACTTTTGCTTTTGTTTGAGACTACGACACTGTTGTATATGCTGCTTCCTTTGTCAAATTCGAAGGTGCCGAGATATACCCATGTGCTGCCTCCCATCTGCTGGTTAACGTGGAAAACGGTTTCCTGTCCCTTGTGTCTTACGATATATTCGGCATCGTCTACGCTTTTGTCGGTTGTCTTATAACTGACGTAGACTGCATATTTGCCGTCTTCAGGAATATATGGCTGATATGTGGCTGTTGTAATGTTGCTTTTGCTTCGTGTTGTTTTCGCCATGCGGGCAGAGCCGTCTGTAAATGGATTTTCATTGTCGTAGTAGATTGGTCGATACTGTGCAAATCCTCCCGACAGTGTCTGCCAGTTGTTGCCCGACATGTTTCTCTCCAGATAGTATGGTGCCCTGTGAGTGTCGTTGTCTACTATTACTTCGTTTTTCTGCCAGTCTCTTTCGCGTGGTGTAAACACTATTGCGCCGGCATTCTGCAACATAGGAATAAGATATGGTATGACGATGGTCTGTGTGTACAGGTCTTCCGTAGTGCAGAAAAGGTTTGGTCGCTGCCATTTCCAGATGTTTTTCTTCTTGTCGTAATAGCGTCCATGACTTGCCCACAGCGATATGTGTCTGTTTTGCAGGCCTTTTGTTATCTTGTTGGTTTGCGAAACATTTGTTGTCCAAGCCTTGCCCTTGTATTCGGTCTTGCCCCATGTATGCTTCGACTTGCCGCTATGCTGACTGAAACAGACAATGCTTGTACACAGCAATAATGCTGTCAGCAAAAGATGTCTTTGTCTGAATATGTTCATCATTCTAATCTTCTGTAGTGAACTGGTCTGGATTTTTTCCAGAAAACTCCTTGTAGTAATCCTTCAGTTCCGACATGTCTTTCTCCATATTGCCGGAAGGAACGATTACTTTGGTACACTTTATGAGTCTGCGTTTGTAGTCGATGCCATAGAGCAGGATAGGGATGCCGGCTTTTTGTGCTATGAAATAGAAACCCTTTTTCCATTCCTTCGTCCTTGAGCGTGTACCTTCGGGCGTGATACAGAGATGGAAAACGTCAGATGTCAGAGCCTTTTCCGCCAGCTGGTCGGTGAGGTTATGGCTTTTGGAACGGTATACCGGCACGCCTCCGAGCGACTTGAAGAATGTGCCTAAGGGCCAGAAAAACCACTCCTTCTTCATCAGAAAGTTTATTTTCCAGCCGCGAGAACCAGCATACAGTTCGCCCAAAAGGAAGTCCCAGTTGCTTGTGTGCGGAGCAAGACAAATAATATACTTGTCGGGATGGTCTACGGTTATGTCTGTTGTCCATCCCAACTGCTGGTATAGCAACCAGCTGCAAAATCTACGCCACATGCCGCTAACCCATATTTCGTATGTTGTCTATGATTTCGGTTACGTCTTTGGCGAAATCAGACTTCAGTATCTTGAAATATTCCTTCACCTTAATGCCTGGCTCAGGGTGTGAAATGCGGCGGGTATAGTCGTTGTTTATCAGGATTATAGAGTTTATAATCTCTTTTGCCTTTTCCTCCTTGCCGTCGTACAATGTTGCTGCTACACATTCTGAGAGCAGATCAGTACATACGTATTGAATACTTTTCTTTAAATTTCTCTTGTTTGCCATGTCTTTAAAAGTAATGTTTCTGCAAAGATAGGAAAATATTATTAAAATCCAAATACTTGACTTAAAATATTACGTTGTTATTTTCTGAAAAGTAGAAAAAAGTATTCTGCGAGTGAATATTATTAACGAAAACTGGTCTTGATTTATCAAATCAGACAATAAAGGTTTAATCATTATTCTCGTTTTTAGTATCGCGAGAATGCCCGCGAAAGTCGTTTTTGAAATCATAGGGGCAAAATATGCCCGTATTTTGTATACAAATGTAATTTGTTGATAGTCAGTTTGTTGTATGCAAACATATCGTTTGTGCGCATGAATTATATATGTTAAAATTGTCAAAGAGTATGTTTGAGATTGTCAAACACACTCTTTGAGGATGTCAAACATAGTGTTTGGAGGTATAAGACACTATGCTTAGCAAGGCGAAAAACACATAATAGGCGCCTCAAACACACTCTTTGACAATTTTAACAATTAACGCTGACCTTAAAATTAACATATCTTTGCACTTTCGGAGGCTGTTCTGATTCTATTTGGATAGTTTTTCCCTGTCAAAAATTTTCATATTTTTCGGTGTCGGAAGAAAATTCTGACGAGTTTGGCACACTTTTTGCAGGGAGCAATTTTCTCATTATTATATAATTGTCGGCTTCTGCACGATGACAACCTGATATATAAATGCGAAAATCAGTAAATGTCATTAGCATTGATATGTGTAAAATAATACGATTATTTTGACAGGTATGGCATGGCAAAATTTTGTATTTACGAATTTTATTTGTAATTTTGTGGGCATATTTTAAAACTGTGCCTGCCCGTCCATTGGAAGCAGGCTGAAATGATAAATGTAAAGATATGAATATCAGTGTATTACAAGAATTAAGATTTGCTTATGTTCCGCTTCTTCCAAAAGAATTGAGCGGACCAGTGCAGGCAGTGGAGGGTGCTCCGACAGAAAGTGTTGGCAATCAGAAAGAAATTAGAAGAATGTTTCCAAATACTTATGGCATGCCGTTGGTAGAGTTCCGACAGGGACACACACCGATTACTACGAGCATGAACGTTGGAGTTATTCTCAGCGGAGGACAGGCTCCAGGTGGACACAACGTCATAACGGGACTGTTTGACTCCATAAAGGCTATCAATCCAGAAAACAGACTCTACGGATTTATTCTCGGTCCGGGTGGATTTGTCAACCACAACTACAAGGAACTGACAAAGGAAATCATCGACGAATATAGAAATACCGGCGGTTTCGACATGATTGGCTCAGGACGTACAAAGCTGGAAACAACGGAACAGTTTGAAAAGGGCTATGAAATATTGAAGGAACTCGACATCAATGCTCTGGTAATCATCGGCGGCGATGACTCAAACACCAATGCTTGCGTGCTGGCTGAGTATTATGCCGCAAAAAAATATGGCATTCAGGTCATAGGATGTCCGAAAACTATCGACGGAGACCTCAAGAACGACCAGATAGAAGCAAGTTTTGGCTTCGATACGGCAACGAAGACTTATTCGGAACTGATAGGCAACATAGAGCGCGACTGCTGTTCAGCACGTAAATACTGGCACTTCATAAAGGTAATGGGACGCTCGGCAAGCCACATCGCGCTGGAATGTGCATTGCAGTGTCAGCCAAACATGTGCATAATATCTGAGGAAGTGGAACAGAGAGACATGACGCTGAACGACATAGTGGAAGACCTGTGCAGGGTTATAAGCCGGAGGGCTGACAAGGGACTAAACTTCGGTACGGTCATCGTGCCGGAGGGACTGATAGAGTTCATTCCTGCCATAGGACGACTGATAGATGAACTGAACGACCTTCTGGCTGCTCACGGACACGAATACAAGGACTTGAAACCAGAAGAGCAACGCGAATATATCATCAGACATTTGTCGAAAGACAATGCCGCAACCTTTGAGACATTGCCGCAGAACGTGGCTCGACAGCTCTCGCTCGACCGCGACCCACACGGAAACGTACAGGTTTCGCTCATAGATACAGACAAACTGCTGGCAGACATGTGCAAGCAGAGACTGGCAGAATGGCAAAAGGAAGGCAAGTTCAATGGCAAGTTCGCCACGCAGCATCACTTCTTGGGCTACGAAGGACGATGCGGAGCACCGTCAAACTTTGATGCCAACTACTGCTACTCGCTTGGAGCAAGTGCCGCCGGACTTATTGCAACTGGCAAAACCGGATACATGGCTGTAGTGAAAAATACCATTGCACCAGTGAAAGACTGGATTTGCGGCGGAGTACCCATAACAATGATGATGAATCTTGAACGTAGAAACGGAGAAGAGAAGCCTGTAATCAAGAAAGCGCTGGTTGACCTCGAAGGCAAACCATTCAAGACTTTTGCCAGCAAGAGAAACAAGTGGGCTATAGACACATGCTATGTCTATCCAGGACCGATACAATACTGGGGACCGGCAGAAGTATGCGACATGCCTACTAAAACACTAATATTGGAAAAGACAGTTTAATGTCTAAGAAAAGAAAGTCAAATCGGAAACATACGCAAAGTCGGCGACGGTCTAAGATATTAAGGTGGACCGTCGTGGGCTTTGCTCTTTTTGTCATCTATATATGGGCTTTCTATACGTTTTTTGTAAGTCCTTTCTCTTTCAGGTGGCAAGCCATTTTCGGAGAGCCACAGTATCCGCAAGACTATGAAATACACGGTATCGATGTCAGCCATTATCAGGGTAATATCGACTGGCAGAAGTTGCGTACGGCAATGATAGGACGAAAACCCATCCGATTTGTAATGATAAAGGCTACGGAAGGTGCCAACCATATTGACAAACAGTTCAAGGAAAATTTCATTCAGTCGCGCGAGAACGGATTTATAAGAGGTGCCTACCATTTCTATAGTAGCAAGTCGTCGGCACGAGAGCAGGCTTTCTACTATCTGCAGCAAGTGCATCTCGAGGAAGGCGACCTGCCGCCGGTGCTCGACGTAGAGCATAAGCCTGAGAACATGTCTACGGAGGATTTTCAGATGGAAATACTTACGTGGCTGCATACGGTGGAAGACAGATACCACATAAAACCTATCATATATACATATTATAAGTTTAAGGAGAAGTATCTCAGCGATCAACGCTTCGACGACTATCCGTACTGGATAGCACACTACTATGTCAAGAAAGTGGAGTATAATGGTAAATGGAAATTCTGGCAGCATACTGATGTCGGTAAGTTGCCAGGAATAAAGGGCGATGTTGACCTTAATATATATAATGGCAGCTATTACGACTTGAAACAACTGACAATTCAGTAGTGCTGACACCGTCAAGCAATGCTTAATGATGCCTGCTCTCTATAAAATTGTCTATCAACTGGCGTGCTATCGATAGTTTCTCTGGTATCGGTGGCAGCTCTTTATAATTGAACCAGCCACCTGTTTTCAGTTCCGACTCTTGCAAGTGTATTTCTCCTGAAACGTAATCGGCATTGAAACCGACCATAAGTCCGCAAGGGTAGGGCCATGCCTGACTGCCAAAATATCTGATGTTGGCAATCTTCAATCCTGTTTCTTCCTCTACCTCCCTTACTACAGCATCTTCAAGATTCTCGCCTGTTTCAACAAAACCGGCAACCAAACCGTAGAAATTATGCTTGAAGTTGTTTGCCCGAACCAGCAGCAGTTCGTCGCCCCTGCTTATCAGGCAGATGATAGCCGTAGACAGTTGTGGCCATATTTCGTTGCCACAACCTGTGCAACGCTTTGAGATATCGGTAGCCATTTCGTTTTTACACCCGCAGATACCACAATATTGGGTGTTTTCATCCCAATACAATATTTCCCTGCACTTGCCGGCTTTTAAGTATAATTCACGATTAATGAGAGAATAAGACTGCCTAAGTGGAACAAAAAAATAATTGGGTGGCAATGAGACATTGCAGCTGACAGTAAATGTTTTTACCTCGATGTCGTTTAACGGCGTAATGTTATGGTAACCGCTTTTGGCAGTGAGTCCACACGGAGGTTCTACAGACAAAGGAACGTTATGACTGTTGCCGTCTTTATGCAGCAGCAATTTGTCATCGCAGAATATAAACCAATATCTGTTCATTTTAATTATTTTCCGAATAACAATATTCTGTCGCGTTCAATGGCAGGCTTTGTCCATTCCTCAGGAACAAACTTCCAGTTGTTGTGAGCCTTAGGACTGATGGTGCCCATACGTTCTATTTCCTTCATGAGATAGTAACGCTGGTCGCGTTCACTCTCAAATAATATTCGGTTTTTTATCTCTTCATGTGGTATGCCGGCACCTTTCGTGAGCAGTTCACCACCACCATTGCCTCTATAACTGTTCATCACAACGTTGTATGCCTTCTGCTCGTCGAACGGCTCACCATTAGACATCTGAAGTATCTTTACTTTCTCGCCGTCAGGCTTAGTAACGTCTACGACATAGTCGATACCTGCTGCACTGTCGAAATTAAAGGCAAGATTTTCAAATCCATATCGCTGATTGTCATAGCGTGCATGCTCGTTCATTTTCATTATATGATCGTTTGGAGATGTCATTGTGTTGACCCATAAATCGTAACTCATTTCGAGATGCTTGCGAACTTCCTCGCCTGTCATTCTCAAAACGTAGATTTGATTTTCATATTTGTATAGATTGAACATGTCGCTGACACGTATCACGCCTGCATATATGCCTGTATCAAAAGAGAGTGGGGCGTTGAAAGAAATGTCGGCACCTGTTATCTGCATTTGCAAATCATGAATGAAATCTGTGAACGCAGCACTGCCGAAATAGCAGTCTCTTGTATATATAGATTCATCTATCACACCAATTTCGCGGTTAACATAAGCCTTTACACTGTCTATTGCAGGCTGGAAATGGTTAATGAAATCGGTATTAACTTCCAAGTCTTGTATATCAACAAGACTGCCTGTAACTTTCTTGTCTATAATGTTCTTCTTTTTGTCAAGAGTTATTTCTATTTCAGCATCAGCCACCATAAGAGCATTGCATGAGGGGTCTAAACATACAACTTCCTTATTGGCTGTATTCCTGACAATATCATTGTGCGCAGTATGGTCATGTCCGTAAAGGATAAGGTCGAAACCAGGTACATTCCTTGCAACTTCAAGCGAGGCATCTTCTGTATAACTGTCGGTCTTTATTCCGCCTTCACGTCCAGAATGGAAAAGTCCGATTACTATGTCTGGCTTTTCGTTCTCCTGAATATAATTCATCCAATATTTAGCCGTTGAAACCATTTCGTCGAAACGCAGACCTTGCCACAAACTTTCATTGAGCCAGTTCGGTATTGCAGGCGTAAGCATGCCAATAACGGCAATCTTTATACCTTCTCTATTAATAATGGTATATGGATTTACGTATGGTTTGCCAGTAGAAGTGTCTACAATATTTGCTCCAAGCATTGGACAGTTGACCTCCTTAATCCACTTGTCATAGACGCTATGACCTGTTTCAATGTCGTGGTTACCTATTGTCTGGGCATCATATTTCATGTAGTTAATAACTTCAGCAGCGACATTTGGCATGTCTGGCTTGACGTAATTGCAGTAATAGCATGTTGGTTGCCCCTGCAATATGTCGCCATTGTCAAAAAGCAGAAGATTCTTGCCATATTTGTTTCTTAGACTGTCGACATAGGTTATAACTCTTGACAGTGTTCCCTTCTTTGGCTTGCGGTTTATAAAATCGTAAGGGAAGAACCATCCGTGAATATCACTTGTTTCAATTACTCTCAAATATACTTTTGTATCTTTTGCCATTATGTTTGTCGTGCAAATTAATAATGCTGATATTAATAATATTTTTTTCATTTTATGAATTATAATAATTACTGTTCTAATTTGTTTTCTTTCGTCTGACAAATTTCCTATATTTGGTTTTGCGTCTTTTATTCTTAGTCGCAGACCTATAAACAGGAGTTTCACCTAACTCATTAGGCAATTCGCCCTTCTCAATTTTATATTTTAGAAATTTCTCAATGTTAATAAATTTGTCGATATCTTTGTCGTTTATAAGTGTTATTGCCATACCATCACGATCAGCACGTGCTGTTCGTCCAATTCTATGAACATAGTCTTCAACATCGTGTGGTACATCGTAGTTTATGACGGCGGATATGTTATCAATGTCGATACCTCTTGAAACAATGTCTGTTGCCACTAATATGTCGATGTTGCCAGCCTTGAAGTCATACATAACATTATCTCTTTGCTGTTGAGTCAGGTCAGAATGCATCTCGCCGGACTTTACCCTTAACTGTGAAAGAGTCCGCTGTATATTCGAGACTTTAACCTTTGAACTTGCAAATATGATAGTTTTTTTCAAATCATTTGTCTTAAAAATATGTTTCAACACGCCTATTTTCTGGTTGTCATAACACATGAATGCCAGTTGCTTGATTTTCTCTGCAGGTTTGCTAACTGACAGTTTTACTTCCACTGGCTTATACATAAGATTTCTTGCAAGTTTCTCTATCTTTTCAGGCATTGTGGCTGAGAACATCACCGTTTGTCTTTTTCTCGGTAAAAGACTTGCTATTTTAAGAATATCATCGCTGAATCCCATGTCCAGCATCCTATCTGCCTCATCTAAGACAAAAAAGGATACATTCGACAAGTCTACATTTCCCATCTGAATATGACTGAGGAACCGTCCAGGTGTAGCTATTATGACGTCTGCACCAAGTGTAAGCCCGCGCTTCTCATTCTCGAATCTGGAACCATCATTGCCTCCATATACAGCCAGGCTGTTGACATTATCAAGATAATAACTGAATCCCTGCATTGCCTGATCTATTTGTTGAGCAAGTTCTCTGGTAGGACTCATAATGATACAGTTTATTGCGTCATCCTTGAAATCCTGCTCATCCAATAGACTTAGAATAGGAAGCAGGTATGCAGCGGTCTTACCTGTACCGGTCTGCGCTATGCCAATGACATCATTTCCTGACAATATTTCTGGAATACATTTCTCCTGTATAGGCGTACATGTGTCGAAATGCATGTCATCCAACGCGTCAAGAATATTATAACTTAGGTCTAATTCTTCAAATTTCATTAGTTTGGAGCATTTTTATAGCAGAAATATGCTACAATAATAAATATAAGATTAGGAATCCATGCAGCCAACATGGCAGGCAATCCTCCTTTTATGGCAAATGTAGCAGATATGGTTTGCAACATAATATAACCAAAACTCAATGCCAAACCCATACCCAAATACATTCCCATTCCTCCTTTGCGCTTTCTTGCCGACAGCGAAAGTCCTATTGTTGTCAATATGAACGATGCCAACGATGATGCTATGCGCTTGTGGTATTCCACTTCATATTGTACGACATTGCCCGAGCCTCTCTCTTTCTGTTTCTCTATATACTCTTTAAGTTGTGGACTTGTGAGTGTTTCCTGTTGTCCCTTTGAATATACAAGATCTGTCGGTTCCATATGGATGACAGTATCCTTTTCAATTCCACTGACTATATGTTCTTTCAAACCTTTCAGTGTCCTGATTTTCCAGTTATATACTTTCCAGTTGTATTTAGTGTCGGATATGGTGTCATATTGTACTTCCGTTGCCGTAAGATGGCTGACAAGTTTCTTGTCTTCAAGCTTGTCGAGACAAAATCCATACCCTCTTTTAATGTTATTGTCGTAGTGTTGAATATATGCTATAACCCCTTTGCCGACCTGCAACTGTACGTTCTCGGCTGCCGTGTTTCGTTTCTTATTCTTATATATAGTCTCAAAATTCTGTCTAATAACAGTTCCGTGTGGTATCACATAGGCTCCGAGATAGAATGTAACCAATGAAATTATGACACACGATATCATATATGGACGCATGAGTCGCTTGAATGAAACACCTGCTGCCAGCATGGAGATAATCTCAGAGTTGCCTGCCAGTTTAGACGTAAAGAATATTACGGCAATGAAAACAAAAAGAGGACTGAACAAGTTTGTATAATATGGTACAAAATTTGCATAATAGTCGAACACTATAGCTTTCAGTGGTGGATGATACTGTGCGAACTTTTCCAGGTTTTCATTTATATCGAAAACTATTGCAATAGATATTATCAGCAATATGGAAAAGAAATAAGTGCCTATAAACTTCTTAATTATATACCAATCAAGAATCTTTATAGGTTTGTTATTCTTAACCCAGTTTATGAGTTCTGCCTTTCTTATCATGCTATAATCTTCTTCCTAAATCATCAATAACCGATTTCTTCCAGCTTACAAAATCGCCTTGTTCAATGTGTTTTCTGGCATCGCCAACCAGTCTTAGATAGAATGCGAGATTATGAATTGAGGCAATTTGCATCGCAAGCAGTTCCTGCGCCTTGAACAAGTGGTGCAGATATGCCTTGCTGTATATTCTATCTACATCGCAGCCTTCTATGTCAATAGGAGAGAAGTCATATTCCCATTTCTTGTTCTTCATGTTCATTGTTCCCTGATATGTGAACAGCATTGCATTGCGTCCGTTTCTTGTCGGCATGACACAGTCAAACATATCGACTCCACGTTCTATTGATTCCAGAATGTTTTGTGGTGTTCCTACGCCCATCAGATAGCGCGGCTTGTCTTTGGGAAGTATATCGTTGACTATCTCTATCATTTCATACATTACTTCCGTAGGTTCACCTACGGCAAGTCCGCCAATAGCATTTCCGTCTGCGCCTATGTCTGCTACATGTTTCGCAGCATCTTGTCTTAAGTCCCTATAAGTGCATCCTTGAACGATAGGGAACAAGCTTTGTTCGTAACCATATAGCGGCTCAGTCTCTTTAAACTTCTTTACGCAGCGTTCCAGCCATCGCTGTGTCAGCCCCAGACTTTTCTTAGCATAAGCATAATCACTGTTTCCAGGAGGACATTCGTCGAATGCCATCATAATGTCTGCACCTATCATTCGTTCAGTTTCCATGACATTTTCTGGTGTGAAGAAATGTTTTGAACCGTCAATATGTGAGCGGAATTCACATCCTTCCTCCTTTAGTTTTCTTATACCTGTAAGCGAGAATACCTGAAATCCTCCAGAGTCGGTAAGTATAGGCTTGTCCCAAGTGTTGAATTTATGCAGTCCGCCAGCCTTGTTGAGTATGTCAAGTCCTGGACGTAGATACAGATGATATGTATTGCCGAGTATAATCTGTGCCTTTACCTGTTGTTTCAGTTCAGAGAAATGCACTCCTTTCACACTTCCGCATGTGCCTACAGGCATAAAAATTGGAGTCTGTATTTTCCCGTGTGCAGTAGTTATCTCTCCAGTACGGGCATCCGATTGGCTGTCAGTATGTTGTATCTCAAATGTCATATCAGTTCTTTTCTTTTTCTATTTCAAATGTTACTGCATCTTCAACCATTTCATTCGTAAGTGCAAAGTCCCAGACATCCTGTATGTTCTCAACATAATGGAAGGTTACGCCTGTAATATATTTTGGCTGTATCTCGTCTATATCCTTTTTATTGTCCTTGCATAAAACAATATCGGTTATTCCCGCTCTTTTTGCAGCAAGTATCTTTTCTTTTATTCCTCCAACTGGCAATACTTTTCCACGCAATGTTATCTCGCCGGTCATTGCCGTATTCTTTCTGACCTTACGCTGAGTCAATGCAGAAGCAATAGACGTTGCTATGGTTATTCCTGCAGAAGGTCCGTCTTTTGGCGTTGCTCCCTCTGGCACGTGGATGTGTATGTTCCACTGCTCAAAGATTTTATAATCTATGTTCAACTTGTCAACATGAGCCTTAACATATTCGAGTGCTATCACGGCAGATTCTTTCATTACATCTCCAAGATTGCCCGTAAGGGTGAGTTTTGCTCCCTTTCCCTTGCTCAGCGACGTTTCTATGAATAGTATTTCGCCTCCAACGCTTGTCCATGCCAGTCCCGTTACCACACCGGCATAGTCGTTGCCTTGATAAATATCACGGTAGTATGGTGGCTTGCCAAGTATATCCTGCACTTGTTCTGTTGTTATCTTGTCGTATTTTTTGTCCTCTCCGGCAGCCTTGTAGTATGCTATTCTTCGGAAAGTCTTGTTTATCTGCTTTTCCAACTGCCTGACACCACTTTCTCGAGTATATTGTTCTATTATCTTCTCAAGCGATGCTTTTCTGAAAGTAGGCTTTGACTCGCATGTGTCCAGACCTGTATTTTTCAGCTCTCGTGGTACGAGATGGCGTTTTGCAATTTCAATCTTTTCCTCCGTAGTATATCCACTGACTTCTATTATTTCCATTCTGTCTAACAGTGGGCGGGGAATGGTGTTGAGGTCGTTGGCTGTGGCTATGAACAATACCTTCGACAAATCGTAATCTATATCAAGAAAGTTGTCGTGGAAGGCGTGGTTTTGTTCTGGGTCTAATACTTCCAGCAGAGCTGACGACGGGTCGCCATTGATGGTGTTTTGAGTAATCTTGTCAATCTCATCCAATATGAACACGGGATTTGACGAGCCAGCTTTCTGTATGTTTTTTATTATTCGTCCAGGCATGGCGCCCACATAAGTTTTCCTGTGTCCGCGTATTTCGCTTTCGTCATGCAGACCACCCAGCGACATTCTGACATATTTTCGCTTCAGTGCATTGGCAATGCTTTTCCCGAGACTTGTCTTTCCTACACCTGGAGGGCCATACAGACAGATGATTGGAGATTTAAGGTCGCCCCTGAGACTCAGGACTGCTATGTGCTCCAATATGCGCTCCTTTACCTTCTCCATGCCGTAATGGTCTTGGTCAAGTATGCGTTCAGCGCGTTTTATGTTTAAGTCATCTTGAGTATATTCGTTCCACGGCAGGTCTACCATCGTTTGCAGATATGCCATCTGCGTACTGTAGTCAGGACTTTGCGGGGGGAAGATGTCCAATCGGTTGAATTCCTTTATAAATATTTTTTCAACCTCCTCCGACCATTTCTTGTTCTTTGCTTTCTCTTTCAGGTTGAGTTTCTCTGGTGAGCCTTCGCCATTGCCGAGTTCTTCCTTTATGTTCTTTATCTGCTGTTGCAGGAAGTATTCACGCTGTTGTTCATCAATGTCTTCGCGTGTTTTTGAGCGTATGTTTTGCTTCAGTTCAAGCAGTTGCATCTCCTTGTTGAGAACTCTCAGTGCCTCGAACACGCGCTCTTTCAGTGAGTCTATCTGTAAAAGTTGTATCTTGTCCTGTATGTTGAACGGCATGCTTGAGCATGTAAAGTTCAAGGAAACGACAGGATTTGACATGTTTGTCAGTGCAAACAATGTTTCATCTGGCAGTTCCTCATTCTTGCGGATGTAGGTTATTGTCTGAGCGCGCAGGTCTTCCACTGCGGTTTCAAACTCATGATCATTATTATTAGGATATGTCTCCGTAGCGAGTTCGGCTGTCCCGACGATATAAGGGCGCAGCTTTTTTATTTCCTTCAGCTTGCAGCGTCCCAGTCCCTGCACAATGGCTGTAAGGTTTTGAGTGCCTGGCATTTCAAGCACTCTTATGATTTTGGCAAATACGCCATATTCGTACAAATCGTTTTTTGTTGGTTCGTCTACTGCACCGTCTTTCTGACAGAAAAGGGCAATGACAGTGTCCGGACTGTTTCTCAGCTCTTGTACAAGGTTTACGCTCGATGTTCTTCCGACAAGAATCGGAGATATTACTCCGGGAAATAATACCATATTGCGGGTAGCCAATATAGGAAGGTCGCCTTCAACATTAACTTCAAATATTTTCTGAATGTCGCCTTCGTAATCTGCTATCATCTGTATGTGTGTGTTATTTTCCATTATGTTTCTTATGATATATATAAAATTAAAGTTTGCAAAAATATAAATTTATCCTCAGATGGCATAATATTTTAAATATTATTTATACTTTTGCAGCATTTATAATTGATACTTGTCTTTTGTATGACTGCAAATACTTATTTTTCATTCAAAAAGTTTACGATATGCCAGAACAATGTCGCTATGAAAGTGGGCACCGACGGAGTCCTTCTGGGGGCATGGGCTAAAGGTGGCACGCGCATACTTGACATAGGATGCGGCACAGGACTCATTTCGCTGATGATGGCGCAGAGGTTTCCTGAGGCAGATGTTGTTGCAATCGACATTGAACCGATGGCATGCAGGCAGGCTGTGCAGAATGTGGAAAATTCCATATACAGAGGCAGGGTAGAGGTCATAAACATTTCAATATCGGAATATTACGGGATGATGCCGTGCGGTATTTTCGACTCTATAGTCTGCAACCCGCCATTTTTCAACAACTCACTGAAGTCGCCAGACGTAAGGAAGTCAATAGCAAAACATGCTGACTCTATGCCTTTCGACCAACTGCTCGATGCTGTAAGTCATCTTATTTCCGATGAAGGACAGTTTTCCGTAGTCATTCCGGTGTCTGAATCTGAGAGATTCGACAATGAGGCTATTTTTCATGGTTTCTTCAAGCAAAGGGAGTTGTTTGTCAAAACTACTGAAAACAAGTCGCCCAAACGCATACTAATAGAATATGTAAAACACCCTCCAGTGCATTTCTCTTCATCCACCGAATGTATCTGCAGCAACAATGGAAGAAGTGAATGGTATGACAGTCTGACAAAGGAATTCTACATAAAATAATCACGTTGGAAATGTCATGGTTTTCAGGTGTAAAAATCATGCTAAATAGACTGAGAAATTACAAACAATTTGTAAATTCATTACAGGTATTTTGTCACGCTGTTACAGATGTTTTGTCACGCCATTACAAGTACTTTGTAACAGGATTACAAGATTGTTTTTTATATTCTGTAAAATAGAAATGACAAAATGATATATAATGTATTTTGTTATAAACGTCTTATATTCAGTAGAATAACTGATTTTGTCTCTAAGGTTACTCTAATGCTCTCGTCGGCTCTTTCACCAACAAGCCAAACGCTTTTTCCTGTTTCGTCGGTTACGATGAGTTGTTCTTCTTTCTCAAAGACATTATATTTTCTGTCCGTAAGATAGTCGCTGACAAGTTTCTCGTTATTCATGCCAAAAGGAATAAACCTGTCGCCAGTGCGAACATTCCTGACGTGTAGCGGCAGTTTCACTTTGCCTGCATCGGCAAAACAATAGTCTTTTGTATGTGGGAACGAGCTGATGTCGTTGTCCTGTAAGTTCTGAAAAATTAAGGTTTCATCGCCACTAATCCTGTATTCTCCAGCTTCTAAAACCGTAATGCCATCCATCTGTCTGTCGTCTTTACTCTTCAGGATTATTTCTTCGCGGTCTACAAGCAGCGAATATTTGTCCGAGTTGAAAATCCTGCCAGGCTTGGCAGTTTTCAGATATTCAAATATATTCTCCGCCTGCAACGATGTAAAACCATATTTTTTCAAGATAAGATAGCACAGGTATTCATTGTTTAAATCGCAGAAATTTATAATGTCGTGTCTGCCGTTCTTTCTAATGATTTTCTTACACTTATCCTCGATGAAATCTGTCAAAATCTGCTCAACGGCAACCATTCTCCTTGCGGTTTTGTTTATGTTTGCAATAGCTGCGCTGTTAACCTTTTCCAGCTGTGGAATAATATTGTGCCGGATGCCATTTCTTATGATTTCATCGTCATTATTTGTAATGTCATGACAAAATGTCATGTCCTGTGAACTCATGTATTTTTCTATTTCCGTACGTGTAACACACAGCATTGGACGAATGATTTTGCCGCGTTTGGGCATGATTCCCTGCAAACCTTTCACCCCAGTGCCTCTTGCCAGATTTAGCAATACGGTTTCTACATTATCATTAATATGATGTGCGACACATACGGCAGCATATCCGTTTTCATCGAGAAGACGGTCAAACAAGGTATATCTCAGCTCTCTTGCAGCCATTTCAACGCTTATCTTGTTTGTATTGGCATAGGAAAGTGTGTCAAACTGTTCAACGTGCAGTTTAATGTTCAGTTTCTCGCACAATTCCCTGCAATAGTTCTCATCGTCAGCAGAGTCGTTTCCACGTAAGTGAAAGTTACAATGTACTGCTTCAACGTTATAGCCTAAGCCTTTAAGTACAAGCAACATACACACACTGTCAGCACCGCCAGACAGGGCAACGAGATATTTGCAGCCTTTGTCAAGCAACTGTTCGCTTTCGATAAACGATTCTATTTTCTTTATAAAGGTATTATTCGACATATAGAACTAATCCCTTGAGATACTCGCCTTCTGGATGATATATGTTTATAGGATGGTCTGCCGGCTGATGCAGTTGATGAAGTATTCTCACTGTTCTGCGCGCCTGTGCTGCCGCTGTAAAGACTGCATTTCTGAAATTGTCCTTCGTAACAGCCTGACTGCAACTGAACGTAAACAATATGCCTCCTTTTTCTATCTTTTCAAACGCCTTCATGTTGAGCCTGATGTATCCTTTCAGTGCATTGTGCAGTGCCGAACGATGCTTGGCAAAGGCAGGAGGGTCGAGCACGATAAGGTCGTATGAGTTCTTGGAGTTGTCAAGATATCTGAACGCATCTTCGCAAAATGCCTCATGACGCTTGTCATTAGGGAAATTAAGCTCCACATTCCTGTTTGTCAGTTCAATGGCTTTCTCACTACTGTCGACAGAATGGACTAATTCAGCACCTCCTCGCATGGCATAAAAAGAAAAACCGCCAGTATAGCAAAACATATTCAGTACACGTCTGCCTTTTGCATATTGCTCCAGAAGTTTGCGGTTTTCGCGCTGGTCAACGAAAAATCCCGTTTTCTGACCTTTCAGCCAGTCAACATGGAAATTCAGTCCATTCTCAACAGCTATGTTATTATCGCTATTGCCAACTAAAAAGCCATTCTCCTGTCCTAAGTCTGCTTTATAAGGCAGCGTTGTCTCGCTTTTGTAGTAAACATTCTTTATTATGCCTTCCGTTGCATTCACCAGTTGCTCTGCTATCGTCTTCCTGGCATAGTGCATACCTACACTGTGAGCTTGCATGACAGCCGTGTCTCCATAGCAGTCTATGACAAGTCCGGGCAGATTGTCGCCTTCGCCGTGAACAAGACGATATGTGTTATTGTTTTTATCATCAAATATGCCAATTGCCTTGCGCACATTTAATGCAGATAAAAGTCGAAAATGCCAGAATTCATCGTTAATTATGATGTCTGAAAAGCTCAGTATCCTAACAGCTATAGAACCAATCTGATAGTGTCCTACACCGATGAAATCTCCGTTAGACGTTACAACTTCTACTAAATCTCCTTCTTCAACTTCGTCAGCATGGTGTATTGCCCCAGAGAAAACCCATGGATGAAAGCGTTTTAAACTTTCTTCCTTTCCGCGTTTAAGATATATTTTCGGATAATTGCTCATCTTTATCGTTGTTTATTAAATTAAAATCTCTGCTTTCTGAAAGTCGTCTGTATTCTTCATAAATCTGTATACAAGCCCAAGCATCTGTAGCGGCATACAGCCTTTGCTTCTCGTTTAGAATGTCAGCATCCCAGTTGGAAAGCTGCTGGCTTTTACTTATTCGCTGATGAAAAAAGTTTGCATACAATTTCTGTAGGCTCAAATCCTCTATGCCAATAGTTTTCACAAGGTTTTGCAAATCTATGAAATTTCCTGGAGTAAAGTCAAACAGCCTATTGAGAGACATAACGTCATCGTGAAGCGACAGTCCTACCATAGGAACATCTTTGTTCTCCAATAGTCTAATAATAGATGATTTCTGCTTGATGAGTTTCAGGCGAAACAAAAAGCATATATCATGTGTGCTTACCTGCAACAATGATACTTTATGTTGCTGTCCCTTTTTGAATGAAGGTCGCGTCTCCGTATCAATGCCTAAAATATTGCATGTCAGAAGAAAATTGACTGCTTTTTCCGCCTCCGATTCGTTTAATACAACGACTATGCGCCCCTGAAATTTAGCCATCGGAAGCGTATTGAGCCAGCTTTTATCTATGTGATTGTATATATTTTTTTTCATTAATTCTGTTTACAGCATGCAAAATTATGAAAAAAAGTTCTTTAAATATGTCTTTTTGTTATTTTTTTGAGTTACTTTTGCAGTTAAATTAGAAAATAATACTGTAATGGTTAAGAAAAGAAAAGGTAATAATAATAAATCAAAGGCAAAATCCCCCAGCCTTAAAGAAATATTTTTCAGTGAAAGAACCAACTTCCTAGTAGGTTTTTTCTTAATGTTGATAGCATGTTTCATGGTGCTTTCATTCATTTCTTACCTGAATACCGGACAAATGGACCAAAGCCTTCTGGTAGATTTAAGACCTGGCGAATTTCAGAATGCTGAACGCAGCTTTCAAAATACATGTGGCTCACTTGGCGCTATTACTTCATATTTCTTCATAACATGTTGTTTCGGACTTCCGGCATTTTTGATACCTGTATTTATTTTCATTACAGGCTTGAAGCAGATGGAAGTATATCCTAAAATCAATTTATGGAAATGGTTTTTGGCATTTGCCGTTGTTATGTTATGGTGTTCAGTGTTCTTTGCAAAGTTTCTGACAGTCCTGTTTTCTGAGAGTGTATATAATCCAGGTGGCAATCATGGCTTGTTTGTTTCACAATGGATTGAAAACATTGTCGGTACGCCCGGACTTATAGTCGTACTTGCACTCGTAGCAATAGTCTTTCTTGTGTTTGTCAGTTCAGAGACAATCAATGTCATCAGAAACATACTCAACCCTAAAAGATATCTTAAAAAGGTAAAGTTTACGATAAAATCAACGAATAATGATAATGAGACAGAAAATGTGAAAGATGACGATGACATTATTGTTAGAGATGAATATGAAGAAGAGATTATAAGTCAACCCGTATCTCTTATGGATGAAGTTGCTGATGACAATGAAAATACAGAGGTCATCATCGAAGATGAGATACAAGACAACAAAGACAAAGTGGACATAAACATAATGGTTGCAGAAGAGGGGGAGAAGGCTACAAAGGAAACTGTAATGGATGTAGAAGACATTAACAGCCCTATAAACCCCAAAGAACCTTTCACGAATTATAAATATCCCACATTGTCATTGCTGAAAAAATATGACAACGACAATCAGCCGTACGTTGACAAGGCTGAACTGATAAAGAAAAAGGACAGGATTATTGAAGTACTACGCAGTTTTAAGGTTGAGATTAGCAAGATTGATGCAACCGTAGGACCAACTATAACATTGTATGAAATTACTCCTGCAGAAGGTATCAGAATCTCAAAAATTCGTGGTTTAAGCGACGATTTGGCTTTAAATTTGGCAGCAGGCGGCGTGCGTATTATTGCGCCTATACCAGGTAAGGGAACTATTGGCATTGAAGTTCCTAATACTAAGGCAAACATAGTTTCAATGGAGAGTATCCTTAATTCAAGGAAATTCCAGGAGACAAAGATGGACCTTCCGATAGCATTGGGCAAAACTATTACAAATGAGGTTTATATGGTTGACCTCGCTAAGATACCTCACTTGCTTGTTGCCGGTGCTACAGGACAAGGAAAGTCTGTCGGTCTGAACGCTATAATAACATCTTTGTTATACAAGAAGCATCCAAACGAATTGAAATTTGTACTTATTGACCCAAAGAAAGTGGAGTTCCCTGTATATGAGCCTATTGCACAGAAATTCATGGCTACTGTAGACGACGATGAAGAACCAATCATAACTGATGTTACGAAAGTTGTAAGGACATTGAAGAGTCTATGTACGTTGATGGACCACAGATATGATTTGCTGAAAAAAGCAGGAGTAAGAAACATCAAGGAATACAATGACAAATTTGTCAACCGCAAGCTAAAACTTACAGATGGGCACGACTACATGCCTTATATTGTTGTCATTATTGATGAGTTTGGAGACTTGATAATGACAGCAGGAAAAGAAATTGAGTTGCCAATAGCACGTATCGCACAGTTAGCCCGTGCGGTTGGTATTCACATGGTCATAGCAACACAACGTCCAACAGCAACAATTATTACAGGTAATATAAAAGCAAACTTCCCTGGTCGAATGGCATTCCGTGTTAGTGCCATGATAGACTCAAGAACAATATTGGACAGTCCTGGCGCAGATCAACTCATCGGACGTGGAGACATGCTTTTCAAAAACGGAACAGAACCTGTGCGTGTTCAGTGTGCTTTTATTGATACTCCAGAAGTAGTGGCAATCAATGAATATATTATGAATCAGCCAGGTCCATTGGATTCCTATGAGTTGCCAGAGCCAGCAGTTGACAATACATCAGCTGGCGGTGGCAGTATGGATGTTGGAGCATTGGATCCCTTGTTTGAGGATGCTGCTCGCTCTGTCGTGTCAACACAGCAAGGCTCGACAAGTATGATACAGCGTCGTTTTTCTATAGGCTATAACCGTGCTGGTAGACTTATGGATCAGTTGGAGAAAGCAGGTATAGTAGGAGAGGCACACGGTGGGAAACCACGTGAAGTCTTGGTGCAGGACGAAACCAGCCTGATGATGATTTTAGAATCAGTTAAATAATTATATAAAGTAAATGAATATGACAAATCACAAGAGATATTTCATTACAGTTTTACTGTTAACATTTTGCTTATTTGGACTAAAAGCTCAAAATGCAGCTAAAGCAAAACAAATACTTGACAAGACAGCAGCCATATTAAACCGTAAAGGTGGTTCTACTGCCAATTTTACTATTTCATCTGCCAATATGGGCAGTGTGTCTGGCACAATTTCCATAAAAGGCAATAAGTTCTTTGCCAGTACTCCACAGGCAAAAACATGGTTTAACGGTAAAACACAATGGACTTATGTCGTATCTTCAAATGAAGTAAACATAAGTAATCCATCAGCAGAACAGCAGGCAAAGATGAATCCATACCACTTTATCTCTTTATACAAGACAGGATACAAAATGTCTTTGAAGGAGGAAGGTTCAAACTATGTTATACATCTTACAAGCAAAAAGAAAGCAATACAAGATATTTATATAACAATAAATAAGAGGACAAATATTCCTTCGGTTGTAAAGATAAAAGAAAGAGGCAAGTGGATAAGACTTACTGTAAAGAATTTCAAGTCTGCACAACTAAGCGATGCAAAATTCAATTTCAACTATAAGGATTTCCCAAAAGCAGAAATAATTGATTTAAGGTAAAAGCAATGCTTAAACTGAATATAAAACAATACATAGAATATATACGGATTCTTCGTAGACACCAGAAGTTGTCAGCGAAACGTCATCCTGCATTTGAGCAAAACAAGACAGCAAAATTCTTTATATATCTTTCGGCAGGAATAACGATTATTTATCTAATGTTTTTCGCCGTTATATTTGCAATAGTCGCCAATTCGAGTGATTCCACTACTGCATGTGAACTTATTTATGGTTTTGCTCCTTTTATATTGACAATAGATTTTTTATTCCGTTTCATTGCACAACAGACTCCTTCACAGATGATAAAACCATATATATTGCTTCCAATTCCGAAAAAGCTTTGTATTGATAGTTTTATTTCGTCTTCAATGTTCGACTGGGGTAATTGCATCTGGTTTGCCATGTTCATTCCATACACAATTATGTCTGTTGTATTTTCAGAAGGAATATTCATTACTTTTCTTTTCCTGTTAAGCCTATACATATTAATAATAATAAACAGTCAATGGTATTCCATTGTTCGTGCTTTAATTAATCGTAATATACTATGGTGGATACTTCCATTATTAGTATATGCACTGATATTTTCTCCATGGTACATTGGCAAGAATGCAAACTTTTCAACATTATGCGATACTTATGCTGAATTGGGGAGTTTGTTTGTTGAGCCAAAACTGTTCATGTGGTTATTGTTGTTTGCAGGCTTTGTCCTAATATTATATGTTAATAGAAGAATACAATTTGTATCTGTATGGCAGGAACTTGCAAAAGTAGAAACTACAAAACTGAAACACGTCAGCCAGTTTAATTTCCTTAACAAATATGGCATTATAGGAGAGTATGTCAAACTGGAAATAAAAAGCACTATGCGCAATAAGAACATACGTAAGAGTTTTATTTTTGCCAACATTTTCATACTTATTATAAGTTTATTAATTGCTTTTACTGACATATATGATTCTCAATTCATGAATTATTTCTGGTCGGTATATTGTTTCTCAATGTATGGTGCAATGATATTGGTAAAGACCATGTGTGCAGAAGGGAACTATATTGACGGCTTAATGGTACATCGTGAGAACATTTTCGCTCTGCTTACTGCCAAATACTATTTCTTTACTATATTGTTACTTGTTCCATTTATACTTATGCTTCCAACAGTTTTTATGGGCAAATATTCATTACTGATGCTTTTTTCCATGATGTTTTTCACTGGCGGTGTGTCATATTGTCTGTTTATGCAGTTGTCAGTCTATAATAAACAAACCATACCACTGAATACTAAGTTTATAGGAAAAGGCAGTATGGAGAACAACTATTTGCAGGTAGTATTTGAACTTGTAGCCTTTTTTGTACCGATTTTACTATTACATATATTATATATTATCTTCAATGCTCAGATATCATACATAATATTCCTATTGGTTGGATTTATTTTCATACTCGGTCATAGAATATGGTTGAAAAACATATACAATCGTTTGATGAAACACCGTTATGATAATATTGAAGGATTCAGAGCATCAAGATAATTTTTATGCATGACATTGTATTTTGGCACACTTTTTGTATGTAAATAATATATAATAATGTTATGACATAAACTAATAGTTAAGATAAATGGCAAATCAATTTTCACCATCAGTATCTAAGATTCTATCTTTTAGTCGTGAAGAGGCTATGAGATTAGCAAGTCCAAGTGTTGGACCAGAACATCTTTTAATTGCATTGTTGAGAGAACGAGACGGACTTGTAAATGATTTGTTTGAATACAATAAAATAAACAAGCAAGCTGTTAAATACAATCTTGAAGAAAAAGTACGCAACGACAATATCTTGAACGCAAGCAATAATGAAATCGTACTCAATGCTCAAGCCAATAATATTCTGAAACTGGCAGTACTTGAGGCACGTTTGCAACAAACAGATATTATTGATACGCAGCATATTCTGTTGGCAATACTTCATGACCGTACAGACAATGGCGCAAAAATAATTTTAAATGAAAACTCTATGAATTACGAAGATACTTTATTATACATAAAGAAACAATTGTCATCGCCAAAAGGTGGGGTGGATATACCAGAGGATGATGAAACATACGATAACGCCAAAGCTGACAACAGCAAGCACAATAATACAACATCAACTGCGTCAAAGCAGCGAACATCGTCAGCCACACCTGTTCTCGATAAGTTTTCAACAGACCTAACTAAAGCAGCGTCAGAAGGAGCACTTGACCCTATTGTAGGAAGAGAGAAGGAGATGATTAGAGTAATGGAAATCCTGTGTCGCAGAAAGAAAAATAATCCAATTCTGATAGGAGAACCAGGAGTTGGTAAGAGTGCCATAGTAGAAGGACTTGCACAACTTATCGTAGCTCATAAGACTTCGCCTATACTGTTCAATAAACGAGTTGTCAGTCTCGATATGACATCCATAGTTGCTGGTACAAAATATCGCGGACAGTTTGAGGAACGAATTAAAGCATTGATAAATGAGATAGAGCAACATCCTGAATTGATAGTCTTTATAGATGAGATTCACACAATTATTGGTGCTGGCTCTGCAGCCGGCACTATGGATGCAGCAAACATCCTGAAGCCAGCATTGGCAAGGGGTGTCATTCAGTGTATTGGTGCAACAACTCTTGATGAATATCGTAATAGTATTGAGAAGGATGGTGCCCTTGAACGTCGTTTCCAGAAAGTTATCGTCAATCCTTCTTCAAAAGATGAGACACTGAAAATACTGCAAAATATTAAAGACAGATACGAAAAATATCATCATGTTTCATATACTGATGATGCTATCAAGGCTTGTGTGGAACTTACAGAACGATATGTTAGCGATAGGGCTTTCCCCGACAAAGCTATTGATGCATTGGACGAAGCAGGAGCACATATCCATCTGAAACATGCAAACATTCCTCCTGAAATAACAGAGATGGAAGAAAAAATTGAAGAAACAAAGCGTCTGAAACAAGAAGCGGTTAAAAATCAGAACTTTGAACTTGCTGCACAATACCGCGATCAGCAGTTGAGACTTGCCAACCAACTTGAAGAACTTAACAGTGCATGGATGGACGGCAACAATGAAACAAAAGAAAAAGTAAACGATGCAGACATTGCAAATGTAGTGTCAATTATGACAGGTGTACCAGTCCAACGTATTGCAACGGAAGAAAATGAGCGTTTGCGTATTATGGGAGATGAACTGAAAAAATCTGTTGTTGCACAAGATAATGCTATCAATAAGATTGTCAGGGCAATACAAAGAAACCGACTTGGTCTCAGAAATCCTAACCATCCAGTAGGAGTATTTCTTTTCTTGGGTCCTACCGGAGTCGGAAAAACTTATCTGGCAAAGAAGTTAGCAGAACACATGTTTGGTAGTGAAACTGATTTGATACGCATAGACATGAGTGAATACTCTGAAAGTTTCAATGTCTCTCGTATTGTAGGTGCACCTCCGGGATATGTAGGTTATGAAGAAGGTGGACAGTTGACAGAAAAGGTAAGGCGCAAACCTTATTCTATCGTCCTGTTAGACGAAATAGAGAAGGCAAATGCGGCTGTATTCAACATGCTTTTGCAAGTACTCGACGATGGTCGCCTTACTGATGGCAACGGACGTCTCATTGATTTCAGGAATACTATTGTTATTATGACATCAAATACAGGAACCAGACAGCTTAAGGAATTTGGCAGAGGTATAGGCTTTGGTGTACAGAGAAATATCAATGGACCATTGACCAAAGAGGACAAAGAATATGCACAATCTGTAATACAAAAAAGTCTCAGTAAGCAGTTTGCACCAGAGTTTCTGAATAGACTCGATGATATTGTTATTTTCGATCAACTTGACAAATCTGCCATACGCTTGATTGTTGATATAGAATTGAAGTCAGTTCTCAGGAGAATCAACAATATCGGTTATGAAGTTGAAATTTCTGATGCTGCAAAAGATTATATTGCTTCCAAGGGATATGATGTACAGTTTGGAGCACGTCCTCTTAAACGCGCTCTACAGGAATACATTGAGGATGGAATATGTGAGCGTATTCTGGAATCCAAAATAAAGAAGGGTACTTGTATACATATAGACTACAATGAAAATAGCAAGTCTTTAGATTTTTCTTAAGTTGATAACTATATAAAAGTTCAGGGCAAGCAATAAGTATAATACTAATACTTGCCCTGAACTTTTATATAGCTTGGTATTTATTTATTTGCTTTGGATTTATTGTAGAAATACTTTGCAGTGAAAAAAACAGCTACTGCAACTACAATAACTATCAGTCCCCATTTTATATATTCTCCGTATTGATGGATGCTCTCAGCTAATTTATCTTCTGGCACAACAGAATATAAATACCATCCGAGCGCAGCTAATATGCAGTTCCATATACCTGCACCGATAGTTGTATATAACAAGAATTTCCAATAGTTCATCTTAGAGAGTCCTGCCGGAATAGATATTAGGTGTCGTATTCCCGGCAACAATCGTCCTGTTATAGTAGCAAACATTCCGTGATCGTAAAAATATTTCTCACTTTTCTCTACCTTTTCTTGGTTAAGCAGGCATAAATGTCCAAGATGGCTGTTCGCAAATTTATATATTATTGGTCTGCCAAGATAGTAACCTGCTATGTAGTTTATTGAAGCTCCCAAGTCTGCACCTATAGTTGCAAATAGAATAACGAGAAAGATATTCAGATTACCACCAGCAGCATGGTATGCCGCAGGTGAGACCACAAGCTCTGACGGTACAGGTATCACCGTACTTTCCAACATCATTAGGAATGTGATAGTACCGTAGTCTAAGTTCGACAATAATGAGTTTATCCAAGTCATATTTACGTGTAATTATATAAAATGATTATGTTTTGCGTAAGCATAGTAATCTTCTGGAATTACAGAATCAGGGAAAATGTCCGACAGTATGTCCTTAACGTTATACAGGTCTTTGCTGACTGCTTTTCTCAATGCAATAAAGTAATCTTCTTTTCGTCCCATCTTGTAAGCCAGGAGCGCAAGACATGCCTGACCTTTTGGGAAATCATCAACATAGTCTACGCATGCTTTTATTAAACTATATGCTACACTATACATCTTGTTGTCATAGAGAGATATGGCAATGTCGACTATACATTCTTTCTTGTCTACTGCCTTATCTATCGCTTCTTCATAACATTTCATTGCGGCAACGATTTCATTGTTTTCCAGCAATATATGTCCTTTGAAAGTCAGAAACATAGAATAATTATCTTCGTTGACTTTTATCTTGTTAAGATATTTCAGTGCATTTTCTACATCTTTCTTACTACTGTATGCAATGGCGAGAGTTCTATATATATCGACACTTACATCATCATCTTCTGACAGTCTTATAACGTCGAGGAAACAATTTATTGCCTGTTCATTATTACCAATGTTTATGTGGCAATATCCCAGAAACTCCAAAGACTTTCTGTCATTTGGGAACCATTCCAGATATTGCTTGTATAGTCTTATGGCATCGTTAAACTGATTGAGTGTAAATAGGGTATATGCCTTTATCTGTACAGCCTCATTTCTTTCTGGCTCTATGGCTATTGAAAAGTCACAACTATTCAATGCTTCCTGAAAGTTATTCAGCATAAACATTGTTTTAGCATGCACACACCACAGCGACTCGTCATAAGGGTGCTTGTCAAGCAAATCAGTCAGTAGGATACTGGCTTTTTCAAATTCCAAGTCTTCAAAATAAATACGAGCCTTCAGTTCTTTATATTCGTCGTTTTCTTTGCTTTTGGGATACTTCAGTAACCATTCCTCCGCAACGTCCGTATAGTTGTTGTCAATCAGAATTTCTGCTGTATCTAATATGAAGTCTGGTTTCAATTCATCTGACAGTTCTTCATATCTTTCTTCCATAAATTCGATAGCCTCCGTAATATCTTCTTCCCTTGCCAGTATGTCGAAATACGTATAGGCATATTCCAAATCGCTTTTATCGTCTAATTCTTCGAGAATTTCCTTCGCAGCCTCAATGTCATTTTCTATGTTCAGCAAAGTATTGACTTTCAGCAGTTTTGCCAACGAAGAATCTGGAAAGAGTGCATTCGTATAATCGCACACTTCCTTAGCCTTGTCATACATACCTCGCATATAGTAATAGTCCGACAATTCCGTCAGCTCATCTATGTCGAAATATATATGTTCTCCATTCTCCAACGCTTTCTCGTATTGTTGGAGATTGTTCTTGAACTCTTCGCTGTCAAACATCTGGCTACGCATGTTCTTTCTCTACTTGTTTTGTTTAGCCCATGTGTCTTTCAGTCCCACAGTTTTGTTGAATACAAGATGATTCTCGCTTGAGTCAAGGTCTGCCATGAAGTAGCCAATTCTTTGGAATTGCAGATACTGTCCTGGTTTTGCTTTTGCAGCATACTCTTCCACATAGCAGTTGTCAAGAACTTGCAGAGAGTCCGGGTTTAATAATTCCCTGAAATCGCGTTCATCGTTCGACGGATTTTCTACGTTGAACAAACGGTCGTATATTCTAACCTCTGCTTTCTTACAGTGGTCAACCGACACCCAGTGCAGTGTTCCTTTCACTTTCCTGTTTGCTCCAGACATGCCGCTCTTGCTTTCCTTGTCATATTCTGCATGTATTTCAATTATGTTGCCGTCGGCATCCTTGACACATTCAGTACACATCACTATATATGCGTTTTTCAGTCTCACTTCCTTGCCTGGTGTCATGCGGAAAAACTTCTTGGGAGCATCTTCCATAAAGTCCTCGCGTTCTATCCACAAGTTGCGAGAGAACGTAATGTTATGTGTGCCGTCTGCTTCATTTTCAGGATTATTCACTGCCACCATTTCCTCTGTCTGTCCTTCTGGATAGTTTGTGATGACGAGTTTCACAGGATTAAGTACAGCACTGACACGCGTAGATTTTGCATTAAGGTCATCGCGTACTGCTGCTTCGAGCAGAGCAACATCGTTCAGTGCATCAAATTTTGTATAACCGATAGAGTCTATAAAGTTCTTTATGCTTTCCGGCGAATAGCCTCTTCGTCTCATTCCGCTAATAGTCGGCATTCGTGGGTCGTCCCATCCCGACACTTTCTTTTCTTCTACGAGGGCAAGCAACTTGCGTTTACTCATCATCGTGTAAGTCAGGTTCAGTCGGTTGAACTCTATCTGTCGTGGACGGTTGTCTGCTATATTATCCGTTTCGCCGTTCTTTTCTTTCAGATAGTCTATGAACAGGTCGTACAATGGTCTATGCGAAACAAATTCGAGCGTACATATAGAGTGTGTAACACCTTCAAAATAGTCGCTCTGTCCATGAGCGAAGTCATACATAGGGTAGGCGTGCCACTTTGTTCCCGTACGGTGGTGCGGTGTATGTATTATACGATACATTATAGGGTCGCGGAAATGCATGTTCGGGTTTGCCATGTCGAGTTTAGCCCTCAACACCATAGAACCTTCTTCCGCATCTGCTGTATTCATGAAGTTAAACAGTCTGAGATTTTCTTCTACAGGTCGGTTTCTGTATGGCGACTCTATGCCAGGCTCTGTTGGTGTGCCTTTCTGCTTTGCAATGTCTTCACTGCTCTGCTCATCGACATAGGCATGTCCATGTTCTATCATCCATACTGCAAAGTCCCACAACTTTTCGAAATAGTCGCTTGCATAATACACGTTGCCCCATTTGAAGCCAAGCCAGCGTATGTCGTTCATTATATTATCAACATATTCTGTATTTTCCTTTGTAGGGTTGGTATCGTCAAAGCGCAGGTTGCACACGCCATTGTAATGTTCGGCTATTCCGAAGTCCATGCATATAGCTTTAGCATGTCCTATGTGCAGAAAACCGTTTGGCTCTGGCGGGAATCGTGTTTGTATTCTGCCGTTGTTCTTGCCTTCAGCCAAGTCTTCTTCTACAAACTGTTCCACAAAGCTCAGCGTGCGTTTTTTCTCCTGTGGTATTTCATTCACATTGTCCATAGTCGTCATTTATTCTGTGTTTATATTATTTTATTCCTCTTTTGTTTAGTGCTGCCGAATATCGTGCTGCGTTCTGCTGATGTTCCTGATATGTTGCAGCAAAGTTGTGCGTGCCGCTGAAATCTTCTTTGGCACACATATATAGATAATTATGTCTCGTATAATTAAGTACGGCATCTATGCCTGCCACTGTCGGTATTCTTATCGGTCCAGGAGGCAGACCAGCATTCCTATATGTATTGTAAGGACTGTTCACACTAAGCATATTGTTGTATATGCGTTTCAGTTCAAACTTCTTAAGGGCAAATTTTATCGTCGGGTCTGCCTGCAATGGCATGCCATTGGGGTATTCACTGTTTCTCAGTTTCAGTCTGTTATAGTACATTCCTGCCACCTTTGGCTTTTCTTCGTCAACCGATGTTTCCTCGTCGACGATGCTCGCAAGCGTAATCACCTCGTTAGGTGTCAGTCCCATGTGGCGTGCCTTATATGTTCGGTCGGTGTTCCAGAAGTTGTCCGATTCTTTTTTCATTCGTTCCAGGAACTTGTCTACAGGCATGTTCCAGTAAACCTCGTATGTGTTTGGAATAAACATGCATGCTATTGTCGTCGTGTCGTAGCCATACTGCTTACACGAGTCATTGTCTGTAAGTGTCTTGTAGATAGCAAGGCTGTCAAACATCATCCTTTTCGACAGTTCCCCGCACAGTCGGTCTATAGTTCTTACACTTGGTATTGTCAGCCTAACGGGGGTCTGACTGCCACTCTTCAGATGCCTGAAAACCACAAAAGCGCCTTCGCTTGGCTCTATGGCATATCTGCCCTCACGTACATGATTGTAGTACGAACTGTGTCTTACCAGCGTGCGCAGTGCATTCATTCCATGTTTGCCGGAGAAGTGTGAAATCTTTGTAAACACCGAATCTGCTGTGTCGTCAGAGTCGATGTACACATATTCCGTCTCTTTGCTTTTCGACAGGGGAGTGAAAAAGAAATAATATAGCAGCGAGGCTATAACACAAACACATAAGGTTATTAGAATTTTATATTTTCTTATTAATGTTTTCTTCATCTCTATGCTGTTTTAAAACTCTGCAAAGGTACACTTAATTGGAGACAATACAAAATAAATAAAACATTTTATTATTTATTTAAAACTTGTAATTATACAAATTTACATGTGAGTATACCGTATATTGACAGAAAAGTGTTACTTTTGCAGACTTTTATAAATGGAAAAACAACTTTAGGAAATGCAATATTGACATGAAGTATCAGACATATATTTTCGATCTCGACGGAACGCTCATCAACTCACTTGGCGACCTCGCTGCAAGCACAAACCATGCCCTCCGCTCTTCGGGCTATCCCGAACGCACGACTGACGAGGTGCGCAGATTTATCGGCAATGGTGTTCATAAGCTTATTGAGCGTGCCGTGCCGACTACAGCCACGCCTGACGACATTAGCCGTGTCTACAATATTTTCAGGCAGTATTATCTCGCTCACGGCACAGACAATACTCATCCCTACGACGGAATAATGGAGATGTTGCACGAGTTAAGACGGTGCGGAAAGAAAATTGCTGTTGTCAGCAACAAGTTCTACGATGCCACAAAGGAACTTACCGATTTCTATTTCCCAAACATGCTTGATGCAGCAATAGGGGAGAACGAACATTTGCGCAAGAAGCCTAACCCCGACATTGTCTTAGAGGCACTGCGTCAGATGGGCGTTACCAACGAAAATGCTGTATATATAGGCGATAGCGATGTTGACATAGATACCGCACGCAACTGCGGAATGCCATGCGTCAGCGTGCTATGGGGCTACCGCGACCGTCGTTTCCTCACCGAGCATGGCGCAACGACATTCGCAGAGGCACCAGAAGATATACTGAAAATCTGACCTTGACGAACTTAATGAGCCATCATTCGGGCGAGATATTTCCCTATGATGTCGAACTCCAAGTTTACTACTGAGCCTATCTTTATGTCGCAAAAGTTAGTATTCCCCATCGTATATGGAATTATTGCCACCGTGAAAGTATCGTCCGTTGGTCGGCAGACTGTCAGCGAAACACCGTTCACTGTTACGCTTCCCTTGTCAACCGTGCAATATCCTCTGCGCACCATGTCGCTGTTGTGCTCATGTCTGAACGTGAAGTAGGTACTTCCGTCAGCTTCCTCCATGCCTACACATTCGGCTGTCATGTCAACATGCCCCTGCACAATGTGTCCGTCGAGTCTTCCGTTCATCATCATCGAACGTTCAATATTTACCTTGTCGCCTATGTTCAGTAAGCCGAGATTAGAGCGCAGCAGCGTTTCCTGCATTGCAGTAACCACATATCTGCTGCCGTCGACAGACACTACTGTCAGGCAGACGCCATTGTGACTTACACTCTGGTCTATCTTCAGTTCGTTTGTAAACGAGCATTCAAACGTGAAATCCACATTGCCGCCATATTTCCTGATGTCGACAACGGTAGCCATTTCTTCTACTATTCCTGAAAACATATATATACCTTATTATATTAATTACTTTACCGACTCGGATGTATAGATGTCAGAAGGTCTCTTGCCTGCTTCTGTCTAAACATAAAAATGCTACACTGGCGATGTGATGAAACTCCGAGTGTGTAAGTATTTAGAGTGCTCTCCGCCTTTGTAATCCGCCGGCACAAGGCTGTTCCAGATGGAATTGCGGCCCGCCATTAGCAAGAGAAGCGGTCTCGGTTTCTTGTAAGTTATTTGATGAGTATCCCGATCTGCCCCAGTGTAGCAATGTCGTTAAAACACTGCAAAGATACAAATTAAAAGATAAACTAAAGCAATAATGCAAAATATTTTTTATTTATACCCTTTTTTATTTTGCCATATTTAAAATAATGTGTAATTTTGCATCCGCTATTGAGAATAAAAATCTAATAACTTAACTAAATAATTTAATTAAATTACAAAACAATTATGTTTAAACACAACCTATTTATTAAAACTACGTTCCTGCTCGTATTCCTGTTTGGAACGTTTAATCTGACTTGGGCGCAGTCTGATAATTCTGCGGTCTACACAAGCAACGTTACGCTGTCTACATCAGGCGGTTCTGATGCTTCGCTTTGTAAAGTAAAAGTTAATAACGTAGAGTACGACGGTCTTAAAGCTGGTGCAAGTAAAAATGCTGGCACATTACAAATTACAGTTCCTGCCGGAACAAAGTATTTGCACATGCACGTTGCTGGATGGAAAAACGAAAATGTTACATTGTCTGTAACTCCTACAGGTTATTCAGGTAATATTTCTTTGACTGCTAACAATGGAATTTCAAATAATTCCCCTTTCACTTTCGATGGAGATGCAAATACAGATGATTATTATAAAGTTATCACGTTCAGCAATGCTCTGACTTCTGATGTTGACTTAAAATTCACAGCAACAGGTGGCAAGCGTTTTGTTGTCTTCGGTGTAAATGCAGAAGATAAGGCAACTGCATCTACAACTCCTATTGCTACTATTGGCAACTTAGAGCCTACAACTCTCGAAGTAAATGCAGAAGGTACATTTACTCTTCCTATCGAATATGCTTCAACAGACGCAACAGACTATGAAACTACATGGTCAAGCGATAGTGAAAGTGTTCTTATGGTAGAGAACAATGGAGAATATCTTGCACTTTCAGAAGGAACAGCAAATGTAACCGTTACTGTTACACCTGTTGACGATGCAACATACCATGAAGTAAGCAAGACTTTTGTCGTAGAGGTTAAAGCTCCAATCATAGAGGTAACTACTATGGATATTGACTTTGAATATCCGTTAGAATCTTATATCAACTGGGAATTTGTAGATATTAATACAGATGTTACTCTTAATGGTATTTCTGCACATGGTGGTAAAAAAGTTGGTGCAAATATGAATGAGAAAAGGAATGGTGTAACAAACAGTACTATTACTTCAAAAAATACTGTTGCAAATCCAGGCACACTTACATTCTATATCTCAAAAACAACAAAAAACACTACTGCTTCATCATGGCTCGTAAAAGTTTCTGAAGATGGTGAAACATGGACTAATGTTAAAGAGGTAGATGCAACTTCAATGACAAAAGGAGAATGGGTTGAAGTAACTAGCGACCTAAGTGCTTATACAGATGTATATGTCCGCATTAGTTATGAAGGAAGTACAGCTGTCCGTATGATCGACGACATTACTCTGACAGAAAATGATGCTCCTGCTGCTGTTGCAGTAGAGATTGGTGCTGCCGGTGCTGCTACATTCAGTTCAACTGAGGCTCTCGACTTCACAGACGTAACAACTGTTGCTGCTTACATCGCTAAGGAGGCTACTTCCGGCAACAGCGCACTGGAATTCACACGCGTTTACAAGGTTCCTGCCAACACTGGTCTCATTGTCCGCAACGCTGACGGCGAGAATGCCGGTGCCGTAAGTGCTGACGTTCCTGTTCTTGTTGGTGAAGCAGAAAACGTAGAGGGCAACCTGTTCGTAGCTGCTACAGACGAAATTGCTTCACTTCCTTCAGTTGACGGTGAATATACCAACTACATCCTCAACAAGAAGAACGGCGTTCTCGGTTTCTACAAGGCTAACGGCAAGAAGGTAGCAGCCGGCAAGGCTTACCTGAAGATGCTGACAGGCTCTGGCGCTGCTGAGTTCATCGGTTTCGACGGTGAGGTAACGGCTATCGAGTCTCTGACAGCAGAGAATGCCAACAACGAGATTTTCGACCTTCAGGGTCGCCGCGTTGCTAAGGCAGCAAAGGGTGTTTACATTGTAAACGGCAAGAAGGTTGTATTGAAGTAAAAAAGTTAAAACGAATAGTATAAACAAATAAAAACGAATAAGTATTATGAAAATAGAATATATTGTACCGACATGCAAGTTCGTAGCCGTTACAGAGGACGAACTCCTGACAGCATCGCTGAATCTGA
>Ga0256406_1000337_pt1 | contig 88377 bp, 89 predicted proteins | sample RumenRJG_03DNA_FD_185986 | JGI IMG/M metagenome (GOLD analysis project Ga0256406, IMG submission 185986) | Bovine rumen microbial communities from Lethbridge, Alberta, Canada - RJG_03 | ecosystem: Host-associated > Mammals > Digestive system > Stomach > Rumen | place: Canada: Alberta | collected...
AATAATATTATCCGATGCAAATGCAGGGGTACCGATTATTATGAGACCCGCCAAAGCCGCTACAGAAAGAGGTTTCAAGCCTGTACCCCTCCAGAAAGCATTATTGTGAGCGGGTTTTAGTCTATTATAGTTTCTTTTTAATACAGTAATTCTCTTTTTACTCTTAATTCTTGACCCTTTTTGCATACAAATTCCTTTTTAACTTAAATACTATATATATATATAATAATAACATATTTTCAAAATTCCTCAACCCTACGCACAGCAAAAACTTTATTTATATATGCTTATACGTTTGCTTAATTAAACTTGATACTTGTCCCTAAATCACACTTTTGACACTCAATTTTACATTTTCCGCCAATAATTAAATAATCATTAAGCATAATTAAAAATTTATTTTTTTGGATTATAATATTGCCATGAAATGTAGTAAGAAGTATAGAAAGGGAATGTAATTATGTGGGATTATTCCGAAAAAGTTATAGATCATTACAGACACCCCAGAAATGTCGGGGTTATTGAAGATGCCGATGCCGTAGGCACAGCAGGTTCTATCGTCTGCGGAGATCAATTGAAAATATATTTGAAAATTAAAGACGGCATCGTTACGGATGCAAAATTCCAAACTTTCGGCTGCGGAAGTGCCGTTGCTTCATCAAGTATGTTAACCGAAATGATTATCGGCAAGCCCGTTGAAGAAGTTAAAAAAATTACCAACAAAGATATTGTTGATCAATTAGGCGGGCTGCCACCTGAAAAAATGCATTGTTCGGTTATGGGTTACGAAGCTTTGGAAGATGCTTTCAAAAACTACAAGTCCGAAGGTTACGTCGATTTAGACGACCTCAAAAAAGAACCCAAAGAAAAAATGATTTGTACCTGCTTTCAGGTAACAGATAAAGTTATCCTCGATGCAATCAAAACAAACGGTCTGAAAACCGTCGAAGAAGTAACAAACTACACCAAAGCAGGCGGCGGATGCGGCAGATGCAAAGGTGAAATTCAAAAAATCCTCGACGATTATTACAGCGGAAAAACCGAAGATAAAAAAGATGAAAAAATGACCCCGACTCAATGGGTCTTAAAAGTAAATAACATCATCGAGCACCAAATTTCCCCCGAACTCGTTAAAGATGGCGGAGATATCGAGCTTGTCGACATTAAAGATAAAGACATTTATGTAAAACTTAAAGGCATGTGTTCAGGATGCAAAAATTCAACCATGACTCTCAAAGTCTTTGTTGAAAATACCCTGAAAAATGCTTTAGGCGACGACATAAACGTTATCGAGGTAAAATAACTATGAGTAAACTTATTTATTTAGACAACAACGCAACTACAAAAATCGATGAAAAAGTTCTTGAAGCTATGATGCCGTATTTTAAAGAAGAATACGCAAACCCTTCAAGCATGTACGATTTCAGCATAAAACCTGCGCACGCAATAAAAGAAGCCCGCAGGAAATTGAAAGATTTCTTAGGTGCTAAAAACGAAAAAGAAATTATCTTCACTTCTTGCGGGTCTGAAAGTGCTAACACCGCTATACGAGGGTATTTGAGCACGGTCAAAAACAAAAAGCACATAATCACAACAAAAGTTGAACACCCGTGCGTTTTGAATGTTTACAAATACTTAGAAAAAAACGGTTACAAAGTTGACTACATCGGAGTAAATTCAAACGGCGAACTTGATTTAACCGAGCTTGAAAATGCAATTACTCCCGACACAGCATTGGTTTCCGTTATGTTTGCAAACAACGAAACAGGTATCCTGAACCCGATTAAAAAGATTTCGGAAATAATCAAAAACAAAAATCCCGAAACAAAATTCTACGTTGATGCCGTTCAGGCAGCCGGCAAAGTTCCGATAAACGTTGAAGATTTGGGCATCGATATGCTCGGAATTTCAGGGCACAAATTCCATGCCCCCAAAGGCGTCGGAGTTTTGTACGTAAATTCTAAAACAATGATTTCACCATTAATCATCGGCGGTCATCAGGAAAGAGGCAAAAGAGCAGGTACGGAAAATGTTCCATACATCGTAGGTATAGGCAAAGCTGCCGAACTTGCGGCTGACAACCTTGAATATGAAAATACCGAAATCGCAAGATTAAGAGATAAACTTGAAAAGGGCATTGTCCAAAAAGTTTATAACGCAAGAATAAATACCGGACTTGCAACAAGAGTTCCCAACACCACAAACATAGGGTTTGAATACATTGAAGGCGAATTGATTCTTCTTCATTTGTCTGACCTCGGGATTTGCGCATCTTCAGGATCAGCCTGCACATCAGGCTCTCTTGAACCAAGCCACGTATTAAGAGCAATGAACGTTCCGTTCACCTCACTTCACGGAAGCGTAAGATTCAGCTTGAGCAGATTTACAACCGAAGCCGAAATCGATTACGTATTAGACAAACTTCCCGCCGCAATCGAAGAAATCAGAAAGATTTCACCATACCAAAAAGAACTCCAAGCTCTTAAAGAAATGAAAACGGCAAACGTTTAGTCCGAAAGTATTATAAAATTATTTCAAACGGTGCTTTTGTCATAAGACAAAAGCACCGTTTTTATTTGCCAAAAAATGGTTTATTTATTGAATATAAACGGATTGTAAAATATTTTACTCTGCTTTTATGGAGAAATATTTTATGAAAAAATCATTTATAATCCTTTTAATGCTTTTGAGCTGCAATTGCGCTTTCGCCTCTAATCAAACACTTGATAAAATCGAAAATTCGCTCTATGGTTTCACATATTCAAACGAAAGCGACAGCACCCGTTTGAATCGTCTTGAAAAAAAAGTTTACGGCAAAACTTCAAGCGCAAGCACAAGCACCCGACTTGCAAAGCTTAAAAAAGATTTATCAGCCGATCTGATGGGACAGGAAATTAAACCTAAAACAGACACCTTTATGGAGGACGAAGATTTTATCCTCACAGAAAAAGAGCCGCCCGAAGCCGCAACAATGGACTATCCGATTATAGACGAACTCGAAAAACAGGTGTTTAAAAAGAATTTCAAAGGACAAAATCTCAAAACAAGATTATCTAACCTTGAAAAGAAAACTTTTAATAAAACCTACGATAAAGACGACCTTTCGACCCGCACCGACAGGCTGAAAGCTCAATTGAAGCCGCAAAGTTTCATGGCAAACGGCATGCAGCAGCAAGAAAATGATTTCTATCCGTTTGAAGCTGACAAAATGGCAACCGATTATCACCTTGATGAATACGGCAGCCCGCTTGATTATGATCTGTATAACAGGAGTCTAAACCGAAATACTGCCTCATCTCAAAAAATGTCCGGTTCAAAATCTCTAAACCTGTCAAAAATCGAAAAACAAATTTATCACAAAAAATTTGAAAACGAACCGACTTCAAACCGTTTGACACGAATTGAAGAATCTGTTTTTGGTACAAGTTTTCCAAACGACAGCAATTCCGAACGAATGGAAAGACTGTCGAGCGCAATCCAAGCGCAAAAATCTTCCGCACGCTATGACAGCAACAAATGGAACCAAAATGTAGCAACAGCCGTTCAAATAGGGACACTAATCCTTATGGTGCTTGCATGTATCCTTTAAATTAGCAAATACCCTCTCTTAATCTTACGACTGTAGCACCCCATGTCATGCCTGCGCCAAATCCGCAAAGTACAGCCGTTGTGCCGAGTTTGATTTTGCCCTGTTCAACACCCTCACATAAAGCTATCGGAATAGATGCAGCAGATGTGTTGCCATAATATTTGATATTTGAAATTACTTTGTCATCAGTATATTTTAATCTCTTTTGAATAGCTTCAATAATTCTTTGATTTGCCTGATGAGGGATTAAATAATCAATATCTTCCGATTTCATGCCTGAAGCTTCGATGCATTCTTCAACATATTTCGGAACCGTAGTAACAGCAAATTTATAAACCTCTTTGCCGTTCATTTTAATCTTGCCGTCGCCTACTTTGTCAGCCTGTTTTACAAGCGGGCAGCATTGTCCCGGCATATCTGTCGAAATATAATGCCCGATTGAGCCGTCAGCGCTGATTTTCAAAGATATGATATCATCAATACCGTCTTGCGCTTCGGTTACAACCATTGCACCTGCACCGTCGCCAAATAAAATAGAAGTCGAACGATCAGTCCAATCGGTAATTTTTGAATTGTTATCAGCAGCGACAATTAAAATGGTTTTATAAATACCCGAACCGATTAAACCTCTTGCAACCTGCATTGCATAGATTAACCCCGTGCAAGCAGCCGTCATATCAAATGCGGGAACATTCCCCGGGATTCCGAGCTTCATTTGCAAGGTGCAAGCAAGTGTCGGATACAATTGAGGGGGAACGGAAGACGCACAAATAATACAATCAATATCCTCAGGTTTGAAACCTGATTTTTTCATAGCATTTTGAGCCGCATCTAAACCTAAATCAATGGCGGTTTCATTACCCGATACCACACGTCTTTCTTTGATTCCGGTTCTTGTGTAAATCCATTCGTCCGAAGTTTCATACAATTTGGTTAAATCATCATTTGTTATAACCGCTTCCGGTACGCTATATCCTATACCTGCTATTCTAGTTGGTTTCATGCTATTTTTTGTTTCCTTTTATCTGTTTATGCTTTCAGAAATTTTTGTATTAATATCTTTATTCAATACTCTTACAGCAGCTCCGACAGCATTTTTCATTGCATAAGCCGAACTTCTGCCATGCGCAATAACCGAGATCCCGTTAACGCCGAGCAAAAGCATGCCGCCAAAACCTTCCCAGTTGATTCTTCTTAATAATCTTTTTACGAAAGGCTTTGCAAGTATTCCGATTATGCAGCCGAAAATATCTGATTTAAACTCGTTTTTAATCATTTTGATTAACATTAAAGAGCAGCTTTCGGTTACTTTCAATACGATATTGCCTGAAAATCCGTCAGAAACAATGACATCAGCTTTATCCTTAAATACCTCTTTGCCCTCAATATTGCCGACAAAATTAATTTTTCCGTCCTCATGCATTTGCTTTAACATTGGATAAGTTTCTTTAACAAGTTCGTTTCCTTTGCCTTCTTCTTCGCCGATACTTAAAATACCGACTTTCGGATCGTCCATTCCAAGACTCAATTTCGCATAAGCAACGCCCATTTCGGCAAACTGGGTTAACATTCCCGGAGTACAATCGCTGTTAGCTCCGCCGTCAATAATAACAACGGGCTTATCCATTCTGGGTAAAGTTACGGCGATTGCCGGTCTTGTAATACCATGTATTCTGCCCAAACCGAAAAGACTTGCAGCCATAGCAGCACCCGTTGAACCTGCAGAAACAACAGCTTCGCATCTTCCTTGAGCCACCGCATTAACGGCTGCTACAATAGAAGAATCTTTCTTTCTTCTGATAGACTGACCGACAGCCTCGCCCATACCGATAACTTCCGAAGCATGGGTAATAACGTAATCAATCTTGTCTAAATCAATTTTAATTTTTCTTTGTCTGCCTTTTGTTCCGCAATCTGACAAAATATATCCGACAGAACGAATATGATCAAGTTCTTTTTGAATATCTTCCTGACGTCCTACAAGTTCCAAGCCGACTCCGTATTCCTGAGCCGCCCACAAAGAACCCTCAACTATCTTTCTGGGAGCATAATCACCACCCATTGCATCTATTGCTATTCTAGCCATAATCCCTCTTCAATTTATCCTTAAACTCGTTACAAAATCCAAAACCATCGGACTCTGTAACAAGTTCAAGGAAAGCATTTTACTGCTTTCCTTATGTCTTGCTAAACTTACTCGGCTTTTTTATCTTCTTTTGAAGATTCTTCAGCCTTAGTTTCTTCTTTTACTTCTTTAGTTTCTTCAGCTTTAGCTTCGGCTTTTTTAGAGGTTTTCTTAGGAGCCGCTTTTTTAACTGCCTTTTTAGGAGCTTTTACTGTTTTAGCTGCTGCTACTTTATCTGCCAATTTTACCGGTTGACCTTTATATGTTCCGCATTCCGTACATACGGTGTGTGCTAAAACTGTTGCGCCACAATTAGGGCATTTAGTTGTTTCCGGTTTTGTTGCTTTCCAATTTGATCTTCTGCTTCCTTGAGCCGAATGACCTGTTCTTTTCTTTGGTACTGCCATTTTTAGCCTTCCTTTATTCTTTTACTGTTATCTATTCTTTTGGGTTAATTTGGAGATTTTTAAAGACATCCAGTCTCGGGTCATAATTATCATCTTGTGATAAATATTCTTTCCCTTTACAATTTATACCACAAACCTTTTTATTTGGGAAATTTAATATTACGGATTGATACAATAAATCATAAATATCTATTTCCTCCGCACCGTTAAGGTCAGTTACAAACTGCCCGTCCTTAATTTCGTACTCTTTTTCGCCGTTTTGCGAATCTTCATCAATAAGAGATTTTTTTGAAAACAATTCATCTATGTCAAAATCCAATTTATATTTAAATTTGTCCAAACACAAATCACATTCCAAATTTACCGTTCCCGAAATATGACCTTTTATTTCAATAAACTCTCCCAAAGATTTTGCCGTTAATTCGGCTTTTATCGGAGTAACACAGTCAATTCCGTCAATTTTATTTTCAAACGTAAAATGAATTGTTTTATTTTTTGAATCCTCTATATCTTGAATTTTTAAATATCTGTTCATATTCTTAGTTTATAAGTTTATCGGTTTATAGGTTAATAAGTTGATATTATGTTCTTAAATTTTCTAAGTCTTGCTATATGCGGTAAATCACTTATGAACTTATAGACTTATGAACCTATAAACTTTTATATATATTGTTCTTCCTGAATTGCAACCGCACTAAGCTGATTAGACAAGAAACAAACTTTTTTAATAGGTCCGTCAGTTTCTTTTTCAACCATTACTGCTTTTTGTGATTGAATCAATCCGACAAGTTCGTCATACAACTGTTGGGGTTCTTTTACATAAAGAACCAGAGGTGCTGTTGAACCTTTTATAAATGCAAGAACAGCATATCTTTTTTTAATGTTCTGAGCATTCGGATTATTATATTGTTGAGCCATAACTTCTCCTTTACTGCTTACATCCAATTCTATCAAACAATTTTTCCAAAATCAAGGATATTGAGAAGTTATTTTATTTTTTCACGGGGACTAACGGTCTTTTTACAGACAAAATCATTTCATCCGGAACATAGAAATCCGTCATTCCGTAATTTGCATTTATAAATAGAAATTCCAACGTTTCGCCTGACGATACTTCCAATAATTCAAACGGGATCTTCAAATCCAAAACATCATCATAAGCTATTTCCATAGTTTTGGAATTTCCAAGCGCCCACATATTGCCCGGAAGCGCCTTTATCATTCTCAAAAATCTTAATTCGTTGCTTTTAATCGAAATTTCTACTTCGTTATGAAATTTTTCATACGCTATAGGCGGAATATTTGACGATTTATTAATTAATCTTATGGGCGAAAGATTTTGAGTTCTGCCCGATTTTCTGAAATAAATATACATTTGATAAGCCTGAGTCATAGGGAACGGATTATTCTTTATATATTTATTTAAATAAAATCTCAAATAAAAATTATCGCAATCATTACCGAAACAAATTTTGTCAAACAACTTTGATTCTCTTAAAACGGGACCGTCGGGAATTTCAATACAGCCCGCATTTTTCCATTGTTCGGAATCTTCTTCGGTTGAATCTTTCCCCGTAATGTCGGGCGAAATCAAATCCGTAGGATAATTTGACGGACGTGTAGGCGAAATGCTTATCAAAGGTTCGTCTAAATATGCGGGATAATCCTGATTTAAATATCTGTAAATATTTTTCAAATGATTTCTGTATATAAAATCAAACAAATTGTCATGCCCTGAAGAATTAGGCTCCCCGTACCACCAGAACCAATCGCTGCCTTCGCAGATGTAAAGTTCTTTTTTAGCATTTTGAATGTTCGGCTTATCGGGATTTTCCTTTGCGAAATTTTCTAAATCATTTCTTACACGCTTTAAATAAGTCCAAGCAATATCTTTGACGGGTTCATTTATCCAGAGTTTGTAACCTCGATTGAAACTAGCCCCCTGAGAAACTTTTTTCAAGGCTTTATGCTCTTTTGTCTTTTCTATATAATCGCTTATTAAGACTGTTTCTAAAGTTTCGTCTTCACTTATTAATTTATACAAAGTTTCCAAAAACGTATTTCCGTCATCTATGTAATCTTCCCAACAGTTTTCGCCGTCAAGAGCGATTGTAAGCAAATGATCCTCATCAGGAGAGGACAAAATTTTACCCTGAATGATTTTTATTCTGTCATACAAATCATTTGCCGTTGCAACGGGATTATGGTGAGCATACTCAAAACTTATAAGATTATGAATGATTGAATCTCTGTAAATCATTTTGATATCGGAGTTTTGAGTTTTATAATCGTAAGTTTTTAAAAGATGATACGGATCTTCAAGATATCCTTTAAAATCATGCTCAAATTCAAAACCTATCGAACTTGCAAGATTTCCCTCATCAGATATTGACCATTCAACTCCGAGCTTGCTGAATAATTCCAAAGTATTCGGACTTATGCATTGCTCTGATGCCCAGATACCTTTCGGACGTTTGCCGATTAATTGTTCGACTCTGTCAAGAGCAGATTTTGTCTGTTCGTAAGCATCCTGCTCCGTATTTAAATTTTTCAATTCATCATCAGGAAACGAATCTTTTCTGATTTCTTTATAATCAAGAAGTATCGGTATTATCGGATGGTAATACGGACTTGTCGTAATTTCGATTTTGTTTTCTTTTACGAGTTTTTTTAATGTCGGGATAATTTTCTTTATGATATTTCTTTGGACATTAATTATAGTTACTCTGTCCTCGTATGAATAATTCTTTCCTTTTTTAACAAGTTTTTTTAATTTCGGATTAGACTTTTTAAAAGAAGGATCAATCCAGACAAGATTAAATAATGCCATCAAATCGGAATATTCCTGATCGGTCAATACATTTACATCTTCAGTACCGTATTCCTGCACGATTTTATACAATCTGTGATATTCGGGGTTTGGCAAAATCATTGTTTGATAATTCGCATCAAAAAAATTGTTTAAGATAAAGATTTTATCTTCGTCATTAATTTGATCCATAGGGGTAACGGTTAACCTCGAATGAATATCATGCGCTCCGTTTTGGTAGTCTATAAGGGAATCTAAAAGAACGGGAACATAGTTGAAATTCAATTTCAAATTGTCAAACTTTTTTACCCACAAAGCCATATCAAGATAATCTTTTACGGCATGGAGTCTTACCCAAGGCATTAAAAAATCACCGTCAGGCGTAAGCTGATATACCGGCTGATGCATATGCCAGTAAAATGCTATGGATAACTTTTTCGTCAGACTCATCATAATTTAAGACTCACACTTTTTATGAACATTGTAGCATAAATTGTCGAATTTTAAAAGGATTATTAAGCTTTAAAACAGATATTTGACATCAAAACATATCTAAAATAGACTACAAATATGGAAGTTAATGTTATAGGCGCAGGTTTGGCGGGTTCTGAAGCAGCTCTGCAGCTTGCAAAAAGAAATATTAAGGTTAATTTATATGAAATGCGTCCGTTGGTTCAAACAGGCGCTCACAAAACACGGGACTGTGCGGAATTTGTATGTTCAAACAGCCTCGGGAGTGCGGATATATACAACGCAAGCGGACTTTTAAAGCATGAAATGGAGATGCTGGGCTCTTTTCTTATAAAAATAGCCAAAGATTGTTCCGTTCCTGCAGGAAATGCGCTTGCCATAGACAGAAAGAAATTTTCTCAAATTGTAACCGAACAAATTGAACAAAATCCGAACATTACTCTTTTACGCAAAGAAATTACACAAATCCCGAGCACCCCGGCAATAATTGCATCGGGGCCTTTAACAAGCGATAAATTTGCGCAAAATATAAAAGAATTTACTCAAAGCGAATATCTTCATTTTTTTGATGCAATCGCCCCGATAGTAGAAAAAGACAGTATAAATTTTGATATAGCTTTTTACGCAAGCCGTTACAATAAAGGGGAAGCCTCATATATCAACTGCCCGATGAATAAAGAGCAGTATGATAAATTTTACGATATTTTAATCCATGCCGAAAGAATTGAGCAGCATGACTTTGAAAAAGGCGCAAAATTCTTTGAAAGCTGCCTGCCCATAGAAGTAATGGCATCTCGGGGCTATGAAACCTTGAGATACGGGCCGCTAAAACCTATCGGGCTGGTTGACGACAGAACTCATAACGTAAATTATGCCGTTGTTCAATTAAGGCAGGACAACAGCGCCAAAACTCTTTACAACCTTGTAGGATTTCAAACAAACCTTAAATGGGGAATGCAAAAAGAACTTCTGCACTCCATCCCCGGGCTTGAAAACTGCAACATTATAAGATATGGAGTTATGCACAGAAATACGTTTATTAATTCGCCCACCCTGTTAAATCCGACATTGCAAACCCGCAAAAGGCATGACCTGTTTTTTGCAGGACAAATCACGGGGACAGAAGGCTACAGCGAATCAATCGCATCAGGAATGCTTGCGGGTATAAATTTAGCAAAATATCTTAACAATGAACAACTTATCGAATTACCGAAAGAAAGCATGCTCGGAGGTTTGACACATTACATTACAGACCCCGTCAACAGCCATTTCCAGCCGATTAATTCAAACTGGGGGATACTGCCCGAAGTCGAACTGCCCAAAAACGAGCGAAAGAATAAGAAACTTAAACACGAATTAATGGCAAAAAGATCAATTGAAACACTGGACAAATACCTGCAAAATCTATAGTTTTCGCTCATTTTAATTAAATTTTGTTAAGAAACTGTTATATTTGTAGTAAATAACTTGAAAAATTTACAAATATTAAGTATAATAAGTACACTTGTTCCAAAAGAATTTATTTTGTTGTATTAATAAATGTAAATATTTTGAAACATCACCCGATAGAATAACAATTTTGGAATAAACATTGTTTTTATCTATTATGTAGAAAGTTTTTTAAAGTACAGTAGGGATTATGCAGGTAAATTCAATAAGTCAAAATATAAATTCCGTAAACAACAGGAAATATAAAGCCGGAAGTACTAAACAACAACCCCAAAATCAAAACTCAAAGGCTAAAAACGGAGTTGCATTTACGGGGACTTTAAAATCCCCGAATGCAATTGTCGGACTTATGGATTTCATCGTAGCAGGCGGATATGCAGCATCATTTTGTATTCAGGACGGTTTAGGTTTCGTTGCACCCAGAGTCGGTAAAGGTTTACTCAGAGGCGGCAAGAAAAAGCATGACGAAAACGGAAATGAAATTCTTGATAAAAACGGCGAACCTAAACGTGAATTGAATTGGGCTTATGCAAGAAAAGAAGGCATAAGAGAAATCATTACAGGACCCAGCGCATTTGTTATCCCATGGATCTTATTAAAAGGTATTAATAAAAAATTCGGCAGAGGCAACAGCGTAAGACTTGATTATATTGACGGTTTCCAAAAACCGTTCAGCGAATTTGCACAAAACAACATTGATGCAATCAAAGCAAAATCTGCAAATAAACAAGAATTTTATAAAGACGTATTCAAAGATGTTTTACAAAAGAGTATCAATGACCAAAACGGCGCAACCCCGATAAAAGATATTGATGCTGTAGCAGAAGATCTTGCTCGCAAACAAATTAATACGGAAGAAATTACGAACAATAAGGATTTAAAAGGTCGTAAGAATAAAGCTGCAAGAGAGCAGGCATTCAAAGAAAAAGTCGGTACATCCGTAGAAGATACTTACATGGCTTTGCGTAAAAAGCATGTCGGCGGAGTTGCAAACGATATGGAAATTGCAATCACCGCATCTGACGGAAAGACGTTAAAGCATGGTTCAATAGGTGAATTAACTACCGCTATGGGTAACTACTTTGATGATGCCGTTAAAAATGTTCATAACGCATTGAAAGATGCAAAAAATACCGATATTAAAGAAGTATTGAAACATTTCACAAACAAGAGAATGGGTTCAAGATTATTAACCAATTTCGGCTTGTTCGCAACAGTTGCATTGTTCTATACTCAAATCCCCAAACTTTACAATATGGGAACTCACGGTAAAAATCCTGCATTGATGAATGATGAAGCAGAACAGCAACCCGCACTTGCTAAAAATAATGACACAAAAACAGCTGACAAAAATAAGAAAAATGTTTCATTCAGCGGTCGTGCATCGTTCCTTGAAAAAATCGGCGATCGTGTATTCAACAGTAAAAAAATGAAATCCGTATCAGATATTTACGAGCTTAACGGTCCGGTTATTCAAGGTAATGCAATGGCTACATTGTTATATGGCGCATGCATTCCGCCAAGACTTGCAAATGCTCAGGATAAATACGATTATGGAGAAATTCTTGTTCGTGATATGACGGCATTTACCGCATTGTTATTCGGCGCAAAAGCTCTTGCAAGAATATTCTCTGATGGTTTCACAAAATTAACCGGTCTTGCATTGAATAATAAAGATTTAGAAGGAAGAAACTTCTTCCAAAAAGCATGGGATTATTTGAATCCTGCAGACAAACGTCATTCAATTTTATCAAGCAAACAACTTGATTATAAATACACAGATATTGAAAATTACAAAGGCGGCATCAACGGATTTGTTGAATTTATCGAAAAATCAGGCGGCAACATTAAGAAAGCCATTTCAAACGATTCAAAATTGGTTGAAATTGTAGATGACATAGTAAAAGATAACAACAAAGGTAAAACTTTTGCACAGTCAAGCGCTGAAGAAATAAAAACCGCATTGGCAGAAGAAGCTAAAAAAGCTAAATCCGCAAAACTCGACAAAGTATACGAATATTTCAAAACACCTAATAAATTGCTTAACAGAGCTAAAACATGCAACAGCTTATTTGGAGCATTGTCAACATTAGTTCTTGTTCCCGGCTTAATCATAGCTTTAACAGACATTTGTAAAGCAATGACTGAAAAAAGACAGGCTAAAGAAAAAGCAATCAACAATACAACACAAGCTCAACAATCACCTTTAGTTCCGTCTAACAAACCGACAATGGCAGGTTTTTTGAATAAAACCGTTGCTTAAAAGTTTAGCTATTGGGGATTATGAAACTTTTCTTCTGTGAGAAATTTGTCTTACGGCAACTCTGCCCGTACCTGTAGAAACTCTTTGGTTTTGTTGATTTTGCTGCATCATTGAACCCAACATCATAATTGAGTTACCATATTGCATAATTTTTTCGAATGTTTCGGAAGTCTTTTTAGTGCCTTCTTTTACTGATTCTTTTGCTCCGTCTTTTGCAGCTTCTTCAGCAGTTTTTTCTGCCGCACTTCCTGCTGCTTTATCAGCAGCTTTATCTGTAACTTCTCCGGTAGCTTTATCCGTTGCTTTATCTGTAACTTCACCTGCTGCCTTATCAGTTGCTTTGTCTGTAACTTCACCAGCTGCTTTGTCAGTTGCTTTGTCTGTAACTTCCTTAGATCCTTCTTTTTTAGCTTCTTTAGCGGCTTGTTTTTCTGCCTTTTTAGCTGCTTTTTCAGCTGCTCTGTCAGCTTTAGCTTTTGCATTTTCTTTTAACTGTTCAGCTGTAGCTGTTTTAAGGTTCCCGACTTTGCTCCAGGTTTGACCGAGTTCTTTAGTTCCTTTAACAGCGGTTGCACCTGACATAATAGCTGAACCTGCTGAAGTTAAAGCTCCTGCGATATTACCTTGAGCTGCATAAACTGCTGTTTTGGTAACGTTTGCTGCGCATACGCCATAGTTACCTGCAACTTCTGCAGTTTGACCTACGGCATGCATTACGATACCTGCCGAAACCGTCGGAGGCCAACCTGATTTTTCCATTAATTCACCTGTCATCTTGGTGATTGTTCCGACAGTTGCAACCTGTTGAGAAACATTTTCAACTTTAGTTGCTACATCAAGAGTTTTGTTTGTTTTATCTTGATTGCTTGCAAGTTGAACCTGATTGCTTTGAATAGTTTTTGTATAAGCTTTTGCATTCTTCGATAATCTTCTGATGCTTGCATTTGTTTTTGCAGATGTTTTTGAAATAGTAACGGTTGATTGACCGATTGCAGTAGCATTAGCAGCCATCTTAGTTGATCTGGTCTGTAATTGAGCCTGCAAACCGCTAATTTGACCTTGTGAATTTTCATCACCCGTGCTGCTTAATTCAGAGATTTGATCATTAATTGAATCAATTTCAGCATCAATTGTATCATTTTCAGCGTTTAAGTTTTCGATTTTTGCATTTTCTTTTTCAATAGTTTTACCGTTTTTAGCAATGTCTTTTTTGCCTTTATTTTGTTCTGCTTTTAATTTCTTTTCTGCTGATTCTGTATCTTTTTGGATCCCTTCACTTTCAGAAGCGGTAGATTTCATTTCAGAAGTACCCTTTTGAGCTTCTGATTTTCCTGCTTTAGCTTCTTCGGCACCTGATTTTGCATCAGCTTTCATATCATCTTTGCTTTTTTCTTCTGTCTTTTTGTTATCATCAGATAACTTGTTGCCGTCTTCAGATGCTCTTGTTTGAAGTTCATTATTAACTTTGCTTAATCTTTTTTCCAACGGTGCACGTAAAAAGAAAGGAGCATCACCGTCAATATCAGATTTTAATTGACTTTTTAATTGAGTCAATTCATCTGATGATACATCTTTTAAATTATCAAAATCATAAGAACCGTAGTCTAAATCTTTTTGTTTATCATCTTGAGAACCTTCTGTTTTAGAAGTGTTATTTGAAGTACCGATTTTAGAATTTTGAATATCTTGTACGGATCTTGTTGTATTAGCTTGAACAACGGAAGATGCGGTAGCTGTAGATGCTACGTTTGATTTTGCGCCTACACCTTTTTGACCGAAGATAGATTCATTCATTGACATGCCGGGAGCTTTTTTAGTCGTACCAAGACGGCTCGGCTTGCCATTTTGCATAGTCTTAAGCAGCTTTTGAAGATTTATTTGATTTTGATTGCCGTTAATACCGATTGCCATGAATAATCTCTCTTTGTAAACTCTCTCATGTATATAAAAAATTTTGAGAGAGCCTGATTTCAAGACTTTGGCTTTTATTTACATTTCTTTACAATATTTTTAATATTTAATATCAACATTTTTTAAGTTATAATTTTTTAAATGGAGAAATTTATGAACAAAGGATTATTTATAACATTTGAAGGAATTGACGGTTGCGGAAAAACAACCCAGCTGAATATGTTAAACAAATATTTGCAAGACAAAGGGTACGAAACAGTCTTAACAAAAGAACCGGGAGGAAAAGGATTAGGCGAAAAAATCCGAAATATTTTATTAAATTATGACGGAGAAGTTTCTGACAGATGCGAATCATTTTTGTTTTTGGCAGACAGAGCTCAAAATATAGATTTAATAGTTAACCCTGCAATCAGACAGGGTAAAATAGTTCTTTGCGACAGGCATACAGACAGCACACTTGCTTATCAGGGTTATGGCAGAGAACTTGATTTAGCGCAAATAAAAAAGTTAAATGACCTTGCAACAAACGGAAGAAAACCGGATATTACTTTTATTTTTGACGTAAGCCTTGAAACTTCTTCAAAAAGAGTCGGGAAAGACAAAGACCGTATGGAAAAATCAGGAAAAGACTTTTTCCAAAGAGTGAGAAACGGCTATTTAAAAATTGCACAAAATGAGCCACAAAGAGTAAAAGTCATCAATTCCGAAAAATCAATCGATGAAGTTTTCGCTCAAGTTTTAAAATATATAAATGAAATTATTTAAACTCTTTTTAAAATGAAATAAGCAATCGCAATAATTACCGATGCGTTAAATCCGCTCAATAAATTATGAATATGATAATACGGAACAAAATACGATATCGCATACAATATAGCGAAGTTCAATAACAAGTTGAATATTCCGAACGTCATCATATTAATGGGGAATGTTAACAATTTTATTAACGGTTTTATAAAGATATTTATAAGAGTTAAAATTGCGGCAATAGCCATTGCCCATTCAAATCCGTCGACCGAAATCCCCGGCAGATAGCAAGTTGCAGAGATTACACCCGCAAATATTAACCATTTTATTACAAGTTTTACCATAAATTTAACCAACCTTTAGATTTAATCTATTTTTTATCGCTGTTATTTTCAATAATTTTAGAAGAATTTGATTCAATTCCCTGAATTTTTATACTTCCGTCAGCGCCTTTTGTAAATTGCATTTGGACGGGGTGAACGGGATGTAAATATGTTCCGCCGTAATTGGGAGCATAATTGGGATTAAAATTAGAATTTCTTACTTTGTTTTCGTTTTCCAAATCTTTTTGTTCACGTTTCTTTTTATAGTTTTCGGAATCGTTAACAAAATCAAGTGTATCTTCTCTTTGCATTTGTTCCTGCATCATAGGATAAAAATTCATTGTTCCCGCCGTCGGATTCATATATGTCGGAGAAACCGCAATGGCAGGTACAGCCGTAACTACAGATAAACCTAATACATATAATAACTTTTTCATACTTAAACTCCTTTTTACGGATAAATTCCGACTACATTATAACATATAAAAACAAATATAGTTCAATGGTTTAAGGTTTTATTACAAAATAATTAACATTATGTTCAATGAAAAATCGAGCAAAAAACTTTATGCTTATAATACAAATCCTCAACTCTTCTGATTGCTCAGCCGCCCTCATAATTGTATGAGGGCTTTTCTTTTCTTAACATTATGACAAACACTAAATCGACTGCAATAATTAGAGCAATATTATATTTATAAATAGCAAGCGGGATACATTAAATTTAGGAATTACCGCCATAGCAAAATTCGACAATAATTTCTTAGCGAAATAACAACAAAAACGGTCATTGTTTGAACGATAGTGAGTTTGACCGTTTTAAAATTGAGCATAGAAATTATAAGAGAATTTTGCGTGCGGGGGCTTTTGTGAAACTTTTTGCCTAAAAAGTTTCCGCCGTCTGCGTAAGACAATATTATACAAGTTAAGTTCGCTCAGACCTCCACACCGAAAAGAAATTATTATTATAAAACACTTTATATAAAATTTTCTTTCTTTTCTTAACATTATGACAAATCTTTCAAAAATGTGTATAATAAATTTAAGGTATAGTAACAATTTTGAAAGGACAAATATGAGAGAACTTGTTTCAGAAGGTCAGGAAGTTTTAATTATTCCGCCTGATTATAAATACGCAAATAAAGGCATTGTAAAATCTGTCAGCGCAGGAGATTTCACGCTGGAACTCGAATATGATCCGGGCAAAATTTTGCTTCACACTTTCTGTGAATTTTATACCCAAACAAAACATGGGAAACTCTATTTTGATTCTTTTGCAACCGAAATGAACGGCAAAACATTAAAAATTGCATCACCCGCTAAACATAAATTTTTACAAAGACGACAGTATACACGTATCAAATACGTACACGACCTTGAAATGGGATATAACAATAACAAATGCAAAATTTCCACATTGGATATTTCAGCAGGCGGTATGAAATTCAATACCGATAATAAAATTGATATTGACGGGAATTATGCCGTTACGATTCCGTTAACGGATACAAAATCTCTTGACTGCACATTCAGCCCGATAAGAATTGAAAAGGCCGAAAATGGCGGATACAGCGTTTCAGGTCAATTTATATACAAATCAAGCTACGATAAAATGGTTTTAACTCAATTCTGTGCAAAAAGAAACGTAGAATTGAAAAATAAATAGGAAACATCTGCAAAATGAGTCTTGTCAGATTACTGGAGAAAAAAACAAATAAAACTCTTTTTACAACTCCGTCCCATGGTCAAAAAAGCGGGATTTACGCACCTTTAGACGGAATGTATAAGATTGATATTTCTGAAAATGAAGCCTACAATCCGCAAGAAGAACTTATTCGCTCCCAATTGTGGGCTAAATCGATTTATCAGACATATTCGACCACCTATTTGACTAACGGTTCGACAAGCGGAGTTATTGCTGCCGTAATGTCCTGCACAAAAGTGGGCGACAAAGTCCTTATTGCAAAAAATGCTCACCCGTGCCATTTTAACGCCGTCAGACTTGCAGGAGCAAGAGCACTTACTTACGAACCCCAAATTGATCCGGAATGGGGCGTTTCGCTTGAAACAAAACCCGAAGTAATTGAAAACTATTTAAAAAAATATGATATTAAAACGGTAATTATCACCTCCCCGACCTATGAGGGAATAATTTCCGATATAGAGGAAATAAAAGCTATTTGCGAAAGACATGAGGCATATTTAATTGTAGATGAAGCTCACGGAGCATTATATCCGTTCTCTGACAAATTGCCTTTATCTGCCGTAAACATTGCGGATTTTACGGTTCAATCTCTGCATAAAACAGCAGGCGGCTTAAATCCGACGGCCCTTTTGCATTGCAATTGCGAAATTGACGTTAAACCCGCTCTTGATATGTTTATGACAACATCACCCTCTTATCCGCTTTTGGCATCTATTGAAGAAAATATCGCATATTTGGATTCACGGGACGGTAGAAAAGAAATTGATAATTTGATTAACAAACTCGATAATATGAGAATGAAAATCCACGGATGCCAATTTTTCGGGGATGATCCGACAAAATTGTTAATTAAAGTTCCGGGGCTTTCCGGGTATGAATTATCAAGAATTTTATACGAAGATTTTGATATAGAAGATGAAATAACCAACGATAAATCGACTATGCTGTTATGCGGAATCGGAACGGATAATAAAAAATTATCCAAACTTGAACACGCCCTTTCAAAATTTTAAATTCTAAAAAGCAAAAAAATAATTTATGAGTTTTAGTACCGATAATTATGGAAATTACAGGTACCGAATTTTATTCATACAATCCCCACACAAATAATAATATCAACTTTAGAGGGCATATCGGGTGTGATGTGATAAACCGTTTCGGCAAATCGCAAAGACTGACAACAGAAACCGCATTTTTTAGAGAATATGACACCTTAAAATTTGCGGTAAATTATATTAACGAAGTTTTTAAAAACATTAAAGAAAAGAGATTTCTTGTAGGCGCCTGTTCAAGCGGGGAAGAAGTATGGTCATTGAAAATGCTTATGGGAAATACACCTGTAAAAATTACGGGTTTTGATCTTTCTCCAAAACAAATTAAAAATGCCCAAAAAGCCGTTTACGAACTAAGCAGACCCGAAAGTGTCGGCGGGCATGAATTTATGGAAAAATACAGCCCCAGCGGATTTAAAGATTATTTCTTAGGAGTAGAGCCTGACAAACTCACAGATTCCGAAAAAGCTCAAAAACAAATGTTTGACAGAATGTTTGAAAACATAACAGACAAGCCAAACAACATTATTCTCGGGCTTAATGAACGAATCAGAAAAGTTTTTGATATCAGTTATATGGAACTTAAAAAACTTCACTATAAATTGAGAGATATGAAACAGCAAGATTGCAAATTCATAACGGGAAATATTGAAGATTTAAACAAAATTAACGGCTGCAATAAAAATCAATTATTCAGCTTCAGAAATGCGCTCTATCATATTACAACAGAAAGCGACAGCATAGGCAGATACCCTTACGACCCGGAAGAAATAAAACCTAAACTTGATAAGATTTTTAAACAGGTAAATCATACGCTTATGAAAAAAGGTCTTTTTATTCTGGGAGAAAAAGAACACAATCAGGGCGGAGATATGAATATTGTATGCGCATCTTTATTAGATAACGGCTTTGTACCAATCAGGACAAAAGACAATCTTCCCTATTACAACGTTTGGGCAAAATACAAAGACGTAAACTAATGTTTACAGGTAATTTGCGAGAATATTTTTTACGTAATTTTGGGTTTCTTTATAAGGAGGAACTCCGGAATATTTGTCAACGGCATTAGGACCTGCATTGTAGGCTGCAAGTGCCAGAATAATGTTACCGTTGTATTTGTTTAACATTGATTTTAAATATTTAACGCCGCCTTCGACATTTTGTCTGGGGTTAAACGGGTCTTTAACGCCCAATGACTTAGCGGTTGAAGGCATCAATTGCATAAGCCCCATAGCGCCTACTTTTGATTTTGCTTTAGGGTTAAATCCCGATTCCTGCTTAATTAAAGCCTGAACAAGTTTTTCATCAACGCCGTGCTTTTGCGCAACGCTGTTTACCATATCAAGTATCTGGCTTTTTGATGAACTTATTTGAGGTTTTGAATAATCTCTGCGTGCATCATTTACCTCTTGAATGGCTCTTTTCAAAATATCATTTGAAATCGAACTTGTATCTATATCATCAGATGAATTGTATACGTTGCCGTTTACATTCAATGATGCGGGTTTTAAAATTTCGGGGTTTAATAATAAAGAACCGAAATTTGATTGGGTAGTTTTTGACAAAACCTTTTCAAACGACTGAACATTATTATCTTTTGAGGGAGGGTAAATCGTATCAAGGGCAGATGCTCTTGCCTGTTCGGGATTTAAAACCCTGTTAACATTTGCAGCATAAGAATTTAGCTGTGCCGCTCTTTGCATAGCCGCACTCTTGCCGCTTGAATTCAACAAATTTCTAATCATTTGTGAAAACATAATAACACTGCCTCCCGTATACATAAATATGATACTCAAAATTTCATTTTTATGTATCCACCAAATGATTTAATAATTTTTTTTAATAAGTCAATAAAAAAAGTTAAACGGTATAATCTATTCCATGCTTTTTAAACAGTTCGTTATAAAAAGATGCAAAATGTTTGATATCTTTTTTAGTAAGAACCATTGGAATACTGCGGGGAAATTTTGCATAGTTCCAGTTGTACGTATATTCTTCTATATACCTTGAAATAAAATTATTAACATGTTTTGCCTGTGCATATTTTAGTTTTTTTGAATCGTTTTTATAGGATATTTCTTCAACAAGTTTTTGAGCTTCTGTTTTGTATTTTTTATCGATAGCCGATTTATGCACAATATTTAAAAGAATATCAAGCGCTCTCTTTTTATCTTTTAAGCATGGTTTAAATTTGTACTTAAAATGAAAAGGAATTGCGCTCGAAACAGATTCCAACGAAAGAGCTTTTATATTATTTTCATTAAGTTCCATTATACTTGAAAGCCTTAAAACCTCTCCTATACCCTTGTGTTGGAAACCGGGTTCCGTCACAATAATCCCGTTTTTTATACTTTTCCTGTAAGTATCTATATCATAGGTATAAGTTCCCATTTTTTCTCCACAGGAATTTAATATCTCTGAACAGATTGTATGCAAAAGATTATTATTATCTTCATATATGTTGGTCGACAAAGTCGCATGACTACCGCCTTTATAACTTATGGGTATATCCGTATGAACGGAGCAGCCGTCTTTTGTTACTTTTTTAAATATCGGAGTTGCTAATTGCGACGGGGTTTTTCTATGTATTAAACTTAATTTTGGTAAAATCTTAATCACGCAATAGTTAAAACATGTAAAAATATATTTTGCTATTCGATAAACATACAATCGCCGTAACTGAAAAATCTGTATTTGTTATCAACTGCCTCTTTATAGGCTTTAAAAATAAAATCTTTTCCTGCAAATGCGCTTACAAGCATTAAAAGCGTACTTTTGGGCAAATGGAAATTCGTCAACATTTTATCTGTAACATGAAACTTGTAAGGCGGATAAATAAATAATTTTGAAGAATTGTGGCACGCTTTAATTTCTCTGTAAATATTATATGCGGTTTCTAAAGTTCTGACGGTAGTTGTACCGACAGCCACAATGTTTTTCCCCTCGCTTTTTGCTTTGTTTATTTTATCGGCTGTAACTTGAGGAATAGAAAAAGTTTCCGAGTGCATCTTGTGTTTGAGAACATCTTCACACATTACGGGGCGGAAAGTGCCCAAGCCAACATCCAGAGTAATGTATGCAATATCGGTTCCTTGAGCTTTCAAACGCTGCAAGATTTCTTTTGTGAAATGCAAACCCGCAGTAGGCGCTGCAACAGAACCCTCATTTTTTGCATAAACCGTTTGATATCTTTCACGGTCATACTGTTTTAATTCTTCCGATTGAACCTTTCTTTCAATATACGGAGGCAGGGGAATATTTCCTACCCTGTGCAAAATTCCGAACAAATCTCCGTCATAAATAAGTTCTACAAGCCATTCGCCCGCATCTTCGAGCTTTTTTATCGGAACGACTTTCAGATCCTTGCTTATTTCAATTTCGGTTCCTTCTTTTACACGTTTTGAGGGTTTTATTAAAACCTCCCATTGAGCAGAATCGCCGTTATCTTTTGAGGCGTTTAGCAGGAAAACTTCAATTTTTGCGCCCGTTTCCCTTTTTGTGCCAAAAAGCCTTGCGGGCAAAACCTTTGTGTCATTTAAAACGAGCAAATCATTTTCGCCCAAATAATTAACGATATCATAAAAATGCCTGTGTTCAATTGATTTATCTGCCCTGTTTAAAACCATCATCCGAGAGTTTTCCCTTTTATCAGCAGGCATCTGCGCTATTAAATTTTCAGGCAATTCATAATCAAATTCCGATATGTTCATAATTCTTTAGTTCAACTTCTTTGCGTTTTTCAATTCATCATTGCTGACGGCTTCTTTTTTCTTAGCGGTTTCGTCATCAATTTGCTTGTTTATCATAATCGTTTGAGCGATTTGGATAATGTTACTTGTAATCAAATAGAGAAAAACACCTGCAGGAATGGGAATTACAAAGAATGTCGCTATAATCATAATCGGCATAAATGTACCCATTGATTTTTGCAAAGCTGCCTGAGTCGGATCTTGGTTGTCGGTTTTTGTAGCGTCCATCATAACTTTTTGAGAGAGCCACATTGTTACGGCAAAGATTGCAATCAAAGCAAATACATCCCAATGGAACCCGCCTTTAATCGGAACAGTCGGAATGGTTGCCGTCAAGTTATCGGTATCGGTTCTTTCAAATGTAACCTGCTCATTTTCTCTTATATTTGAATTTGTAACGGTAAATTCTGCTTTGTCGATTTTTCCGAGTTCGCTGAATTTTAAACCGTCAATGTTATCAAGACTTACGGCTAAATCCAAATCCTGTCCCGGAACGATATCGCTTTTTATTTGCAACGCCTGAGCACCGTTTTTAATTTTAGCACTTCTTTTTACACCCGCAATATAAACAACGGCATTATTGCCTAAAACGAGCTTGTCATTAGGTGCAACACCGAGTTTTCCGTTGTTGGAAATCCCTGCTGTCGCTCTGAGAGTAGTCGCAAGACTGTTTATAAATAAGAAATGCTGATTACCCGCAACCTGAATAAACTGCGGACTGATTAAAGCCGAATACAAAAGAATGAAGATAGGCATCTGGATTAACAAAGGTAAACAACCGCCCATAGGGTTGAAGTCATGTTCTTTGTAAAATTCCATAAGCTTTTGCTGCATAACCTGCGGATTATTTTTGTATCTGTCCTGAATAGCCTTTAATTTCGGCTGCAGATTTTGCATCATTTTCATTGAACGCTGTTGCTTAACATTCAACTTCCATAAACCGAGCCTTACAACGATTGTTAAAACAATAATTGCAATGCCGTAACCGCCGACTAATAAAGCCAACATGCTTAAAAACTTTACCGTTAATGTTATGAAATCCATTCCCTAATCCTCAAATTATAGTGTAAAATCTTCTCTTATAGACTTTATTATAAACAAGCGCCCAAGTCAAGGAATGCGATAAAACCCGAAAAAACGGGATGACAGGATTTCACTTTAGCTCTTATGTGAGCCTTAAGGCGGACATTAGAGATAATGCGTGTAAAAGTTGTGGTTCTTTTTATCATTTTATTAGAACCACGCTTGTTTGCTGAACCTGCCAAGCAGGTAAAAATCCATTTTTACAAAATTTCAGACACAAAAAATCGGGATGACAGGATTTGAACCTGCGACCCCCTCGTCCCAAGCGAGGTGCGCTACCAAGCTGCGCTACATCCCGATATACCATTTTATTATAGCACCAACAAAACTTTCGTTTTGTTTTTCCGTCTGTGCAATCAAAGATTGCTTCGTTCGTTTCGCTTTTGCTTCACTTACAACGGCGGTTATATTATGCTGCCCTGCTAGTATTGCTCTCGCAATCCGATATCGGCAGCACCGGCTTTCGCCTTTGTGTGCGCTACCCTTTCCGAAAAATGATACTCAATCATTTTTCGTCGACAGAGTGCTACATCACGATGTTCAAAGGCACAGACAGAATATTATTATAAACAAATAAACTCGTCAAGATGACCCCTTTTTTAAACTTTAGCTTTTAAATGATTCTTTTATATGATATGATATTTTTGTTATGGTCAGACTTATTAATAAAAGAAATATTCCGTTTATTTCTGAAATCGTATACAGAATATTAAAAGTTCAAGAGATTTTCACATATATTCGTAATGTGGATCTCCAAAATGTCGAGCCTTGCATATACGTTATGTGGCATGCCAATCAATTCCTTGTCCACGGATTGCCCGACAGAAAGAAAATAAATATTCTTATAAGCACCTCGCTTGACGGACAAATTGTTGCTCACGTATGCGAAAAATGGGGCTTTATCGTAAGGCGAGGATCGGCAGGACGAAAAGGCAGCATTACTGCGACTAAACAAATGATGGAGGCTCTTGAAAAAGGCGAAGATGTCGCAATTATGGTTGACGGTCCCAGAGGTCCTTATCACGAAGTTAAAAAAGGTGCCGTTGCGCTTTCCAAAGATACGGGATGTCCGATTATTCCCGCTCATTGGTATTCGGAAGATTTCACTTTTAAAACTCTGCCCTCATGGGACAAAATGAAATCTCCCATAGGTCCGTGCAGAATTATGAATCTTTACGGAGCTCCCATATATCCCGAGAATTTATCGGAAGCCGAAATCGCAGCCAAAATAAAAGGATCTTTATTGGAACTTGAAAAAATTGCTCCTCAAAAATACAAAGAAGCGAAAGAAGCAAAATTATGGAACAAAAAACAGTAGATATCTCAATATTACAAATGTCCTCAATTATCGGAAACGTTGAGGAAAACATTAAAAAAGCAAAAGATTTAATCGAAAATGAATTAAACCCCGAAACAGATATCCTTGTTTTGCCCGAAGTGTGGACATGTGGTTGGTCGTGTTCAAATTTTATAAAAACAGCTCAAGAAATAAATAAAAGTTCCGTTATAGAATTTCTTTCACAAACCGCAAAAAAGTACAATATTAATATAATAGGCGGAAGTTTTATTGAGCAAAAAGGCGATAAGTATTTTAACACCTGTCCTGTTTTTAACAGAGAAGGAAAACTTGTTGCAACGTATTCAAAAAATCATTTATATTCATATTACGGATGCGATGAGGGGAAATATGTTTCGCACGGCGAAAATCCCGTTATGGTAAAATTAGACGGGGTAAATTACGGTCTGACAATTTGCTATGATATCAGGTTCCCCGAAATTTACAGAGCTTACGCAAAACAGGGTGCCGATGTTTTGGTAAACTGTGCCGCATGGGGTTCTAAAAAACCGATACCGTGGGAGATGATGACAAAATCCCGTGCGATAGAGAACCAATGTTATATGGTTGCATTGACTCAATGCGGATACATTGAAAACGGGGAATATAACCTCGGAGTATCAAGAATTATCGATTACAAGGGGGAAGAACTTTCAAAAATTACTGACATTGAAGGAATTGTCAACGCAAAAATAAATTTGAATGAAATGTACGATTTCAGAAAGAAAAACCCTGTACTGCAAGATATTAAAGACAAATATGAGGTGAAAAAATTATGAAAAAAATAATAACAGCGCTTTTAACAATGCTGATTACCGCAATACCCGTAAAGGCTGATAATATTTCAAAAATTTTTCATCAAAGCCATATCAATGAAGGCGCTGTATCATTAAGCGTAAAAGACATAAATACGGGAGCAGTAATATATAATTTAAATTCAAAAACTCCCAGAAACCCTGCCTCAACGCTTAAACTAATCACAACCGCAGCATCGGTCGATGTTCTGGGGTATGATTATAAGTATTCTACAAAGCTTTATAAATCGGCTGAAAATATTTTATATATGAAACTCGGGGCTGATCCGTTTTTAAAATCATCAGATCTTAACGACTTGATGAAAACCGCAAGCGGCAAGAATATAAAAGAGCCCAAGAAAATATACGTTGATAACAGTTTGTTTGACAGCACCGAATGGGGCGAAGGGTGGCAATGGGACGACGATTTAAACCCTTTGATGCCCAAATTCAGCGCCTATAACCTTGATAACAACCTTTTAAATATTGAGGTTATACCCGCTCAAAACGGAAGAGCCCCGTCAATATCGGTTAATCCGTTCTATCCCGTTACAATTATGAACCTGATTAAAACAGATTACACCGAAGACAATAATATAAAAGCAGAGCGCAACAACAGTATTGCGCCAAATATAATCAATCTTTCGGGAACGGTTTCAAAGCAGGAAATCCTTAACCTGCCCGTTAATAACCCCAGAGTTTACTTTAATTTGAGATTAAATGAAGCAATACAAAATGCTAAAATCGAGTATGACGGATCTTTGCTTAACGCAAAACTTCCGGCAAAAAATGTTTATCTTGTAGATGAAGTAAAGCACGATTTGGGCTTATCCGAAACCCTAAAAGACAGCAACAATCTTGTTGCCGAAACAAACTTCAAACTTGCGGGGGCAAAATACGCAAAAGCCCGTGGTTCTTTGACCAACTCATTAAATATGCTTAACGCTTACTTCAAAAAAATCGGTTTGAATAATGATGATGCAAGAATAGTTGACGGCAGCGGGGTTTCAAAAAATAACCTTGTAACAGCGGACTTTATGACAGATTTTCTTATAAAAATTTCGCAAGAAGAAAATTTTGAAAAATTCAAAAGCTATATGCCCGTCCCCGGAGAAGGAACTCTAAGAAACAGAATGCTTTATTTCAAAGAAAATCTCAGCGCAAAAACGGGAACTTTAGCTAACGCAAGCGCTATTGCAGGATATATTAAAACCCGCAGAGGAAAGATTTACGCATTTGATATAATGATTGAAGATGCAAAAACTTCCGCATACGACAAAAAGAATATTGAAGAACAAATTTTAAGACAAATTTATATGAACTAAAAAGGAACGAACTATGTATGAACCCGAGATTACGGTAATCACACCGACACGTAATATTGTAGAAGCAGGCAAAGCTGATGACTTTACGCTTTTATTAAATATGCTAAACAGGCAGACATATCCTTATGTTGATCATCTTATTATGGATAATGCTTCAACTGATGACACTATTTCTTTATTGAAAGATTACAAAAATTCGGGTTATATAAATTTCTTTTCAGCACCCGATACGGGGAAATATGATGCGCTCAATAAAGGTTTAATACGAGCTAAAGGCAAGTATGTTGCATTTTTGAGCTGCGATGATTTTTATCACGACATAACAGGATTAGCAGATGTTGTTAATGCAATGGAAGCAAACAACGCTGATTTTTGCTACTTCCCGTCATACTGCGTAATGCCGGACGGTCAGGCATTTTTGTTTGAACCTGCAGTATACAATGTATTTCAGGTTATGCCGTTTCCCCATCAGGCATGTGTATTTAAAAAAGATACCCTTGCAAGACTCGGAAATTTTGATGCCAAATTCAAAATGTTCGCAGATTACGATTTAATGATAAAACTTTTCTTAAACAAATGCCACGGAATATACTTTGACGGCTGTATAGTTACTTATCAAATTTCCGAACAGGCTAAGAAACACCCGACGCAGGTAAAAGTCGAATGCAACCATATTTATTATCAGGAATTCAGGCACCTTTTCCCGTTGAATGAAAACCAGCTTGACAGAATGGTTGAAATTGCGGAAATTCCTAAGCCTTTGCTTGATAAACTTGCGACTTGTTTCCCGGGAGATGAAAAGATTTTTTATGAAAGATATGAACAAATGTATAACATGCGTCTTGAAGCGGCAGAAAGAGCAAGACAGCAGGAAAGACAAAGAAACGGTTAAACATTGCAAAAAATTTTGCATATACTATAATTGAGTTATAAGGAAGAAATAAGAAGGTTTGGAAATATGAGTGAGAAAAAAATTGCCGTACTCGGATGCGGGATGTGGGGAAGAAATGTTGTAAGGAATTTTTATAATTTGAACGCTCTTGGTATGGTTTGCGATTTAGATGAAGAAAATTTGGCAAAAGTTAAAGAACAATACCCCGGAGTAAAAACAACCAAAGATTTTAATGATATTTTGAATAATCCCGATATAATGGGAACTGTCGTTGTAACACCGAGCCATACGCATTTCAAGTTTGTAAAAGCGCTTTTAAATTCGGGCAAACATGTTTACGTTGAAAAACCCATTTCGACGGTTGCACAGGAAGCCAGAGATTTAGCCGATTTAGCAGAAAGCAAAGGACTTGTTTTAATGGTCGGACACTTACTTTTATATCATCCTGCCGTTAACCGTTTGAAAATGCTTATTGAAGAAGGCGAACTCGGGGATATCGTATACGCACAAAGCGACAGATTAAATATTAACTATTTCAAAAATGACAGAAGTGTAATGTGGGATTTAGCACCACACGATGTTTCAATGATATCTTACGTTTTGGGTAAAGATCCCAAGAAAGTAATTTCTGCCGTAGGCTGTTCGACCGACAGAAACGATATTATGGATATAACTCATATCACAATTGAAATGGAAGGCGGAGCAATGGCTCAGGTTTCAGACAGCTGGATTACTCCGAAAAAACACGTTCAACTGCTTGTCAGAGGAACTAAGAAAACAGCTATTATGGACGATACCCTGCCTGAAAACAAATTAACGATTTATGATAATTTCAAAGCAAATTCTGGTGAAAACATTGCGTGTGATTATCTTGAAATTGAGCCGTTAAAACTTGAATGCCAGCATTTTATAAATTGCTGTGAAACTGGTAAAAAAGCAAGATCTGACGGGGAAAACGGATTTATTGTCGTAAGCATTCTTGAAGAAGCTGAAAAGAAAATGCTCGGCGATAGAGCAAAAAACCTTGACAAAGTAGACTATGCACTTTCAAGAACAAAGAAGAAAAAACAATAAGCAGGGTGCGTTTGCTTACGCACCGATAAAAAAACTGTAGATTGGCATTGCTATGCCGACAATGACATATAGGGGTCGAGCGGTTAAACCCTCCCCAAAAAATAGAGGGGAGCATGTCGGGATTGCTATCACGACACAAAATATAAACGGAGAGAACAATGGATATAAAAAATAATACTGCAAATATAGTATCAGTCAGCAGAATATTTGTTGCCTTTGCGGCAATCGGATTGTTATTCATAAACACAACCACAGCTTATATCTGGGCTGTCATTTTAACAATCATAGCTTTTGCAATGGACGGAGTTGACGGATACATTGCAAGAAAATATAATCAGGCTTCAAAATGGGGTTCGGTGCTTGATATTCTGGGCGACAGAATTGTAGAATCCTCATATTGGATTACGTTTGCGGTTTTAGGTTGGTTAAATATTTTGTTCCCGTTGATTTGTGTAACAAGAGCGTTTACAACAGACGGTATAAGAAGCGTTGCTTTATCTCAAGGAATGACGGCATTTGGCGAACACTCAATGCAATCTACAAAATGGGGAAAATTCATTTGCGCATCAAAATTTATGAGAATCAGTTATGCGGTTGCAAAAGTCAGCGCATTTGTTCTTTTAATTTTTGCATATATTCCGGGATTAAACCCTGTTATTGCAAATCCTGTTGAAGCAATTGCGGTTGTCCTTGCTTGGATTGCAATTATATTCTGTGTAGTAAGAGCAATTCCCGTTGTTGCGGAAAGCGGCAAACTTTTTAATAAGGACTAATCAAATGCCAAAAATTAATGTAGTTTTATATGAACCCGAAATCCCGCAAAACACGGGAAATATCGCAAGACTTTGCGCCTGCACGGGAGCATCATTGTATCTTGTGGGTAAACTCGGGTTTTCGCTCTCGAGCAAATACACAAAAAGAGCGGGCTTAGATTATTGGGACAGCGTAGACATTCACAAAGTCGAATCAATGGACGAATTATATAAAATGTTCCCAAACGGAACTTTTTATTATTTAACGACAAAGGCCAAAAAGCTTTATACGGATATTGAGTTTAAAGACGGGGACTTTGTCGTATTCGGTCCCGAAACAAGAGGCTTACCCGATAAATATGTTAAAGATGAGCACGCAAGAACAATCCCGATGAAAGAAGGACAAAGAAGCCTGAATTTATCAAATTCGGTTGCAATAGTAGTATATGAGGCTGTAAGACAAAATGGAATTTAAATTACCGCAAAGAATAGAAGAATCAAATAAATCAACATTCGGCAGAGTTTTAAACATTGCGGGCTCTGATTATATGAGCGGAGCGGCATATCTTTCGAGCGTATCGGCTTTAAAAATCGGTTGCGGATACTGTTTTTTATGCTCAACAGACAGAGCAATCGATGCGGTTGCGGCAAAAACTTCAAATGTTGTATTTGTTCCACAAAACAAAGTTGATAATTATATAAAAACAGCAGATGTAATCTCAATCGGCTGCGGGCTCGGAACTGATAAACATGCAATAAATATGTTTTCAAAGGTTTTAGACAATGCAAGTTCTGATACTCCGCTTGTTATTGATGCGGACGGATTAAACATTTTATCGCAAGATGAATACGATCAAATTTATGATTTAACAACAGAGAATTTCAAAAAACTTGTATTCACTCCTCATCCCAAAGAAGCGTCAAGGCTTTTGGGCGTAACTTTAGATGATGTTCTTAGTGATATTGAAAGCAGCGCTAAAAAAATTACTCAAAAATTTAACTGCGTAACCGTTTTAAAAACTCACAGAACTTTTATCTGCGCACCTGACGGCAGAGAATACACGAATACAACAGGCAACAGCGCAATGGCAAAAGCAGGATCAGGCGACGTTTTGACGGGAATGATTACGGGTTTAATCGCTCAAAAAGCCGACGTATTTGAAGCCGCATGCTTAGGAGTATACCTCCACGGACTTTGCGGAGATTTGGCAAGAAAAAAGCTTACCTCATATTCCGTAATGGCGGAAGACTTGATAAGCTTTATTCCCGAATCTTTATCTGCTTTGCTTTAATTATTAACCATAGTAGTCAATTACATGATTTTCTGCAGGTTTAATAGTTGCAGGGTCAGGCATAGGAGCTGACGGTGAAAGGTATTCATGTAATTTATTAATTTTAGCTTCTTGAGCTAATTTTTCAGCTTGTGCTGCGGCGAACGGTTGTTCACCTTTGATAAATTTCATTGCAGATTTAGAAACTTCTGCGATTTGGGGGGCTATAATTTGTCCTTGCATTCTATTCTCCTTTTTTGCTACTTATATATTCTAACTAATCCATCCGATTAAAAAATAGCCTGAGCGGCTGATTTCTTAACCACACAGACTATTTAAAACTTAAAAAAAATATATTTGCTACCTATGTTGCAATTTATTAAAAAAAATTAATTTTGAAATTGCTGCATAATTTCAAAAGGTTTTTCGGCAACTTTCATCGTATCGGGCGATAAAATTCCTCTTTTTAATTCCGTAAAACTTGCATTTTTAGAGCAGAATTTTTTCTTCAAAAATTCATACGCAACTTTAGGGTCGCATTTTGACCCGCAAGTGAACAAATCAACTGCCGCATACCCCAGTTCGGGCCATGTATGTATGGCAAGATGACTTTCCGAAATAATTACAACCCCCGATACTCCGTACGGACTGAACATGTGAAAACATTTTTGCACAATGGTTGCACCACATTCCAATGCTGCTTCCATCATAAATTTTTCAACTTTATCAAGATTATTTAAAGTATTTGGATCGCATTCAAAAAACTCCGCCAGAACATGTCGTCCTAAACATACTTCTCCGTTCATAGGAAGATGATCGTTGAGTAAATCTAAATGGGAACAAGTGGTCAATTTGCAATCTCCTTTTTAAATAAATGTATATTGTACAACTATAAAATAATATAATAAAAAATATTTTTTTGACAGAGAAATTTTATAAAAATTCTTATCAAAGCCATTTAAATACAATATAAGCCATTCTTTACTTATACGCATTTATTAAGTTTTATGAATAAGATTTATTATACCTATGTTTATAATAGAATTATACTATGAATAACAAAATTTTAGTAATAGACGACGATACATCAATCAACGAGTTAATAAAAGTAAACTTGGAACTTGCAGGGTATACCGTATTTCAGGCGTATGACGGGATTAAGGGTTTTGCGCTTGCAAAACAGGAATTGCCGTCATTGATAATTCTGGACGTTATGATGCCTGATGTTGACGGGTTTACGGTTGCAAAAAGAATAAGAGAAAACCTCGAGACCAAGGATATTCCGATAATTATGCTAACGGCGCTTTCTCAATTGAGCGACAAAGTTAACGGATTTAATATAGGCGTTGACGATTACCTTGTAAAGCCTTTTGAGGTTGAAGAACTTCTGGTAAGAGTAAGAGCACTTCTAAAAAGGACAAAACAAATCCCGGAATCCGCATCTACAAGAGATTTGCAAACTCTCGGGGATATAACCTTGCTGCCCGAACAATACAGTATAAGAATAGGCGATAAACAGGCAAAACTTACCCCGATTGAATTTGAAATATTCAATTTGCTTTTCCAAAACCATGGCAACATCGTGTCATCAGCTAAGCTTTTAAAAGATATCTGGGGATATTCGCCCGATGATGACATTGAAACCATCAGGGTTCATATAAGACATTTGAGAAGCAAAATCGATAAAATTTCCAACGGCAAAAAGTATATTGAAACTGTTTATGGCGGCGGATATAAATTAAATATTTAGTTTTATTACATTTTAATGCGCAAATAAGGCAATTAATCCATCAAAAAATCCTTTATATATATACAAGGGGATATGTTATAAGGATTTTTGGGGAAAATGTCATTAGTAAGTTTTGCGACTAATTATGTATTAAAAGCAGCTAAACCTGCAATAAAAGAATTTAAAATAAAACCGTATGTATCGGATGTAGTCAAATTTACCTCATCAAAAGCAAAAGATACGGCTAAAGCGGTAACTTCACCCGTTAAACATGTAAGAAGCGAATTTGATGAAACTTTAAACATGTATAATATTGAAAAGTTAAGAACATCGGAAAAATTCAATACGGGCACAAGAGAACTCAATAATTGGATGAATTCTTACGGGTTTAAGGATAACAAAGGTCAATATTCCGTTGCGATTAATCATTTGAATGAAACGGGCGCAATTGATAAATATATAGCAAAAAGATTTCCGAATATTAAAGACAGCCGCCAGATTGCCAGATTAAGAGGTGTTTTGAACAATTACCTTGAACATAATCTTGATATCTATACATATCCGAGAATTACGGATATTTTGACTAAATTCAATAAAGAAATTTCTCAAAAATTAAAAGACGGCGCAATTGTATACGTTCCGAGCAAAACAAAAAGCTACGGATTGATAACAGAAATGTATCGTCAGATTAACCCTGATGCAAAAATCGTTACGGGCTGGAACAATTTGAAAAAATATATGGCATCGAATAAAGACCTTAAAATTGTAACCCTTGATGACTGCTTGGGAAGCGGGAAATCGGCACTTGATTTGCAGCAAACAATTGCCAATGCGGCAAAACAAACAAATTCAAAGGTAAAAAGTTTGGATTTGTACGTATTAAGTGCGTATGAAAACGGCTTGAAAAAACTTGCAGATAAGAATATAAACGTTCATTATGATTCTGTTAAGACTTTTTTGAATAAATCAGATTATTTCAAAAACGAAGTAAAGGGCAGCAATAAACAACTTTTGCTCGGGGCTTTGGGTTCACCTGACCCTAAATTTAATGCTTACGGCGCAATAATGTTTCCTTATATGGCACCGAATAACAATTCTTTATTCTCTGCTCAAATGATGAAAGAATTGTTTACGGGTCCCGAATGCGCAATTAAAAACGTATTTGCAGCTTTGGAAGCGAACGAAAAAATCAGCAGCAGCATTTTGAGAAACCTTGAAAATACAACATCTCAAATCGCTTAAAACGATATTTTAGTTTTGGGCTGCCAACCACTTTTCATTCTAGCGTAAGCCGAAGAATCGCCTGATTTTGCAAATATGACAAATTCCATCGCCCCCATGGGGCGAGGGGAAATATTGCCATGCGCACGATCAGGCGATCTTTCGCTATCGCTCAAGATGACAAGAATAGAAGATTAATCCCCACCCCTTGAGGGCGGGGATGCAATTCACCTTGAGCAAATTGCGAAAGGTAGAATTGCAGGGGCGGGGTATATAAAGCCAAGCAAATACAATACCCCTCCTCATCGGTCCTCTCGCAAAATGATACTCAATCATTTTGCTCGGCAGAGTATCAAGGGGAGGACATTATTTTTTTTAGTCATTGGGGAGGCTGAAAACCAAAGAATCGCCTTTTCATACGCACAATCAGGCGATCTTTCGCTAGCACTCAAGATGACAGAAAAGAAGATGTATCTCGTACCATTTTTACCCACCTCCCTCATGCGCAAAAAAATTATTGTTCGTATTTAATATCTTTTAAAAGGAGTTTTTTACCGACAATGATTCACATCCCCAACAAGCCCACAGCAAAGATAATCAATATAAATACATATAAAGTTACCTCGAACAACACGCCCTGCGTTAAAATGCAGCTTCCGAAAGTTTCAAACATCGTAAATATCAAAGCAAGAGGGAAATTCCCCGCAAACGTTTTAAGCAACTTTGCTCCGACGGATTTCACTTTTGACGGGGTGAAAATCAAATCAATAGAAGGATTTTTGCAGTCGCTAAAAATCAAAGACCCCGAAAAGCAAAAATATGTCTGCTCACTGGACGGGTTTGAAGCTAAAAAGTTTTCTAAATCAATTAAACGTAATGATAAAGACATTTTGATGTTCTGGAAAGGCAAAAGCTTTACTCAAGGGTCTGAAGAATTTAAACAGCTCAAAAAATCATTAATTGAAACAGCAAAAAAATCTGGCGGAGAGCATTTTGAATTTCAGGGAGTGGAAGTCGGTTCTATCGGGGCGTTTTTGATGTCATTAAAGGTCAAAAACCCCGTATTGCAGGACAAAATCAGGATTTTATCGGGGCATAACGTTGAACATATCGCCCATTGCGTAGATCCCGAATATGCAATAAGAGATTTGTACTGGAACGGCAAAACTATCAAAAGAGATTCCGTTGAATATAAGAAATTGTTAGATGAAGTTTATAACAAGCGTTTTGAAAATGATTTTATGTTCAGAGAGGCATTGAGAGCAACAGAGGGCAAGACCCTTGAACATACCAGAGGGAAATCCGATATTACGCAAACCGTTTTGACAAGGGAAGAATTTCTTGAACAACTTAACAAACTGCGTTCAAGAGCACAAGCCGAACACAAAACAGGCGACTTTTTCAAACGCATTATGTCAAATATTACGAATCCTAAAAAAGATTAGTAAGGATAATCCTTTTTAAATACCCAACCGTCATAAAGCAAAAGAGTAGAACAATATGCAGGTTGCTGCTTACATAAACTCAGAGCTTTTGCTCTTGATTCTGCTTTTCCGGGACCATATGTACTAAACACGGCGTTTGAGTTTCCGTGCCATCCTTTTCTTTGATTATCATCAAGGCAAATCGTAAAACGAAAACGATCTTTACCCTCTTGATTTGGTCTGTCTACAGCTCCGTTTGTATCATAAATAATATCTAAACAGCCGCCGTTCCATAAATAAAAAGAAGAACCGTCATTAAAATAGTATGCGGTATTGCCTTTTTCATATTTTTTATACTTATATCTCAAATATGGAGCCAGATAAGTATCAAAGAAAGTATCACCTATTCTGTTATTTTCTTCGTTATTTTGCTTACCTTTATCATCATATACGGTAGCCTCTTTGCTCCAGTTTACGGCTCTGCCGTTTTTGATTTCTGACATCTGGATTGCGGTTTTCATATTCAAATAGAATTTCTTTAGTCTGACTGATGCAACATGCTGTCTGTAGCTTGAAACAAGTGTCGGTACGGACATCACCGCAATAGCGCCGACGATTGCCAATGCTATAAGTAATTCCGCAAGAGTAAAACCTTTTTTCATATATTCAATTCTCTTTCTTTTACTTTTCCAAAGTGTCTTTCAAATATTTTACTATATTATCAAATCCCTCAAGTTCGCCTAAATTGCCGTTTCCTTGCGGGGTGATGCTTTTACCGTAAATCAGTACGGGAACTTTTTCTCTTGTGTGATCTGTTCCGGGAACACACGGATCGCAACCGTGATCAGCCGTTATGATAAGCAAATCTTTATCATTCATTGCTTCAATAATCGGTTTTACGTAAGTATCAATTTCTTCAATCGCATGACCGTAGCCTTTGGCATCGTTTCTGTGTCCGTAGAGCATATCGGTATCAACGAGGTTTGTAAAAATCAACGTTTTATCCGTATATTTTTTACCTTTAACATAGGCAATATCTTCTAAAGGCAATTCGTTTCTTACGGCTTTAAGAGTAAGTTCAAGACCTTCTTTGTTTGAGCCCGTATGAATTGCGTGGGTAATGCCCGATTTTGCAAATATATCTTCAATCTTGCCTATACCTACAACCTTGTCGCCTCTGTCTTTCATCGTATTCAAATACGTATGAGAAGGAACCATCGAATAATCACGTCTGTCTTTTGAAATTCTTGTCGGTTTGCCGTCTATAACTTTGTAAGGTCTTGCAATTACCCTTGCAACGTAATAGTTGCCCTCATCAAGGATTTTTCTTGCAATGGTGCTCCATTTGTACAATGTTTCAAGCGGAATCATATCCGTATCTAACGCAATCTGGAACACGCTGTCAGCAGATGTATAAACAATCGGGAATTTTGTTTTGTGATGTTCGTCATTCAATTCCTGAATGATTTGAGTACCGCTTGCGGGTTTATTTGCAAGCACTCCGCCGCAGCCCGTTTCTTCTATAAATTTATCAATAATTTCTTTTGGGAACCCGTCAGGGAACGTTGCAAAAGGTTTGGGCGAAACAAGCCCCGCAATTTCCCAATGACCTGTTGTGGTGTCTTTGCCTTTGGATTTTTCTCTTAACGTCATATTCAGACCCAAAGAATGCTCAACAGGTTTGATACCCTCAAAATCCCCGAGATTACCAAGCCCCAATTTTTCCATATTGGGAACATTTAACCCGTGGTTAAATTCACAAACATGATGCAGCGTATTGCATTCGGGAATATCTCCAAAATCCTTGCAATCAGGCATAGCACCTATACCCATTGAGTCGATAACCATTATAATTGCTTTTGTTTCCATATTTCACCCCTTGTAATTTATCTGTAGTCATCACCTGACATAATTTATTTTAGCACACTTTTGCCCGAAATAAAATATGCTCTGAAGATATTTTACATTTTTATTTTTTGCAGAAAGTTCACACAGAATATTAAATTCTTAAATGTCGGAATTGCTGTACAGGTGTTTTCCTCGCCCCCTTGGGGAGCAGGGTAGAATTTCGACTTGAGCTTTTGCGAATGTCATAAATTCGGGTGAGGGGCTATTAGTCAAATTTGTCAAATTTGTCAAACTTTTCGTAGCCCCTCTCCTGTCCTGCGGACATCCTCCCCCCAAAGGGTGGAGGAAAATGAATTTGTAACTCACTTATGAACTTATAAACTTATTAGTATAACAAGGCGATACTTCGGACTTTGCCCTCACCAATGGTCGAAAATTATTCCTCCACGACACGAGAATTATCCTTGGCGGTGAGCTTTTTTCCAATCTTTAATCTCTTTTAAGCGAGCTTTATATTTGACTTCAAACCCCTGTTCTGTCGGGAAATAATACTCCGTTCCAGCAAGAGAATCAGGCAGGCATTGCATTGCGGTTAACTTATCTTTTGTATCATGCGCATACTGATAGCCTTTACCGTAATTTAATTCTTTCATCAATTTTGTCGGCGCATTGCGAATTTGCAGCGGTACAGGTTCTGCAAAATGCTCTTTGGCATCACGTTTTGCCAGATTATACGCAACTTCCATTGCGTTAGATTTCGGCGCCATTGACATATAAACCACCGCCTCGGTCAAATGAACCGTACATTCGGGCATTCCGATAAAATGACATGCCTGATATGCGGCAATTGCGATTTCAAGAGCTCTGGGGTCTGCAAGCCCTACATCTTCACTTGCAAATCTCGCCACCCTACGGGCAATATACAATGGATCTTCACCCGCTTCAAGCATTCTGGCAAGCCAATAAACAGCCGCATCGGGATCGGAATTTCTCATAGATTTATGAAGTGCCGAAATAATATTATAATGTTCTTCTCCGTTTTTATCATACAAAAGATTTTTTTTAGAGATACATTGTTCAAGCGTTTCTTTTGTAACGTTTATCGTGCCGTCGTTTGAAACATCACCGTTTAAGATGACCATTTCAAGCGTAGAAAGTGCCGTTCTGGCATCACCGTTTGCAAATTCGGCAATAATTTTTATATATTCATCGTCAATATTAACTTTTTCATCGCCAAACCCACGCTTGTCGGTAATCGCACGTTTCAAAAGCTCAACAAGCTCATCAACCTCCAACGGTTTGAAAACAAAAACTTTACAGCGTGAAAGCAATGCGGAGTTGATTTCAAACGAAGGATTTTCCGTCGTTGCACCGATTAAAATGATACTTCCTTTTTCGACAAAAGGTAAAAACGCATCCTGCTGCGCTTTATTAAATCTGTGAATTTCATCTACAAAAACAATGGTTCTTTGTCCGAGTTTGCGATTGTTTTCAGCCTGCTGCATGACTGCTTTAATCTCTTTTATCCCGCTTGTTACGGCAGAAAAATTGATAAATTCCGAATGCGTTTTATTGGCAATAATTTGTGCCAGAGTGGTTTTGCCGATCCCCGGATTTCCCCAGAAAATAATCGACGGAATATTGTCGCTTTCAATCAGTCTGCGCAAAATTCTTCCCTCGCCGATTAAATGTTTTTGACCGACAAATTCATCCAAAGTTCTCGGTCTTAAACGAGATGCCAAGGGTTGGTTTTTATCATTTTCAAACAAAGTTTTTTGTTCCATAGTAATATCTCTGCATTATAAATACCTGTTAAATATAGCATAAAATTAATTTAAGTAACTATATTTTTTTATGTTAAAATTTGATTATGAAATATTGTTGGGAATGCGGAAATAAATTAATTTTAAAAGAATGTTTTAACTGCAGCGAATCTGAAGGACTCGTTCCGTATTGTGAAAAATGCGACACTTTCAGATTCCCGATATTTAATACTGCCGTAAGTATGGTTGTATTTAATAAAGATTTTTCAAAAAGTCTTTTAATTCAGCAATACAACAGAGGAGTATACGGGCTTGTTGCAGGTTATGTTGAAAAAGGAGAGAATCTTTCACAAACCCTTATAAGAGAATTGAAAGAAGAAACAAACCTGAATGCGATTTCTTTTAAATTTAATGAAAGTAAATATTTTGATAAAACAAACACTCTAATGTGTAATTTTATGGTTCAAGCAGAAAGCGAAGATATTAAAACCAATAGTGAGATTGATGAAGCACATTGGTTTGATATAAGTACAGCATGTAAAAATGTTTATCCAAACAGTCTTGCCGGTTATTTTTTGGATTTAGCTGTTGAAAAAATATCAAAAATTCAGCCTTAATTATTCTAAAAATTCGGACATTATTGTGTTGCTTACAAGCACTCCCTCAGGAGTTAAAGAATAGTTCCCGCCTGACTTTTTTAACAAATTTAATTCAATATATTTTTTTAAAACAGAAGAATATTTTTCTTCAAAATTTATATCAAATTTTTGAGAAATTTTATATGAATTTATACCAGACATTTTGCGAAGCCCGAGGAATATTTCTTCCTCAAGTTCTTTTTGAGGGGTTTCGATAAATTCTTCAATCTTTACCAAGGGATTTTCAATATACTTTGTCAGAGTTTTTTGATTTGTATAGCGCACACCGTTTAAATATCCGCTTGCAGCAGCGCCGAATCCGTAATACTCGCAATTGTCCCAATAATTTAAATTGTGTTTTGATTCAAAACCTTTTTTGCAGAAATTACTTATTTCATAATGTTCAAAACCTGAATTTGTAAGGGTTTCAATCGCTTTTAAATACATATCTGCCTGAGCATCGTCATCAGGCAAATTCTTTGGTCTGTGAGATGCAAAATAGCAATTTTCATCTATCGTTAAGCCATACAACGAAATATGTTCAACTCCGAGCCCGACAGCTTTATTGAGGTCAGACACAAACATATCAATCGTTTGAGATGGCAAACCGTAAATAAAATCAAGGCTGATATTGTTAAATTGAGCATTTTGGGCATTTTTTACAGCCTGAACGATTTGAACGCCGTTATGACGTCTGTTTATTTTTTCCAAAATCTCATCATCAAAGCTTTGCGCCCCGAAACTCAACCTGTTTACCCCGATATCAAAAAGCTCTCTTAAATAGTCATAATTTGCATCGTCAGGATTGATTTCAACCGTAATTTCACTATCATCTTTTAAATTAAAATGCTTTAAGATGTTTGAAATTTCGACAGATGAAAGCGTTGATGGCGTACCTCCGCCAATATACAAGGTATTTAAAACTTCTTTGTTGTAAGTTGAATTTATTTCATTTTCAAGCGCTTTAAGATACTCTCTTTTCTTACTCATATCGGTATATGAAACAAACGAGCAATAATAACATTTTGACTGACAAAACGGAATATGTATATAAGCGCTTTTAACCATAAACTGCCAAATTAAATTACTTTAAAATTTCATCAAGCAAAGCTACATTTTTTGATGCGTTTTCAATCTGGGATTTAGAAAGACGGCGCATATAATTTTTTAAAGCTTCCCTGATAAGTTCACTTCTTGAACAGTTTTCGCTGCCTGCAAGCCCGTCAACCTTGTCTAAAAAATCATCTGGCATTGTAACCAAAACTTTAGCCATGAAAGCCCCTTTCCCATGATTATTTTCTTACTTGACTGATATTGTAGCACATGCCTCGAATTTTTACAAGAAAGTTTTTATGCTATAATTTGCGTAAAATATTATAGAGGAGCTAAAAAAATGAAAGTTAACGAAAATTATAAAAATATTGCGCAGAGCTATTTATTTTCAACCGTCGGCAAAAAAGTCAGCGAATATATGGCTGCAAACCCCGATAAAAAAGTTATCAAACTCGGAATAGGCGACGTAACTTTGCCTTTATGCAAATGCGTTACTGATGCCCTAAAATCCGCATCGGAAGAAATGGGACACAAAGAAACATTCCACGGCTACGGTCCGGAGCAGGGTTATGATTTTTTGAAAACCAAAATTGCAGACTATTATAAAAGCCATGACGTTGAATTGGACAATGACGAAATATTTGTATCAGACGGCGCTAAATCAGATATCGGAAACATTTTGGACTTATTTGATAAAGATAATACCGTACTTGTCCCCGATCCCGTTTATCCCGTTTATGTTGACACAAATACCATGGCCGGCAGAAAAATCATTTACATCGATGCAAACGAATCTAACGACTTTTTGCCTTTACCCGATGAAAATTTAAAAGCGGATATTATTTATATATGTTCGCCCAACAACCCGACGGGAGCCGTTTACAATAAAGAGCAATTAAAAAAATGGGTTGATTTTGCAAACAAAAATCATTCGATAATACTTTTTGATGCTGCGTATGAATGCTTTATTTCAGACGATAATCTGCCAAGAAGCATTTATTCGATTGACGGCGCTAAAACATGCGCTATTGAATTTTGTTCATTTTCAAAAATGGCAGGATTTACGGGCACAAGATGCGGTTGGACGGTTGTTCCGAAAGCTTTGGTTTTTGGAGAAATGTCTTTAAACAAAATGTGGTTAAGACGTCAGACAACCAAATTCAACGGGGTATCTTATATCGTACAAAAAGGCGCAGAAGCCGTATTTACCCCTGAAGGTCAAAAGCAGATTATGCAAAATCTTGACTACTACAAGCAAAATGCAAAAATGATATCCGATGTTTTGACAAAACACGGCATTTACCATACCGGCGGAACTCATTCCCCTTACATTTGGTTGAAATGTCCGAATAATATGAAATCATGGGACTTCTTTGATTATTTATTAAATAACGTTCAAATCGTAGGAACCCCCGGAGTCGGCTTCGGACGTAACGGAGAGGGATTTTTCCGCTTAACTTCTTTCGGCAGCAAAGAAAATACCAAAGAAGCCGTTGAAAGACTTGATAAATTTTTAAAATAGAATATTAATATAAAATTTTAAGCTCAATCTAAAAACGGTCAAACTCGCTAACGCTCAAACAATGACCGTTTTTGTTGATATTTCGCTAACAAGTTATTTCCGAATTTTGCTATGGCGGTAATTTCTATTGTACTGTAACTTTGTATATAATTTCCAAATTTTAAATCGACAGATTAAACCTTAGCCTGCTTTCGGGCGTTTAATCTGTTGGTTTTTATTGCCTTAATTTCATCTCTTAAATTGTCAATTTCCCAACTGAGGTGATCAGCCTTGTGATGATATGTATAAGAAATCGAACGCCCTATATATTTGCCCTCAAGAAAAATATATTGAGCTCTTTCTATATCAAGCTCGGTAATACTTTGTTCTAAAGCTGCAATTCTTTCTTTTTCGGCTTTTGTAAGTTTTAATATCTCGCCTTTATAATCTTTCAACGGCACAAGAGCGCCGAATGATGTAATATATGACGGAAGCACGGGTGCTATGTTCATGAAACAAATCCTTTCAGATAGTATTTATAAGTAGCGTGAAAATAAAATTTGCGCCAATATTTATTTTTTTTCGGAAACATTTCTTCAGAGATTTACAAATTGCTCACTATGAAAAAATATTCTATAATTTAATTATGAAAAAGTTTGATTTTTTTAACCGGTTCAGAGATCCTGTTTTTGTTGTTAGAGATTATGATGATGTGGTTTTTAAGAACAACACTTTTTGCCGTGTATTCAACCAATTTACGGACATAAAAAAATTCGCCCACAAGATGACCTTTGAGATGTGCCCTATGGATAGTGAAAATGCGGATTTATACTCCCCGTTATTTCAGGCAATCACATCAAAAGAGAACTTTTTTGCAAGAATCTGCTACACTTCAAACGCTGAAGATACAAGGTATTATGACCTGACATCGGTTAAAAGAGGTGCTTATACCATAATATTTTTATCAGATGTAAGCGCAGATATTATATTAAAAGACAATAAAACCGAACAAAAATTATATTTAGAACAGCTTAAAAAACTCAAAGAAGAAAATAACGAACTTCAAAAAATCCGTCAAAAAGCCCAAACACAGGCGTTTAAAATCGGTCTTATCAACAAAGTTTCAAATATCATAAGCGAATCCATGGACATTTCGGCGATTTTAAATTCCGTATTAAAAGAACTTTCCATGATGTTTGGCTGTTTCAGAGCATATTATGCAAAATGCAGCGACAATATATTTAATATAACGGAAAGCTACGGCGAAAAAAGTTCAAGCATCAATACGGTTATCTCATTTGACGAAACCGTAACAAACAAACTTTTAAACAGAAAAATATCCGTGGGGTATGCCCTTAGCGAATACACGGGAGCAATTCCGTTTAAAAAATCCGTGCTGCGAATAATTGTTCCGATTTACCACATGCAAAAAATGATTGGCATAATTGTTCTTTTAAGCTACCAGAAAAGAGAATTAAATGAAGAAATTGAAATTCTAGATGCGGTAGCTTCTCAGCTTGGCAGCGCAATCATAAGGGCAGAACTTTATAAACGAAATGCCCAGAATGTTCAGGAATTAAAGCATACCCTTAAAGAACTTAAAGATACACAGGTTCAATTGATTAATTCTGAAAAAATGGCATCTTTAGGTCAGCTAATCGCAGGTATTGCGCACGAAATAAATACCCCCGTAGCCGCAATAAAATCCAACAACGAAATGTTGTCTAAATTATCCTCAAAAATAGAAAATTCTGATATTAAAGATATGTTTAACCAAATTCTTTCAACCGATAAAGAAGCCATAACAAGGATAAGCAAAATCGTGGTTTCTTTAAAAAAATTTGTAAGACTTGACGGAGCCGAACTCCAAGAAGCAGACATAAATAAAGAAATTGATCTTACTCTTGATATTATCAGCCACGAAACGAAAAACAAGGTGGAAATCATAAAAGATTACGGCAACATTCCCAAAATCAAATGCTATCCGAATTTATTAAATCAGGTATTTACAAATATACTCGTTAACGCATGCCAATCAATTGAAAAAACGGGAACAATAACCATTTCAACACATGTTGTAAGAAACACCCTTGAAATAAGGATAAAAGACAGCGGTTCGGGCATTCCGAAAGAAAACCTCAATAAAATTTTCACGGCAGGATTTACTACAAAAGGTGTAGGAGTAGGTACGGGATTGGGGCTTGCAATCAGCCAGAAGATTATAGACAAACATCACGGAAAAATCCGTGTCCTGAGCGAAGTCGGGGTTGGTACCGAATTTATTATTACTATCCCTTGTTAGTAGTAAATTGTTAAGACAAATTTTCACCATTACACCATTAAACAGTCAATGTGCAAATATTAAATTAAACATGTTACAAAAGTTTTTAAAATATTGTATTCAATTAGTGAATAAAATTTAAAAATGTATTATAATAAAAATACTGAAAGAATAAGTGTCAGTATTACCCTTAATAAATTTCTGACCAATAGGTAGCAGGTAAAGGAATTTCAGAAATAAAGTATATGAATTGTAAACAATTTTTAATAAATAAGTAACAAAAAAGCAATAATCTGCGCAAAGAATTTTTTATATATAAGTAGTTGTGTAGATATTGTTATAGTGTCGGAGGCAAATAATGACAATTAGTGTGAACAGTAAGAAAAAACAAGTTAAGAAAACTTTTGATGAACTACTAAACGATTTAAGAAGCAGTAATTCAGAAAAAGTCAGATACAATGCAGCTCGTATCCTTGGTGAAATGGGCGATCCGAAAGCCGTTGAACCTTTGATAGATGTATTAAAAAATGATAAAAACGGTTCCGTCAGATTATATGCGGCAAGAGCTTTAGGCGAGCTCGGTGATTCAAGAGCAACAACTCATTTAATTGAATCTTTAAGAGAAGACAGAAACGTTGATGTAAGAGTTCGTGCAGCAAGAGCATTAGGTCGTTTAGGCGGCGCAATCGTTGTTGAACCTCTGGTTGAAGCTTTAAACGATGAAAACCCTCAAGTTTGCATTACCGCAACTGATGCTTTAATTGAAATCGGTGATGTTGCAACCGATGCTTTAATCAAATCATTAGATCACGAAAAAGTTAACGTAAGATGCGATGCAACAAGAGCTTTGGGCGAAATCGGCAACAAAAAAGCCGTAGATAAAGTTATCAACATGTTATATGATGAATGGGTAAACGTTAGAATTTACGCTGTTACATCATTAGGCAAATTGAATGATACAAAAGCAGTTCCCGCTTTGATTGATGTTATGAAAAACCGTAACGAAAACGAACTTGTCAGAGCAGGTGCAGCTGCAGCCTTAGGGGTTCTTAGAGATACAAGAGCTTTGATGCCTTTAAGAGAACTCATTATGGAAGCTGATGAATTAGGCGAATTGGAAGATACGGCATTGAAATCATTTAAAAAGATTATGGCTGCCAATTGGCAATCAATCCCCGGTGCAACTCCGGCTAAAAAACCCGCTGTTTCTTCTGCGTTTTAATATATATAATTAATAAACTATCAAAAAAAGGAATACCTAAATCGGTGTTCCTTTTTTTTATGTGTATTATAAAAGCCTGTTATGCCTGACATTTCGATTTTATAAGTAAATTCAAGAAGTAATCGCAACACTGATGCCAAAGATTTAGTAGAATAGCTAAAGAGAGGAGTTAATAAAGATGAAAACAAGCAGCCATCTGAGTTCAGAGGGACGTGACAGAATAACAATATTACAATCAGAAGGATTAAGTATCCGAAAAATAGCAAAAGAACTTGGTCGAAGTCCCAGTACAATTTCAAGAGAACTAAATAGACCACAGGCAGTATATTATAGAGGGAAATATATAGGTTCTCAAACGGATAAGAATGTCAGAAGGCAATGGTCAATATGCCACAAAAGAAACAATAAGTATTTGTCTATGTATAATGTCCGTAAATATATCTATATCTCATGAAACCATATACCAATATATTTACAAAAAGAATATAGATTTGGCGAAATATCTTCTGCGAAGAAAGCATGGAAGAAAGCCAAGAAATCTACGGATATATCGAGCTTATAAAAAAAACGGTCTCAAAAACCGCACATTCAACAACCACGTCGATAGAAACAGCTCTGAGACCGTATATAAATACAATAAAGAGTATAACATATGACAACGGAAATGAGTTCAGTATGCACGAAAAAATTAACAAAACGCTTAACATAAAGAGCTATTTTTGCAAACCGTATAGTGCGTGGGAAAAGGGAACGGTAGAGAATATAAACGGAATAATCAGAAGATTCTTTCCAAAAGGAACGGATTTTGGTAAAATAAGTTCGGAGCAAATTAAATATGTAGAGAATTGGATAAATAACAGACCGATGAAAATTCTCAACTATTTAACACCAAATGAAAAATTCGCACGGCTTAGTGTTGCGATTGCTTCTTGAATTCACCTTCGATTTTATATTAAGACATGTTAAGTTCATTAACATCAAAAAGCAATTCTCTTAAGCAAAAATACTTTATATATATGTATATAGGAAAAAGAGGATACAAAAGGTTATTATGAAAGAACAAGAACTTAATGCAATGATGTCAGTAGTTTCAGATCCCATCAATAATGTATATAAGGTAAATTCATATAAAGATTTAGCTGAAATTCAAAGAATTATTCGTATTTTCAATATTTCTGAAGAACAACACAACCGCCATGTAATGCTTTCCATTGAAAGTTTGGCGACATTAAGACTTGTATTGAGTAATAATTAATCTTGTCTTAAATACATACAGATTTAACCCTTACTTAGTTTAATTCCTCTCATAAGTAAGGGTTTATTGTTGGCTTTTTTACAATTAAAAAACTTTTACTATGGCGGGAACAAACAACAAAACGCCAATCATTACGGCCGTAATCGTAACAACCATAACAGCACCCGCAGCGATATCTTTTGCCATGCCGACCATTCTTGAGAATTTGTTGTGATAAATCGAATCAAGCGCAAATTCTATTGCAGAATTCATCATCTCGGCACAAATGACTGACGTTATTGTCAAAAGCAATATACAGAATTTTGTAACAGAAAAATGAAATAAGAATGCGGCACAAATTACAAGAGCTCCGACAGTAAGATGAACTCTTATGTTGCGCTCACTTTTTATTGTTAAACGCATTCCTTTTCTTGCGTTTCTGAAAGTGTTAAAAAATCCCTGCTGCTTATATTTTGACATAATTTATATCTATACTTCTCAATGCTTTCTTCTGCCAATCTATGACAAAATTATAATCTTTTTCACTCTGATGGTCAAATCCCAAAAGATGCATTATGCCATGACTTATGAAAAAAGTCAGTTCATCTTCTTTTGAGATTTCTTTTTCTTTTGCACCCGAAATCATTTTATCAAGCGCTATAATTATTTCTCCGAGATTTATTTCGCTGCCAAGTACGAACCTTTCGTCTTCCGTGCTGTCAGCAAATACGGCAAACGTAATTATATCCGCAGGATAATCCTTGTTGCGGTATTCGATATTTATTTTATGAGTTTTTTTGCTGTCGCAGAATAAAAAATCAAACGATATAGTATCATAATCATATCCTTTTAAGCAGCAGTTATCATAAATTTCGGGCTGTTTTAAATAATATTCAAGAATGGATTTTGCTCTTGACTTTACAATTTCAAAATCAACATTCCAGCTTTCAAATTCATTTTCGCAATCAATATTTATATTCATACAACTATTATATATTAAATTTTCAGCTTTACAAATTCATTAAAAAATCATTGCTGCCTGCACTTTTCAGGGTCATTTTTGCCTTTTACGGCGTTCGAATTTATTTGAGCGGATTAAATTGTACAACAGGACTGTATAAATTGCCAATGTTTTAAAAGAGCTAAAAAGTACATAATTTTGTATAACTTTTTAGAACTTTTGCCTTGTCAAACAAAAGTTCGTACAACACAAGGAGGTAAAAATGACAATTAAAAAACTGACTGCGGCAGCTGCGATTGCTGTTGGAATAGCAACATGTTCCTTGAATAGTGCAATGGCAGCATGTCCGTGTACTCAAAACGAACAAATGCCTGTTGTAACGGGCAGCGATTTATCCCAGCCGAGATGTAACAAATGCAAACGAGTAAAATCAGATTGCGGATGCAAAAAGAAAAAGAGAGCATGCCCCGTTAAATCTGCCCCTGATATAAGCTGCGATAAACCTGCCGTTCCGTCAACCGCATTATGTCCTCAATCAGGCAAACCCGACAGAGCGGAAATGAAACAGGTTTACGGATATCCGCAGGCAATTTACGGAACAAATAACTATGTCGGAGAACCCGCAAATTCAATCTTCTCAACAGAAACGGCAATGAGAGGATGCCCTGCAACACGTATGTCATCAAACATTGCGGGAACAACCATATCTTCTCAAACCGAAAGTCAAATAACCGGTGCTGCTGCTCAAATGCCTTGCTTAAACGAATTACCGAGCTGCAATAACGGAGTAGACGTAAATCGAGGGGCAGTAAAGGGTTGCCCGGTAGATATTCAGTCCGCAAATTCTATCAATGCGCTTAAAAAATCATTAGTACCTTATACTATAAAAGAAAATATAACCGGAGCTGCCGCTCCTGCAACAGGCGGATGCATGTTCCCCGATGTTCCGAATGGATACTGGGCATCGTGCGGGATAGATAAACTTGCTATAAATGATGTTGTAGTAGGCTATCCTGACGGAATGTTCAAACCTAACCGCAACATTTCAAGAGCCGAATTTGCAACAATGCTTGTAAAAGGTTTTAATATGAATGCGCATGGCGCAACGACTTCAAGATTTAAAGATGTTTCTCAAAACAATTGGGCAAATGCGGCTATCGCAAAAGCCGTAAATGAAGATTTATTAAGAGGCTATCCGAATAAAACATTCAAACCTAACAGCCCTGTTTCAAGGGTAGAAGCCCTGACATCTTTATCAAAAGGTATGACATGCAACATAGATTCTTGCAAAGCTGATGAAATCTTGAGCAAATACGCAGACGGGAACAAAGTTCCAAACTGGGCAAGAATCCCCGTTGCAAAATCACTTCAAAACGGCGCTTTGTCAAATTCGCCCAACCCGAACTTAATTATGCCTAACCGTGATGCAACAAGAGCCGAAATCGCTTCAATGCTTCAAAATGCACGAGTTGCTTTAGGTTATGATACCAACCCTCAAACGGCAAACAATGCATGCCCTGCTTGCCCTATAGAAAAACAAGCTTTGATTGAACAGGAAGAAATCGTAAAAATCCCGACATTGAAACTCTCAATGATCGATCAGGTTAACGCAAAATCTTCTCATGTCGGTCAATATTTCAGAGCCAACACTTTGGAAGACGTAACAATTAACGGCGTAAAATATCCTTGCGGTTCAACCGTAACAGGTCAGGTCGTAGAAGTTATAAGACCGTCAGGCTGCAATAAAGGCGCATTAAAACTTGCATTCACAAGTATTTCTCACGGCAAATGCAAAGCAAAATTACCTAAACAAATTTTGCAAGCACAGGTAAATAAACAGAAAAACGTAAACCCTGTAGCAAGACTTGCACAAATGCCGTTCACGTGGGCAGGATCATTAGTCGGTATTGTCGGCAGAACCGCAGGCGGTATTTTGACTAACGTCGGCAACGCAGCAGAAAACGTAACAAACGATGCAGGTTACATGTTAGGTCATGCCTTTTCGGGACAATTCGGCGCAGCAGCAAGAAGCCTTGGCGACGGCTTGTTTGAAACAGCAAAAGCTCCTGTCGATGTAACAAGAACGGCAATTTCGGGTTCAATGGGCTTATTCCAGACAACAGGCGATGAATTTGCATATCTTGTTGACCCCAGAGGCTACAAAATCTCTGCAGTTAACCCCAGAGAACATATTACAATTGCTTTCGGTTGCAACGAATAATTGCCAATTCCGTTCCGCTAAGCGAAAACAAGGTGCGAAATATCGTACCTTGTTTTTTATTTGCCCCCTGTATTATTCGTGTTATAATATACTCACTTGATTAGGGAGGAAATAATGTCAGGATCTTACGAATCATATAAAAGACAGAGAGCAGAGAAAAGCTCATACAGAGCGCCTAAAAAGCCTCAAAAGCAAAGCAAATTTTTCACGTATTTAAAATCATTTATACTGATTTTTTCAGCTCTTGCAATAGCGGGAATTATTGCGCTGGAATTGTACCTGTCATCATTGCCCCCTATTGACAATCTCAGAGAAGATTACCGCCCTAATATAGTAACCAAATTCTACTCTGGCGACGGCGAAATCATAAAAACTTTTACCGCATATTCTTATGACAGAATTAAGCTCAAAGATGTTCCTCAAGATTTAATCAATGCAATAATTGCAACCGAAGATAAGAATTTCTATCATCACCACGGATATGATTTACTCGGGATTTTCAGATCTTCAATCCAAAACGTTATTGCAATGAGAACAGTTCAGGGAGCAAGTACAATCACCCAGCAGCTTGCAAGAATACTGTTCTTATCTAATGAAAGAACCTTTACAAGAAAAATTAAAGAACTTGAAGTTGCAACAAGAATTGAAAAAACCATTTCAAAAGATACAATCCTTGAAATGTATTTAAATAACGTATATCTTGGCTCGGGCGCATACGGCGTGGCTGCGGCTTCAAAGATATATTTTAACAAAAGATTAAATCAGCTTACGCTGCCCGAACTTGCAATGATAGCAGGTTTGCCGCAAGCTCCGTCTGTATACAACCCGTATAACAGCATTGATTTGGCTAAAAAAAGAAGAAATCAGGTTCTTAAAAGAATGCTTGCGATGAAATACATTACAAAAGATCAGTATGACAGCGCAACAAAAGCAGAGATACATTTAAGCACCCTGCCTCAGCTTTATACGACAAATAAAGCTCCGTATTTCAGCGATTTTGTAATGCGTGAGATGGAAAGCCTCGGATTTAACGAAACCGATGTTATCCATGGCGGGTACAAAGTTATTACAACACTTGATTCAAAGGCTCAGAAAAAAGCAAACGAAGCAATTTTATCCAATATGAGAGCTTACGGACTTACAAGAAAATCCCAACAGGCTGCAGTATTTTCGTTCAGCCCGATTGACGGAAAAATCCTTGTATTTGCAGGCGGCAAGAATTACGGCGAAAGCCAGTATGACCGTGTAACTCAAGCAATAAGACCTCCCGGATCCGCATTTAAACCCATCGTTTATGCGGCAGCCATGGAAAAAGGGTTTTCTCCGAATGATATCGTAGATGACAGCCCCGTAACCATTGCAAAATGGTCGCCTCACAACTACGGGAAACGTTACAGAGGGAAAATTCCTCTTTATAAAGCCTTGATGATTTCATCAAACGTTTGCGCAGCAAGAATTATAAGAGAAGTGGGAGTTCACTCCGTTATACAGCTTGCAAGGGCACTTGGTATAACCACACCTTTAGAAAAAGATTATACGATTGCCCTGGGGTCAAACGGTGTAAAATTGTATGAGTTTGTAAGAGCTTACGGTGCGTTTGCAAACGGCGGATATGTTGTAGAACCTTATGCAATAGAAAGAATAGAAGATTCAAGAGGCAGAGTTGTATATAGAGCATCAGGCACAAAATCTTCTCACCAGTTGAGTACAAATACGGCTGCCGAAATGACCGCAATGATGAAAACCGTTATTACAAGCGGCACGGGACGTGGAGCAAATATCGGCAAACCCGCCGCAGGTAAAACAGGTACAACAGATGATTACAGAGATGCATATTTTGTCGGATATACTCCCGATATCGTAACGGGTGTATGGGTCGGCGATGATAATAACAGACAAATGCCCGGACTGACGGGCGGCACCGTTCCCGCAAGAATTTGGCATGATATTATGATTGTTGCTACCGAAAAATACGGTTCTCACGATTTTGATTATCCTGAAATAAAACTCAACGGCTACGGAAAACCTATTGATCAGGCAGATGTAAACGCAGAAAGCGAAACCTCTAAAACCGAGGATGAAGAAAAACTTCTAAAAGAGGCGAACGAAGTTAAAGAAAAAGCTGCAGAGAATTATAAAGGTACAACAGATAATGCGTTCAACCAAATTACTCCGACAGAAATAAATAAAAACTTTAACAATAAAACAGCTCCCGTTCCAAAGGCTGCGCCTGTTCCCGTTTCAGGGGCACAATAGATTTGATTTTAACCCCTGAAGTGTGCTAAAATAATGTTATGTTTACAGGAATTGTAGAAGAAACAGGATATGTTAAAAGTTTCAAAAAGCAATCTGACGGCGCTTTATTAACAGTCGGCTGTAGAAAGGTTTTAGACGGTACAAAAACAGGCGACAGTATTTGCACAAACGGAGTTTGTCTGACCGTATCGGAAATTTTCAAGGACGGTTTCAGCGCAATGCTTAGTAACGAAACATTGGAGGTGTCTGATTTTTCAGACGTTAAACCGAACGACAAATTAAACCTTGAAAGAGCTTTACGGCTTCAAGACAGGCTTGGCGGTCATATCGTGTCAGGGCACATTGATTGTCTCGGCAAAATCGTTTCGATAAACAAAATGTCTGACTTTTATGATATTGAAACGGAAATTCCGCACGAAATGTCAAAATATGTTGTATACAAAGGCTCAATTGCGCTTGACGGTATCAGTTTAACCGTTGCGGATGTAAAAGATAACATTTTCAGAGTTTCGATTATCCCGCATACCTTTAATAATACAGTTTTGAAAGATTTATCAAAAGGGGATGCCGTAAATATTGAAACCGATATCCTGTCAAAGTATGTTGAAAAATTACTCTTATTCAGAAATAATAAAAGTGAAAAAAGTAATATCAGTTTAGAATTTTTAAAAGAAAACGGATTTGTATAATGGAAGAATGTAAATTTGATAAAATAGAAGATGCAATAAAAGATTTTAAAGCGGGTATTCCCGTAATCGTTGCAGACGATGAGGATAGAGAAAACGAGGGCGATATTATAGTTTCGGCACAAACCGTAACACCCGATAAAATAAATTTCCTTGCAAGCGAAGCTAGGGGTTTAATATGCCTTGCAATATCATCTGACATTGCAAAAAAACTTGAACTTGAACAAATGGTTGAGCATAACAACGAGAGCATGAAAACGGCTTTCACGATAAGTATTGATGCTGCCGAAAAATTCGGAGTAACAACGGGAATTTCGGCTTTTGACAGAGCTAAAACGGTTGAAGTAGCCATCGCTCCCGATACCGTTCCGTCGGATTTAAGACGTCCGGGGCATTTGTTCCCTTGCGTAGCAAAAGACGGCGGGGTTCTTGCAAGAACAGGACATACCGAAGCTGTTGTTGACCTTGCAAAAATCTGCGGGCACATTCCGGCCGGTGTAATGTGTGAAGTAATGGCGCCCGACGGGCACATGGCAAGACGTGATTATTTGAGAGAATTTGCAGATAAACACAATTTGAAATTTATAACGGTTGCAGATTTAATCGCATACAGACTAAAATCTGAGCAGCTTGTTACACGTGTTGCCGAGGCGGATTTGCCTACAAAATACGGCGATTTTAAAATTTACGGTTACAAAAACCACATAAACGGTCATGAACACGTAGCTCTCGTCAAAGATGACGGATCGGACAAAATCCCCGCAGTAAGAGTTCACAGTATGTGCTTAACGGGAGATGTTTTCTACAGCCTGAAATGCGATTGCAATTCTCAATTGCATAACGCATTAAAATACATAAATAATTACGGCAAAGGTGCGGTGGTTTATTTAACCGACCACGAAGGCAGAGGAATAGGGCTTTGCAACAAAATTAAAGCCTACAAACTTCAACAAGAAGGGCAGGATACCATTCAGGCAAATATTTCACTCGGTTTCAAATCAGACTTGAGAGATTACGGTACGGGCGCTCAAATCATCAGAGATTTAGGCTACAAAGAGTTTAATTTAATCACAAACAATCCGAAAAAAGTTATAGGCTTAAAAGGCTACGGACTTAAAATAAATGACATTATTAAAGTTCCGTCAGAAGTAACTCCGTATAACAAACGTTATCTGGAAACAAAAAAAGAAAAAATGCACCACACGCTGTGAATAAAGATACTGGGATATTAAGGTGCTATGGCACTAAGAGTATACGGAGCTAAAGCACAATTAAAAATTCTAAATTGCACGCAGGACTAATGAGAACTTAGTATCTTAGTGCCTCAGTATCTTAGGATCTTATTGAAAGATTTTAAGAATACATAAAACATACAAAGGAGAAAATTGAATGTATAGTGCAAAACTATTAACACCTGAAGATTACGAAAACTTTGAAGTTATATATGACGATTTTTGCGCAAAAGCAAAAACCGAATATAACTTTGAACTTGATCCGATTGATTATGACGGGTTTTTGGATTCTGTCGAGAAAAAAATCATAGAGTGCATTGTTTTGTATGATAACCACAGGCTTGTCGGATTTTTGGTTTACACCACGGCAATATCAGAAGCGATTGAATTAAACCTTATCCATTGCACAGACAGCAACAAATATGTTGAACATTCAACAGAATTGCTCAAAAAATTCTTAGAATTAACTCAAGATTTAAGGAAACAAAAAATTGTATGCTATCCGATGCTCGGCAATCAAAATGCCTTAATCGGAACAATTGTTAAACTCGGATTTCAATTTGTCGGGATTGAAGTTTTGAGATTCAAAATGCACGGCACAAATTCTAAAGAACTCTTTGCAAGAGCAAGAGTAGCCGAATTGCCTGCAGGATACAAGGTCGTAAAATGGAACAGCAGATATTTTAATGATGCCGTAAATGTTATACAAAAATCCTTTGACAAAAGTTCTGATGCCCTTTTTGACCCCAGATTCAAATCGATTTCAGGCTGCAGAGATATTTTATATAAAGTAGTGCATGATATTTATGCCAAGTTTTTACCCGATGCAACAAGTGTTTTGCTATATGAAGATAAACCCGTCGGTTTTTCGTTTATGAATTTAACGAATGATTCTATCGTAAATATTCCGCTTGTAGGAATTTTAGATGAACATCAAGGCAAAGGGTTGTCTACCATTATGCTTAAACATTCAATGGATGAAATTCTCGAAAACCGTGTAATGTCAAAAGTTACAGAGATTAATACAACAACCGAAACAGACAATTTGCAAGCTTTAAGACTGTATAAGAATTTAGGTTTCATAGAGGACTACAATTACCCTCAAGCCTATATGCCGATAGGGTAAACTATTCTTTAGCTAAACCAAATTTTTTATTAATCTCAAATATTCTTTTTGAGATTCTAAAACCATTTCAGAAATGAAGTTTACAAACGGAGTATAATTTTTGTGATTTGTTTCTTGAATGGCTCTGATATAATCTGCCCTGACTACGGGCGGAATAACCGTGATGTTATAACCCGATTGAAGTAAAGCCAAATTCATAATAAGCCTTGCGACCCTGCCGTTGCCGTCAATAAACGGATGAATATTAACAAACCTTGCATGCACCATTGCCGCAAATTCAACGGGGAACATTCTTTCTTGCATTTTGGGAATTTCTTGAACAAAATTCTGCATTAATCCAGATAATTCATCGGGATTGGGGAAACTGACATCAGAACCCGTAACAATGACTTTTTTAGTTCTGTAAGTTCCTGCATTTGTTTCATCTATATGACGATAAAAGAGCTTGTGCAGATTTTTTATATCATTTTCGGTTATCGTATGATTTTTTGAAAGATTTAACAATTCATAAAACGCATCAGAATGCCCTAGAGTTTCAAGATGATCCCTCAAAGGTTTTCCATTAATTGTCAATCCATCCTCTAATACAACTTTTGTTTCGGTTATATCAAGAGTATTTCCCTCCAAAGCATTTGAAGAATAAGTTAAACCGATTCTGTAGTATTCCTGAATTTGTTTAACAATATCCTTATCTAAAGGGCGATAAGCATCAATTTTTCTTTTATATTCTTTGTTATCCTCAAAGCGATTAGTATACATTTTACCCCTCTGACCGTATTATAGCACAAACAAAGCGTAATCCCAAAGCGGCTTGAATTATTATTTACTGGACTTTTTTATAAAAATCATTTAAATTAAATGTATGGCGGACATAAATATAAATCAGTTTTTGAATAATGCGCTGCAGCAACAGCAAATACGCAACAATGCTGTTAACTCAAGAACGGTTAATAATGCGGGCACAAACGCTCAACCGACAACCGCAAACGGCGCCGCGAATATTCCAAAGCCGCCTGCTGCAAATATTACCCCCGCACAAAATCTTCAGATGAATACCTTAAAAAGTATTGACAGAGCAATTTATGCAAAAGATTTAATGGGCGTACCCAAAAACATTAACGAATTTGTTTATATGTTTCAAAGAGGGTTGTCTTTAGGACAATTTAATGCTATGTTTGCCTCTCAGCTTGCCTCGCAGAGAAATTCGCTTTCCCAGTTACAAGCCCAAATTCTTGCGCAACTACAGGGAATGGATTTTGAAATGACAAGCGAAATCGTAAATAAACAAATGACAGCGCAATTACAATCATCGCTAAAAAATCTTGAAATTTTATCTGACGGAATGATAAACCTTTCTCAAATTGCACAATTAATTCAAGCAAACGGCAAAGAAGCCCTGACAAAACTCATTATGACAATGACTCAAGCATCAAAAATGGGTCTGACGGATTTAAGCCAGTTAAAAGATATGGCAAAATTAATTAATGCAAGCATATCCGTTGCGGCGGAAAATGATCCCGCTAAAACAATGAAGCTTTTACTGCTTTTGTATCTTCCGTGGCTGCCTTTAAAAAAAGGGGTTGATTTTGACTTGGAGGTAACTCAAAAAAACGGAGACGATTCGGACAGCGACAGCATTTTAACCGTAACAATTACCACAATAAATTTCGGAACGGTCGTTGCAACACTCTATCTTGAAACCTCAAATTCCGTCCAAATATCAATCGAATGCAGCGAAAAATTTCCTAAAAAAGAACTTGACGAACGGTTAAATAAAGATGAAAAGCATTATTCAATGAATGCTCTTACGACTTATGATGTCAAAGACTCCCTAAAACCCGAACAGAAAATAAAAAGCGCAAGCGTTAATATGTCAAAAACAACAGAGGTAAATCCTTACTTATTACTTGCTGCCCACTCAATAATCAGACACGTTATAGACATTGATAACAACGCCTCAATAGGAGTTTAAACTTATTTGAGTGTTTTATACGAATAATTTACAACGAATTTATCTTTTTTTATTTCAACTATAGCCCAACGGATAATTTCTCCTGCGCAAATATCAGACAACTCTTTTTCAATATCGGCGCAGGATTTATTAATTTCCGTTATATCCGATTTTATGGATTTAATCATAAAATTTTACCTGCCGCATTATTCAACCGTTACTGATTTTGCAAGGTTACGAGGCTGGTCAACGTCTTTACCGAGAAATTCCGCAATATAATATGCGATAAGCTGCAAAGGTACGATTGCAATTAACGGTGATAACATATCGTCAACCTCGGGAACTCTTATTATGTATTCAAATAAGTCGTCCAATTTCGGATCGATTGAATTTGTCAAAGCAATCATTCTTGCATTACGGGCTTTTGCTTCTTCGCTGTTTGAAAGAATTTTTTCATATACTCTGCCATGCATCAAAACAGATAAAACAGGCATTGTATCATCAAGCATTGCAATAGGTCCGTGCTTTAATTCGCCCGCAGGATACCCCGTTGCATTGATGTAGCTGATTTCTTTTAACTTTAACGCTCCCTCTAATGCCGTCGGATAATTTATTCCTCTTGCGATATAAATAAAATCTCTTGTGCCTGAATATTTCTTTGCACAATTTTGAATATCATCTTTATGTGATAAGATTTGTTCGATTTTTTGAGGAATTGCAAGCATTTCGGATTTTAATTTTATTAAATCCTCTTTATTGGCAGATTCTTTAACTTCCGCAAGATAAATTGCAAGCAAATAGAATGAAGTCAATTGAGCGATATATGATTTTGTCGCAGCAACAGAAACCTCAATCCCGGCATTTACGGATAACAGGCTGTCAGCTTCACGAGCCATTGCACTGTCGGGTCTGTTTGTAATAATCAAAACATGCGAGCCTTTAGCCTTTGCCTGCCTTATTGCAGTCAAAGTATCTGCCGTTTCACCCGATTGAGAAACCCCGATTACCAGAGTATTTTTATCAGTTACCGTATCACGGTAAATATATTCGCTTGATGCTTCAACATCAACAGGAATCTGACATAAACTTTCAATTAAATATTTCCCTATCATGCCTGCATGCAAAGATGTTCCGCAAGCAATGATTTGAATACGGCTTAAATTTTTAAGTATATCTTTTGTAAGTTTTACTTCTTCCAAAACGATGGGAGAATCAGATGTATGAAGTTTGCCTGTAAGAATATTTCTTATTACATCGGGCTGCTCGTGAATTTCTTTTAGCATAAAGTGCTTGTAACCCATTTTGCTCAATGCAACAGGTTCCCAAGGCAACTGCTCGATTTTGGGAGTAACTTCGTTTCCGTTTCCGTCCTGAATTGTCAAAGAATCGGGAGTTAATGTCGCAATTTCATTATCTTTCATATAAATAGCTTTATTTGAATGCTTAATGAATGCGGGAACATCAGATGCCGCATAATAACCGTCATCTGCAACCCCTATTACAAGCGGAGCATTTCTCTTTGTAACAACAAGAGTGTTAGGCTCATTGTTATGCATTATGGCAAGCGCATAAGCGCCTTCTAATTCTTTTGTTGCCAAAGCAACGGCTTGTGTTAAATTCTGAGTTTTTTCATAAATTTGTGCAACAAGATGCGCAACCGTTTCGGTATCGGTTTGAGATTTGAATACACATCCTTCTTTTTCTAATTTTGCACGAAGTTCTTTGTAGTTTTCAATGATACCGTTATGAACGACAACAAGTCTGCCGCAATTGCAGGTCTGAGGGTGAGCATTTACGATAGTCGGAGCACCGTGAGTAGCCCATCTGATATGCCCGATACCCATTTTTGCATCAAGCAGATTCTTTCTGTGGGGTTCAAGCTTATCTCTTAGGTTATTTAACTTTCCTACAGCTTTATAAACCTCGATTTTATCTCCGCATTTTAACGCAACGCCTGACGAATCGTAACCTCTGTATTCCAACTGTTTCAATCCGTCTAATAATATATCAAGTACGGAATTTCTTCCGACGTATCCGATGATACCACACATAATTTTTAACTCTCCTTAAAATAACTACATTATGTATAATATCATTAAAAAACAATGTTTTTGATATATTTATATAATTTTTACATTTGATATAATTAAAGAAATTTATATACAAAGTTACATTACAATAAAATACTTGCTTTTGTTTGATTGTAAATTCAAAGGCGGGATTGTCGCGTCGCCAAGTCCTCTTGGCTCCTCGCAATGACATAGGCTCATTTATATTACAAATTTACTATAATTTCGTATATAGTTACTTAATCAAAAAACTAAAACGAAGTACCAAAAAGCCTTGCGGGGTAAACGGGATTATAAACATTATGGGAGTTCCATTGATTGCCCGTATAAAAGCCCTGATTATATGACGGTCCGTAATACGGATTTAAATACGGAGAGGGCGGAATTTGCGGAGTGTAGCCAGTCATTTGTCCTATAAAAGCATTTCTTATTTTGGTTAAAATACTTTGTTTCCCGCTGCCTGTATCTTGCGAACAGTATTCCCCGTTATTAAAACCGTTACTGCCGTAATCATTGTATGAATAACTTTCGCTATACGCTTGCGCCCTTATTTGAACGCCGAAAACCATTAAAAATAACATTGCCGCAATAATAATTTTATTCATATAAAACCTCTTTTCTTCTAAGTCATATTAAGAGGTTTTAAAATATTTTATATTCCCGATTCGGTTATAGGTAAATATGTGGATTAATTATAAAAAAAGTGGTAATATAAAAATATGGTTGCTAAAAAATCCGTAATTGCGTATGTCCACACTCATTGGGACAGAGAATGGTACAGAGAATTTGAGGCTTTCAGGCTCAGACTTCTCAAGGTGTTTGATAATGTTTTGGATATGCTTCAAAACGGGAGCCTCCCGTCATTCTATTTTGACGGACAGGTTATCGCACTTTTGGATTATTTAAAATTACGTCCCGAAAAAGAAGTTTTGATAAGAGATTTAATTGCGGATAAAAAACTTTTCATAGGTCCTTTCTACGTTCTTGTAGATGAATTTTTGACAGACGGAATATGTTTTGAAAAGAATTTGGAAATAGGTTTAAAAATTGCCCAATATTACGGATGTGAAGATTTTATCGGCTACTTTGCCGATACTTTCGGACACAGTAAAAATATTCCGTTCATATTAAAAAATTACGGGATAGATAAAGCTGTTGTATGGCGTGGAGTTCCCGACAATCTGCCGTCAGAATTTATTTATAACGGAGTAAATACGGTAAATCTTGTCAGAGGATATTTTAATGATATTTTTGCATCAGACAGATCAATTGAAGATAAAGCAAAATTTTTGAAATCCGAACTGGATAAAATTGCGCAAAAATCTTCAAATACCTTACTTTTGCCAATCGGTGCGGATCATCTCGGGGTACCGTTCAATCTGGCAGAACAAATTGATGAAATTAATAATATACTGGATGATTATTATATTGAACTCGGTTCATTATTTGATTATTTTGATAAAGTCAAATTCAAAACAAAATATAACGATGAATTGAGAGATAATTCCGCAACATTTATACTTCCCGGTTCATATTCTGCAAGAACAAAATTGAAACAAAGAAATACGCATTGTTCTTATATTTTGGATATTGCAAACAAATTGCAATACAATTTCGGCGGCAATTATGAAAACGCAATAGAACATGCATACAAACTGCTTTTGCAAAATCAGGCGCATGACAGCATTTGCGGCTGTTCAACCGATAAGGTTCATCAAGAAGATATGATTCGCTATGATAAAGTTGAAGAAATTGCAAATACGATTATCGAAGAAATAAGATTTTCTCAAGAAGATAGCGTTGCGGCAAGTTTCAAATACGAAGATAAATATAAACTTCTTGAAACCGAGGATTTGAAAGTTCCTGACGGAGCACAGGTTATAGATAGAGAACAGGGTTTTCCTAAAAACATAATTTATGACACCTTGAAAATTCCCGCAACAGAAGATTATACAACGATTTATAAATGTCTGCGTGAATTTAATTCAGACGGTGAAGAAACCGATTTAAAGGTAACGGAAAACACTCTTGAAAATTCAAATATCAAGATAGAAGTCAAAGACGGAAAGATAAACCTTTATGACGGCGAAACGGAGTATGAAAACTTCATAGAATTTGTAAGATATAAAGATTTGGGCGACACCTACAATTACGCCCCGTCTGAAACGGATAAAGGCGAATTTGCTCAAATTAGGTCGGCTAAAATATTTATGCAAGGCGATTTAAGATGCGAAATAAAAATAGATACCTCATTTTTCAGCGTACTTGTATTTTTAAACAAAAAATCAAAATTGCTTAATTTCAAAATCGTATGGTCAAACCTTTTGACAAACAGACTTTTGCAGGTAAGGTTCAATTTGAATAAGCCTGTCAAAGAAACTTATTCCGAAGATATGAATAATTTAATCAAAAGAGATTTTGATTATGAATACAATATAAGAGAAAACCTGCCCAAAGAAAGGGGGCACGAGGCAAAAACAAACACGGCACCAATGCAAAGATTTGCATGGTCAAACGGATTCGGAGTAATCACAAAAGGTCTAACAGAATATGAAGTGTATCAAAACAGCCTGTCGGTAACATTATTAAGAAGTATCGGGATTATTTCCAATCCCAAAAATCCTGCAAGAACCACCCCTGCAGGTCCGCCGATAAAAGTTCCCGATGCGCAGCAGCTCGGACAAAATTCGGCAGAATTTGCGCTCGGATTTTTTGACGTGAAAGATTGGGCAACTTACGTGGAAGAAATCTATCCGCAAACAATTATTTTATAGCAAAAAATAAAAGCGGCTATTGCCGCTTTATAAATTAAATTTCCTATCCTTTTCCTGACTTTTGTAAATTTCCTTTTTCCTTGTTTCCTATGATTATCTGACAACTTTTGAAATGAAGTTTATCGTATCGAAAATTGTATCTTCTACAAATTCTTTTGCCAATTTGCTTACCGGACGATTTTCTATACAATCAAAAATATAATAAATCGGATCTTTTGAATTATTGAATCTCATTCTTCTGTCTTTGTGTTCAAGATAATGAAATTCTCTCGGCTGTCTTCTTCTTGCCGTCGGTTTAACTATTGTACCAAATTGACCTGTAGCCATGATTCTTAATCTCTCTCTTATTTAGCTCTTACATATATATAAAGTATATATTCATAAAATAATTGCTTTTTTGATTTAATTATGTTTTACATTTCTTAATCATTTCTTAAAATCCACAATATCGCCGTTTTTTACGGGGATCAAATTTTTGCCGATTGCTTTTTCAAGTTCTGCTCGAGCGCTGTTGTATTCATACAGAGCATTGTAATATTGCAATTGAGATTCTGCAAGGGTATTTTGAGCCTCACGCATTTCAATCGGTGTTGCCTCACCGACACGATATCTGCCCTTTGACAAATCATAATTTTCCTGCGCCTCTTTGACCTGAATTTGAGCAACGGAAAGCTGATTTTCCTTTTCGTGAAGTTTTAAATATGCCGTTTGAATTTCTTTATAAATATTATTTTGAATATTTTTAGCATTGGCTATTTCTTTATCGTAAAGGAATTTTGCCTCTTTTATGGAATTATTTATTAACATTGCGTTGACATTCGGAAAATTAAAATAAATCCCAACAACCCAGCCGTCATTTGAAGTCCAATGTTTCCCGCCTTTTTGATATTGTCCTTCTGCAGTAAGCGACGGGAAATAGGCTTTCTTTGCAAGTTTCAAATTCTGGTGCGCTTTTTCGACATCAATTTGCGCCTGCTTTAATTCGGGGCGAGCTTCAATTGCCATTTTTACCGTGTCTTCAAAACTCATATCCAGCGGCACAAAATTCAATTCGCCTTGAATTTTATATTTCTCAAGATATGGAACACCCATTACGTTGTTTAGATTTACAATCCCCGTATTGACCTGATTTTTTGCATTTATAAGGGTCATTTTTGCTTTGCTTAAATTCGCCTGCGCAATCGTAACGTCAACTTTCGGGTTAAACCCGATTTTATACAACGCTTTTGCCTGATTATAAAAAGTTTGGTAGTTATCAAGATTATTTTGGGCGACTTTTTCCGCCTCATAAGCGTATTGCAAAGAATAATACGCACTTTTTGTCTGATAAATCACGTCATTAACAATACTTGCAAAAGTCTTTTTTTCAGATTCGTAGCCAAGACGCTGAATTGTTGCCTGATTTTGCACTACCCCGAAATCGTACAAAAGCTGCTGCAACCCGACCTGCCCAAGTAAATAATAATCAAACTGCAAATTTCTGCCAAACGCATCAGACAACTGCAACTGCTTGATATGCGAATAACTTGTCTGCCAATTAATTTGCGGAAAATAATTCGCCCATACCTGTTTTATTCGAGCATCCTGCGCAAGTATATCGTTAAAAGCCGCACTAATTTGCGGATTATTGCCAAGCGCTATTTTTATGCAATTATCCATCGTCATATCAACCGTATTTTTAACCGACCCTGATATAACTTTTTCCATATTAAAATCCGTCATAGGGTCAATGTCTTTGATTTCCGATGCTTTCACGGGTACGATAAAAACTGCGGCACAAAAAAAAGCAAGTATAATTATTTCATTTAGAAAAAATTTTATAAAGTTTATCATTTCAACCTCTTTAATTTTTTGCCCAAATTTAGCCTAAATTCTTCAACAATCACATAAAATGAGGGAACAAGCATTGTTCCCCAAAATGCTGCCGCCATCATTCCGCCCAAAACCGTTATTCCGACAGAATGTCTTGAACCTGACCCCGCTCCCGATGCAAAAATCAATGGTAACAGCCCCAAAATAAACGAAATATTTGTCATCATTACCGCTCGAAATCTTAGATTTATCGCCTGTTTTGCAGCATCTTTTATACTCAACCCGTCATTGTGTGCATCTTTTGCAAATTCAATAATTAAAATTGCCTGTTTTGCGCTCAAACCGATTAACATTACAAGCCCTATTTGAGAATAAATATCAAGCGAAAATCCGAAAATATATTGAAACACCAATGCTCCGCAAACCGCAATCGGAGTAATCAAAAGAACCGCCGCAGGTAAAAACCAGCTTTCATACAACCCCGTCAAAAACAGATAAACGAAAGTTAAGGACATCAAAAGTATAGGTAAAATCTGTCCCGAGGATTCTTTTTCCTGATAAGCCGTTCCCGACCAATCATAGCTCATATCGTCAGGCAAAATTTTATCGGATATTTGTTCCATTTCTTTTATTGCATCGCCCGAACTTACGCCCTGTCTTGCCATTCCGTTTATCGTAACGGAAGGATACATATTAAACCTTGTTCTTACATAAGGTCCTGCTATGTTTTTTATCTTTATAAGTTCTTCCAAAGGCACCATTTTACCGTATTTATTTTTCACATAAATTTTTGAAATATCATTTATGTTTGCTCTAAATTCGGAATCACCCTCAACATAGACTCTATAGACCCTACCGTATTTGTTGAAATCGTTTACATAAGTTTTCGCAAAATAGCTTGAAATAGAATTGTAAACCTCGGAAATATCGACATTCATTGCCATAGCTTTTGATATATCAACATCAATGAGCAATTGAGGAAGATTTGAGCTGTAAGAAGTATAAAGCGTACTGAATTTCGGGCTTTCTTTTCCTTTTTGTATAAGATTAAGCGCCTGTTTATAAAGTTCTGCGGCACTTCTTTCGCCTTTATCAAGAAGCTGATATTCAAACCCTCCAAACATTCCGAGCCCTGATATTGCAGGAGGGGAAAAGGTTACAACGGTAGCTTCGGGATAATTTGAGAACTTTTTATTAATCTGCTGCATTATGCCCTGTGCGGATTCGGATTTTTTCTTTCTTTCACTCCACGGCGCCAAATCAGACACAATGAATGCCGTATTTTCGCCGTTCATTCCGACCATCGTGATGGTATCTTTTACCCCCTTAATTTTAAGGATTTCAGACTCAACTTCTTTTGCCGCAGTATTTGTTCTTGATGCCGACGAACCGTCAGGCAGCTGCAACTGAGTAAATATTGCTCCTCTGTCCTCACTCGGTAAAAAGCCTTTTGGGATAAGCAAAAACAAAATCCCGAGCAAAACAACACTAAAGCCAAACACAGTCAAAGTATATTTTTTAGAGTCAATAAATTGATAAACGATATTTAAAAATTTACCTTTTATTTGTTCAAAATAATTTTCGAATTTAACAACTATCTCGGGAGTTTTTTCGTGATTATTATTCAAAAGCATTGCGCAAAGAGCAGGTGCAAGAGTAAGAGCTACAAGGGTTGACAACCCGATAGAAGATGCAATACACAGCGCAAACTGCTTAAACATCTTCCCAGTAATCCCGCCCAGTAACGACACGGGAATAAATACTGCCATTAGGACTAAAGAAGTTGCAACAACGGCACCAAAGACCTCTTTCATCGTAACTTCTGCCGCCTCGGTTGAACTTTTACCCTCTTTTATGTGCCTTTGAGTGTTTTCGAGAACAACAATCGCATCATCTACGACCAATCCTACAGACAAAACCAACCCGAAAAGTATAAGCAGATTTATTGAAAATCCAAAAAATTTCATAAAAATAAAAACACCGACGAGCGATACGGGAATTGCGCAAAACGGTATAAAAGCAGAACTTATCGTTCCTAAAAATAAATACGTTACCCCCGTAACAAGAATTACGGCAAGCACAACAGCCCAAACAACTTCTTTTATTGATTCCCGCACAAATTCAGTTTCATCATGCTGAATTTTATATGAAATATCTTTCGGGAAACCTTTGGCAAGTTCTTTCATTTTCTTTTGAATGCGGTTAGATAAATCTATTGCGTTTGCTTCGGGAAGTTGGTTTATTGAAATTATGGCGGCATTTTTCCCGCTTATTTTAGAAAAATTCGAATAATTTTCCGCTCCGAGCTGAACCCTTGCGACATCTTTTAATCTTATTTGTTCGCCGTTTGAAAGAGATTTTATAATTATATTTTCAAATTCCTTTTCGGTTTTCAGCCTGCCTTTTGTCCGCATAGTAAGCTTTATAATCTGACTACTTTTCATCGGTTCAACCCCCAAATCTCCTGCGGGAAATTGAGAGTTTTGCACACTTATTGCGTTTATTACATCTGACACCGACAGTTTGTAAAAATTCATTCTGTCGGCATTTAGCCAAATGCGCATTGAATATAATGAAGAACCGAAAACGCTCACATCTCCGACCCCTTTTATTCTTGAGAGTTCATCTTTTATAAAAATGTCGGCATAGTTTGCAATAAAAAGGTTTTTGTAAGAATTGTTCGGCGAATTAACGGAAATAATAAGCACACCCGGTCCGCCAGTTGATTTTTTGACAGATAATCCGTAGCGGCGGACTTCTTCAGGCAGCCTCGGAGTAACCAGTTGGAGCTGATTTTGAACATTCACGACATTCATGTCAGGATCAGAATCCACATCAAAATACATCGTCAACTTGTAGCTGCCGTTTTGAGAAGATGAACTCATATAAATCATATTTTCAACGCCGTTTAATTGAGATTCAACAGGCGCTGCAACGGTCGATTCCACAACATCCGAACTTGCGCCCGAATACGTGGCACTCACAATAACCTGCGGCGGAGTAATAGAGGGATATTCTTCAAGCGGCAGCTGAAAAAGCACAAGCAGCCCCGCAAGAACAATCGCCAGCGAAATTACAATCGCAAGCTTCGGGCGGTAGATGAAAATATTGTTTGTGGATTTGTCAGACACGATAAATAACCTTTTTAATTATTAATCCTGTTAATTTTAAAAGCCTGAAAAAATATGATATATAAGCCTGATAGGCTATTTTAAAATTCATATCGCACCTGCAGGACTACTAATTAAAATAGTTTTGTTGTTGGGTAAGTATGCCCAATCTACATTCTTATTCTTGCACAATAAGGTGATTCTTCGCTTCGTTCAGAATGACCGTAAAATTCTTAGAGTCCTTGTGCCTTAATATCTTTTATTTTTACGGGCTTATTAGGGGTAACTTTAATCACTCCGTCTGTTATGATTTTATCGCCCTGTTTCAAGCCCGATTGTACAACCTGATTATTTCCGTATTGTTCGCCCGTTTTTATATATCTTATTTTGGGTAAATTATTCTTGTTCAAAACATACACATATTTACCCTCTTGATTTGACATTATTGCTTTTACGGGAATCATAGGAATATTTACCGAATGATTTGAAAATATTTTGACCTTGACAAATTCGCCATGCAAAAGTTCGTTGTCGGGGTTTTGGAATGTTGCTCGATACATTACCGTTCCCGTTGTTTCGTCAATTTTGTTATCTAAAAAGTCTTGTATACCGTCAAATTTATACTTTTTACCGTTTGAAAAATATAATTCAACCCTGTGTTTTTCATTGGGTTTGTCAATTGAAGTCATAGCATTATAATCATCTGTTGACAACGGGAAAGTAACATATATCGGATTTGTGCTGTTTATTGTAGTTAATGAGCCTGTTGAGGCGTTAACATAATTCCCGACGGTAACATCAATCGTACCGATTCTGCCGTCAACGGGTGCTTTAATTTTTGTATAAGAAAGATTACGTTCTTTGTCGCTATGTTCTGATTTAGCTGCGCTCAATTGCGCCACAAGCGAATCCCTTTCGGACAAAATTTCATCATACTTGGATTTTGCAATGTAATCTTCTTTGACAAGCTCTTTTGCTCTTTCCAATTGCTTATTTGCATAATTCAATTTTGCTTTAATATCTTTTATATCGGCACTTGAAACATTTGCGGCGTTTTTATATTCGGCCGGTTCAATTAAAAATAAGGTATCACCGGCTTTTACGTAGCTGCCCTCTTTAAAATAGCTTTTTTGCAAATACCCTGAAACCCTTGCAATAATTCCAACCTGATATTTTGAAACTATTCTGCCCGAAGCCTCAAAATGTCTTAAAATATTTTGATTTTTGACCTCTTGAACTTTCACAACAGGCACGACTTTTCGGCTCATCTTCTTACCCGTTAAATATCCCGTAAACAAGGAATATGCAAACCTGCAAAGCATTGCGCATATTAGTATTGAGAAAATTATTATGATTGTTTTTTTCAAGATTTTTTGTCCTTAAATCTATAAGTTAATAGGTTAATAGGTTTATAAGTTTATAAGTTCATAGGATATTTTCAACCCTTCGGGTATTATTATAATTTAATTTTGGAAAATTAATTATAAACTTATGAACTTATTCACTTATAAACTTTCTTCAATATATTTCACCATTTTTTTCATTGCTTTTGCCCTGTGAGAAAGGGTATTTTTTTGTTTCTCGCTCATTTGAGCCATAGTTTTACCGTAACCGTCCACGATAAACACAGGGTCATACCCGAACCCGTTTGAACCTGATTGTTCTTTTGCGATTTCACCATGGCATTCGCCGATTTCACGATGTATCAAGTTACCCTCGCCGTCAACCAAAGTCATAGCACAAACGAATTTTGCTTTTCTATTAACCGCTCGGGTTAGATTTTTTAAAAGTTTATCTATACGCTCTTGCTGCGTGGGAGCATAACGGGCGCTGTGTATCCCCGGAGCTCCATCCAAAGCCTCAACACATAACCCTGAATCATCGGCAAGCGACATACAATGAGAAACTCTTACCGCTTCACGGGCTTTTATTAAAGAATTTTCCTCAAAAGTCGTACCGTTTTCATTAGGATTAAAATCCCCGTCAGGCAATGAAAATTCTATATTTGAACCCTTTGTTATATCTTTTATTTCCTGAAGTTTATGAGGATTACCCGTTGCTAAAACGATTTTTATTTTTTTATTTTCCATAACGTCTTGTCCTATTGTTAAATTCATCTATGCATTGTTTTAATGAATTGCCGTCAAATTCGGGCCAAAACTCATCAACGACAATAATTTCAGAATACGCAATCTGCCACAAAAGGTAATTTGAAATTCGCTTTTCTCCGCCCGTTCTTATTAAGATGTCAGGATCGGGAATACCTGAGGTGTAAAGATTTTTGCTTATTGTTTCTTCTGTTATATCTTCAATTTTTATTCCCGATTGAACAATCTTTTTAACTGCGGTTGTTATTTCATGACGTGAACCGTAATTAAATGCTATTTGAAGATTTACTCCTTTATTATTCTTAGTTTTTTCTATTGCGTTATCAATAACCTGTCTTAAACTTTTTGAAATAGGTTCCAAATCGCCTAAAAAAGAGATTTTAACATCTTCTTTGTGCATTTCGTCAAGTTCATTTTTCAAAGTAACAGCAACAAGATTCATCAAAAAACTGACTTCCTCTTTGCTGCGTTTCCAGTTTTCAGTTGAAAATGCATAAACAGTCAAATATTTTATTCCTAAATCATCACACGCTCTTACGGTTTTTCTCAAAGCTTCAACACCTTTTTTATGTCCCGCAGCACTCGGCAAGCCGTATTGTTTTGCCCAACGCCTGTTCCCGTCCATAATTATTGCGATATGAGATATGTTTATATTTAATTCTTTCATCTATACAATTGCTCCATGTGATGCATCCTGAACGGTTCTTGCATATTTTGCAAGGTAGCCCGATTTGATTTTGTTCTCAAACGGTTTTAAATGTTTTCTTCGCTCATTGAGTTCATCTTCAGACACCAAAAGTTCGATTCTGCGGTTGTTTATATCAATTTTAATTTTGTCGCCGTTTTCAATAAGCGCAATATTCCCGCCGTTTGCGGCTTCAGGACAAACATGACCTATGCAAATTCCCCTCGTGCCGCCCGAAAATCTACCGTCTGTTATAAGGGCAACCGTTTTACCTAAATCCTTGCCGACCAAAAGAGAAGTCGGTGCCAGCATTTCTCTCATCCCGGGACCGCCTTTAGGGCCCTCATAACGTATAATTATTACATCACCGTCTTTAATTTCATCATTTTCAAGCGCTGACATTGCATCTTCTTCGCAATCAAAACATACCGCTTTTCCCTCAAATTCGTAACAGCTTTCGTCAATCCCCGAAATCTTTGTTACACATCCGTCGGGCGCAATATTTCCGTGCAAAATTCCAAGCCCCGGTTTTGTATTAACGGGGTTATCGTAAGTTTTTATCAAATTCTTATCAACAAAAGCATTTTTTGATATTTCAAAAGTCGACAAACCGCTTACGGTATTTTTATTTTTTATACCGATATTTGCCTCTATCAAATTTTTCATCAATGCAGGAACTCCGCCAGCATAATGAAATTCCGTCATCGTTGGATTTGCGGCAGGGTCAAGTTTCAAAATTTGATGAACAGTATTTCCCCAACGATCGAAATCTTCCAGTTTCAAATCAATTCCGCCGCTATTCGCAAGCGCAAGCAAATGCATAACCGAATTTGTACTTCCTCCGAGCGCTAAATCGGCAATAATTGCATTTTCGATAGTTTCTTTATCAATAATATCTGATGGTTTAATATCATTTTTTACGAGATTTACAATTTGAACGCCCGAATCAAAAGCTATACGGCGTTTTTTTGATGAAACGGCAGATGACGTGGCACACAACGGCAAACTCATTCCCATAACTTCCGTCAAACAAGCCATTGTATTTGCCGTATACATTCCTTGGCAGGAACCGAATGTCGGACAAGATTCTTCTTCAAGTTCAAGCAATCTGTCTTTATCGATTTCACCGTTTCGATATTTCCCGACCGCCTCAAACGAACCTTTTATCATAGTTAATTTTTTGCACCTGCTTTCACCCTCAAGCATAGGACCTGCTGTAACGATAATTGACGGGATATTTAACCTCATTGCGGCAATTAACATTCCCGGAGTAATTTTATCGCAATTTGTAAGTAAAACCAGTCCGTCTAACTGATGCCCCTGCGCAACGGTTTCAACGCAATCCGCAATTAAATCCCTTGAAGGGAGCGAATATCTCATACCGTTATGCCCCATTGCGATACCATCACATATTGCAGGTACGCCGAATATAAAAGCCTGACCGCCGCCCGTATGAATCCCTTTTTCAATCCGGCGTTCCAAATCTCTCATGCCTGCATGTCCTGGGATTAAATCCGTAAACGAACTTGCAATCCCGATAAACGGAGCATCCATATTTTTTCTGCTTACTCCCGCAGCCATCAAAAGCCCTCTGTGCGGAGTATGTGCTATTCCTTTTTTAATATTATCACTTCTCATAATATCCCTATTCCACGAAAAATATCATAGCATAAATATTTTTAAATATATGTTAACTTTCATTTACTGTTTTGCCCGAAATGTGCTCGGGTGTCAATTCAAGCACCGCTACAAATTTTGCGAACTTTTTAATTTCACTATCAATATAATCCTGTCCAAAATCAAATTGTGATGCAAGTTTTGCGCATATATCAAGTGTCTTATCCATATCATTGACAATTTTTATCCTGCCGAAAACTATGACACTCTTATAATCCAATCCGAGTTTTCCCTCTTTTTGAACCCCGTTATCACGAACACAAAATGAAACTTTGTCGTGCTTTTTTATCGCATCAATTTTATGACCCGCCTTGCTGCCATGAAAATAAATTTTCCCTAAATTCCCGTCATTTTCATCATAATAAAAATTTATCGGAAGCCCGTATGGATAATCATCATCTCCAAGCACGGAAAGCGTTCCTCTCACTTCGGATTTTAAAAGCGCAACGCAATCTTCAAACGGTAATTGCTGCTTTATTCTTCTCAACGATCTGAACATATTTGCTCCTTTTTCTAAATTATATGGCAAACATATAGATTTGAAATTTTTGAATTATTTAGGAAGCAATTATGTTCATATCATTTTAAGTTGACCCGACTATAATATAGCATAAAATGATTATTAACGAGCTTTAGTTTTTGGGCTTTTACTAATATTTTACAAATATAGAATAAATATTTATCTTAAACAATTAGTTTTAGTAAGAAATTTAAAAAAAATGTTACAAAAACATCTGGAAACATGTTTCTATGTTATCATTACAAATATGAATTTTCAATTTAAAGGAGTAGCTATATGCAAAAATTTAAAGACTATACACCAGAGGAAAGATGTAATTATATAACTCTTTCAACATGGGAATACTATCCTGATATTTTAAAAGATGCCTGTAGGCTATACTCTCCTGCTTTGGAAATGTTCTCTACAATTATACATAGTTCAGAAAGTTCTACAGCTTTATTTCAAAATATATCGTAACTTTCAAACCAATGGATGCGTATACAACTTTGCCGTATTTTCAGGAAATATGTATCTCATGCAACTCCTGTCGAAAATGTTAAAGAAGAAAACCCTAACAAAAAAATTTGTAATGATTTTGGTAGTGGATTTAGACCAATTCAAGATGTACAGAAAAATTTTGATCTGCGCCCAATATTGGATGAAACAATTTGTGCTATCCTCTGGGAGTACAAAGACCGTGGTAAAAAGGGGTATGATCTAACTGAAAAAATTTTTAATATTATACAAGGTAAGTTTCCCGATTTATACATTTGGGGACCCAAACGGGCAGGCTCAGATGTACAAGCAAAAGAAATATGGAAAGATTATCCTAATGAAAATAGACCTCTGGATTTTGTTATTTCATCTTCGGATAAACAAATTATTTACGCCGTCGGTTTAGCTCGCTATGATGGCGATAGAGTGGGAGCACAAGAGGATGATAGAACTGGAGGTTATAGAAATTGTGCAGACGAAGTATTGTCGTATGTCAATGAGCATAATCTCAAAACAAAAGTAATTTATATAAATGACGGACCGGGACTTTTATTAGGCACTATGTGGCGAGACTATTCAAATATTGAAGATAGATATCCCAATCAAGTCAAAGTATTAACATTACGAATGATAGACGAACGTTTAACGAGAAAATGGTTAGTAGGTGATGAATAGTGTCTATTGGTATAGCGACAAAAAAATAAAGTTAGAAAGCCCAAAATATCAATCAGCCTTAACTATAGCGGGAAGTTAAGTGAAGCAGAAATTCGAAATAAAAGCTATACAAATTTCGAGTTTATTTCTGATGTGAATGGAGTATCAAGCAAAAATAAATTTTTTTATGGTGATAATCTAAACGCATTACTCTTTTTACTGCATTCGGGTTATAAAGAAAAAATAAATTTAATTTATATAGATCCTCCTTTTTCTACAAACTCCTATTTTGTAAATAAAGAACAAGAACAAGCGTACCAAGATTCGCTTGTCGGCGGCGAATTTATAGAGTTCTTGCGAGAGAGAATAATTATTATGAGAGAATTATTATCCCCCAAAGGATCCATTTATCTTCATCTTGATAATAAAATGGCTTTCAATATGAAAATCATCATGGATGAAGTTTTTGGAGAGGAAAATTGTAATGCATTCATAACAAGGAAGAAATGCAGTACAAAAAATTATACAAAAAATATTTATGGAAATATTTCTGATTACATAATGTTCTACTCAAAAACATCAAAATATACTTGGCATAGACCATTTACCCCTTGGGAATATGACCAAATGATTAAGCAATATCCATGCATAGATAGAAAGACAGGAAAACGATATAAAAAAGTACCAATTCATGCCCCAGGCATACGAAATGGAGAAACAGGTAAAATGTGGCATGATATGATGCCACCCAAAGGAAAACACTGGCAATATACGCCTGAAAAATTAGATGCTTTGGATAAAGCAGGAGAAATTTACTGGAGCCCTAATGGAAATCCTCGTCGAAAAGTATTTTGTAATCCTGATAAAGGTGTTCCTATACAGGATATATGGCTAAATTGCAGAGATTCAATAAACCAAACAGACAAAACAACCGGATATCTTACAGAAAAGAATCTTTCAATGCTCAAAATGATAGTTGAAGCATCTTCTAATAAAGGAGATATAGTTATGGATTGTTTTGCAGGTAGTGGGACAACCTTAGCTGCAGCTTTTGAAACAGGACGCAACTGGATAGGGGTTGATAATAGTATAAAGAGTTTAAAAGCAGTAATTAAACGTTTTACAGAGGGGTTGAACATTTATGGGGACTACGTCAATAAGCCAAAATATACACAAATAGATATTGGCATAACTTCTAAATGTAAATTTAAGGTATATAGTGACAATATGCAGACTCATAACGCAAGAAATTTAGTTTTTCCTACGTATAATTAGGTAGTTCAAACTATAGTCCGCCATAATACATGATAAGTGATGCCATGACCGTTTAACATAAAGAGACAGATTCCATCATTGAGCTCTTGGATTTTGCAGGTTCGTAAATTAAGTTACTCCGTTTTATAAAATTGCTTACGCAATTTTTATTACTCAGTTAACTTGTTCACGAGGGCGAATTTCATTCGCTTTAATTATTCTTTTAATACAACGAAAGTTTGCTCATTAGTCCTGCGAACAGCTTATTATTTTCGCAAACTTTTTACCTTATTTTCCTCGCTTAACTATTCCCAAAAATCCATTATCTTGGATTTTCGGGGGTGAACTTCCTTACATTTCGCATCAAAATGCTATCGCATTTTTACACTCAATTCCTCTGTTCTACATACGGGCTTGCTCGGACTTCGTCCTCGACATCGCCCTACCGAAATTCCGCAGAACGCAGAGTTGTGTTCTCATTGTTACCAAGGCACTAAAAAAGACAAGGACTTTTGTCCTTGTCTTTTTTAGTGGCCCCGGTGCGATTCGAACGCACGGCAGACACGGTTTAGGAAACCGCCGCTCTATCCTACTGAGCTACGAAGCCTCATACGTATACAATATATCATGAAAATTAATTTAATCCCAAAAACTTTTTAATATAAGACATTATTCCCCTGTGCCATTCAAATTGATTCACATCTGGTCTTGTCAGTTTGAAATTGTTCTTGAAATAAAAATTCTTTACAGACTTTTCACATAACGAATTTAGGGAAATTTTATCATAAAGATTTTTCAACGAATTTAATATTCCGCTGCCTATGCCTTTATACTCCCTGTTTTGAGAATATATTATATCGGGTTTTGCCTGCAAATAATTCAAATAAATATCATGTTTACTGTTTTCGCAAACCTCTGCAAGCCCCAAAATATCATCATAGTTTAATTTTCCATGACTTTTATTTTGCGCAGTCAAAGCATAAATCTTTCTGTTATTGCCGTTGCCTATAGTTTTCCATTTTGCGGTCGTAACAAAATTTGTTGCAAATTTTCCGTTAACCCAGTATCTTGCAACATCTTCCAGCGCAAAAATATCTTCCCTGTTATACGAATCAATCTCTACAAAAGAAACTTTTGCGGGAACATATTCTTTGGTTGAACGTAAAAATCTTTTTATATTCGTATTATTTATAAATTTTGCTCCGAAACTCGGAGAACTTTTATTTATGGTATTCATCATTCTGTTTTAAGCCTGTAAATATTAATTTTTGCGCAATTGTATATATTTGTCTGTTTGTTGTATAATAAACGCATAAACTTATAGGAAGTGTAAAAGTAGTAAAGCGTTAAGACAGAACGCAGAAAGAAAGGTAATTATTATGATTCCTGAAACAAAAAGTTTTCAACTTGAAATCGGCGGTAAAACAGTTACCGTTGAAACAGGGAAGTATGCTCGTTCGGCTAACGGTTCGGTTACGGTAAGATGCGGTGATACAATGTTATTTGTACATTGCTGCGTATCAAAAGAACCCAGAGTCGGAATAGACTTTTTCCCGTTATTAATTGATTATGAAGAAAGAATGTCCGCTATCGGAAGAATCCCCGGCGGTTACAACAGGTCTGAAGGGAAAGCAAGCGATAAGGCTATTTTGATTTCCCGTTTGATAGACAGACCCATAAGACCTCTGTTCCCGAAAGGATACAGAAATGATATTCAAATCGTAGCTCAATTATTCAGCTATGATCAGGAAAACCAACCTGATACATTGGCAATGTTAGGTGCATCATGCGCTTTGATGTTGTCAGGCGCTCCGTTTGAAGGACCTATCGGTGCGGTTAGAGTTTCACGTGATGCAGAAGGCAATTTCATTGCTAACCCTACTCACCAACAGGCTCACGCATCTGATCTTGATATCGTTGTTGCAGGTACCCACGATAGCGTAATCATGGTTGAAGCAGGCTGCAAATTCGTAACCGAAGATGATATTATGAACGCTGTTGAATTTGCTCAAGGCGAAATCAAAAAACAATGCGAAGCTCAAGTTCAGTTTGCTAAAGATTGCGGCGTTGAAAAACAAGAATTTGTAAATCCTTATGATACATCAGGAATTGCAAAAATCATTCAAGACAATGCTCACGATATGATTTTCGATGCATATCACCATTTTGACAGAGAATACAGACAAAATAAACTTGAAGAAGCAAAAGCTTTGGTTAAAGAAAAAATCGATGCATTGCCTGATGATGACTACATCAAAAAAATCATTGAAGAATCAGGTGTTGACTTTGTTGCAGAAGAATTTAAATTGGCAGAAAAACACGTTATGCGTTCAATGATATTAGATGAACACGTAAGAGCTGACGGTCGTAAATACAACGAAGTTCGTCCTATCTGGTGCGAAGTTGGTGTTATCCCCAGAGCTCACGGTTCTGCAGTATTTACAAGAGGTCAAACTCAAATCTTGTCTGTTGCAACTTTGGCAGGTCCTTCTATGAAACAGGAACTTGACGGAGTTGATCCTCAGAAAGAAAAAACATATATGCACAAATATATTTTCCCGGGATTTTCTGTTGGGGAAGTAAAACCTTTAAGAGGACCGGGCAGACGAGAAGTCGGACACGGCAACCTGGCAGAAAGAGCTAACATTCCCGCACTTCCATCTCAAGAAGAATTCGGATATACAATCAGAGTAACATCAGATGTTTTGGAATCAAACGGTTCAACATCAATGGGTTCAACTTGCGGTTCGTCAATGGCTTTGATGAATGCGGGCGTTCCCGTTAAATGTATGATTGGCGGCGTTGCAATGGGTATGATTAAAGAAGAAGGCTATGAACCCGTTGTATTAACCGATATTCAAGGTATTGAGGACTTCCTTGGCGATATGGACTTCAAGGTAACAGGTAACGACACAGGTATTACCGCCCTTCAAATGGATATGAAAGCAAAAGGTATTCCGAATGAAACTTTAAGAAAAGCTTTATATCAGGCAAAAGAAGGCAGATTACATATCTTAGGAAAAATGAGAGAAGTAATTTCTAAACCTGCAGATCATTTATCTCCGTTTGCTCCGAGCATCACGACTTTAACTATTCCGACTGAAGATATCGGAACAGTAATCGGACCGGGCGGGAAACAAATCAGAGAAATCATTGATGCATCAGGTGCAGAAATTGATATTCAGGATTCAGGTCTTGTAACAATCACATCTAACGATCAGGAAGGCGCAAAAATTGCAGTCAAAATGATTAAAGATTTGACTTTCAAACCTGAAGTAGGAATGGTAATAAGAGGTAAGGTAGTAAGAATTATTCCTATCGGAGCTTTCGTTGAATTAGGCGGCGGCAAAGACGGTATGATTCATATTTCTCAAGTTTGCAACGAGAGAATTGATGCTATCGAACCACATTTACACATCGGTCAGGAAATTGTTGTTAAAGTCATCAAAATTGATGAAAGAGGCAGAGTCAACCTTACACTTAAAGGAGTAACCGATGAAGACAGAGCTAAATGCATAAATTAGTTCAACAAATATAAATAATAGAAAATACCTGCGGATAAACATTTATTCGCAGGTATTTTTTTACTGATTTACTTCTTCCAAAATACTTTGAAATTTCTAATTTCATTCATTGTTTACTTATAATTTCCCTTAAAACAAATATATCTATCATCAATATAAAGAAATTACGGTAGTTTAACATTTGTAACATCTTTAAAATATTCATCGACATTATTATCAATCAACCATTTTGCAGATAACATCAGATTTCCGGTTGTAAATAAATACAATTCGCTAAAATTACTTAAATCTTTTATAAAATCAAATGCACCCTCCCTGATTTCAGGAATAAAATTCTCATTGAATTGTTCCTCCTGTCCGTATTTGTTCAATACCCCATCTAAATCTATTAATATTTTTCTTTTATACCTATTTGAATCCATAATAGAATTATACACTTTTACGGCTTGTCAGTACGTATATTTCACAAAACGTTACGTATAAACTGTACATATTATGTACGACAACTTTTACATGCAGTCAGGATTAAATATAAAGTCAAAACGTCAGGAGCTGGAATACAGCCAACAAAATCTTGCGGATTTGACAAATTTGTCGTTAAATTTTATCGGGAAAATTGAGATAGCTTTTTCAAGACCCTCTCTAAATACCTTAATTGTTCTGGCAAAAGCTTTAAATACTACGGTGTCCGAACTTACAAAGGATTGTGGAATATAAATTCAAATTTTCATATTATTACATTCTTTAACATTTTTAATATTTATGGTAATATCTATTGAGTAATCAGAATAGAAAGGGAGAGGAAGTGAACATGAACATTAAAAATGTTGTAACAATAGGAAGTGCAACGTTAGATGTATTCGTTGAGTCTGATGATGCAAATATTGTATCTGTTCGTAAAAAAGATCATTCAACGGACTTTATGAGTTATCCGTACGGTTCAAAATTGGAAATTACCGATTTTGATACACACGTAGGCGGCGGCGGAGTAAATACGGCCGTAAATTTTGCTAATCTCGGGCTTAATACCTCGGCTATATTCAAAGTCGGCGACGATATTTATTCAAAAGGGCTTTTTCACTTTTTCGGAGCAAAAAATGTTAATATAGATTCTGTTATTATTGATAAAAAAGATACAACGGGATTTTCAATAATTTTGGTAAGTTTTGAGGGCGATAGAACGGTTCTTGCTCATAGAGGTTCAAACGCTCACCTTAAAAAATCTGATATCAATTTTGATTTAATAAAGAATGCAGATTTGCTTTATATGGCTCCGTTGAGCGGCGACAGCAACAAATTGCTTGATGACCTTGTTAAATTTGCTAAAGAGAATAATACAAAAGTTTGTTTCAATGCAGGCACAACGGGAATAAAAAAAGGCTTCAACTACCTGAAAAAAATTCTTGCATCAGCAGATGTTGTTGTTATGAATAAAGAAGAAGCATCAATGGCAACGGGAATTATGTTAAGACAGGATACAAAAGAAATTAAATTCTCACAAATGCCTATTCATCCTGATTTGAAAGAGATGTTTAAGAAATTAAAGGTTTCTGATTATCAAATTATCGTAATAACAGACGGCGGAAACGGTGCTTATGCTTATGACGGACATCAATATTACTTCTGCCCGATATTTGATTCTCCGGTTGTTTCAACACTCGGAGCAGGAGATGCATTTGCATCAACTTTCTGCGCAGCAATGGGCAGATACGATTTGGACATTTTAAAATCATTACAAGCAGCATCCATCAATTCTTCAGGTGTTGTTTCTGTGTTCCCTGCAACAGAAGGACAAATGACATTTGAGCAAATTGAAGAAAAAATGGCGCAGCACCCTGATTATAAAGCTTCTGTTATTGAAAAAGAAAATTAATTTTATAATCAGAAAAATTATATGCAAAAAGAACAAGTTCCACAATTTGCGGGACTTGTTCTTTTTTATCGGTATTATGAAAATTCCTTGCCATATAAAAAAATGTATTCTATTATAATTTTATGAAAACAATAGTATTAGCAGGAATGCCGGGGTCAGGCAAAACAACTGTCGGGAAAATCCTGTCAGACAGTTTGAAAGCGGATTTTGTTGATATAGATTCTGAAATAGAAAGACTTGAAAATAAAACAATCAATGAAATTTTTGCCCTGCTTGGCGAAAAATATTTTAGAGATCTTGAAGCACAAATAATAAACCGGACTTTCAAAAATGAAAATCTTGTTATGTCGCTTGGCGGCGGAGCTTTTGAAAATAAAAATACGAGCAATTTTTTACTGGCAAATTCAAATGTTATCTACCTTAAAACTTCCCCCAAAACTATTTTTGAAAGAATTAAAAAATGTTCAAACAGACCACTTTTAAATAAAAATTTTACGATTGAACATCTGAATAATATGCTGCAAAATCGTAAAAAAAATTACGAACTTGCCCATTTTACGATTATAACGGATAATAAAATTGAAAATGAGGTTGCTGCGGAAATTCTTAAATGTGTAAACTTGAAGTAAATATTAAAAATTCAGAAAAAAATTATCCTATATTTATAAACAATCGTGATATAGAAACCCTCAAACAAACCGTTTTGGATTATATCGGAGAGAAAAATTATATCGTTGTAATAAGTTCAAAAGTTTATAAATTATATTCTTCTAAATTGAATTTTGACAAACACAAAATTTTTATTTTAAAAGACGGAGAGAAAGAAAAAAATATTAAAAACTACACAAAAATTCTTCAATTTATTCTAAAACACCGCCTCACAAGAGAAGATGCCGTAATTGCAATCGGCGGAGGAGTGGTGGGCGATATCGCAGGATTTGCGGCATCGACTTATATGAGAGGAATTAAATACATACAAGTTCCGACGACTCTGCTTGCCTGCACAGATAGCAGCGTAGGCGGCAAAACAGCAATTGATACAAGCTACGGCAAAAACCTTGTCGGAACATTTTATCAGCCTGATGCGGTTTTTATAAATATCAATTTCCTCAAAACTTTATCAAAAAGACAATTCAAAAGCGGGCTGGGAGAAGTTGTTAAATATGCATTTATAGAAAAAAGCTGCGGCTGCGGAGAAGATTTGAATTTGATGAATTTTCTAAGCAACAATAAAGACAAAATTTTGAATTATGATGTTCTAACTCTGAAAGAACTTGTCGAAATTTGTATAAAACTAAAAACTTCAGTTGTAAATCAAGACGAAAAAGAATCCGGTTTGCGAAAAATATTAAATTACGGTCATACCTACGGTCATGCTGTTGAAAATTATACAAAATACAAAAAATACACGCATGGAGAGTGCGTAGTTGCAGGCATTTTGTTTGCGCTAAATTTTGCCTTAAAATTGAACAAAATAGATAAAGAATATCAATTTATCTGTCAGGATTTAATAAAGAATTTTGATTTTACCGTTATTCCGAAATTTAACAAAAACAAAATTTTAAAAATAATGATGACTGATAAAAAAGCATCTGATGATGCTATCACATTCATTCTGCCGACAGGGTTTGCGCAAGTCAAGGCGTTTAAATTTTCACCTGAAGATATTATTTTTTAGATTTTTGCAAACGCCGTTTTGGTATGCTATGATAGCAATAATACGAGGTAAGCTGATGGATTTAAAAATTTTACCTAAAAATCCTATACAAGTTACAAATTCCATGCTTGACAGTAAATGGAAAATTTTGATAATTGCGCAACTTTTATCAGGTACAAAAAGATTTAACGAAATCAAAAAGTCCATCAAAGGGATAACGCAAAAAGTTTTAACTTCAAAATTAAGAGAACTTGAACAAGACGGCATACTGACTCGAGAATCCGCTCAAAACAAGGTTGAATACTCTCTGACTGATATCGGCTATTCCCTGCAGCCTGTCATACTTTCATTTTATGATTGGGGCAGAGATTATAAAAAATACATAAAATTATTACAAAATAAATAATAGAAATTTAAGCTAAAAAAAAAGACCTCGTCTGAGGTCTAGGTTGGTTATTTTTGGTTATGTTATAGTATTATGTCAGTTAATTTGTGTATATAGGTTGCATTTAATTTTTCCATTTTCTTTAATACCCCTGAAGAAAAATTTTTGCCTGTTTTTGTAAGTTTTTTACAAAAATTAACAATATAACCGTTCTTTTGATACTATCATGTATTTATGTTTGACAAATTCAGAAGATTTATACTTGCAAATATTTTTAAAAAGCACTACTGGCGCACGGGACATTGCAAAGGTTGCGGCGAATGCTGTACCCACATTTATATAAAACATTTTAACCATGTACTTTGCAATGAAAAAGAATTTGAAAGATTGCAAGGACTGTTTGATTTTTATTCGGGTTTAAATATTATCGGCAAAGACGAACTCGGACTGATATTTGAGTGCAAACATCTTGATAGAGAAACCAAGCGATGCAAAATCCATTTCTTCCGTCCGGGGATTTGCAGAAGATATCCGCAGGAAGAACTGTTTGCCATGGGCGGTACTCTGTCTGATAACTGCGGATTTAAAATGGAACCGATTATCCCGTTTAAAGAAGTTTTGAGTAAAATTGAGAAAAAAGAAAATCGCAAAAATAAAATTATAAGATAAAATTACCCTTTTTATGAATGTTAAACCGCTTAATCCAATCTATAATTTAATATAGATATATTTTTGTTGGGAGGTTATTATGAAAAGGTTTATTATTTTAAGTCTAATCGCATTTTTTACTATTGCACTTCATGCAAACGGTGCATGCCTGCTACAGGACTTAAAAGACAAAAGCACCTGTACGGGAGGAGCATCAAACATAAATTCCGAAAGTTCAGATTTTAACAGCCAAGATTTAGATAAACAGGAACTCAGAAAAATGTATAAAATCCCTACAATGTCAGTTCCGCAGAATTTTTCGCCAAACGGATTTCCCGCACTCAATCAAAACTGTATGTTTGGTGCATGCTTTCCCGATTTAAGATAAAAAAAATTCTAATCAATTTCCGATGTGCAATAAGGGCATCTTGTTGCACGTACATCGATTTTCGAAAAGCACTTAGGACATACTTTTTCTTTTAATGCAGCTTCATCGTCATTTTCTTTCTTTATGACTGCCTGAATTTTATTTACACATTTAATAACAAGAAACACCGCAAACGCTACCAATAAAAAGCTTATGAGTGTATTTATAAATACCCCGTAATTTATCGTAACAGCACCCGCAGCTTTTGCGGCTTCTAAAGAATCATAATGCGGCATGTGCCCCAATTCATCAAGTTTGGTCGGCATAGTCAGGTATAAATTAGTAAAATCAACCCTGCCCATTAACCAACCCAAAGGAGGCATTATAATATCATTTACCATGGAATCGATAATTTTTCCGAACGCAGCACCTATAATTATGCCGACAGCCATATCAATTACGTTGCCTCTCATGGCAAATTCTTTAAACTCCTTAAATTCTTTTTTTAAAAAATCTAACATATAAACTTCTCCTTTTTACCAATCTTTTGATGAATTTGCACACACATCTTTTCTGTATTTTTTGCCGTCATAGACGATATCGGAAATTTCTTCATTAAGCATTTCTTTTGCTCTTGAAAGAGTAGATGCGGTCTTTGTTATGCAGAAATTCAATCCTTCTTTTGTATAATATTTGTCATTTATTCTTTTTACATTAATAAAATCAATATCGTCCAAATCATTCAATCCGCCGATTTCCTTATCTTTGTATTTTGAATATAAGCACAATGCAGCAGATGCATAATCGTTATTTTTAATATATTCGTATTCATCCGCAAAAAATCCGTTTATACACGAATACATAATTTTTACGATATCATCATCCGTTAAATTCAAAACAGCTGTTGCATCATAATCCTGCAAAAACGGTTTCAAATCCTTTACGATAAATGTATTTTCACCTGTCAAGATACATTCTATTCCGAGTATTCCCATATAAGGCGAAGATGACATATCAAGCTCGGATAAAATATTTTGCGCAATTGAACCGACTGCATAAATAACTTCTTCAGAAATCTTATAATCGGGGCAATAACAGCCGACACCGTCAAAATATTGACCGCATCGCTCGTTTTCTAAAAACTTATAATTTCCGACAGTATTTAAAGGAATTGCACAATACCCGTCAGTTACAAAATACACCGTAAAATCATGCCCGTATATAAAATCTTCCACCAAAACATCTGTTTCGCCTTTTGCAAAAATGTTTTCAAGGAAATTCTGAGCGGATTTTATCGTTGTGCAAACAAATCTGTCATCTTGCAAGGTAGAATTTTCAGCCGTTTTTATAATTGCGGGGAAAGTCGAACGATTGAGATAATCAAGCGCCAATTGCAATTTGTTGTATATCCCGAACTTCGGAATTTGAGCTTTTATTCTGTATAAAAACTTTTTACAAAGAATATTATCTAAAAAGATTTTGCAGCTGTTTTTCGTCGGACCGAAAATGTTTTGTCCGTTTGATTGGAAAAACGATACGACATCGGATTTTAAAGCTTTTTCGCTTGTCGGAACGGTTAGGTTGATATTATTTTCAAGAGCAAATACAAGCAACCCCGTTAAATCATCATCTCTTAAATCAATTTTTTTGAAACATTCCCAATCCTCATCGTTTTGAGAAGTAACATATATTTCTCCGACATTTTCATTTTTGGCTAATTTCTTTGCCAGAGCAGAACTTGCGCCATTATCACCGATTAATAAGATGTTAATTTTGTCATTATCCATTCCTTGATTATACTACACAAAATATACTATTTTTGTTAAGATATATTAAAAAATCTATAAATTTGTGCTATAATGATGACAAAATAATTTTCATAATTAAAATAATGTCAGAAAGGCAGTGAAAAGTATGGCAGGTTTAGTAAGTTTATTATCAAATGTATTACAATCCCCGCAAATTACATCGGCTCCCATAATCAGGGAAGCATCAAATCCTTACGGGAATAATCCTTTTGTAAACTATAACAGCAGTAATTTTTCTAACCGCTATTATGCACAAAACAGACCCGTCAAAGGCGGATATTTCGCAGGATATTATAACGGCAAACAAAATATTGTCGGCAGAAGATTATTTGTAGAAGTTTAGTACCATTGGCAAGAATTTCCGCTGCACAGGATTTTATTTAAATCTTCAATTGTTTCGGTTCTTGTCATTTCATAAGTTACTGGAGTAATAGAAATTTTGTTGCTCATAACAGCAGCGATATCTGTTTTTGCATCAAGATTTTCTTTTATCAATTTCCCTGCCATCCAGTAGTATACCTTGCCTCTGGGATCAACTCTTTTTTCGTAATCATCGGTAAACATCTTTTTACCGAGTTCGGTAATGGCAACCCCTGTAATATCTTCCGAATTTAGTAACGGAACATTCACATTCAGAATGCATTTTGACGGGAATTTGAAATTTTGCAATTTATCTAATAATACTGAAGTAAAATGCGCCGAAAATTTAAAATCTTCATATTCCATCTGCATTGATGCAAGCGATACGGCAATTGCGGGAAACCCGAGCATAGCGCCCTCCATTGCACAGCTTACAGTGCCCGAATACAAAATATCCGCCCCTAGATTAGGACCATGATTTATACCGGAAATTACAATATCGGGCATTTCTTCTTTTGTTAAGATAGCATTTATTGCGATTTTGACACAGTCCCCCGGAGTACCCGAAGTAACCCATGTGCGCTTTGCACCCGTTTTTGATCCGTCAACTTCTTCCACTCTTAAAGGGGTGTGCAGCGTAAGCGAATGTCCCGCAGCACTTCTTTCTCTATCCGGTGCAACAACATAAACATCATGTTTTTTTGATAATTCTTCCGTTAAAGCCCTTATACCATTAGCTGCTATTCCGTCATCGTTTGAAATCAATATATTCATTTTTCATTTCTCCTATTTATAAGATTATAATATATTTTTTAAATTGCATGTGTTAAGAATTATTAACACGAATTTAACAAATATAGCAATTTTATATACAAAATATACTTTATATACATGTAAACACGAGGATGCTTAAACTAAGAGGCTTTAAAAACCGAACTTTAAGCACACACTTCACACTTCACTATTACGAGGAATGGTACAAAATTTACATTCCAAAGGGTCTTAATTATAAGACTCTTTTTTTTATGCATTTTTTTAAACCCCAATCCAGTTGAGTGCACCTATAATCAATCCGTAAAGCGCCGTTACCCCAAGAATAATAAGGGGATCAAGCTTTTTAATACAGCCCGCAATTAAAACTGCGACTAAACATAACCCGCCAAGCAAATGCAGATTTGAGGTAAATATAAGTTTTATGCCTACTGCACAAAGTAAAGCGCACCCTGCGGGTTTTAGGGCTTTTAAAATACTTTGCACGTAAGGATTTGTTTCGAATTTTTTGAGAATTTTAAATACAATTGATACAAAAATAAATGATGGCAACATTATGGCGGTTGTTGCAACCAGAGCCCCGAGGATTCCGCTTGTTGCAAAACCTGCAAAAGTTGCCATATTTACTCCGACAGGTCCCGGGGTAATTGATGAAACTGCCACCATATCGGTTAATTGAGAAGTCGAATACCAATGGAATTTATCTGCTATATCATACAAAAACGGCATTGTTGCATATCCGCCGCCAAAAGAAAATACGCCGATATGAAAGAATTGTATAAATAACATTGTCAACAATTTAATCATTATTTGCTCTCCTGTTATTTATAACAAACTGATAACAGACACCTGTCAATATTGCAAGAATTACGATATATGCGGGGGAAATTTTGGTAAACAACGCAAGCGCAAGACAAACGGCAAACACCCATGCGCTGAATTTATCATTTATGCAAGCTTTCCACATTTCTTTAACCGCAAAAAACAGCAATGCGATTACGCCAATTCCGATTCCCCAGAATATATTATTAATAAATTTATAATGAGCGATATTTTCTAAAAATGAAGCAATAAGAACTATTGCCAAGAATGCAGGCAATGTAACTCCGAGAATTGCGGCAATTGCACCTTTTGTACCAAGAAGTTTCTTGCCAGTAAAAATTGCCGTGTTAGCGGCGATAATCCCCGGTAAACTTGTACTGATTGCATAGTATTCGCACAATTCTTCAGATGTTATCCAGCCTTTTTTATCAACGAGTTCTGAGGTTAACAACGGCAGAATTACATACCCTCCGCCAAGTAACAGAGTTCCTACCTTGAAAAATGTTTTAAATATTGAAAAAAAAGACTTCTCCATACTCTATATTTATAACACAGATATTTCAATTGAAAATTATATTAACTTTTCGAAACATTAGGGCAATTTTTGCACCGAAAAAAACTTTATATAAGTGTAGGGTTATATATTTAATTACGTAGGAAAGGTTATTTATAATGGGGAACGAATTATTATCGACACAGACCTTAAACGGAGCAGATACGAATTTAACAACAAGTGCTTATTTACCGGCAATGACACCGATCGCAACAAACAATAACGCTTTGAGCGGAAGCTTATTCAATTTACCGACATCAGGTAGTGATTATTCTAAAGATTTAATGATGCCCGATTATTTAAAAAATGTTGATTATTCAATGTATAACAATCAATCGGGAAGTATTTTCAACCAAAACGGCTACACGAGACAAGCTCAACAAACCCAGCAAACCCAACAAGCTCAATACCAACCAGCTCAATTATCCCAATCAGATCCGGCTCAAGCAGGTCAACAACCTCAAGCAGCTCCGTCATTTGGCGGTTCGCAAGAACAATTAGCACAGTATTACGGGCAAAACCCCGCTTTGCAATCTCAAGATGCACCTAAACCGACCAAAATCGGTAAAGTCTTAGGTGTTCTTGCAGGTATTGCAGCACCTTTAGTTCCCGTAATTAAAAAAGTCGCAAAAGAAGGCGTATCGATTTCAAAAGCCGCTAACTTAAAAACTCTTGCAATCAAAATCCCCGGGTTTGCACTTGCAGCCTGGTGCGCAGGCTCAATAATTGATGCCGTTTTAAATTCTAAAAAAAGTCAACAAACAGCTTAACTCTTTCCTTAAAATATATGTAACCCTTTGCAATCATTGGTTTTTATGCCAATGATTGCTTTTTTGTATACATATAATATTTAAAGTTTTCGCCCCAATTGTAACAATTTCTTAACATGAATAAAACATGTGTTAAAGTTTAGCACCATGGTTGCCGACATGAAGAATATAGGAAACAAGAAAAAGAAAGGACAGACGAAAAATGGGAATGTCAGCATCACAAGC